>Ga0315281_10010679_pt1 | contig 12632 bp, 10 predicted proteins | sample YL17G07_0_MG_FD_204540 | JGI IMG/M metagenome (GOLD analysis project Ga0315281, IMG submission 204540) | Sediment microbial communities from Yellowstone Lake, YNP, Wyoming, USA - YL17G07_0 | ecosystem: Environmental > Aquatic > Freshwater > Lake > Sediment | place: USA: Wyoming | collected... | reverse complement strand
ATTTTTTCGGTTTGGGTTTTGACCAGAAGACCGCTGACAAGTCGTTGGAGATAATCAAAGACCTGGTCAGCAACGTCAAACTCATGAGCGAACGGGAATATAGCGATTATCTGGCGGCGGAGACCGCACCAGCCGTCAGTCAACAGCCGTCAGTCAACAGTCGGGCGACAGACGACAGACGACAGACGACAGACGACAGTGAGCAAGATGCGAAAGAGATTGAGACGATCAGGGCGGGGATGGCGGCGCCGCCAAAAGCAGTGACTTCGCTGGATGAGGCGATCGAGAACACTTGGCAGCGCATTATCGAAAAACCTGGCGACGAGTATCTGGAACGGCGTCTCAAGAACGTGATTTCGTCGCGTTTGCGCGACGTACGCAACTCCACGGAACTTCTCGGATTGTTGCAGCGCGATTCTAAAGTCGGCGGTTTGGGGTTGGACCGAACGCAAGCCGAGGCCATGGGCGGGCAGATAGAAGCCGCATATAAGGAATACCGCGGCAAAATCGAAGTCGAGGAACGCAGTAAGTTTGATACGCAAATAACAGAACAAAAACATAAGATAGAAGATCGGCGCAGGCAAGAGGCCGAACAGCATGCCAAGTGGTACCAGGAAAAAGTTCAGGCGCGTCAGACGGCGGAAACGGAAAAGAAGCAGTTGGCCGAGACCTGGAAAAAACAGTTTGCAGCCGTGCCTCCGGTCACGCCTGTTGAAGCAAAGTCCGCGGCCAAAGAGAAGAAGGAGTTTGGGGAACTCGTGACTGTCGAAACTAAAGAACGCAAAACGAATGACGCAAAACGAATGACGCCGACACGGCCGACGACGGAAGCTAAGCCTGCACCAATGGCGACAGTTAAACCGGCTACGGTCAAGGTTTCGGCGGTTAGCGCGGAGATGAATAAGAAAGTCTCGCCTGCGGCACGCATCGACGGCGTGGTTCGAGGCCCAAAGCTCCAGAGCTTGTCCGGCGAGTTGGGCGGTTTGACTCTTTCGCAGTTCAGGCGCATGGGCAAAACGCCGCAGGATGCCACGCAAAAAATTTCGCAACGCCTGGAAACTTTGCTGACTGAATCTTTCGAACGGCGTTTGAACGGAATCCGTTCGTGGCAGCAGTCGCCGATCATGCAGGAATATCTGGAATTGGTGTCAGAAAGTTTCAGAAGCGGCAAACCCATCGTGGTCATCGCCGATACGCAGCTCCAGGCCGGCAAGGACACCCTCACCCGAGATGAAATTGAAGCGCTGATCGCACTGAACAACCAACTTCACTTCTAGCTGATAATTCAAAATGCAAAATTCAAAATGTCGGTATCCCTCCGGGATATTATCTAAAAAATGCCGCAGGACTCCTGCATTTTGCATTATTAATTTTGAATTTTGAATTGTTTAAAAGTTATGCCCGGTCAGTTCATCGTGCCGCAATTCATCGACAAGGAAGACCGCATCATGGGGCCCATTACCGTGCGTCAGTTTTTGATTTGCCTGTCCGGGGCCGGCATTATCTTTGTCGAATACAAAACCCTGCAAACGGCGTATTTCATCATCGCCATGTTGGTCACTGCCGCCATTGCCGGAACTTTCGGTTTTCTTAAAGTCAATGGCCAGCCGTTCCATTATTTTTTCCTCAATGTCTTGCAGACCAAGCTCAGGCCCAGGCTCCGCGTGTGGAATAAGAACGTCAGTTTGGCCGAGCTCAGGGGCGTGCAAAAAATCGTCGGCTTGCCTACCGTGGAAAAACAGATGAACAAAAAACGCCCGACTTCCACGCGTTTGCGCGATCTGGCGCTCGTGGTTAACACCGGCGGAGTCTACAAAGCGGAAGAGGACGAGAACCAATCAACTGTCCCAAGTTTAAAGTTAAAAGTCTAAAGTTTCAGCTTAATTCAAAATGCAAAATGCAAAATGCAAAATGACGGTATCCCTTCGGGATATTCGAAATAAGATAATGCCGAAGTCGCGTTTAACGCGAAGAAGGCACCAGCATTTTTAATTTTGAATTTTTAATTTTGAATTACGTTATGCAGTCTAAACAGTTGGCCGGTTCCAAACCCGGCGTGCCCGCACAAAGTTACCTGGACATCGCGGAGATAAAGGAAGACGTAGTTGTGCTCAAGGACGGCACTATCCGCGCCGTGCTTTTGGTTTCCAGTATCAACTTTGCGCTCAAATCCGAAGACGAGCAGAACGCCATTGTGCAGGCTTACATGCAGTTTCTGAACGCTTTGGATTATCCCATCCAGGTGGTCATCCAGTCGCGGCGCATGAACATCGACGATTATCTGGGCAAACTTAAGGACGCCGAACTGGGGCAGAAGAACGAATTGTTGCGCAACCAGATAATCGATTACAGGTCATACGTCCGCCAATTGGTTGACTTGGCCGAGATTATGCAGAAGCGTTTTTACATCGTAGTGCCTTACGACCCGACCATGGAAGCGCAAAAAAGTTTCGTCGACCGGCTGGGCGCGATTTTCACTCCCATGATCACCATCCGCCTGACTGACGAAAGCTTTGCTAAAAACCGCACCGCGCTTATGTTGCGCGTCAACAACATTATCGCCGGCCTGCAGGGCATGTCGCTTTCGGCCGCCATGCTTGATACGCAAAGCCTGATCGAATTGTATTACACGGTCTACAACCCCGAATTGTTCGAAACCCAGCGCATGACCGACGTCGGCAAACTCCAGCTCGAAGGCTAACTTCAATTAACAATTATCAATTGTCAATTTACAATAAAGACAACGAACAAAAATTGATAATTGAAAATTGATAATTGATAATTGATAAAAATGTATGGCATTCCAAACACAGGAGGAGAAAAAATTGGCAGCCGCCAAACTCACCGAGGGCGGCGTCAGTTTGGATACGGGCTTGTCCAAAGAGGAGCTGCGCAAGAAGCAGCAGGAGGAAACCGTAATCCTGGAAGAAGAGCGCATCTACCGCAAAGGCGTAGCCACGATCAAGGATCTGATCGCGCCTTCGGCCATGAAAGTGGAATCCAGCTTCGTCTCGCTCGGCTCGATTTATGCGCGCACCATTTTTATCGTGACCTACCCGCGCTACGTGTCAGTCGGCTGGGCGTCGCCCATCATCAACCTGAACGCCATGATGGACATCGCCATGTTCTTTTATCCCATCAAATCCGACGTCATTCTCAAACAACTCAAGCGCAAAGTCGGCGTGCTCGAAGCCAACATCAACACCGCTGCGCAAGAGGGCAAGCCGCGCGATCCGCAGGAAGAGGTAGCTTTGCGCGACATCGAACAATTGCGCGACGACCTGACGCAGGGCGTGGAACATTTCTTCCAATTCGCTTTTTATACGACTTTCTATTCGTCATCCAAGGAAGAATTGGAACGCCTGTCGTCCTCGGTCGAATCAACCTTCGGCGCCATGCTCATCTACACGCGGCGCGCTTATTTCCAGGCCGAGCAGGGCTTCAACTCCACTATGCCCGTGGGCAACGACGAACTCATGATCACTTTCAACATGAGCACCTCGCCCATCGCCTCGTCTTTCCCGTTTACTTCGGCCGAGCTCACAAGCGACGAAGGCATCCTGTACGGCATTAACCGCCATAACAACTCGCTCATCGTATTCGACCGGTTTTCGCTGCAAAACGCCAACGCCGTCATCTTTGCCACGTCCGGCGCAGGCAAGTCCTACACCATCAAATTGGAGATTCTCCGTTCCATGATGCTTGGCGTGGACGTGATCGTCATCGATCCGGAAAAGGAATACAAACATTTGTCCGACGCGGTCAACGGCACGTACATCAACATTTCCCTGTCATCCACTTCCAAGCTGAATCCGTTCGACCTGCCGCGGCCCATGGAAGGCGAGATCTCGGTCGAAGACATCATCCGCAGCGCGGTTATCACTCTCAAAGGCTTGTTGCGCCTCATGCTGGGCAAGGTTACGGTGGCCGAGGATTCGATCCTTGACCGCGCCTTACTGGAAACATTCGCCAAAAAAGACATCGTGCCAGGCGCGGATTTGACAGCCGTCGAACCGCCGATTTTGCAGGATTTCCAGGACATTTTGGAAGGCATGGAAGGCACTGAAGATCTGGTCGTTCGCCTCAAGAAGTATACCGAAGGCACGTTCGCGGGCCTGCTCAACTCGCCGACCTCGGTGCGCATGAACAACCAGCTGGTGGTCTTCTCGGTCCGCGATCTTGAAGACGAACTGCGCCCCATCGGCATCTATACCATCGTCAATTTCATCTGGAACACGGTGCGCAGCGAGCGTAAAAAGCGCATCCTGGTCATCGACGAAGCCTGGTGGCTCATGCAATATGAGGATTCGGCCAAGTTCGTGCATGCGTTGGTCAAGCGCTGCCGCAAATACTATCTGGGCATCACTACCATCACGCAGGACGTGAACGACTTTTTGACTTCGCCGTACGGCCAGGCCATCGTGACCAACTCGTCGCTGCAGATGTTGCTAAAACAAAGTCCGGCAGCCATCGATCTAATCGCCCGCGTCTTTTTGCTCACCCAGTCTGAAAAATACCTGCTGCTCGAAGCCGGCCGCGGCGAAGGCATCTTCTTTGCCGGTTCCAAGCACGCCGCCATCCAGGTCGTTGCTTCGTATTCCGAGGATCAAATCGTGACCACGGATCCCAAACAACTGCTGCGCATCGAGCAGGAGAAGAAAGAGCTGGCTGCGTCGAGGGGAGGGGCTTAAACAATTCAAAATGCAAAAAGCAAAAAGCAAAAAGCAAAATACAGGAATCGCTACGCGAGATTATAAAAATAAATGTCGAAGACCACAATCATTTTGCATTTTGAATTATTAATTTTGAATTCCATCCGTTGTTATGCCGTTATTAAATCGCCGCAAAACAGCCGTCTTGCTGATTGTCGTTGGCCTCGTGGCCCTGGGTTTCGGTTTATGGATATTGTTCGGCATGTTCTGGCCGGCCAAAACTCCGACGCCCGGTTATAATGCCGAAGCTACGCCGCTGCCCGTAACGCCGCGCGCACCCGTCCCAAAAACCTATGCGGCACCGGTCATTGTGCAGGGCAATTCTACGGCAGGCGAAGGCGCTCACGGAACGGACGTTTTGGAAGCCACCAACCGGGCTTCCGACGTCGTCGGTCGCATGGGGTCAGGTTCCAGCCAAAGCGGATTCTTAGGCTACGAGGACGTGTTGCTTGACGGCACCGCGAAGTTCCAGGCCGTGGCGCGCAAGGAACAACAGGATTTGAGAAGTTTATATCCGTCCGCCGGCGCGACTTACGGCATTACCACGCGCGTTGTTTCTACCGATCTGGTGGAAGGGAAGAACGGAGCCGATAAGATTGTCATTAAAGTCAAAACTCAAAAAGCTGTCGACGCCGGCGATCGGTCGCAGACAACGGGCATTGCTTATTGGGAATATCAGGTAACGCTGCTCAGGCAGGCGGACGGGAAGTATTTGGTGGATGAGATTACAAGCCAGCAAGTGAACCAATAAAACGAGTCCTTAAAGTGAAATGTCATTCCGAGGGAAATCGGAGTGACGAGGAATCTTCTAATGGGAACTGCTACCGAGAGTTGAGGCTTCAAGCCAGATCCTTCGACTCCGTCGAACTTCGCTCAGGATGACAAAAGGCGTATTTGAATCAGTTAAAGAGGGTATAGCGGAAGTGCTGTTTCCGCGTTTTTGCGTTTCGTGCCACGAACCCGGCGCTTGGTGGTGCGAAGCATGCCGTACGGCTGTCCAACGCCTCGACAGCCTCATTTGCCCACGATGCTTAGACGTCGGGACTTGCGACACGGCTCCGCCCAGAGGCTCTGCCCGGAGGGAACGTGTAACTTGCAACGGTCATTTGCCCTTCGCGTCGGTTTTGTCTTTCGGATATTATCACGATCCCAAATTGCGCAGCGTGATCACTGTGCTCAAGTTCAACGGAACATCGGCTGTGCTCAATGATTTGCGATCATTCATCGTCTCGCGTCCGATCGACTTGCCGACAGTTGATGCGGTGATCCCCATGCCTCTGGCGCAAGAACGTCTGCGTGAACGCGGTTTTAACCAGTCCGAGCTGATCGCCGAAGCGTTTCCCTCGTGCAACGTGAAACGTTTAACGTGTAACGTCTTAGTCCGCACCGCAAACCGCGTTCCGCAGTCGTCTCTCGAGCATGACGCGGTTGCACGCCGCACCAACGTGGTTGGCGCTTTCGCCTGCCATGGCGCCGTACCGTCAAGCATACTGCTGGTTGACGACGTAGCCACCACTGGCGCCACGGCAGGCGAGGCTGCCGGCGCTTTGCTGGCTGCCGGCGCGCATCAAGTCCACCTTCTGACACTGGCCATCGGCGCTTGATTTCCGCCTCCGTGTCTGATACTCTCGCTTTTGTCGGTTATGTTTTTGCAGCGCTCTGATTGGCTATTTTTCACTTACCTGCAACTTGATAACTTGATAACATTTTTCTGTGTTAGCCGGTTTGGAGAGGTACCCAAGAGGCTGAAGGGGGCAGATTGCTAATCTGCTAGGGGGTCTTAAAGCCCCGCGAGGGTTCGAATCCCTCCCTCTCCGCCACCAAAAAAGCTGCAGAATGTTTCACGACGACTGCGGCTTTTTTGTATGGTTGAGCGGTGGATTGAACGCGGTTGCGAAAAGAGTTTCGAGATTGATTGGAGCCGTCAGAAGGTCGCGTTGACCACCGGTTGCCCAAACTTTGGACAGTTGTTGATGTTCCAGTAATTCGATCGTGTCACGCAATGTTTCCGGTGCCAGATGCGCGTAGCGAAGCGTCATCGTAAGCGTTGAATGGCCAAGCAGATCCTTGATCGCCTGCATGGATGCGCCTTTGGACGCGAGTTGCGACGCGAACGTATGCCTGAGCGTGTGCCAGCCGATTGGCTCGATGCTCGCCCGTTTACAGGCTCGTTGAAGGAAACAGAGCGACGGCCAGTAGATGAGACGCTTGCCGTTGCGGTGGAAGATAATATCGGAGTCGCGATTCAGCGTCTTCAACTTTTCGATCACATCATTCGTGAGCGGTACGTATCTAATGCGCCCGTTCTTCGGAGTTCCGATGTGGCCGCCGACATTCGCGCGACGGATCGTGACCGTTCGTCGAGCGAAATCCACGTCCTGCCATTCAAGCGCGGATAGCTCCGAGAAACGCAGACCGGTCCGCGCGGCCGTGAAGACGAGGACGCGTTCCATGTCGTTCGCACACGCTTGGATGATTCGTTCGACTTCATGTTCCTCGAGAAAGCGAAACGCCGGAGGCGCGGCTTTGAGTTGACGAAAGCGTGGGATGGATTCGATGATGCTCCACTCAACAGCCGTGGTCAGACATTTGCGGAGCACCGCGAGACGATTATTCACCGTCTTGTTGCAGTTGCCGCGCTTCAGTTGTTCACCTTTGTACGCCTCAATGTCCGCCGTCGTGATCTCGTTGAGTCTTTGATGGCCGAAGAACGGAACGAGACTCGCTGACAAGATATATTTCTTTGATCGACATTCGGACGGTTTGTTGTTCACTTCGACGTACGAGCTGAACCAACGTTCCGAGAATTCCGCGAACGTCGGCTTGGCTTCGACTTTCACATAAGCGTTCAAGCTTCCATGAATCGAAAGCTCGCGACGCAAACAGACTTCGTACGCTTCCGCGCCGCCGCGAGTGTTTTGCGGGCTGCGTTTCCGATATCGCGTGAAGTTGAATCGGAAATCGACCCACCAAGATTGTCTAATCTTGCGTACCGACATAATTCTCAAAGACCTCGATCAGGTTTTTAGCCTGTCGTTGGTCTTCGGGCGTCCGCTGATCCTCGATGAAGTTCTGAATGTCTCCGAGTTTAAAGCGGATGCGCCGGCATACCCGATAGACCGGCAGAGCGCGGCGCTCGATGAGGCGATATACCGTCATGCGAGACACGCCAAGCATGGCTGCCAGACCATCGGTTGAGATCAGCTCCCCGATGCCCGGAGGCGAGATGGTTTGGGTCATATTGGGTTGTGAATGAGCGACCGGTTGGCCGTGTTGAGCCTTGTTTGCAGGCTCTTGGGAAGGCGTGTTGACCATAGCTTAGGTTAGAAAATTAATGAAGTATCAAAGCGTGAAACCGCTTACGAGCAGGATATTTCAGGACGTACCGGAAATAGTCGGGTTATCCCCAGATGGGATGGAGGGAGTGGGATTGTTTGAAATACTTTTGGCTGCTTCTTCGCGTTCGTTCCGTTCTCGGATCTTCCTAATTGTTTCATCTCGTGTTTGCTTCATGATGATGGTGCCGATGAATTCCGGTCCGTTCCTATTCGATCCCTGTTCCGATTGAGAAATATTTTTATCGTTCACGGTAGGGCTATGTGTATATTCATGCGTAGCGTATGTAGTAGTTGGCTGGTTTCCCGCCAACTGGGGTTCTGGTTCCCGTCTGACTTTGCGTCGTGTTTTCTCTGGCGGAGGATGCGTCTTCAACCATCCGAGCCAGCGAGCCTGTATGACGGGGTATTTGATTATAAAATGATTCGTCGCTGGAATTCCTTTCAACTTCTTTTCGATGTACCCAAGAGACAGAAGCCGCTTGATCACCTGTTCTTGTTGGTATTTGCTCAACCCGCTTTCCAACGTCATTTCCTCTGAGCTTTTCTTGATCCAGCCATCCGGATCCCACTGTTTGCCGTCCCAGCCAATAAGAACCTCGAGAAAGATCGCGTCTTCCTGTGATTCGAGGAATTCACCGAATCGTGGATGATGGATAACAAAAGAGCCGATGTTCTTTTCACCAAACATCTTTTGCAATTTGGTGTATGCGTGCGTTTCGTTCGCCATGCGACAGACGATAACGAAAGCCGTCCCAGAGAAGCGGGAGTTATCCCCAAGCTATTTTTTAGCTCAAACAACTAGTATAGGTTGCATTGTTCATCAGTGGATAACGATGTTATACTTCCTTACAACCACTACAATGGTATGCAAACAATTGGAAAAAATATAAAACGACTTAGAAAGCGAATGGGTGTTTCGCAAGATAAGCTTTCCAAGCTCGCAGACGTTGCTTTAAATACGATTGTAAAAATCGAGCTCGAAGACAGTCCAAATCCAACCATAGACACGGTGCAAAAGATTGCTAAGGCACTTGAAGTGAATGTCGAAGAGCTGATTAAGTGATTTTCTATGTCTAAAAAGATAAACGGAAAAGAATACGAAGCTTGGTCAAAAGAAGAATTGATTAAGGAAATCGTTAAAATTAAAAGCACGACATACGGGCTTGTTTGGCATCGTGACTTGCCTGAAGAAAAGATCGATATTCTTGTTAATCCGGATGCGCGAACTCCAAGTGAATTGTTCCCGAATGAAATGTCGGGCAAACCGTTTCCGGTTCTGAAAGAAGTGAAGACTAAGGCGATTGAATCAGATAAGTCAAAATTAACGAATCTTTTGATTGAAGGTGATAACTATCATTCGCTCGCTGTTCTTAACTTTACACACCGCGAAGCCATCGACCTAATTTACATCGATCCCCCCTATAACACTGGCAATAATGATTTTACATACAACGATAGTTTCGTCCCAAAGGATGATCCTTTTAGGCATAGCAAGTGGTTATCTTTCATGGAAAAGCGTCTTAAACTTGCCAAAAATCTCCTAAAGCCAAATGGAGTAATTTTTATCAGTATCGATGACAACGAACAAGCGCCATTAAGAATGTTATGTGATGAGCATATTTTTGGAGAGGCGAATTTTGTTGTTGATGTAATTTGGAATTCAAGAAAGTCTGTATCAAGTGATGCGATCGTTTCGTTGAATCACAATCATACGCTCGTTTATGCAAAAGATATTGAAGTTCTAAGAGAGGCTGTCAAAAAAAATAATAAATTTAAACTTCCGGCCCAAGAAGAGAAGTTTTCTAATCCAGATGGCGATCCGAGGGGTTCATGGACGGCAGACCCATTCGAGGCAGCAGGAATTCGAAAGAATTTATCTTACGCGATTAAAAATCCGAATACCGGAGAAGTATATTATCCAGTAACGGGCCGTCATTGGGCGGTATTGGAGGAAGAGTATTTTAGGTTGCTGAAAGATAATCGGATCATCTTTGGCAAGAATGGTAAGGGGAAACCAGCACGGAAACGTTTTTTAAGTGATGCTATGGAGAAAGGCATGACTCCAAAATCGATTTGGGACGATGTTGGAACAACGACAAATGGAACTCAAGAGTTAGAGGATATTCTGGGAGAAAAGAAGTTCAATAATCCTAAACCGGTGTCCTTAATCAAAAGGATATTAGAGTTATCGACGGATAAAGATGGCATTGTTTTAGATTTTTTCGCCGGTTCGGGCACCACAGGCCATGCTGTTTTAGAACTAAACAAGGAAGACGGAGGTCAAAGAAAATTCATCCTTTGCACAAATAATGAGAACGGTATCTGCAAGGACGTATGCTATCCGCGAGTCAAGAAAGTTATTGAGGGATTCAAGAACCAGAAGAGTGAAAAAGTCGACGGTTTAGGAGGAAATTTGAAATACTTCATGACCGATTTTGTAGAGGCGGAACCAACAGACAAAAACAAACGAAAGCTGGTCAAAGAGTCTACGGAAATGCTTTGTATTTTGGAAAACGCTTTTGAACTTATCCAAGAAACTGAGGAATACAAGATTTTTAAGAACACCGATAAATACGTTGGCGTAATTTTTTATGAAGAAGCGATAAACGAATACAAGAAAGCGATCAAAAAAATTAATGGGCATTTTAATACCTATGTTTTTTCGATGGGCGACGATCCGCATTCAAAGGAATTTGTCGATATAAAAAGCAAAGTAACACTTTGTGCAATTCCCGAAGTGATACTGAAGGTATATCGAGAAATTTTCAAATGATATGATATTCGAATTGAAAGATTATCAAGAAAATGCGGTCGTAAAGTTGAAACGAGAAATCAACGAGCTTTTAGATACGGAAGGAAATAGAGTATGTATTTTTAAAGCACCTACCGGCTCCGGTAAGACGCTAATGATGGCTGAATTTTTGAAGCGTCTTATTGATTCCCGTATAGACGGCAAAAAGTTCTCGTTTGTGTGGATTGCTGTGAACAAGCTGCATGATCAAAGTAGAAATAATCTTAAGAAATATTACGACCAAAATGGTGTAGGTATAAAATGTTCGTACTATGAAGACTTGGATGATCGAAAGATCGGTGAAAATGAAATTTTATTTTTGAACTGGGCCAGTATCAACAAGAAAGATAATTTGTATGTTCGAGCGAATGAACGAGACAATAACCTTTCAAGCGTTATCGCCCGCACAAAGGATGAAGGTAGGATCATTTTTCTGGTTATCGATGAGAGTCACCATACGGCGAATAGTGAGAAATCAAAAGAATTGATACAAGATATCGGACCAAAGATTACAATTGAAGTTTCGGCTACCCCGCAGCTCAATAATGCAAATAGAATTGTTGAAGTAGAGCTTAAGCACGTTAAAGATGAGGGAATGATCAAAAAAGAAATCATCATAAACCCAGGTTTTGAAGATTTTATTATTGATAAAAAGAAAAGCGACAAAACAGCGGATGAACTTGTGCTTGAAAGTGCGTTGAAAAAGCGAATTGAAATGCAAAAGAGACTCGAAGCGGAGGGGTCGAGCGTGAACCCGCTCTTGCTTATTCAGTTACCGGACGCGATGCAGGGCGTTGCAGATAAAAAGGATGAGATTATTGCCTTGCTAAAAAAACTTGGCTACACCACAGAGAATGGACGGCTCGCGATCTATCTTTCAGATAAAGACAATAAAATAAACCTTGCAAATATTGAGAAAAATGAGAACGAGGTTGACGTGATGATATTCAAACAAGCCATAGCGCTTGGTTGGGACTGTCCTCGTGCTTCAATTTTAGTATTGTTTAGACAATGGCGAGAAGAGAATATTACTTTCTCTATCCAAACGCTTGGACGCATCATGCGCATGCCAGAACAACGGCATTACAGCGATCAAGAATTAAATGTTGGCTACGTTTTTACCAGCTTGCAGGATATTAAGGTCGCCGAGGACTTATCCCGCGATTACATTACCACGTATACAGGATATAGAATCCAGAGCTATACGGATCTTGATTTGTGCTCGTATCACTCAAAACGTTTCCGCGAGGAGACTCGTCTTTCTTCTGATTTTACACCGCTGTTTATTGAGGCAGGAAAGAAATTAGGATCCAAAGAAAAGTTTTCGTTCAAACACAGCATTTTGAAAACAAGTTTGATTGCGAGCGGCCGCATTACTGATTCTGATAAGGAAGTGAAAAGTATTGAGAAAAAAGGAACGCTCGATATACCAAAGAACGAAGTTGAGCTGCAGAATGCGTTTGATATGTTCGCTCGTAACAATCTTGCGCCATTCGCGCCGGAACAACGTTCAATCGGTCGAATAAAAAGTTCAATCTATTCATTTTTTGAGGTTTCTCGAAATGAAGATGAATGGCCAAAGGTTCAAGCGGCCGTTCTTGCGGAAGGGAATCGTCAAATAATGATCGACACGATCAATCTTGCAAAAGAGATGTATCAGCGGGAAGTTGGAAGTGGCAAGAGTGAGCTGGTCAAGAATGAAGATCTTTGGAATGTGCCGAAAGTAATAAACTATACCCTCTCTTTTGCCAAGAAAGATTATAAGAAATCCGTCATCCAACCTTACTACAC
>Ga0315281_10010678_pt1 | contig 12635 bp, 14 predicted proteins | sample YL17G07_0_MG_FD_204540 | JGI IMG/M metagenome (GOLD analysis project Ga0315281, IMG submission 204540) | Sediment microbial communities from Yellowstone Lake, YNP, Wyoming, USA - YL17G07_0 | ecosystem: Environmental > Aquatic > Freshwater > Lake > Sediment | place: USA: Wyoming | collected... | reverse complement strand
TTTAACGGGAAGAATCCGTTAAAATTCGACCCAGCCCAATAAAATTGCGCTTCTCAAAGGGTGCAATTCTAACCGAGCCACGCCCACCGGGCAAATAAACTACCAGGAAAACAGTGTGAAATTTCATCTTTCGAACAACCCCGGCCTGAACGTTTTTACCGCGCATGGCGCAGGTTATGTCCAGGTAAATGAATTCCGTTACGAACACCCGCTCATCGTTACACCAGAACAGGTCTTTCAAGATTGGACGGCACTCACCTTTACAGGCCTAGCCGAAGCTGACTTTAATTACTTTCTGGAACTGAAGCCTGAAGTGCTGCTACTGGGAACAGGTAGCCAGCACCACTTTGCCCACCCCCGTCTGTACCGCTCGCTCACCGCCGCAGGTATTGCGGTTGAATTCATGAACACGCCTGCCGCCTGCCGCACCTATAATATTCTGGTGGCGGAAGACCGCAAGGTCGTTGCGGGGATCCTGTTCGAATAAATCCTGTTCTGCCGCTCAGGCCTCCATATACCCCATGCGCCCGCTCTGGTAGTCCATCATTGCCACGCGTATTTCCTGCTCGGTATTCATCACGAACGGTCCGGTAGCTACAATAGGTTCAACTATCGGCTCTCCGCCCATCAGCAACAGACTGCTGTCTTCCTGAGCCAGCAGCTTTATCACCGTACCATCCCGCTCCATTACTGCCATATCCGCTGGCCCGATTACCGCGTCACCCAGGGCAATTTTTCCATTCCGCACAAATAACATATTGCTGTAACCTTTTGGCACACTCAGCTCAACCTGTTTGCCTGCATTTAATTTGATGTCCCATAAATTAACCGGACTATATGTGCTAGCTATTCCCTGCGTCCCCGCAAAATTTCCGGCGATCACGCGCACAGCACCAGCGCCATCCGGCAAGTTAACAACTGGTATATCCGTGCTCAAGATAGGTTGATATCTTGGCGCAATCATCTTGTACTTTGAGGGAAGGTTCACCCACAGTTGCACCATCTCCAGCGTACCGCCGTGTTTGAGAAAATCATGCGACAGAAATTCCTCGTGGATAATGCCCGATGCAGCCGTCATCCACTGCACATCGCCCGGCCCGATTACACCCCGGTTACCCACCGAGTCACCGTGCTCGACTTCACCCTGAAAGGCAATCGTGACAGTCTCAAAACCACGGTGCGGATGCGGCCCCACACCGCGCTTTTCATTGGTTGCAGCAAACTCGCGCGGCGCGGCATAATCGAACATCAAAAATGGACTGATGTCCTGCGTAAAAGCAAGATGCGCAAAAATCGGACGGACATTAAAGCCATCGCCCACCCAGTGACTGCGCGGAGATGCGCGAAGAACCGTTTGAATTTTTTTCATAAGACCTCCCAATATGATGTCCGGATTCTGCCCACAAACACCCCATACAACAAGCACTATTGAACAAACACTGGTTCATAGCTTTGCACTCCCCCAGCCAGACTCTCTTGCTTCGGAAAAATACATGTCCGCTACAGTCATGTCAGGATACATATCCACTGTAGCCTGCGCCAACAAATTGTGTTAACTTCCGTCGGTCTGCCATTGAATTTTATGCGTTTTCCTGCAAAATTTTCCAGCGGTAGAAAACCAGTCTGACCACACCAGTAAGGGGCGGTCTTCATAACACCTACTTAGGAGAAAATTGTATGCATACTGCTTTCAAAAATCTGCTGAAACAACTCGGAATTTATACACTAGGAATGCTGGTTATTTTCTCTGGAGGAGCTGGTGCTGCCGATGACAAACAGGCTTTAGCCGGACTCAAGGAAGTCAAGGTTGCGTTTGACATCAAGGAAGGTGATGCCAAGCTGCTGCAGGCCAGACTCGACATTATTGACGAAACCCGGAACTCACTGATTCAGCAGGGTGTCACTCCTCATTTTATCCTCGCGTTCCGCGGCCCTTCCTCGAAACTAGTGCAGACTGATATCAGTAAAATTAAACCAGAAGACCGCGTGTTGGCTGAAAAAATTGCTGTCCGCATCAAGGAAATGATGAATGCCCCCGGTGTTGAGGGTATAGAGCAGTGCGCTGTCGCTGCAAGGCAACAGGAAACCAATACCGACCTGGTGCTGCCCGGCATTCGCGTTGTAGGCAACAGCTTTATTTCACTTATGGCTTATCAGGCCAAGGGTTATACCTATATAACCCCCTGATTTAACGCTTTTTTAAGCATACGCTGTGCTAGCGAAAAGACAGTGGCGGGAGATCCCCATCCCCACTATTCTTTTCAAGTAGCGGCTTTGCGCTCTTCCTGAAATATCATCACACTAAAACGATACCAGCTTATTAAATTCAGGCAAGCTATTGAATAAAAATACCTTTATTAAACAATTTTCTCTTCTTGTGACTTTTGTACTATTTTTTACAAGATAATATAGCCCGAATAACACAGCAAAATAGTACATCCCTCCCATGCCAGCGCTATTTTCTGCAGGTATATTAGCTGCACATGAAATAGATCCCATTAACTTTAATCAAGCCGTTGCCTACAGAATACCGGGGAATATGCCATGGTTGTTGATATTGATATCAGATTATTATAATATAATGCATTGATTGATCTGCGCTTATTGTCAAATCGGTACATTTTGTTGATTGATTAATTGCTGTTCCAAAAATTACTAAATTAAAACTGAGGATATATATGAAAAAGATGCATTTTATTAGTTTGGCACTTGTATTGAGCATGTCACAAATGGGCGCAGTACTGGCGGGCGAAGTTGATCCCGCAACAGTACCCGCAGCCAAGCAGACACTTTCCAAAAACTACCTGACCTCCAAAGAAGCCGCTGCCATGAAGCAGGCGCTGGGCGAAAAGGCACTGATGATTGATGTACGTACCCCGGCTGAAATTGAGTACGTAGGTCTCGCAGACTCTGTTGATGCAAATGTACCCTACATGCTTGATGACTACAGTGCCTGGGATGAAAAAAAATCCCGCTTCATGATGGCTCCCAATTCCGGTTTTCTGTTAAAGGTAAGCGAAATACAGGAAAAAACCGGGCTTAACAAAGAGTCCACTGTTATCGTCATGTGCCGCTCGGGTGATCGCAGTTCCGGTGCAGCCAGCTTGCTGACCAAAGCGGGCTATACCAATGTGTACTCCGTAGTTGACGGCTTTGAAGGTGATATGGCCAAAGACGGCGCAAACAAGGGTCGCCGTGCTGTGAATGGCTGGAAAAATGCCGGCCTGCCATGGAGCTACAATCTCAGCAAGAATAAAATGTACCTGGAATAAATCAGGCAGACATCACAACCTGCTGTTGATTAATGAAAGCGCCCCGGTAATTTACCGGGGCGTTTTCTTTGGTATAAAACATAGCTGCCGCGGAATTCATTCATAGACCAGCAGAGTAGGCATTCAGTGCAAAGGTGGCAAACATCCAGGATTCGTGAATTTTACGAATAGCTTCACCATTTGCTGCACCCAACACAAACAATAGCGGAGCATAATGTTCAACTGTCGGATGAGATTCTTTTCCATAGGGGAAATCCCAGGGGCGGCATAATGCTGCGCGGCCATCTTCTTTCATGGCCTTCTCAACCGCAACGACGAAGGCCGAGGCCCAGGGTGCAGCAACCCCGGCAGGCGCATGCCAGTCAATGGTATGCAGATTATGGGTAATGCCGCCGCTGCCTACGATCAGCACACCTTCGTCACGCAGTGCAGCAAGGTGCTGGCCCAGCTCCCAGTGCGCCTCCAGACCCTGCCCAAGACTCAATGACAATTGGTACACCGGAAAATCCAGTGCTGGCCAAGCCGCTTTTAGCGGCACCCATACGCCGTGATCCAGCGGGCGACTGTCTTCAGCCACATCCACATTCAGCTCATGCAAGCGTTGCAACAACCATGCCGCCGTTTCCGTATCCCCATGTTCATCCCAGGTGATGTCATACAGCTCTTTGGGGAAGCCGTAAAAATCATGCTGGATGCCAACCTTGCCCAGGGTTCCGCTGATGCGCAGCTGCGGCGCATCCCAATGCGCGGAAATGCATAACAACGCGCGCGGCTTTTCCGGTAAACGCTGCGGCAGGCTTTGCCAAAAGCGGGTGGTGGCGTTATCTTCCAGCATGAAAGTCGGCGCTCCGTGAGACAAGAACAGGGCTGGCTGGCGCATTTCGTTATCCCTCTAAAGACAGTGCCGCATCAACCTCATGCGGCACCCTGTAAAAATTGGGCCCCAGTCACTGACCGGAGCCGTAGACTCACTTCTTATTGTGAGTACCGTCGCAAAACGGCGCATTGCTGCTTGCCTTGCAGCCACACAGATACTTGGTTTCTTTATTATCCAGTGTAAATTTCACTGGCGTAAAAGCGGAACCTTTGTGTGACCCGTCACAAAATGGCTGTTTCTTTGATAGCCCGCAAGAACACCAGTAATGATCTCCGGCTTCCAGTTCGACTGCATAGGGACTCTTTTGTACGCAAACACCTTTAGACATGACACTTTCCTTTTTTAAATATTTAATTGCTGAAGCTTCAGTTTTTGTATGCTTCGACAGGCACATGAATCTTGATGTCGTCGCTGATTGCCGGTACATATTTTGTCATGCCGAAGTCAGAACGCTTGATGACACCACCAATGTTTGCGCCGCACATCGGCTTCTTGGTAAATGGGTGGTCGCCACATACAAAGCCATTCACGGTAACAGTAAGCGGCTTGGTTACGCCCAGCATGGTGAAGTCACCCTCGGCTGCAATCACTTTGTCATCCTTGAACACAAGCTTGTTCGATTTGAACGTGATAGTCGGGAATTTCGCAGTATTCAGGAAGCCTTCTGCAGAGATATGCTCGTCCCATAGCGGGAAGCCCATATCCAGCGAAGTGGTTTCAATGGTCAGATCCACACTGCCTTTTTTTGCAGCCATATCGAGTGTAATTTTTCCGCTGGTTTTATTGAATCGGCCATGCTGCACCGAATAACCCAGGTGGTTTACTTCAAACACCGGGAAAGTATGGTTGGGGTCAATTGTGTAATTATCCGCAGCAACAGCAGGTGCGGCAAATACGCTGGCTAATGCAATGGTGGCAATCATTTTTTTCATGGTAAATCTCCTTATTCGATTAAAAAAACAGAAACACAACAACACCTGTATAACTACTTCAACAGCAGATGAAACTTTATTTGCACTTCGTCAGCGACGACCGAGGTATCGCTCCATAAACCGGAACCTATGCCAAAATCAAGACGCTTGAGTGGAAACTCTCCGACAACTTCCAGTACACCCTTGTCTTCTATTAGCGTAAAGGGCGCGCGCATATCCATGGACTTTCCCTTGATGGTCATCTTGCCGTTTGCCTCAAACTTGCCTCCACCCAGCGCCTTGACATAAGAGGAGACAAATACAGCCTTGGGAAACTCGGCCACATTAAACCAGCTCTTGCCTTTGACCTCATCGTTTGCCTCCGCGCCACCTGCATCAATACTGGCAAGATCAATTTCAATATTTGCCTTGCCTGCTTCAGCTTTTGCCGGATTGATGCGCACCTGTGCGGTAAACTTTTTAAACGCACCTTCGACCGGCACGCCCATCTGTTTTGAAACAAAAGTAATGCGGCTTTTATCGGCCTGCACCTTGCTGAACTCGGCAGCATTGGCAATGACAGAAAGCGATATGAATACAAAAAATAGCAGACTTTTCATTTTCCTGAACTCCTGTTCAAAAATGGCAGCATGCGGGCAAGCGTACCATCGCGATCGATAAACTGGTGCTTGACAGCCGCTGCCACATGCGCAATTACCAGCAACAACAGGGTGATATTCAACACCTCATGCAGCGCGGCCAGCGCATCACCCAGTACCTTGTCTTTGGTGAGTAAATCCGGCAGCGGCAGCACACCCAGATACACGGTCTGAAAACCCTTGGTAGAACTCATCAGCCAGCCGCTTAGCGGAATCGCAAATAGCAGCACATAGAGCAACACATGCACTGCTTTTGCCGCCATCACTTGCCACAATGGCATCTCGACAACCAGAGGCACCGGCTTGTGCGCGACCCGCCATACCAACCTCACCACCAGCAATATAAACACCGTTACACCCAGCCACTTGTGGTAACTCAGCATCCGCAATTTATCGGGTGACAGTGCCATTTCATGCATCACCACACCTGCCGGAAAGGTCACAAAAACCAAAAGTGCAATCAACCAGTGCAGTGAAATTGCCGTGCGGGTGTAAGCCATAAGCTGTTTCATGCTGCCTCCTCAAAATTGGTATTTGCTGCCATAAATGCCTCTTTCAATTGCTGCAAAACGCCTTCGGTATTTTCAAAGTCTTTCCGCGAAAAATTGCCGAACGCCAGTTCAAGATACGCCAAATGTGCCGGAAATACCTGCGCAAACAACTTCTCGCCAGCCTTGGTCAGCCGCACATACTGCCTGCGCCCATCCTCGGGGCATGCAACCCGTTTAGCCAGATTTTTAGCTATCAGCCTGTCCACCACCCCCGTCAACGTACCCTTGGTAATCAGCGTCTTCTCACCCAGCTCCTTGAAGGTCATCCCCTCGGTATTACCCAGTGTTGCAACAATGTCGAACTGGGGCGAAGTGAGCCCCAGCGTTCGTATATGGGGAATGGAATACGACTCAAAAGCCTGATAGGCGCGAACGAGCTCATACAAGACGGGCAAAAATGGTTTTTGTGGCATAACGATAAATTTAGTACTAGTTAGGACGTATTATGTACTAACTAGTACTAATGTCAAGCAATACAAAAACACATTACTTGCAGGGTTATTTCAATTGTAATAATGGGAGGATATTCTGGTCTGCAACTGAGGGGAATTGCAGGGTGGGCAAGGTTTATTGCCCACCCGGTAACCCGCACCCCAAACCCCTGCGGTGCTCAGAGTACAAGAACCTGCCAGCAGGTGTGGATGTTGCCGCATCGTTCACGAATTAATTTTTTGTGTCGCTCAATTCATTGCATAACGGTTTCGTACAGGTGAATATTATTCGTTCGTACCGTGTGTGCAATGAAACCTGCCACCCTACCAGGCTTACGGTAGAGTCCTGGCTAAGCGAAAACCGAAATAGTTGAAACGAGACTCCAAGCTATGCCTGTAGCGTTTAGGTGATCGAGTATAGTAGTCTGAGTCATTCCATGAGCTACCACGAAGTACGCGTGCCGCACAGTCACCCTCATAACAGTCCCCCAGCCACTCAAATACGTTGCCGCTCATGTCATAAATCCCGTAACCGTTAGCTTGTTTCTGACCAACAGGGTGAGTTGTATTGTTGCTATTTTTGTCGTACCAAGCCACTGCATTTATATCGTTGCTACCACAGTATTCAGTCTTGCTGCCGCCATAGCAGGTGTACTCCCATTCAGCTTCGGTCGGTAGTCGGTATTGGCTACCAGTTTTGACATTGAGCTTTTGCAGGAAGTCTTGAATATCATTCCAACTCACTTGCTCAACCGGGCAGGTGTCACCGCAGTTAACGAAGTGACTCGGATTGCTACCCATCACTGCTTTCCATTCAGCTTGTGTCACTTCGTATTTACCCATCTCGTAGTTCTTGCCTGGAATAGGTACCATGCCAGCTTTGATTTTTTGACCCACGTTCATTTCTGCTGCCAATACGATTTTTTTTAACTTGATCTTTGCCAGAGCTGCATACGAGCCACGGGGATACTTGTTCATATACCGGTTATAACTGAGTTGACTATTGATTTTCTGTGCCTCATTCCATGCCTTCTCTTGTCCCTCTACAATTTCATCTATGGCAACTGCCTTGGCATAATCTTCAAGTTTTCTGGTTTGCTCTGTCGCCTGCTTGGCGTATTTGCCTTGCGGATAGCTTGCCAGATAGCGCTGGTAATCTTCAATTTTATTGCCCGCTACAACTTCTGCCCAGAGTTTTGCTTCGGCCTGTATTGCTTCAGCCAGTGCGTTTGCCCTGGCGTAGGCTTCGAGTTTTCTGGTTTGGTCTGTCGCCAGTTTGGCGTATTTGCCCTGGGGGTAGCTATCCAGGTAGAGTTTGTAGTCTTCAATTTTATTGCCGGCTACAACCTCTGCCCATACTTGGGTTTCAGCGTCGTTTTCTTTGCCTGCTACGCGGGGGGCAGCGGGTACTTCAGGTAGTGCGATGGCGCGAGCAGGGGTGTCGCTGGCTTTGATGGGTGGCGGGATGTCCGGTATCGCAATTGTGGGGGCCAGGGCGGTGGCACCGCTGAGTTCCTTGAGTTTGTCCACCACCTGGTAGGCATCACAGTTTTTGCAAGGGGTGGATTTGGAGTAGATGACTTTGTTGTCAAAGATGTTCTGGATGCTGAGGGCGAGGAAGTAGCCATCGGCTCTTTTGGTGACGTTGGCGGTGGCGATGTGTTCGGCCTGAAAGGCGATGGCGATGTCTTGCATGCAGCGCGTCTCGTCACATTCTTTTTTGGCGGTGTTGCGCGATTCCTTGAGGAAGATGGCTTTGGCTTTGGTGGCGACTTGTTCGCCGGAGAAGACTTCGTATTTCTGTTGCAGTCCTTCAACCAGTGCGGTTTCCATGGAGCCCATCAGGCTTTTGTCTTCGTCGGGTACACGCAGGGGCATGAGGACGACTCGTTCCTTGATAGCTTTGTCGGGTTTGGCTGCTTTGACAGGTTTGGCGGCGTGGGCGGCGGGAAGGATGACTGCAAGGCAACTGAAGGCAAGAATAAAACTGGGCAGGTGGCGCATGGCGGCTTTCAAAAATATTGACTGGGGCATTATATCCAAACATCACAAAATATTGGGTATACAGGTAAGGTGCTTCTGTGCCCGCTACGATCGTTGGTTCCTTCCCCCTCCTATGGGGGAAAGTTAGGATGGAGGTGTGTTGTATGCTGAATACTTCTACCCCCACCCTGCCACGCTCAAACCCATCCCCACCCTGGCCCTCCCCTTGAAAGGGAGGGAGTTAAGCAGGTACAAGAAAGCTCATGGAGACCATATCACACGGGCTAGCCTTCAAGTGTCAGGGCATTTTCACCACTGCCGCTATACCAGCGCGCATTTGCTCCTTAGTGAAAAATACTACGTCCACAGGGTAGCTCAATTCATCCTTGTGTTTGACGGGTTCAAGCCCCAGTGACTTTATTGTTCCGGAATAACTTTTTCCGCCGGTTTCAACGGTTACTGCCTGTCCGGCCTTTAGTTTTTCAATCTGTACAGCCGGTAATTGGAGGCGTGCGAGCATTTCACCCGTCTTCGCCAGCACCAGCAGAATTTGAGGCTGCAATCCGGCAGCCACACTCATGCCTGGCTCGGCCTGGCGCAGGATAACGACCGCATCGAAGGGCGCGCGGATGATCGAGTCGTCCAGAATTTTCTGGTTCTGCCTGAGGCTCGCCCTGGCTTCGGCCAGCAATGACTCTGCCCTGGTCATGCGCAATTTTGTCTGGTCAAGCTCTGCTGTTGCAACAACCGTCCGCGCATAGAGTTCCTGCACCCGGTCCAGGTCACGTTTGGCTTCTGCCACCTCTGCCGTCAACCGCGTAATAGCCGCCTGATTTTCCGCAACCTTGGCCTGATAAAGCGACGCATCCAGCAACAGCAACACCTGCCCCTTTCTGACTTGATCGCCCGCCTCGACTTTAACCGCGCTCACCACACCTGAGACCGGAGAGGAAAGCTCAACACGGTGCGACCATTGCAGCACCGCCTGCATGTCTGCTGCCCACAACGTTTGCGGGATCATCAATAGGGTTGCTGACAAAATCCAATTTTTCATTTTTCACCTTTCATACTGTTCACCGGTTTAAGCAGCGGAAATTTAGTGTAGAGCGGCCTGCCCAGCATGGCCTCCAGCCGCGCAAATCCCAACGCCAACTGGTACTCATTACGGCGTGCCCGCAGATTGGCCTCCACCGTTCCCGCAGAGGCGGTGCCCAGATTGCTTCTGAGCTCCAGCTCATACAAACCCCGGCTACGATCCAGCACCAGGTCGCGGTGCTCGATCTGTTTTTTTGCCGCACTTCTGCCCGTGCCCTGCAACTCAGTAATTTCAAGGTAAGTTTCCAGCATGGCCTGGGTCAGATCCATTTTCAGCTTTTCAGAAGCTGCCTGAATCTTGTTTAACTGCGCGTACTCCCTGGCAACCCTGGAGTCCGCCCGGCTCCCCTGATGCAAAGGCCATGTCAGGATCAGCCCTGCACTCAGATTGTCACGCGTTATCGCAGGGCGACTAAAATCAGCAGCCTGCACTTCCGCCTCCAGCATCGGGCCTTTCTCTGCACGCAGAGACTCCAGTCTTCTCTGTGAAGCCGCCAACATTTCCTGCTGCGCGATCAAACGCGGATTGTTAGCCAGCATGATATCTCGCAACATCTCATAATCCGGCAGCACACGATTATTGCTTTCTAGTTTTGGGTCAAGCAATTCACCGGGCAATTTTCCGGGGCGGTTCAGCGTATTGGCCAGCATGGCCCGAGTAATGCGCATTTTTTGCGAACTGGCATTTCTTTTTTGCAGCGTATCCTGAAAATTTGTTTCCAGCTCGGCCAAATCGATACTGGAGATTCTCCCTGCCGCAAAATTATCCTTACCGTGGTCGAATCTCACGTAAGTGATCGCCATCAGCTCGTTGTCTGCCGTGTACTGCATATCCGCAATAAGCACATCGAAGTATCGCGACATCACCTCCAGACGACGTCTTTCCCTGACAGTAACCAGCTCAGCTTCCCGCGCGCTCAACTCGGCCAGGCTCGCCTGTTCCGCTGCGCTGCTGCGCCCAAAGTCATAAAGCGTCTTGCGCGCAACAAGCCTGACACTATTGTCGGGCAAGAATTCCTGGCTACCCCATGGGCGTGAGCCACTGCGCAATATTCCTTCCAGATTGATCGTGCTATCCGTGCGTGAGGCGGCAATGTCACGATCAGCAACTGCCGCATCACGATCTGCCTGCGCCGACAAAAAATCGGGATGCGCAGCTTCAACCGTGGCAAGCGCCTCTTCCAGCGTCAATGGCCGTGCCACCTCCTGCGCACTGGTTACGTCATTCAGCAAGAGGACAAGTGCCGCCGCCAGTACCAGTCTCATTTGGCAGGCTGGCCTTTCCGTTTGTATATCGCAAAGGGCATATCCTTGTAGGCTCCTTCAACCACATATTTTCCCAGCAGCAGGAATTCCTCCACATCTTTAGCCGCGCCGGGGAAACGCACTACTCGATTTCCATCCAGATCAAAAAAATCAAAGACGGGCGTGCCATAAATCCGCTGCTCAATACTGTATTTTTTTTCAGTCGTTTCTTTTCCCTTGAAATCCACCATGGGAATATTACCCTTCAGGTCTACCGGAAAAATCATGAAATGCTTGCGGTAATAGTCCTGCACTTCCGACTGGTTGAGTATGGTTTGCTTCATGCGGAAACACCAGGGGCAATCGTCCTGTTCAAACATAAGCAGCACGCCAATCTTGCCCTCCTGCTTTGCGGTAGCCAGTTCGCTCTTGAAATCCCCCAGCTTTGCATCAAAAAAATATCTGTTGATATCGCGTGTTTCGGCATGAGAAACATTAAATCCAACAATCAGAAGAAAACCTATCAATAATTTATTCATCATTACGATCCCTTTATCATTCCCATTTAAAGATATAAGCGCCTATTGCCAAAAAAACAATACTTGTGATTGATATCACCCAGACATGCGGCATCACCTGGGCAAGTGTTGCACCCTCGTTCATGATTTCACGTGTCGCGGCTATCATATGTGTCAGCGGGAAAACCTGCGCCAGTTGCTGTACCCAGGCATGGGTGCCCTCAAGAGAGAACCAGGCGCCGGAAAGCAACATCATCGGCCAGGTCAGCGTGTTGAGTATACCTCCGGCAAATTCTTCGCTGGCCGTGCGTGACGCAATCAGCAGGCCAATCGAGATCAGGCAGGTTGCGCCCAAGGCAGTAACCAGCAATAGATCCCAATACGAGCCCTGCATATTGAAGTCAATAAATATATTGCAACCCGCATAAACTAACGTGGTAATTACCATAATCAGCAGCAAACGCGAAATCAACTGCGCAAGCAGAAAATAAAAAGGATTTAGCGGCGTGGCTTTAAGTCGCTTGAGAAAGCCGTTCTTGCGGTAACGAACAATCACAAAGCCAACACCAAACAAACAACTGAACATCATATTCATACCAAGTATGCCCGGCAAAAACCAGTCCACATAGCGTATCTCGGCACCTTCTATCGCCTGTCGCTGAAACTGCTTTCCTTCCGTACCCCACACAATACGCTCGAGCAGGTATCCGTTTGGCGAGCTGGAATTTATCCAATATCTAACTTGGCTATCGCGGAGCGATACAATTGCCCCCTCTCCCAAGGATTGAGTATTGTTGTTCACGTTTGCACTTTCTCCCGCTTGCGGGGGAAAGGTGGATAGGGGGTGTGGTTGGGGAGGGTTGGGGAGGGGGACTGCAGCATCCGCACCCTGCCAGCTTGGAGCACTCCTCACATCAATCAACATATCCATCTGATGATGCTTAACCTTGTCGATCGCCACCCCAAGATCGGCATAGGGCACAAATTGTATGTGCTTTGTATTCTGCAAAACCGGAGCCACGCGCCCCAGTGCTTCAACACCCCCGACGATGCCGATTTTGTATATTTCCTTATTATTGCCGGAGAAAGTAAA
>Ga0315281_10010677_pt1 | contig 12636 bp, 10 predicted proteins | sample YL17G07_0_MG_FD_204540 | JGI IMG/M metagenome (GOLD analysis project Ga0315281, IMG submission 204540) | Sediment microbial communities from Yellowstone Lake, YNP, Wyoming, USA - YL17G07_0 | ecosystem: Environmental > Aquatic > Freshwater > Lake > Sediment | place: USA: Wyoming | collected... | reverse complement strand
CATTGTTCTTTTTGATTTCCCACGGCCCACACAGCTGCCTATCGAGTACATTGAATCCCAGACCATAAATTGTTGCGTGGACATCGATTGCAACTCCTGGCGTACACCCCGGGCGGATGATCAAACTTTCCCAACTGAAGGCGTAGTCCTCGTCGATTCCAGTAAATCGCACAATTCCGACATCGTCTCCAACTTTTCGATCATGAATGATGTAATAGATCTCTTTACCAGCATTGTGCCGTTCGAGATATTTGTCAAAGTAAATGTATTGATCGGCGATATCAAGAGAAATTGAATTGAGGAATGCACCACCCGGCGAAGTCCTCAGAGAGTAAATCAAAGGGACATCGTTAATGGTGGCAGCGCGTAGTTTCACAATCGATGACTGAACTAGCTCAAGTTTTTCAATCATGCTCATCCGCAAGGGCTTGTCACGATGCAAGAAGATGACAGCCCAACTCCAAAACCACACAACACCGACGTCGAACGGTTGAACGTCTCGACTCGACTGCTTAGCAAAAGTGGAATCGTAGACGAAACCGTGTTCCCATAATCGCTGATATTCGTAGGAATAGATCTTGCGTCAGCCAATTTTTCCTTCAAACCATCGAGAACCAACTTACTGGCCTGATGGAGATAAATATCATCAATGTCGGAAATCTCTAACCCTGCCTTCATCACTGTTGACCTAATTTGTTTCTCGACTACACGTTTTGTAAATAACCAAACATCACTTCCGGACATGTGTAGGTATCCTTCGTTGAGTGTTGCGTCATTTCCTTGGAATAAGTGTGCAATTCCTGAACCATCGCTGAAGTTTTCACTTGCCTCGATTCGAAGTGAAGGGCGACTCGTAATAAGTGTCGCTGTTGCACCGTCGCTGAATACAGTTTGTGTTGATCTGTCATTCAGTCGAAGTTTTTTTCTGTAGGCGTCAGCACAAACGAGCAAAACGTTCTCAAACATGGAAGCCATCGACGTTGCTACAAGCAATCCGTGAATGAAACCGGAACAACCTTGGTTAATGTCGAAAACAAGCATGTCCGGTCCCAAATCCGCACGCTTGTGGAGTTCAAACGCCGTTGCCGGCAATAGGTACTCGGGACTTTGGGTAACCAAGATTAAAACTCGAGCCTTTTGAACCAGCTCGGGATTTTTGGATTTGAGATGCTCAAGCGCGTTGACAGCTAGATCAAGAGCGGAACCGTCGGTTGAGTAAACACTCTCGATCCCCGTCCTTTCGATTACGCTAACGAATTCCGGAAATGACTCTCGGATTATGAGTTTATTTTCGCCCAAGGCGACGCCGATTCCCTCAATCGAAAAAGGTGCGGACAAAATCGCCAAGACTGAAGTGCCTTCTCTACCGTCTTATCCCGATTGCTCGTTAAGGATCATGAAGATTTCCTTGACGGAGTTGGCAGATGCCAGATCGGGACAGTTCTCAGTGATGTTGTTAAATTTTCGGTCAAGGTGAACCAAGATTGAGATTTGTCCCAAGCTGTCCCACTGTTCAAGATCTGAAGCATGTGTGTTTTCGGTTAGCGATGCAGCGGGAACCTCAAGCGCGATTGCAAGTTCGGTGATCAAATCTTCAACTGAAAGATTCATCTCTTAGATGCTCCTTAGCCTTCATGACGAGGACTTATGGCTAGCACGGTTCAGACGTTGTCGGTGAGTTCATCGTAACGGAACATACGAGTGGCCAATCCGAGTTGTTGATCTTCAAGCGGGCCATTTCGTTGCTGACTCGTGACCACCCTCCTAAACGTAGGGGCTCACTTGTCAAACTGATGGTCGCCGTTAGTGTGTAGTAGGTACGAGTGCTAAACAATTCTAGCCAAAACTTGAGTCACCAATTTGAACGTGAGTGTTAAGCGGGTCGCAATCAATGCCACAAGTAAATAACCTCTCAGCCAGAATCACCAATCATCATAAGCAGATCAAGGCATCTATCGATCGTGTGATGTCAAGCGGCCTTTTTATATTGGGGCCCGAGGTAATGCAATTTGAACGATCGTTCGCTTCCTATCTCGGTGCGCGTCATTGTGTCAGTCTCGCAAGCGGAACAGACGCTATTGAACTAGGCCTGAAAGCCATGGGCGTAGGTGCCGGTGATTATGTCGCGACGGTGGCCAATGCGGGCATGTACACCACGACGGCAATGCTGGCGATTGGCGCCGAACCATATTTCATGGATGTGGACCTAGATACGCGGGTTGCGACACTTGAAGAGGTAACCCGCGCGGTGAAGGCGGGCGTGAAGGCCGTGGTGGTTACACATCTGTATGGTCTTGCCATACCCGAAATAGCACGAATTGCTAAGTATTGCACTCAGAATGATGTCCTACTGCTTGAGGACTGCGCCCAGGCACACGGAGCCCAAGTCAAAGGCAAAATGGTGGGTACCTTTGGTGACGCTGGTAGTTACAGTTTTTATCCCACCAAGAATCTTGGGGCACTGGGTGACGGGGGCGCTGTTGTTACCAACAATCCAAACGTTGCTGAAAAGATTGCACTCCTACGGCAATACGGCTGGATCAAAAAATATGAGGTACAGCTGCTCGGCGCTCGGAATAGTCGTCTAGACGAAGTGCAGGCTGCCATTCTGTCAGATTTTCTGCCACATCTTGATAACGCCAACGCTCGAAGGAGAGAGATAGCGATTCGTTACAATTCGCTAATTTGTCAACCAGATATTGCAGTTCCTCACAATGACGGGACAGATTATGTAGCGCATCTCTACGTAATACGCAGTAAAAGGCGAGATTCATTGCGTGAACATCTACGCAATCTGAACATTGGATCAGATATTCACTACCCAATTCCCGATCATCGACAACCTGCATTTGCAGGTCGTTTTTCAAAAATTTGTCTTGAAAATACTGAACTATTGGTCAATGAGGTCCTAACCTTGCCCTGCTATCCAGAGTTGAACGATGAAGAAGTCGATTCCGTTATCAAGGCCGTGAATTGCTGGGCGGCATGAAATACTCGCTCATAATTCCCGTCTACAAGAATGAAGCTTCGATACGGCGCCTGCTTGATTCCTTGACCGCCATAAATCAAAAACTGGATGGGCAGTTGGAAGCGGTGTTCGTCGTGGACGGCAGCCCGGACCAGTCATATGCACTCCTGCGCGACGCAATTGGTAACTTGAGTTTCGCCGCACAACTGCTGACACATTCGCGCAATTTTGGCTCGTTTCCAGCCATTCGTAGCGGCTTGGCTGCTGCGCGAGGAGAATATTTTGGAGTTATGGCTGCGGATCTGCAGGAACCACCTGAGTTATTTGTCAACTTTTTTGAAATCCTTGCCAATGGTAGTTGTGACGTTGTCATTGGAACACGCGTCCGGCGGGATGACCCGCTGATGTCACGATTGGCCTCCCGTTTTTTTTGGAGACTCTACCGAAGGTTGGTAGTTCCAGATATGCCCCATGGTGGCGTCGATGTATTTGGCTGTAATCAAAAGTTTCGAGATCACTTGCTTCAACTTGAAGAATCGCGTACCTCTCTAGTTGCGCTCATCTTCTGGCTGGGTTTTCGTCGCAATTTCGTGGATTACGAGCGTCAAGTTCGCCAAGAAGGCCAATCATCTTGGACGATGAGCAAGAAATTCGACTACATGATGGACAGCATTTTTTCGTTTACGGACTTGCCTATTCGGTTGCTGATTCGAATTGGGGCGACTGGCTCGGTCCTCTCGATAGGACTCGCACTTGTGGTACTACTCGCTCGCATCTTCGATGTGATTGAAGTGCCTGGCTATGCACCGACATTGCTAGTCATTCTTGTTTTGGGCGCGCTCAATTTGTTCGGACTCGGTCTTGTCGGGTCATATGCCTGGCGGGGTTACGAGAACAGTAAGCGTCGACCACTTGCAATTGTTGCCTCAAAGTTATTAAACAACCGGAATTAAAAAATACATGAACGTGCCACCACCCAACAAAGAACCTTCGGACAGTGGGGTTGAATTTCCAGACACGCAGGCGACCGCCCGCATAGGTGTCGGGGATGTAACTTTGCATCGATTCAAGTTGATTCGCGACCCGCGCGGCGACCTCTCGGTTGGAGAGTTTGTTAATGAAATACCTTTCGAACCTAAGCGGTATTTCGTGGTCTTCAACGTTCCGAATGAACATACTCGCGGAGAGCACGCGCACCATGAATGTCATCAGTTTCTGATCTGCGTTAAAGGCACCTGTGCGGTAATAGTTGACGATGGCCAGTCACGATGCGAAGTACAGTTGTGTTCGCCGGACTTGGGAATCTATATTCCGCCCCTTACTTGGGGAATTCAATATAAGTTCTCAAGTGACGCCATACTTTTGGTATTTGCATCCGACATTTACGACGCAAGCGACTACATCAGAGAATATTCCGAATACAAGAAATACATCTCTGTCCCTCAAGATCGCGTGTAGCGGTGCGAGGCATGCCCGGTGACTTATTGTGATTCACAGAATTTGACCGTTTCTAAGGCCCAGTCTGAGCATTTTTTAGACTTTCCGCAGATGGACAGGAGTCGGCATGCTGAAGTCCTTCATAGCCTGACACGGAGAGTAGAACAGCAAAGATCAACACAGCGATAACAGCTGGTAATCCCCCGCGAATGTTCGTTCGATGGATACCACGATTGACACCTTGTCCCACCAGACCTGCGATACCTACAATCCCTATTAGGACAAGCGGAATTGCGTAACGAGATTCCGCGTGAACAAGTACGAGATTTACCAATACTCCGGCGATCACAACCAAAGTAGCCACGCGAGGTAACGAGAGTTTCGAGGATTCCGTACGGGCGAGCACTAGCCCAGAAATACCCAGTATCGATATCAGGACGATAATCACACCGAAGAGCAGGTTCAGAATCGGGATCCATTCGAAATATGGAACTGTGACTGGCCAAAGAAGCACGGCGCCGAGCCTTTGAAAAAGAAATCTGGCTGTCAATAAAGGATTGCTTCCGAAAAGTGTTATTAACTCGGTGTAATTGGACGGTAATTTGTCGAGTGCAACTCTCACCATCGCGGGATCGCAAAAAAATTGGCCGCCCTGTGCCCATGGGCGATATGCGATGGTGTCGTAGCGAATCACGTACGAGGCGAATGTACTTGTCTGTCTCGAAAGACTTGCGAGGTCGACAGGATATGGTGTCACTTTTTCATTGACAAACCAATTCACTGCCACTTGAGGAATCTGAGCCAGAACAAGGCCGCCCAAAACAATCAGCCCGCGGAAACGTCGGTACGCGACTGTTACTACGGTGATTGCAACTGCAGTCAAAATGTACGCCGGTCGCAAGTTGGCAGATACACCTAGAGCAAGACCAGCAAATAGCAAAGTCGCCATGCCCTGACGTGCAAGCAAGCAAATGGCCAGGAGGATCAAGGCAATTGCCCATACGTCCATAACGGAGTACGGGGCAAAACTTCTCAATACAACATAACCAACGATCACGCATACGATCTGTGACATTGAGTTTTGGGGGAACCATAGGCGCAACACGGCTGGTAAGAGCAGAACGCATACTGCTGCGACAAGTAGTGCGCCTTGTAGCAGTACCACAACATAAAGACCACCGCCATAACCACCCTTTCCGAGGATCTGGTTAACAGCAGCCGCCGGGCTATAAATAATTGGTGTCCAAACCCCCCTGAAACTAAGGCCGCCTTCCACATAAATGTCGCGACCAGAAACGAGAGCCATTGAACCGCGTAAATACTCGGCAGCATCCCACATCAAAGCTGGCGCAGGCTTCTGGAAAAAGGTCGCCGCCGCTACCGCTAAGAACAAAAGTAGAGAGCGAAGTTTAGGAGTTTCTGGTTCACCTGCAGGAAAAGTACTTTCGGTTCTATCCATCATCTTTTAACGATTCCTATTCTCGCAACAAGTAGGGATTTCATCCGACTTTGTGTCGCTCGACCCGCATCTTAATTACAACATTACCCGACAGGCTTCGACGATCTTGTCGGCCCGCCTGTGGTCGACTATGTCGTAGATTATTGTAATACCGAAGTGAAATAATTTTTGACTCCAGGGAGAACCACGACCGTGATAAATGCCGTAAAACGGACGCGATGATATTGATTGATCGTCAAAGTGAAATAACCGGAAAAGTTACTACTCGATTATTCATTGTAAGTTTCGCGGGTCTCGCCTCGCTGGCTTTACTCGCTGACACTTCAGTCGCTGACACACTGCGGGTCTCATTGGTTGTTGCATTGCAGGTATGTACTGGGGCGACAATGTGGCGCCTATTTCGCCCTAAACAGATCTGCACTATGCCCGAGCTCCTTGGGATGGGATTAGCGCTGGGTAGTTTTGTTTCACTTTTGAGTAGCCAGACATTGAGAGTTACACCGTTAGACAAAATTGCCTGGGCATTGCCAACAATTTTCTTCGCAATTTTGATTGGGCTTCCGAGAGTCAGGAGTCGTTTGGCTTTAACCCAAATCGAGAAGACCTCTCCACTTACTTTTTTGGCTATTACAACTGCGTCCCTATTAGCGCTGACCTACTGGTGGTGGTGGTTGTGGCCGGTCGCCCCGGCGCCGGTCGTTCTTTATCTGCTAATGACTGCACGAACAATGCAGAAACGCTTGAGTATCCCCCTAACAGCGTTGCTTCTATTTGGAATGGTGGCGCTTGCAATTTGGCTACGAGGATTCAATCTGACTTGGTGGATATTTTCAAATGATCAGGTCTTCTCCGAATCACTTTCAACATCGTTAACTGTTTGGGGACCAAACGAGAACATTCAACTCGTTGGTCAACCAGTAAATTACCACTGGTTTTCATTGGCATGGGCGGGAATGACAACGCAAGCTGGAGGAATTAGTTCGTGGGTCGTCATGACTAAGGTCTTGCCGATCTGTAGTTTGTTCGGGGCAACATGCCTCACATGGACATGTACGAAAGCGATTTCCAAATCAAAATTGGCTCCGACAATATCGTTAGTTGTCTTAGTACTGGCTTCTAACCCATTTGGATTTATCCCAACTCGTTACTTCCACTCCCCAACGTTTCTTTTTTCATTGATTTGGCTTCTGGGATTCACGCTTATCCTGATTGAAGGAATCAATTCACGTATCCGCGGTGGCGGATTTTTACTTGGATTAATGATGGCTGCTTCCCTCGGGGGCAAAGTGAGCAGTGGCGCAATCGTATTTTGTGGCTTTAGCCTTTGTCTCGTTGCGAGTTTTGTTTTCATACGGGATAGACATTTGACAAGGTTTTTGCTTACAAGTGCTGCATGGCTGGTCGTTGCTTGTCTCGTGACATATCTCACGGTTTACCGAAGCCAGACCATTGGTACAGGATCTACTCTCTCGTGGGGATTTGCGGAGATTGGAGTGCACTCAGGAATCGCGCACGCGGACAGTCTGATGATTCTCAGAATCATCGCTTGGTCAGGAGTCATCGCGGCGATCATTCCAGCCGTGGCTCCGATCTTCATTCTCGTTCTCTTGCCATCAACGCGACGCATAGCCGAACTTTATTACTTCATTGGAGTAATACTCTCAGGTCTAGTTTTTGTATCAGTTTTCAATAACGGTGGCGCCTCCCAGTTCTACTTCTTCTTCGCGGGATTCGTCGCTGCTTCTATAGGCGTTGGATGGGCTCTCGGTGAGGGATGGGAGCAATCAAAAACTCGCGTTACAAAAGGGCAGACTGCGATCGCGATAATTATGGGAGTTGGTGTTTCGGTTTTGAGTTCTTTCCTGTGGAACTGGACGCCATCTAGATTTGATCAGTACCGATTCTCGTATTCGATTAAACTCCTATTACAACTGCTTCTCTGGACGACCGCGTTGGTGGGATCATTTCTCTTGTGTCGGCCTAGGCACTGTGTCGTCGATCAACGGCCAAGTCACCAGATACGAGCCTACGTGGCCTCTTTAATACTCATTTCTAGTTCTATTTCCTTTGGGGTAGTTCAGCGCTATGGCATGTTCAGAAACTTGAGCCATCGGGTGACGATCGACTCAAGTGACCCCAATTTGGTTACTGGTTCAACGGGCCATATTGCTGCTCTAAGTTGGCTTCGCGAGCACAGCGATCAAAATGATGTCGTCGCAACAAATCGATTTTGCATACCAGGTGTCGAATCATGTATTTCAAAATGGTTTCTTGTATCAGCTTTGTCCCATCGCAGGATGCTGATCGAAGGTGGCTATTTCGACGCGAGTCATTTACCAAATTCGGCAGAAGCGGAAAAGATTAAATATTCGAAGGAATTTGCCGAACACCCGACAACACAAGGCACGGTCTGGCTTTTGGACCATGGCGTAACTTGGGTTTTCATTGATTATGTTGCGCAAGACTCGGGATTACGCTCTTGGGAACCCTACGGAACAACAATGTTCAGCAACAGTGTCGCTTCGATAGTGAAACTTCATCAGATATTACCGAACTGATCTCCGAGATCAGTTCGTGGAATCGTGTGGTCATCTAAAGTGCGACCAGTTCAAGTTGTGGTAACGGAAAGAGCAAGTTACGGCCAGCAAACGACGCGTTCGAGAGAAAGAACTCACGGAAATGCCATGGGAGTACGAGGAGGACATCGGGTCGCGAGTCCAGAACTTCTGCTTCGCTTCGAATTGGGATCCACGAGCCAGGAGTAAATGAGTCAAATTTATCCGAATTGATGTCGCCAATCATCTCAATATCCGCGGCCTTGAAACCGCAGTATTGCAAGATGACGTTGCCTTTTGTTGAAGCGCCGATGCCACAAACCCGTTTACCATCGTTCCTGTACTTATGAATTAGTGAAGTGAGTTCAGATCGGTTGATCTCAACTCGCTTACCAAAATCGCGGTAGGTATCAAGCGATTCAAGTTTCGCATCTAATTCTATTCGCCGAACTGCCATAACGTTTCTCTCATTAACCTTATGTGACGAGTTTTTAGATGCCGCAACAACGGAAAAGCTTCCACCATTTGTGTCGTTTAGTTCCACATCTATGATGTGCATTCCGACTTTGTCGAGTATCCATTCAATTGGGGCTAATCCGTAATACTCGACATGTTCGTGACATACCGTGTCATACGCGGTGGTCTGCAACATCGACGGCAAATAGCTTTGCTCGAAAACCCAGATGCCTTCAGGATGTAGAACTTTCTGAATTTCGGAAGCAAAATTGACGGGCCGTTCAAGATCATAAAACATGGCGAACGATGAAATAACTTTTGCTTTCTTCTTGGGGAAAGCGTCGTCAATGACCCTTTCACTGAAGAAATCAGGAATCACATGAATATGACCGCGGTAGAAGTCCATGAATTTGCCGGCCGTCGGGTCGACGCCGACAAGGGTCAATGACTCGGGATAAAAGCCGAGCGTGGTGCCGTCGTTGCTACCAATATCTACGACAAGGTCACCCGAATCAAGGTCGATGGAGTCGAGTATCTGGGCCACCTTGCCCTTTAGGTGTTTCACCATCCCTTTATTTAGACCCGATCGGTAGCCATAGTTCGACCCGTACAATTCGGAAGGGTCGTAACTGTGCTCCAACTGCACCAGGCCGCAAGCCGATTCACCACCGTTGCACTTCACCAAACGTAGTGGTCCCTTAGTGAGGTTCTTGCCATCCGTGGTTCGTGGAAATGTACCAGTGAGATACTGCTCCCCTAAGTCCAAAATTGGAACCAATTCAGTATTTCCGCAAACACGGCATGACTTCGTCACCTTCGGCACTTGGCAAGAATAGCGAATCTACCTAGTGTCCCCCACGTTGCTTCCAAGTCAACGTACGCCCAATTAGACCGTGGAATTGAGTGGTCGGGATACACACAAAAACCAGAAATTGTCCAATCCGAGTTTCAATAAGTGTCGGATCAAATTCGGAATCGATCGACGCGTTCAGTTCAGACACTCGCCTATCCATTGAAAATGGATACGCAGTCGAGATTCTGTCCATTAGATTAGAACGGAATGGCTGATGAGCGACAGGGCGAAATGCGTCAGCAGATCTTAGATCTGGTTGGCAAATACTACGCAGAGGCGTTCCCAATAAAGCCATTCTTGGGCGGTATCTCGCAAATACCTGTTTCAGGAAAAGTCTTTGACGAAGCAGAGTTAATTAACCTTGTCGATTCGTCGTTGGACTTCTGGCTGACATCTGGTAGATATGCGCACGAGTTCGAGGCTGAATTCGCGAAAGTGATGGGTGTCAAACATGCCATGCTTTGCAACTCTGGATCGTCGGCGAATTTGCTTGCTGTTTCGGCACTAAAGTCAAAACGCCTAGGTAAGCGAGCATTGGTTGATGGCGACGAAGTAATTACTTTGGCGGCTGGATTTCCGACAACAGTGAACCCGATCGTGCAGAACCGTTTGATTCCTGTGTTTATTGACTGCCAATTAGGGACGTACGACGCAACCGCCGAACAAATGCAGGCCGCGCTTTCATCAAGAACACGAGCAATTGTGATGGCACATACACTTGGGAATCCGTTTAATTTGGACGCAGTAATGGAAATTGCGAGGGAAAACAAACTGTTCGTGATCGAAGATTCATGTGACGCGGTAGGCGCGCGATACGACGGCCGACCGGTTGGATCATTTGGTGACTTATCAACTGCAAGTTTTTATCCAGCACATCATGTGACCATGGGTGAAGGTGGCTGTGTTCAAGCCAAAACCGCTGGCATGCGAAAAATAGTTGAATCTCTCCGCGACTGGGGACGTGATTGCTGGTGCCCGACCGGTCATGACAACACTTGTGGACGAAGGTTTGGTTGGGAACTTGGCGGTCTTCCTCTTGGGTATGACCATAAACATATTTATTCGCAGATTGGTTACAACCTAAAACTCACGGACATGCAAGCGGCGGTTGGCGTCGCGCAACTTAAGAAACTACCTAGTTTCATTGCTGCGCGACGTTCAAATTTCAATCGAATTTATTCAGGTTTAAGAAAATATGAAGAGCACTTTATCTTGCCAGGAGTGACACCCAAATCTGAACCGAGTTGGTTTGGGTTCCTAATTACAATCCGACCAGGTTCGCCAATTAATCGCTTCGACTTGGTCCAACATATTGAGTCTCACCGTATTGGAACTCGCCAACTTTTCGGTGGCAACTTATTGAAGCAACCTGCGTATGCAGATGTGCCACATCGAGTTGTCGGCAAACTCACGAATTCCAACATCATCACTACGAATACATTTTGGATCGGGGTTTATCCTGGTCTTACCGAAGAAATGATCGACTATATGATCGGGACAATCGATGAATTCATGTGTGGAATATGACCGATCTTAAGAAACTCATTTCGATTGTTGCACCGGCGTTCAATGAAGAAGACTGTGTAGAAGAACTTGCTCGCCGACTTTCAGCGGTGATGAATCAACTGGATTCGTACGAATTTGAAATTTTTATTGTCGAAAATGGATCCACCGATAAAACATGGCCAATGCTTCTTCAAATTGCAACCCAGGACCACCGTTTCAAGCCAGTTCGATTGTCCAGAAACTTTGGAATGGACGGTGGTGTCACAGCCGGTCTTGAACTCGCCAAAGGTGATGCATGTGTAGTTATGACTGCTGATCTACAAGATCCACCCGAACTTATCCCTCAATTTATAAACAAATGGGAAGAGGGATACGAAAATATATATATGGTGGTTGAAAAGCGCGAGACGAGTGGATTATTGCGGCGAATCAATTCTCGTCTCTTTTACTTGATTGCTGATCGGCTTACCGGCGGATTGATACCGAAAGGCGTGAGTGACTTTCGACTAGTCGACCGAAAGGTTTATGAGGCAGTTCGTTCGATGCAAGAAAGAAACCGCTTCGTGAGAGGTCTGTTCGCTTGGGTCGGATTTAAATCCTTCGGCATAGTTCACCCACGACCACCACGTTTCGGCGGAGAATCAAAGGCTGGATTGGGATCGGTTTTGCGCGTGGCAAAACATGGCATCCTCTCATTTTCTGATATCCCTTTAAGGTTTATCACCTGGTTTGGAATTGTTTGCTCAGCAATAGCGCTAACAACTATGACGGTCTTTGCGATTCTCCGATTTTTTGTTGGCACACCATTTGCCGGATTTGCGACAATTACCACGATAGTTCTGTTCTTCTTTGGGCTACTTTCGTTTATGATTGGAATACTCGCCGAATACGTGGCAATGATTCACTCCGAAGTGAAGAACCGACCAAACTTCATCATTGCCGAAGTAATCAATAAAACGAAATAGATAAAATTGGATTGAGAGTCGCTCGCACTTCTACAGTCACAGAGTTTTCCTGCCCTTGCTACAATTCGCCGTGATAAATCCTTAATTTCCACTATTGTTCTGTTATTAGTCGTATTAAGTCGTTACTCATCACGGGGGCAGGTGGTTTTGTCGGTCGAAGCATCGTCGACTATTTAGCATCGTTGCCGTCTAATGATCAACCTGAATCGGTGACTCTAGTTTCTAGATCGCCTATAAAAGGTATCGATGGGAACGCAATCGCCAAATTACAAATTAGAAACGTTCTTGCTGACCTAACACAACCTTGGGAACTTAATCGCTCAGTCACTCACATAATTCAACTTGCCGCTGACGGGTCGTCTAGCGCGTATAGCAAGAGGGCGGCGGATGATTTCGTGAAGTTGTGTCAACGGTTAATTGAATGGTGCGAATCCCTG
>Ga0315281_10010676_pt1 | contig 12636 bp, 13 predicted proteins | sample YL17G07_0_MG_FD_204540 | JGI IMG/M metagenome (GOLD analysis project Ga0315281, IMG submission 204540) | Sediment microbial communities from Yellowstone Lake, YNP, Wyoming, USA - YL17G07_0 | ecosystem: Environmental > Aquatic > Freshwater > Lake > Sediment | place: USA: Wyoming | collected... | reverse complement strand
GGCCGCGGGTGCCGCGCCGCGTGCGGCCCCTGCGGCGGGAAGCATGACGCCATTGACCGTCTTCGTGCGGTGGATGATGCCGACGGTGAAGTTCTCGTGGCCGATATCGACGACCTTGATGTTCCGATCGGTGCCCGGTCCCTGCTGGTTGACGATGTCGACTTCTTCTTTAGTGATGTAGGTGGCCGTGGTCGGTTTCGTCTTCGGGCTCTGGGCCACTGCCAGGACGGGAACCAGAACGACGGCGATGGCGGCCGCACGAGATACCAGTTTGCGCATACGCATCCTCCCTGGAAACAAGCCGCGCTGACTATACCCGGATATGGGTTACCTGGCGCCTTGAATGAGAAACAGCCGCGAGAGCTGCTGGTCGAGCATGTAGGCGTAGACGTTGGGATCGGCGGCGACAACGGGGTAGAACAGCCCCGTGACGCCGACGGGATTCGTGGGTGCGATCGTTCGTATCAGCTCCCGCCGTCTGGTGTCGAGACGGAAGCGCTCGAGGCGTATGGGCAACGTGCCGTTGGCGACGATGAGTGTGTCGGCGGAATCCCAGCGCACGACGAAGTCGTCCTTCGTCAATTCCGGAATCGGGGTGGGAGCCCCACCAGCCAATCGATGAATCTCGCCCGGATCGCCTCTGCGCACGAGCAGCGACTCGCCGTCTGGTGAGACGACGGCGAAGGTGGTGTTCTCGGGGGTGACCGGCTTCGGCGGCCCGGCGCTGGCCTCCTGCACGAAGCAGCGGGGCGCCTTGCCGGATTCGTTGCCGCACACGGCGATCCGTTTGCCGTCGGGAAACCACTTGGCCATCGTGTAGCGGTCGATCGGTCCGCGATCGAGCTGACGCGGTTGTCCAGCGCCCGTCGGGTACATCATCAGGCGCTCTGGGCTGCCTGGCACGATAGAAAGGACCCATTTGCCGTCCGGCGACACATCCTGGCCTTGGCCCTCACCCAGCCGTACCACCGGAGAGCCATCGATCTTTCGGAAGCACACGGCGTAGCTCTTGCCCACGGCTCCGCTCTCTTCTGTGAAGAACAGCGTGGCGCCATCCCTCGACAACGCGAACGGCTCAGACAAGTCGAGCCAGGACACGTTGACGTCTTCCTTCGCCGCCGGCGCCCGCACCATCGCGAGCTGGCCGATGTCGTGGCGCGAGGCCAGCCATTGGCCCTTCGGTCCGACGTCGAAGAGCGTGAGGCCGCCGGCGCTCTCGAGCGCCTCCCGCACGTGGCCGTCGAGCGTCGCAGCGAAGACCTTGAACTCCGCGTAGCTCTGGCCGGCGGAGTACAGCACCTCCCGGCCGTCGCGCGACCACGCGAGGCCTTCGAGTCCCCAGTATTCCGCACCGCCCGACACGGTCGTCTTCGCGGCACTCCTGCCGACGACGCCGACGGTGCCGCGGTCGTCGTAGGCGGTTTTGTTCGGATGCTCGAAGAACGCGACGCGGTCCCCCGCCGGCGACACCCGCGGGTCGCTCAGGTACCCGGACGATTCATACAGCACCGTGCCTGCCGGGAATTCGAGCCGATCGCGGCCGTTCACGTCGCGGACGATCGCCAGCGACTCGCCGTCCGGCGACCAGTCGGCCTCGCGGACGTGCTCGAGGATCTCGCGCGGCGCGCCGCCGCCGAGCGACACCCGCGCGAGCGTCCCTTCGAACAGCCGATGCGCCAGGAACGTGGCGTGGGTCAGCACCGCCAGTTCGCTCTTCGACGAAACAGACAGCAGTTGCGTGTTCTTGAGGCCGAGACGTCGCGCTTCGGGGAATTCCGAATCGATCGTGAACAGCTCGACGTCGACGCCCGTCAGCGCGGCGCTGAACACGACGGTCTTGCCGTCAGGCGCGAAGAGCGCGCGGAAGATCGTCTGCGGTTGATAGGTCAACGGCGTGAAGGACACGTGGCGATCACCGGTGCCGGTCGAGCGGCCCGCATAGAACGCCGCGGCCGCCGCGACCATGATAGCCAGCGCCCCGGTGATGAGCGCCATCGAGCGGCGGGCGGGCGACGGCGAGGCCGTCAGCGCGTGCGCGGCGGACGTCGATCCGCTCGACTGCGTTTCCAGGGCCTCCAGCGCGAACGCCACGTCGCTCGCGCTCTGGAATCGCTCGACAGGAGCCTTTTCCAGACAATGCTGGATGACACGCGCGAGGCCCGGCGACACGGTCGCCGGCGCCGACGTCAGCTCCGGCGGATCCTCTCTCAGAATCGCCGTCATCGTCTCTGCGGCGGTGCCGCGCTGAAACGCTCTCCGCCCCGACACGAGCTCGTACAACACCGCGCCGAACGAGAACAGATCCGAACGATGATCGCCGGCTTCCCCGCGCACCTGCTCGGGCGACATGTAGCCGACGGTGCCGAGGACGGTGCCGGGATCGGTGTGCCGCTCGAGCGTCGGAGAGACGGTCGCATCGGCGCCGGCGACCGCGAGCGTCTGCCGCGCCAGGCCGAAGTCGAGAATCTTCAGCCGGCCGTCCGAGGTGACGAACAGATTCTCGGGCTTCAGATCGCGATGGACGATCCCTTTGGCGTGCGCGGCCGCGAGACCGCGCGCCATCTGCACGGCGTAGTCGATCGCTTTGCGGGCCGGAAGCGGCGCCACCAGTTTCGCTCGCAGCGTCTCGCCCTCGAGCAATTCCGTGACGGCGTACGCGGTGCCGCTCTCGGTGCCGAAGTCAAAAATCGAGAGGATGTTGGGATGCGACAGCGCGGCAACGGCTTTCGCTTCGCGCTCGAAGCGGGCCAGCGCGGTGGGACTGTCCGCCAGGTGCGGCGGAAGCACTTTCACCGCGACCTCGCGATCGAGCTTCGTGTCGCGCGCGCGATAGACCTCTCCCATCCCGCCCGCGCCAAGCGCAGCAACGATTTCATACGGACCGAGGCGCGTGCCGGGAGTGAGGGCCAAACGTCGTGGATTATACGGGCCGGGCGGCCCGGCGGGCCGGATTAATCCTGACGGCGAAGACGGTGTTCAGGGCGCGAGACCTGCTACCATCGGCCCTCGCACATGAATGACCGCATCGCCGCTGAGTTGACGGCGTACTGGAGATGCAGTGGTGGCGCTTCGCTCTCGTAACCCTCTCGTCACGTGCGCCGGACTGTTGGTCCTTGGCGTCCTGATCCCTGCCTGTTCGTCGTCGAAGCCGACCTCGACTGCGCCTCCGGCCCCGGCTTCACCTCCGGCGACCAGGCTGTGGGGCGACATGAAACCCGTTGTCTCCGTCAAGGAACTGATGCGGGACATGATCGATCCCATCGCCGACAATATCTTCGACGCGGTGAGCACCCAGATCACCAAGAAGGGCGTCGTGAACGTCGAGCCGAAGACGGACGCGGACTGGGAGAAGATCCGCATCGGTGCCGTCACGATGGCGGAAGGGGCCTACCTGCTCAAGGTTCCTCGCCCCTTCGCCCCGCCAGGAGACGAGAACAACAGCACCGGGCCGAACCCGGTGGAATTGAGCCCGGCGCAGATCACGGCCAAGGTCGAACGCGACCCGGTGGAGTGGAATGCCCGAATCGAGGCGCTGCGAAACGTGGGGCTCCAGGTCCTCGACATCGTGAAGCGGAAGGACGTCAACGAGCTGTGGGACGCTGGCGAGAATCTCGACAAGGCGTGTGAGCAGTGCCACCGGATCTACTGGTATCCCGGCGAGGACGCGGGGTTCTATCAGAAGCTCGATCGCCGCATGCAGGAATTCCGTGAACAGTCGATCCGGCCCGACCGCACCGGCAAGCCGCAGAAATAGAATGAAGGGTTCGGAAGTGATGACAACCACGAGCCGAAGAACCGCCGCGAGAGCGGCAGCCGTCCTGGCGCTGGTCGCGAGCGCAGCGACCCTGCTGGCACAGTCCACGCCGGGCGTCATCTCGGGCCCGGTCGGTCCGAGCCCCTACGACGTCGTCCGCGCCTGGCACAAGCCGTTCTCCGAGCCCGGTTTCACCTTCGGGGGCAATTCCGGCGTCTTCGCAGAATCGCCCAACCGCATCTTCGTCGCGCAACGCGGTGAGTTCCGGCTGCCCAGCCCGGTGCCTCCCGGGTTCGCGGGGTTCGCGGGATCGATTGGCGTCAACGTGCTCAGCGCGACGAGCGGTCGCGTCTGGCGCAACTGCCTCTACACGCTCGACGCGGACGGCAACGTCAAGGAGCGGTGGACGCAGTGGGATTCCCTGTGCGAGGGCTCGTCCGGCCCGGGGCCGCATCGGCTGCGCATCAGCCCGTACGACCCCGAGCATCGCGTGTGGGTCGTCAACGAAACGTTCAGCACGATCTACGTCTTCTCCAATGACGGCAGCAAGCTGCTGAAGACGCTCGGCGAGAAAAACGTACAAGGCACCGACGGCACGCACTTCGGCAAGCCGCAGGACGTGGCGTTTCTGCCCGACGGCAGGATTCTCATTGCCGACGGCCTGGACAATCACCGCGTGATGATTCTCGACCGCGACATGAACTACATCTCGGAGTTCGGCGGCTCCGGCAAGGGTCCGGGCCAGTTCAGCGGCGTGCACGCGCTCGGCGTAGGCCCCGAGGGCCGAATCTTCGCGCTCGATCGGTCAGGCGGCCGCATCAACGTCTTCAAGACGACCGCCGATCGCCGGAAGGTCGACTTCGTCGAAGCGTTCCCCGGCTTCTCGCTGCCGCTGGACATCATCGTCAACGACGACAGCATCTGGGTGACCGACCTCAACCCGCTCCGGTTCACCAAGCTCGACTTCCACGGGAACCATCTCTACACGTGGCTGGTGCCGAAGGATCTGCCGGATGGGTACCTCGAGGTGCACACGTTCACCGTCGATCCGAGCGGTATTCTCTACGGCGGCGACAACCAGTACGGACGCACGCAGAAGTTCGTGCCGAAGCGGGGCGCGGACCCGGCGCAGCTCATCCGTCCGCCGTGGACCGCGCGGCCGACTCGATGACAAGTCCCTCACTTTGAGATCGACTTCCTGAAGGTTCCGAAAAGTGACGTTGTCGTTTGAGATGCTTGGCTTGAACCGACACCGTCGTTTCAGGCCTCCTTCAGACGTCCGGACACGTACTTGTGGAGCAGACTCGCGATCAGGGTCTGGTACGGCAGGCCCTCCTCGAGGGCGCGCTTCTGGATCGCTTCAAGATCCTTGCTCGAGATACGGATGTTGAGGCGCCGATCCTTGCGGAAGGTCGCACGGGCGTAGCGCGCGTATCGGCTCCGCTCCCGCCTGGCGCCCTTCGCGGACCGCCATTCCCCGCGCTCGACCGATTCGACAATCTCTTTTTCGTTCGCGTCAAGCTTCATGGTCTTCAGGCTCCTCGCCCAAGTACTCCTTCGTCGCCTTGCGACTCGGGATAATCGTCTTCAGGAAGATCAACTTCTCGTCCTCGACGAACGGCACGAGGTACACGTAGTCGTCGCGCTGGACAACGAAGATTCGTTGGCCGGCGTACCGTGCCCGGTTCGGGTGCTCCAGGATGTCGAGGACGTCGCCGCGTTCGATGTGAAAGATTCTCGTTCTTCGCGTCATCCCAGGCGAAGTATTTCACCGGGTTCTAGCGTAGCACGATGTGTGCCCATCAGGCGTACAGAAGTCTCACGCTGATCGGTCTGAAGCTGACCTTGCTGATCGCACGGTGGCATGATAGCATGATGGCATGAAAGTTGTGGCGGAAGCCGGCGCCGAGGCCGTTGAGATCAAGGTCGTCGGCAAGAGCGGGCAGATCTCGTTGGGGAAGCGGTACGCCGGCAAAACGCTGCGCCTCGAGCGGCGCCCGGACGGCACGATGCTCCTCACCGCGGTCGCCATGGTGCCCGAGCATCAGCTGTGGGCTCTCCAGGAACCGCATCGATCGCATATCGAACGCGGTCTGCGCTGGGCGGCGGCGACCGCGCCGAAGGAAAGCGACGTCGAGGGTCTGCTGAAGCGGAGAACACAGCCGGTCAGGCCCGCACATGGCGGCCGCCGGTAGCCGCATTCGCCTCGACCTGAACAGCCCGGAGTTTCAGGACGTGTTCTTCCGTCTCGAAGCCGAGGACTTGAAACAGGTGGTTGCTTCCCTGCGTCGGCTCCGCGACCTGGACTGGAACCATCTGTATCGCCACACGGGTTTTCGGTGGGAAGCCATCGAGCACTTGAAAGCGCCGAATGGCGCCAAGGTGTACTCGCTGCGCCTAAGCCAACGCATCCGCGCTGTAGCGTTTCGCGATAGCGACTTCCTGCGAATGGTCTCGCTCCACCCAGACCACGATTCGGCGTACGAGCATTGACCGCGCGGCAGATGTAATCGCAGCGCCGTCCTTGCGCCGTCTCGAGGAAATCCTCCCAGGTTGCCGGAGGAGGTCGTTTATCCAATAATCGAGCGGTGCCCGGTGTGAGTGGTGTCCGAGTCCAGACGTTCGCGGCTGCGTTCCTGATCGCAGCGGCGCTTCTGATTGCAGCGACGGCTTCCGTGGCGGCGGCCCCCGCAGCATCCGATCTCCCGTCGATCCTCATCTCGCGGCAACTGGCGGAGCGGGAACACCTCCGCGCCGGCGACACGGTGACGCTGGCGCTGGACACGGCAGGCTCCGACCCGCGGCTGTATCGCATCGACGGCACGTACGAGCCGACGCCCGACCCGATGCGGTTCACAGCCAAACGTTTCGAAGCGCGGATGCATCTGCCCGACCTGATCGCGATGACCGCGGACCCGGCGGATCCGGGCTCCGCCGAATCGGTCACCGCCATCAACGTCCGCCTGTCGGATCCGAAGCGTGCCGCGGCGTTTTCGTCCGCGCTGGCCGCTCGCGCGCCAGGCATCGTCGCACGACCCACCGTTCGAGCCGGCGACGGGTCGGATCCGTTCGCCGTGCTCGAGCGCTTCCACTTCGCCGTCGCGATCGTCACGGTGCTCGGCAGCACCGCGTTCCTGCTGGCGCTGATGGTGATGCGCGCCGAGGAGCGCCGCGAAACGGTCGGCATCATCCGGCTCATCGGCATCTCGCAGCGTTCGATCCTCCTGGAAATCCTGGTCGAGGGTCTGCTGATTGCCACGGCCGGCGCGGTATTCGGCATCCTGCTGGCCGTCGCGACGCAGGGCGCGGTGAATCGATTCTTTCAGTGGCGCTACGACACGGCGCTCGTGTTCGTGCGCGTGACCCGCTCCATTGCGCTCCAGTCTGTTGCCGTGTCGGTCCCGCTCGGCATCCTCGCCGGGCTCGCCGGATCCTGGACGCTGCTTCGCCGCGATGTCTCGGCGCTCCTCGGCCGATGACCGCCTGGGGACTCGCCTGGCGAACGGTCGCGCGCAGCCCGGCGCGGTCCGTGCTGGCCGTGAGCGGCGTCACTGTGATCGGCGCGCTGCTCTTCAACATGCTGCTGCTGTCGCGGGGCCTGCTCGTCTCGTTCCGCGACCTGCTCGACGCCGCGGGCTTCGACATTCGCATCGTCGCCGGCCAGGGATCGATGATGCAACGGTCGACTATTACCGATGCCACCTCGCTCGCCGAGGCCATCGCGCGGCTGTCCGAGGTCCAGCGCGTCACGCTGGTTCGCACCGATATCGCGCGGGCGGCCGCGCCGGGGCGAAGCGGGACCGCGACCCGTGTGACGCTCGTGGGCACCACGGACAGCGCGACTGGTGGCGTCTGGACCATCATGAAGGGAACGTCGCTCCCGTCCGTGGCGGCGCCCGACGAACCTCCGCCGCTCATCGTCAGCACCGGACTCGCGTCCGCCCTGCAGCTCGAGCCGGGATCCGCGCTGCAGCTGCGCCTGTTCCTCCCGGGCTCCGCGTCCGCGCTTCCTCCCATCATCGCGCGCGTCGTCGGCATCGGCGTCTTCGCGTTCGAGGCGGCCGACGACTACACCGTCGCGACCACCATGCAGGGATTCGCCGCCGCGCATGGCGTGACAGACGATGGGCAGGCGCAGATGGTGCTCGTCGCGTCGCGGGCGGGCGCCGGGCTCGCCGCGGCCGCCGCGATCGCGCGTCTGCGGCCGGATCTGCGCGTCCTGTCGAACGACCAGGTCATCGAACAGTTCAACCAGAACGCGTTCAGCTATTTCCGGCAAATCTCCTTCGTCCTCTCGTCGATGACGTTGGCGTTCGCGTTCCTGCTGATCGCCACGCTGCTGACCATGTCGGTGAACCAGCGGCTGGGGGAAGTGGCGGCGCTGCGCGCCCTCGGCTTCCCGCGCCGAAGGATTGCGGCGAATCTGCTGTGGGAGTCGGCGCTGCTCGTCGGCGTCGGTGGCGTGGCGGCACTCCCGGTCGGCGGTCTCCTCGCCATCATCCTCGACCGTATCCTGCGCCAGATGCCCGGCGTCCCCGCGCGCCTGCACTTCTTCGTCTTCGAGCCGCGGACGGTGGCGCTGCACGCCGCGCTGCTGTGCGCCACGGGCGTGCTGGCCGCGCTGTATCCCATCTGGCTGGCGGCGCGGCTGCCGATCGCCGCGACGTTGCGGCGCGAGGTCGTGTCGTGACCACGACCACCGCCGCGATCGTGGAGGGGCGCGGCCTCACGCGGACGTTCGCGATGCCCGCCGGTGTGGTAACGGCACTCGGCGACGTGTCAATCCGCGTCGAAGCTGGAGATTACGTCGCGATCACCGGGCCGTCGGGATGCGGTAAGTCGACGCTTCTGCACCTGCTGGGGTGTGTCGATCAAGCCAGCGCCGGATCGCTCGTCTTCGAAGGCCGCGATGTCAGCGCGCTCACGGAATCCGAGCGGAGCCGCATCCGGCTGACGCGGATCGGGTTCGTCTTCCAGCGTTTCTTCCTTCTGCCCATGCTCACGGCGTGGGAGAACATCGAACTGCCGCAGGCAGAGGCGGGCGCGACGAAAATCGGCCGCCGGGCACGGACGCGCGAGCTGCTCGAGTATGTCGGCCTGACCGCGCGCAGCGACCACCGGCCGTCCCAGTTGTCGGGCGGCGAAATGCAGCGCGTCGCGATCGCACGGGCGCTCGCCAATCGGCCGGCGCTGCTGCTCGCCGACGAGCCGACCGGCGAACTGGACGAGGAGACGGGATCCCAGGTCGCCGACCTGTTCGATCGCGTGCACGCCGACGGCACCGCGATCGTGGTCGTCACGCACAATCCGGCGGTCGCGGCACGCGCGAGCCGTCATCTGGCGATGAAGAGCGGTCGCGTGATCGCGTCATGATCCTGCGGCTTGCGCTTCGGTCGCTGGCGACGCGCCCGGTGCGCAGCGCGGTGCTCGCGTGCGGGTTTGGATTCGGCATCGCCGTCATGGCGGCGCTGCTGGGCGTCGGCGACGTGATTCTCGAGCAGGCCCATTCGCCGGCGCTCGAGGGCGGCGGCGACGTCGTCATCGCAGGACGGTTCGGCCCCGTGGACAACGCGCGCTTCCTGATGGCGAGTGTCCTGGGATCGCCGGACCTCGCCGTGCAGGCCGTCGCGGCGTCTCCATCGAAGCGGGCGACGCTGTACCTGCTGAAAGACGGCCGGACCACCGCCGTCGCCGTCACCGGCGGTCTTCCCAGTCTTGAACGATCGGTCGGCGATCGCGAAGTCGCGGCGGCGTCCACGTGGATCGATGTCCCAGCCGATCGCGCGTGGTCGAAGCCGGACGGCGGCAGCGTGCTGAAAGCGATGGACCGTTTCCATCCGATTCCGAACACGCCGGAGTTCGCCTCATCGTGGGCGGAGTGGTTGTATTTCAACGGACACTCGGCCGATGGCCGGCTGCGTTTCTATCTCACCTTCATGGTCGGACCCGCGACATCGGCAGGACGACGCGCGGCAGGCGTGCGCCTGCAACTGGACCGCAACGGCAAGACGACGACCTATTCGGCCGGCGAGGAAGTTGACGGCGCGAAGGTGGTCGCGGCCGCTCCCGATCTGGACATCGCCGGCAGCCACGTACGCCTCGAGGGTGCGCGCTATCGCATCGAGCTCGCGTTGCCCGGCGCCTCCGGCACGCTGGTCCTCGATGCGGCGCCAGGGCAATCGCTGCCGCCCGCGACCATCACCGGCGCGCGCGGCTGGGTGACCGGGTACACCGCGCCGGTCCTGTCGGGAACCGTTCGCGGCGACCTGACGATCGGACGCGAGCCGATCGCCATTCGAGACGCCGCCGGCTATCACGATCACAACTGGGGGTTCTGGAAGGGCGTGCGGTGGCAGTGGGGGCAGGTGGCCCACGAGGATCTGTCGTTCATCTACGGTCGGATCTTTCCGCCGCTGGACGTGGCGGATCCTGATCGCGTCCCCGGCTTTTTCGGCGTCCTCGGCGCGAACCCTTCGACAGGCTCAGGGCAGGGGGCAATCGGGTTTTCGACGGCCGTGTCGGTCGAAGAGGCCGATGACGATCGCGGGCAGCCGCAACGCATCACCGTTCACGCGGGGGGCCAGACAATCGACGTCACGCTGATGTTTTCCGTGGACCGCTCGGTGCGCACCGCGATGTCGATGACCGCGGCGGCGACCGGCACACCGGTCGACTTCCTGCAGTTGGGCGGAGAGTACCGTGTGACGGGCCGGGTTGGCGACCGGGCGCTCGACTTCAGCGCGCGCGGGGCTGCCGAGACGTTCCGCGCGCGATGACGCCGGCGGCTCACGTAAATGTGGTCACCGCCCCTGCCACGTAGGCTTGCGCTTGGCGAGAAACGCGGTCACGCCTTCGCGAAAATCGGCGCTCGTGTAACACAGCTCGACCATGTCGGCGTCGTCTCCGTGAGCGAGACGACGCTTCGCGAGGACACGGCGGATCATTTCCTTGGTCGCGCGCAGCGTCAGCGGTGCATTCGCCGCGATCTCGGCGGCGAGCTCGCGCACGGTGCGGTCGATCTCGGCCGCGGGCACGAGCCGGTTGACGATCCCGAAGGCCTGCGCTTCGGCCCCGCCGATCAGCCGGCCGGTGAACAGCATGTCCTTCGCCGCGCCGGGGCTCATGACGTCGAGGAGCCGGCTGTAGCTGGCGCCCGAGAGACAGTTGCCGAGCGTGCGCGCGATCGGAATGCCGAACGTCGCCTCCGGCGTCGCCACGCGAAGGTCGCACGTGAGCGCGATCGCGCACCCGCCCCCGGCGGCCACACCTTCCACCTGCGCGATCGTCGGCTTCGTGACGCGCTCGAGCCGGTCGAGCACGTGATCGAGCCGCTCCTCGTACTTCAAGCCGTCGTCTCGGTTGTTGAAGTTCTGAAACTGCGAGATGTCCGTGCCGGCAATGAACGCCTTGCCGCCGGCGCCGCGGAGAATGAGGACGCGGATCGCCGCGTCGCGGTCGACGCGCTCGCACGTGTCCACGAGCGCTTCGTACATCTCCCACGTCATAGCGTTGCGGGCTTCCGGGCGGTTGAACACGAGGGTCGCAACGTGGCCGTCGGTCTCGAAGATGGTATGCATTAGAATTCCGTCATTACATGCCTTCGCAAGCGCTCGATGGCCTGCGCGTTCTCGACGTCACGCAGGTGATGGCCGGGCCGTACTGCGCGATGGTGCTCGCGGACCTTGGCGCCACCGTCATCAAGGTCGAACCGCCCGCCGGTGATTCCACCCGGCAGATGCCCGGCTTTGTCGGCGCCGACAGTCCCAGCTTCAATGCCGTGAACCGCGGCAAGCGCAGCATCGTGCTCAACCTGAAAACCAGCCAGGGGCGCGACGTCTTCACGCAGCTCGCGCGAATGTCTGACATCCTAATCGAGAACTATCGTCCCGGCGTGATGGCCGCGCTCGGCCTCGACTACGCCGCGCTTTCGCCGTCCAATCCCCGCCTCATCTACGCCTCGATTTCCGGCTACGGCCAGACCGGGCCGCAGCGCGGCAAAGGCGGGTTCGATCTGATTGCGCAGGGGGTCTCGGGGATCATGTCGATTACCGGCGAGCCGGGCGGTGCGCCGGTGAAGGCGGGCGTGCCGGTGACCGATCTGGGCGCCGGCCTGTTCGCGCTGGTCGGGATTCTCGCCGCGCTCGAGCATCGCCATCGTACGGGCGTCGGCCAGCAGATCGACACCGCGCTGGTGGACGCCGGCGTGGCTCTGTCGGTGTGGGAGGCCACCGAGTATTTCTCGGGAATCGGCGTGCCGACAGCACTGGGATCGGCGCACCGGATGAACGCGCCGTATCAGGCGATTCGCTGCGCCGACGGGTACATCACGCTCGGCGCCGCGAACGAACGGCTGTTCCGCCGGCTGTCCGAAGTCCTCGGTCACTCGGAATGGACCGACGATCCCGCGTTCGCCGACAATGCCAGCCGCGTGAGGAATCGCGAGGCGCTGGCCGCGCGGATCGAGTCGATCACCGTCACGCAGCCTCGGGCGCATTGGCTGTCGCTGCTCGAGTCGCACGAGATCCCGTGCGGACCGATCAACGACTACGCGCAAGTATTCGCGGATCCGCAGGTGCGTGCGAGAGAGATGGTGGTCGAGACGGACCATCCCACACTCGGGCATATCCGGACGCTCGGCTCGCCGATCAAGATGAGCGCGACGCCGCCCGACGTGTCGCGGCGCGCGCCGCAGCTCGGCGAACACACGGACGAAGTGCTGACCGAAGCCGGGTTCACGGACGCGGAGATCACCACGCTGCGGCACTCGCGGGCGGTTCGCTGAAACGAACATCGTTGTAGTGCGGACCTTTAGGTCCGCCCCGACGGCAGGCCTGAAGGCCTGCACTACGTTCAATCAGAAGACGCTGTAGCCGGGCGGGGCA
>Ga0315281_10010675_pt1 | contig 12637 bp, 13 predicted proteins | sample YL17G07_0_MG_FD_204540 | JGI IMG/M metagenome (GOLD analysis project Ga0315281, IMG submission 204540) | Sediment microbial communities from Yellowstone Lake, YNP, Wyoming, USA - YL17G07_0 | ecosystem: Environmental > Aquatic > Freshwater > Lake > Sediment | place: USA: Wyoming | collected... | reverse complement strand
CTGGAAAGGTCCTTGAGGATGCGGACCTGCCCGCTCGACTCGGTGGAGGCGCCGTAGCTGGACACCTCCATCAGATCGATGGCAAGGGGAATCTGTGTCTCGCGGACGAGGTCGGCCAGGAAGATGATCGACCCCTTGAGCACGCTCACCAGGACCGGGTCGCGACCTGCGTAGTCCCGAGCCAGTTCGGCCCCGAGCTCTGCGACGCGGGCGTGGATCTGCTCGCCGGTGAGGAGGATCTCCTCCACGTCGTGGTGGATCATCGGTCGTTGAGCGGGCCGTTGCCGTTCATGGCCGTGACATCGGCCAGGAAGTCGAGGCGGCCGTACTTGACCATCAGCGCCCTGAAGTCTCGTGCATAGAAGAGCTTGATGCGCAACTCCGGATAGAGCTGGCGCAACCAGCGCAACTTCCGGTTCTTCTTGCGGACGAGGGCCTGCTTGAGCGTGGTCAGCTCCACGTAGAGATCAATCTCGGGGAGGTAGAAGTCGGGGGCGAAGGATTCGATGACCGCCCCGTCCGCGTTCCAGGAGATCGGGAAGAGATCGGGTTCGTATCGCCACGCCACCTGGTAGAAGTCGAGGATCCTGGCCAGCTCCGCCTCGCTCTGGTGGGCGAAACGCGCCGCGCCGGCGGTCAGCGTCGCCGCCACCGGTCCTGGATCGTACCTGTGCGGGATCCCGATGGTGCCATCGGAGGCGAGTATATCCCGCCGACTTATCCACAATCTCGCCGAAGCTGCGCCCGATGGTGGATAACCGCCTTGATCTGCACCGGTGGGGGCTGCTACGTTGGTTGTCCTGCTTCCCCGGTGGCCGAGTACGGTAACCGGACACGGCGCGGGGCCGATGCGAGAGCCGGCCGCCAGCCGCCCGTGACCGGGAAGACCGAAACGCCGCCGCGGAGGCATTTTCCATGTCCGACACCGCCGACGCCGCCCTCGCGTCGCACGTGGCGCTCGAACGTCTGCTGGCCGATACGCCAGCGCTAGCGAGGCTTCTTCCGGCCGGCTACCTGGACGCCGCGCAGCGTTTCGTCGCCCTGCTGCTGTCCGCCAATCAGCGGCTGAACCTGACAAGAGTCACCGACCCCGCCGAGGTTGCCCGGCTCCATCTGCTCGACGCGCTGGCGGCGCTGCCCATCCTGGACGCCCTGGGCGGGGAGGACCGGATCGACCTCGGGTCGGGCGGCGGGGTTCCCGCGATCCCGCTCGCCATGGCGCGCGCCGACGAACATTGGACGCTGGTCGACTCGGTCGGCAAGAAGGCGACTGCCCTTCGGGAGATGGCCGAGGGGCTTGGGCTGCGCAATGTGACCGTCCTGGCGCAGCGCGCTGAAACGCTTGGCCGCAATCCGCTCCATCGCGAGTCACACCAGGTCGTCACGGCTCGTGCCTGTGCCGCCCTCCCCGTCCTGGCCGAACTGGCGCTGCCACTGCTGCGCGTGGGTGGGCACCTGCTCGCTTGGAAGGGGCCTCTCGCGGAGCATGACGAGGAGATCCGCCTGGGCCGGCTGGCCCTCGCTGAGATCGGAGGCGAGAAGCCGCGAATCATCGAACCCGGACTGGAGGCCCTGGGCGGACACCGCTTCGTCGTCGCAGCCAAGGAGCGCGAGACCCCCGCCCGGTTCCCGCGACGCCCCGGCGAGCCTGCCCGTCGCCCGCTCGGCTGAGCCGGTCGGTCAATCCACAAGGGGCCGAGGCGCCGGGAGCATCGGTATACTCCGACCCCCATGCGCCTCGCCGTCCTGTCGGACATCCATGCCAATCTCGCCGCGCTCGACGCGGTGTGTGACGCGCTGCCGCCCGTCGATGAGATCTGGGTACTGGGCGACATCGTGGGCTACGGACCACAGCCCAACGAGGTGATCCGCCGCCTGCAGGAACTGAGCGCCCGGTCGGTCCTTGGAAACCATGACGGCGCTGCGATCGGGACGGTCGACGCCGGCTGGTTCAACCCCGACGCGGCGACGGCAATCCGCTGGACGGCGCAGGTGCTGGACGACAACGCGCGCGCCTACCTGGCGGTCCTGCCAGAGGTCCGACGCGAGGGCGAGTTGACCGCGGTCCACGGATCCCCGCGCGAGCCGATCTGGGAGTACATCACCGACGCCACGGTGGCCGCCGCCAACCTGGATGCCTTCGAGACCCGTCATTGCCTGTACGGGCACACCCACCAGCCGGTCATCTACCGCGAGGGGCAAGATCAGATAGAGATTGTGCAGGCCAGGGCCGGTGCTGCGATCGCGCTCGACGCCAGGCGAGCGCTCATCAATCCCGGAAGCGTCGGCCAGCCGCGCGACGGCAACCCCGACGCCTCGTTCCTGGTCATCGATACCGAGGCTGGCGCTGCCGAATTCCGGCGCGCGCCCTACGACGTGCAGCTCACCCAGCGCCTGATGCGCGAGGCGCGGCTGCCTCAATGGCTGATCGAGCGGCTGGCGATCGGCCGATGAGGTGGTTGACGACCCGCAGACCGGTCCGGCGGCGGCAGGCGCGCCGTAGGATATCGCTCGCATGATGTTTGGCCGCCGCGACAAACGCCCAGCCCTGCTCACCTTCGAGCGGGTGCTGGTGCCGATGGCGGGCACCGAGGCGGATGAAGCGGCGCTGCGGCTGACCGCCATGATGCTGGCCGGGACCCCGGGGGTGGCGCTCCTGCTGCACGTGATCGAGGTGCCGTTCGAGCGGCAGCTGGATGCGCAGGACCCCGCTGCCGTAGCCTTCGCGGATGAAATCCTCGGGCGAGGAGACGCATTCCTCGTTCAGCACGGGGTTCAGGTGAAGGCAGGGATCAGCCAGGCACGGGTCGCCGGCGCGGCGATCGTCGACGATGCGGTGGCGCAGCGAGCGGACCTGATCGTGCTGGGGCTACGCTACAAGAAGCGCTTCGGCGGCGGCTGGGACGCGGGGCGCACGGTCCCCTACGTCATGCGGAATTCGCTGGTGCCGGTCTGGTGCCTGAGGGCGGAAACAGAGGAGCTGGCACACACACCATGAGAGTGATCATCGTCGGGTGCGGCCGGGTCGGTGCCCAGACCGCCACCGCTCTCGATCTGCGCGGCGACCACGTCACCGTGGTCGACAGCGACCAACGAGCCTTCAACCGCCTGCCGGGCACCTTCGGCGGCGTCACCATGCGTGGCAGCGGGACCGACGAAGACATCCTGCGTGGCGCCGGTGCAGACCTCGCCGATCTGCTGATGGCGCTCACTGAGGGCGACAATCGCAACACGCTGGCGGCCCAGCTCGGCAAGCACCTGTTTGGAATCCCGCGGGTCATCGCCAAGATCAACGATCCCGTGCGAGCGGAGGCGTATCGGACCCTTGGCCTCGAGACCATATGCCGCACCGTGCTGCTCGCCGACGCGTTGGTGCTGGCTGCGACGGAGGGTGCTGAGGCCACAAACGGGGCCGTGCAGTCGCCCACAGCAGAGCCGCGGCAAGGGATGCCACCTCCCGGCTCGCGTGCGGCGGCAGCCCCCGAGGCGACCGCCTCCCAGGAAGGGAGTTAGACATGTACGTGGTGGTGATCGGTGGCGGCAACGTCGGCTACTACCTGACGAAGGAGCTGCTGGCGGCCGGGCACGAGGTGGTCATGATCGAGAAGGACCCGGCTCGCGCTCGAACGATCGCCGATGAGCTTGGCAGCATCGTGGTCCCCAATGACGGCTGTGAAGGGCGCTACCAGGCCGAAGCGGGGATGGGGCGGGCCGACGTGGTAGCGGCGGTCACCGGCGACGACGAGGACAACCTGGTCGCCTGCCAGGTGGCCAAGATGCGCTTCAACGTGCCGCGCGCCATCGCGCGGGTCAACAACCCAAAGAACGAGGCCCTCTTCCGCCGGCTGGCAATTGACGAGACGGTCAGCCCGACCCGCAGCATCCTCGCGGTGATCGAACACGAGATCCCGATCCACGACCTCCTGCACCTGGCAGACCTGGAAGGGGGCGAGGTGCAGATCGTCGAGGCGCAGATTGACGCCACCTCGCCGGTGATCGGCCTGGCGCTGCGCGACGTGCAGCTACCGGAGGGGAGCACGGTGGCCGTCATCGTCCGCGACAGCCACGCCATCGCCGTGAAACCCGATACCGTCCTGCGAGCCGGCGACAAGCTGCTGGCGGTCACCTCGGCCGAGCGCGAACCAGAGTTGCGCAGCGTTCTGATCGGCGGCTGACGTCCGCGGCGGGATCGGCTGAGGCGACGAAGCCGGCGTCAACTCTCTTGACAATGGCATTGTCAATGCTTATGGTAACGTCCGGTAGAATCCAGCTCCGCTAAAGGACTCAAGCCCACCGCATGAGCTCGCTACGCGATCCCCTGCGACCACGCTATTTCATCAGCATCGCTGCCGAACTGGCGTCGGTGCACCCGCGCACGCTGCGAATCTACGAGGAGGAGGGCCTCCTCTGTCCACATCGGCGCAACAACCTCCGCCTGTACTCGGAGGCAGATATCCGGCGGGTGCGTATCATCCGCTTTTTAACCCGGCGCCAGGGGGTCAACCTGGCGGGCGTCAAGGTCATCTTTCAGCTCGAGGCGATGGGCAAGATCCGCGTCTACGACCTGTTCGATGAGGGTGATGTCGAGCGATACGTCGAGGAGAACGAGCCGGAACCGGCGATCGCCTCGAACGAAGGGACACGTGACTGACAATGGTTGAAAAGCTCCCCGAGAGCACCGACGGCGAGACCGAGATCGAGCAGATCCAGGTCCTTCCTCTCGTTGCGCTGCGCGACACGGTGATCTTTCCGGAGATGATCGTCCCGCTGCAGGTCGGTCGCGACCGAAGCGTGAAGGCGCTCGACCGTGCGGTGCGCACCTCCCAGCCGGTGGTGCTGATCACCCAGCGATCCGGCGAGACTGAGGAGGTAACCTCGGTCGACGAGCTGCACCCGATCGGCACCCTGGCCAAGATCGCCCAGGTCATCCGGCTGCAGGACGGCACCGTGAGGGCCATCGTCCAGGGGCAGCGCCGCATCCGGCTGCTCGACCTGGTGCAGACCGATCCCCACCTCGAGGCGCGGGTCGAGCTGATCTCCGACGATCAGCCCAAGACGCTCGAGATCGAGGCGCTGATGGCCTCGGTGCAGGGACAGATCGAGCAGTATGTGAGCGCCGGCGCGTCGGTCCCGCCCGAGGTGGCGGTGGCGGCCCGAAATATCGGCGACGGCGGGCTGCTGGCCGACATGAGCGCCTATAGCCCCGACATGACAACCGAGCTGCGACAGCAGCTGCTGGAGACCATCGACGTGGCGGAGCGGCTGCGGCTGGTCAGCGGATTCCTGGCCAAGCAGATCGAGGTTCTCGAGCTCAAGGGCAGGATCCAGAGCGAGGTCAAGTCCGAGATGGACAAGACCCAGCGCGAATACATCCTGCGCGAGCAGATGAAGGCGATCCAGAAGGAGCTCGGCGAGGACGACCCGGCGGTCGCCGAGGCGGGCGAATTGCGGAGCAAGGTCGAGGAGTCGGCCATGCCCGCCGAGGTCAAGGAGAAGGCTCTCAAGGAAGTCGATCGGCTGGCCCGCATTCCCAGCGCCTCCCCCGAGCAGGGCGTCATTCGCACCTACGTCGACTGGCTGGTCAGCCTCCCGTGGGGCATCCAGACCGATGACAACCTGGACCTCGACGAGTCGGAGAAGGTGCTCCACGAGGATCACTACGGCCTCGAAAAGCCCAAGGAGCGGATTCTCGAGTACATGGCCGTGCGCAAGCTGGCCGACAAGATTCGCAGCCCGATCCTCCTCTTCGTCGGGCCTCCCGGCGTCGGCAAGACGAGTCTGGGCAAGAGCATTGCACGCGCAATGGGACGCAAGTTCGTCCGAATGAGCCTGGGTGGTATTCACGACGAGGCGGAGATCCGCGGACATCGGCGGACCTACATCGGTGCCCTTCCTGGACGCGTCATCCAGAGCATCAAGACCGCCGGCTCGGCCAACCCGGTCTTCATGCTCGACGAGATCGACAAGGTTGGGATGGACTTCCGTGGTGACCCGAGTTCGGCACTGCTTGAGGTGCTCGACCCGGAGCAGAACAACACCTTCCAGGACAATTACCTGGAGGTCCCCTTCGACCTATCGCGGGTGCTCTTCATCGCCACCGCGAACATGGTCGATACCATCCCGGCCGCGTTGCGCGATCGGATGGAGATCATCCCGCTGCCCGGCTACACCCAGATGGAGCGGCTGCGCATCGCGGAGCGCTTCCTCATGCCCAAGCAACTGGAGAACCACGGCCTCACCGCCGAACAGCTTCAGATCACCGAGCCGGCCCTGGTGCGGTTGATCCAGGCATTCACGCATGAGGCCGGCGTCCGCAACCTGGAGCGCGAGATCGCGAACATCGCGCGCAAGGTCGCGCGCAAGGTGGCCGGTGATGCATCGGTCAAGGTGGTCGTGCAGCCGGAGGAGCTGGAGACCTTCCTGGGCCCTGCCCGCTTCGATTACGGGGAGCTTGACGCGGAAGACCAGATCGGGATGGCAACCGGGCTGGTGGTCAGCGATGCCGGCGGCGACATCGTCCAGGTCGAGGCGACCAGGATGGAGGGGAAGGACGAGTTCATCCTCACCGGCCAGCTCGGCGACGTCATGAAGGAGTCAGCGCGAGCCGGCCTGTCGTACATCCGCTCCCGCACCAAGGAACTGGGGATCGACCCGTCGATCTTCGAGAAGCAGACCCTTCACATCCACGTGCCAGCCGGGGCGACCCCCAAGGACGGTCCGTCGGCAGGTGTCACCATGGTGACCGCGGTGGCCAGCCTGCTCACCGGGCGACCGGTACGGCGCGACCTGGCGATGACCGGCGAGATCACCCTGCGCGGGCGTGTGCTGCCCATCGGCGGGCTGAAGAGCAAGCTTCTGGCAGCGCACCTGGCAGGGGTCAAGACGGTCCTCATCCCCAAGCGCAACGAGAGGGACCTGATCGACATCCCGGAAGAGGTCCGCAGCCAGCTGCGGATCGTGGGGGTCGAGACGATGGACCAGGTGCTGGCCGAGGCGCTGATCGATGCGCCGCGGCCGGCAGCCCGGATCAAGGCCGAGCGCGCGGCACGTCAGCAACGGGTCGCGCCGCGCGGGCCCCGGCGCCCGCGCAAGACCCCCTCGCTCCCGATCCCGGCCACGCCGGAGATGCCGATCGAGCAACCGCCGGCCGGGACCGCCTGATCGGTCCATCAGCGGGGGCGTTTTCGCATGGAATACAAGGACTACTACGCGGTCCTGGGCGTGCCGAAGACGGCGACGCCGGCCGAAATCAAGAAGGCTTACCGCCGCCTGGCGCGTGAGCTCCATCCCGACCGAAATCCCGACAACCCGGAGGCTGAGCGTCGCTTCAAAGAGGCGAACGAGGCACACGCCGTCCTTACGGACACCGAACAGCGTCGCCACTACGACGAACTGGGCGCGAACTGGCAGGCCTACTCCAATACCGGGTTCGGCGGAGGGGGAACCGATTGGGCCGGCTTCAGCGGGGCACCCGGCGGCATGCGCTGGGAGACGCGCCAGGTGAATGCCGGAGACCTCGGAGGCTTCAGCGACTTCTTCCGGGCCTTCTTCGGCGGCGCTGGGTCTGCCAGTTCGGGGGCCCAGGGACAGGCGTTCGACTTCGGGACGTTGCGCGGGCCTGATCTGGGCGGCTCGCGGATCCAGGGACCCGTCTCGGAGACGCGCGCCGTAGCCGAGGTGACCCTTGCCGAGGTGGCCCGGGGAGCCCATCGCATGGTCAGCGTCAACGGCCGGCGACTACAGGTCACGATTCCCCCCGGCGTAAGCGACGGGGCGAAGATCCGATTGCGCGGCGCCGGAGCCAGGGAAACCGGCGGCGGCGGCGACTTGGTCATCACGATTCACGTCGCGCGGGACCCGCGCTTTGAACGCCACGGCGCCGATCTCGTCACGCGCCTGCCCCTCACCCTGGGCGAGGCGCTTCTCGGCGCCGAGGTGCCGGTCCCGACGCCTACCGGCAGCGTCAAGCTGCGCGTGCGACCCAATACCCAGAACGGGCAGGAGATTCGGATCGCCGGCCGCGGCTTGCCCAAGCGCGCGCGGGGATCGCAGCAAGCGGAGCGCGGCGATCTCGTGGCGCAGGTCGAGGTGGTGCTCCCCACTCTGCCCGATGCGGATCGGGAGGCACTTGCCAGCGTCCTCGGGCGCCATCCACAGCCTGACCCGCGACGGGACAAGGCAACCCACTGATGCGCACCGAGCGATTCACCACCCGGGCACAGGAGGCGATTCTCGCGGCGCAGCAGGTGGCCGAAGGGGAAGGGAACCCGGAACTGGTGGCGACGCACCTCCTGCTTTCGCTGCTGGACCAACCCGGTGGCGTGGTTCCAACCGTCCTGGAGCAACTCGGTCGTGCCCGAGGTGGCATGGCCACCGCAACGCGCGCCGAGCTGGCAAAGCTTCCCCGGGTGAGCGGCGCGGGACGGTTGACCCTGTCCGGCGAGGCAAGCCGAATCCTCTCCGACGCCCACCCGCTTGCCGAGCGGATGCACGATGAATACGTCTCGACGGAACACCTCTTGCTTGCCATCATCGAAGATGCCGCCGGCAACGCGGCGCAGCAGGTGCTGAAGGCCAACGGGATCGAGGCTGCCTCGGTCCTCCAGGCGCTCACGGCCATTCGGGGGAGCCAGCGCGTGACCAGCGAGAATCCCGAGGCGACCTACCAGGCACTCGAGAAATACGGGCGCGACTTGACCGCTGCGGCTCGCCGCGGGCTGTTGGACCCGGTGATCGGTCGGGACGAGGAGATCCGCCGCGTCATCCAGGTTCTCTCCCGTCGGACCAAGAACAACCCCGTCCTGATCGGCGAACCGGGGGTCGGCAAGACCGCCATCGCCGAAGGGCTGGCCCAGAGGATTGTTCGCGGCGACGTTCCCGAGGGGCTGAAGGACAAGCGCGTCGTCGCGCTCGATCTGGGCGCCATGGTGGCCGGGGCCAAGTACCGCGGCGAGTTCGAGGAGCGGCTCAAGGCGGTGCTCAAGGAGATCACCGCCGCCCAGGGCCAGGTCATCCTGTTCATCGATGAGCTGCACACCGTGGTCGGAGCAGGCGCGGCCGAGGGCGCGATGGACGCCGCCAACTTGCTGAAGCCGATGCTGGCGCGCGGCGAGCTGCACGCCATCGGCGCCACGACGCTCGACGAGTACCGCAAGAACATCGAAAAGGACGCCGCGCTCGAACGCCGTTTCCAGCCGATCATCGTGGACCAGCCGTCGGTCGAGGACACGATTTCCATCCTGCGTGGCCTGCGCGAACGGTACGAGGTACATCACGGGGTGCGCATCACCGATTCCGCTCTTGTCGCCGCCGCGGTCCTTTCGAACCGGTACATCACCGAACGCTTCCTGCCCGACAAGGCGATCGACCTGGTCGACGAGGCCGCTTCGCGGCTCCGGATGGAAATGGATTCGATGCCGGCTGAGCTCGACGAGGTCGAACGGCGTCGGATGCAGCTCGAGATCGAGCGCGAGGCGCTGCGCAAGGAGAAGGACGAGGCGTCGCGGACGCGCCTCTCCGGATTGGAGAGGGAGCTCGCCGACCTGCGCGAACGCGGCGACGCCATGCAGGCCGCCTGGAAGCGCGACAAGGAAGTCGTGGCCGGCATTCGCGAGACCCGGGAGCAGCTCGAGAAGCTGACCCCCGAGATCGAGGCCGCTGAACGCGCCGCCGATTACGCCCGGGCCGCCGAGCTCAAATACGGGCGCGCCACCGAATTGAACGCGCGCCTGGCCGAGGGAGAGCAGCGGCTGCGCGAGCTGAAGACATCGGGCTCGCTCCTCCTCAAGGAGGAGGTGGACGCCGACGACATCGCCGAGGTCGTAAGCCGATGGACCGGGGTGCCCGTGTCGCGGCTGCTGGAGGGCGAAACGGAGAAGCTCCTCCACATGGAGGAGCGGCTGCACGCGCGACTGATCGGTCAGGACGAGGCGGTGATCGCCATCTCCGACGCGATCCGACGGGCCCGCGCCGGCCTGAAGGATCCAAAGCGGCCGATCGGCTCGTTCATCTTCCTGGGGCCCACCGGGGTCGGCAAGACGGAGCTCGCCCGCGCGCTGGCGGAGTTCCTGTTCGACGACGACAGCGCCCTGGTGCGGATCGACATGAGCGAATACATGGAGAAGTTCGCCGTGTCGCGACTGGTCGGGGCCCCGCCGGGCTACGTGGGCTACGAGGAGGGCGGTCAGCTCACCGAGGCGGTCCGCCGCCGCCCGTACCAGGTTGTCCTCTTCGATGAGATCGAGAAGGCCCACCCAGACGTCTTCAACATCCTGCTGCAACTCCTCGACGATGGCCGTCTGACCGATTCGCAGGGGCGCACCGTGGACTTCCGCAACACGGTCGTGATCATGACCAGCAACATCGGGTCGGCCGAGTTGATCGACGCCGGCGAGGCTGGCTCGCAGGAGTTCGCACGCGCCGCCGAGCATGTCCGCCTGCAGCTGCGCGAGCACTTCCGCCCGGAGTTCCTGAACCGCATCGACGAGATCATCGTCTTCCAGCCGCTCAGCGAAGCGCAGCTCACCCAGATCGTGGCCCTGCTGCTTGCTGGCCTGGAACGGCGCCTCGGGGAGTCAGGCATCTCCCTCCAGGTGACCGACGCGGCACGTGCTCTCGTCGCCAAGCAGGGATACGACCCGCAGTATGGCGCCCGGCCGCTGCGCAGAGCGATCCAGCGCAGCGTCGAGAACCCGCTCGCCCGGCAGATGCTAGCCGGAACGTTCAAGCCTGGCGAAACCGTGCGCATCGACGCGCGCGACGGCGCCCTCATCTTCGAACGGGCTACACCGACCGCGTCGATCGAGCCGGCGGAGGCATCGGTCTAGTTTCCTTCACGCATATATTGACGGTAGTCGATATAATACAAGCGTGAAGAACACCGATCCGGACATCGAGCTCCTCCACGCGATCGCCGATCCCGTGAGGTTGTCGATCCTGCGTCAACTTTCGTCCTCCCGCGGACCGGTGTGTGCCTGCGACTTCACCGAGTGCTGCACCGTCAGCCAGCCCACGGTCAGCCACCACCTCAAGGTGCTGCGCGAGGCCGGAGTGGTCACCAGCGAACGTCGCGGCACCTACATCTACTACGACCTCGCGCCTGACTTCGCCCAACGCTGGGCAGGAATCGGCACCAGCCTGGCCGGACTCGTCCAGGTCGCATGAACAAGGAGACACCGATGACCGAACAGATCCACGACCAGGTGCGCGAGCACTACGCCCAGGCAGCGCGGCGGGTTCTGGCCAGCGACAGAGCCGCCTCGCACCATGGGCCGGGAATCGGCCCGGAGCTGTACAGCGCCTTCGAGCGAGAGGAGCTGCCGGACGCCGCCGTGATGGCTTCGCTCGGCTGCGGCAACCCGATCGCCGTCGCCGAACTCCACCAGGGCGAACGGGTCCTCGACCTCGGATCAGGCGGCGGGATCGACGTCCTGCTGTCCGCGCGACGGGTCGGTCCCAGCGGACGCGCCTTCGGCCTGGACATGACCGATGAGATGCTCGCCCTCGCCCAGCGCAACGTGGCCGAAGCGGGGGCCACCAACGTCGAGCTCCTCAAGGGTCAGATCGAGGCGATCCCGCTGCCGGCAGCATCGGTCGATGTGGTCATCAGCAACTGCGTCATCAACCTCGCCGCCGACAAGCGGTCGGTGTTCAGGGAGATCGCCCGCGTCCTGCGGCCGGGCGGCCGGATCGGCATCACCGATATCGTGGCCGAGGACTTCCTGACTCCCGATCAGCGGGCCGAGCGTGGCTCCTACTGCGGCTGCATCGCGGGCGCGCTCTCGTTCTCGGAGTTCGCAACGGGCCTGCGCGATGTCGGCCTGACCGACGTCTCGGTCACCTCGACCCACCTCGTCGGCGAGGGGATGCACGGCGCCATCATCAAGGCCACCAAGCCGGCATCGTCTGCATCGGTCGAGGCGGCGGGCCGCCCGGAGCGGGACGAACTGCCGATGACCGCCGCCGGATGCTGCGGGGAATCCGCCTGCTGCTGAGCAACGGTACGACCCGAAGAGATCCTTGGCCGTTCTTCCCGCGGTCCTTCTCTTTCGAGCTCTTCCGCCGGTCCGTGACCGCCGACCTCTCCGGGTCGAGACAACTGTCCCAGACCTCAGCAAACCCCACCAGTGCCGAAAGCCCCGGTTCGGGCGGACCCTTCGGCCCGTCGACTAGCGCCGATGCGACCGACGCCCTCCGGCCGGCGTGGCGCGCTTTCGGTCACGGATCTCGCGGCGGGGTGGTGGAACGAATCGGCGGCGACGGATCTCGTCGTTGGCCGCGGCAATGATCGGCGGGAACTTCACGTAGGCGGCCCACGCGGCGATCGCCATTCCCGGGACCACGATCAGCAGCGTCATCAACAGCGGGACGTGGATCACCACCAGCAGCGGGATGACTCCCCAGGTGACGATGATCGACCAGAAGACCCATTCGTGGAGCGACTGGATCGCCGGATAACGGCGGTTGCGGCGCTGCGCGACGTTGTAGACGGTCACGGCGCCCGCAATGATCGCGAAGGCTGCCACCCAGGTCAGGGTGAACAGGTTCGGGAAGTTGAGCGGGGTGAACGGGTCGAGCAACTGGGTCATCGGGGCGGGAGTCTAGCACCTCGCGCGGCTATACTGAACAAGCCGTGGCG
>Ga0315281_10010674_pt1 | contig 12638 bp, 17 predicted proteins | sample YL17G07_0_MG_FD_204540 | JGI IMG/M metagenome (GOLD analysis project Ga0315281, IMG submission 204540) | Sediment microbial communities from Yellowstone Lake, YNP, Wyoming, USA - YL17G07_0 | ecosystem: Environmental > Aquatic > Freshwater > Lake > Sediment | place: USA: Wyoming | collected... | reverse complement strand
ATCACCGACGTCATAAGCCCGGCCGATCGTGTTCGGTCCATGGAGAGAGAGTTCTGATGACATACGCAGTCGCCGCGATGGCGGTGGTGATGGTGTTCGAGTCGTGGTGCCTCTGGCGCGTGCTCAATCGCCTCGGCGTCGTCGGACGCATCGAAGACCGTCTCTCGAGCCTCACACAGACCATCAGGCTGCTGACGGACACGACGGAGACGTGCTTTCAGGTGATCGCCGGCCAGCTGGAGCTGGAACAGTCGCAGCGGACCGCGTCATCCAACGGGCGCGCCGTTCGGCAGCGGCGCGTGGTCGGCGCCGCGCGGCGCGGCCGATCGATGACCGAAATCGCCGCGGAGGAAGAGATCGCTGAGGGTGAAGTACGCCTGCGGCTGCATTTTGCGGAGCAGGACGGCAACGCTGAAAGGGAACATCATGGCTAGATGCTCACGGAATGACTGCCGCCGGTGGCGGCCCGACGTACTCGTACGCGCCGCGGGCCTCGGCCTGCGGGTGGATGGCGCATGGTTCTGCTCGCGGACCTGCGTCGAATCCGTCACGCAACAGCGGCTGCGCGGTGTTCCGCGTCCGGCCAGCCAGGTGCCGGCCATTCCGGCACTCCGGCTGGGGGTGCTCCTGCTGCACCAGGGCGCGATCACGTCCGCGGATCTCAGTAAGGCACTGGGGGCGCAGCGGACCACCGGACGACGGCTGGGCGCCGAACTTCAGCATCTCGGGCTGGCGGACGCCGCGAGCGTGCTCCGCGGGCTCTCGGCGCAGGCCGGCGTGAGCTACCTGGCGTCGGTCGATCACGCGTCTGTACGGCACGCGCCCGGCGGGCTGTCGCCCGACGAGGTCCGCGCCCTTGGCGTCGTGCCCATTCAAGTGGACCAGGCAAACCGGCTCCTGGTGGTGGCCTGCCAGGCGCCGCTGCCGCGCGCGTCTCTGTCCGCGGTACGGCAGCTGACCGGCTGGACGCCGGAACCGCTGCTCGTGAGCGACGCCGACTGGCAGACCCTGATGCGCAGCTACGGCGTCGCGTCACCGGCGTCGGAGCGGCGCGTGGAGTTCATCAGAGTGCGGGACGTCGGCGACGCGGCGGCGCGCGTTGCCGCGGCCGCGAGCGTCGGGCCGATTATGGTCACCGAAGCCCACTGCGATTCGGCGATGTGGGTCCGGATCGAGAGCGCCGGCGCGATCGACACGCTGCTCATGCGGCAGGACGAGGACAAGAGCCAATGGCAGGCAGCTACTACATCGCACTGAGCGGCATGCGCGCCCGCCTGGAGGCGCTCGACCGTCTCGCCTCGGACATCGCCAACGTCAGCACGGCTGGCTACAAGGCGGAACGCGCGACGACGGCACAGTCGGACCGCGGTGATTTCGGCGCGTCGCTGCAAGCGGCGATCGACGTGCGAGGCGGGCCGACCCGCATCGATCTTCGCGCGGGTGCGATCGCGCCCACCGGACGGGATCTGGACGTGGCGATCGACGGCCCGGGAATGTTCACGATCGACACACCCTCGGGCACGCGGTATACGCGCGACGGCCGATTCGTCCGCCGTACCGACGGCGTTCTGACGACGGCGGCCGGGATGACGGTCGAGGGCGCCAACGGTGCTCCCATCAACCTCGGCAGAATCAACGGGCCGGTGCAGATCGATGCGGACGGCACCGTACGAAGCAACGGCGTCGCTGTCGGGCGTCTGAACGTCGTGGAATTCGAGAACCCGGGAGCGCTGATCCGCGAGGGCACCGATCGATTTCGTTCCGACGATGAAGATCCGGGGCCGGCGGTGGAGTCGGCCATCAGGCCGGGAGCCCTCGAGCAGTCCAACGTCTCGATCGTCGACCGTATCGCCGAGCTCACGAGCGTGTCGCGCAACTTCGAAAACATGCAGAAGGCGTTGTCGACGCTCGCCAACGACATCGACCTCCGCGCGATCACCGAGCTCGGGCGCCGCTGATGACATCCACTGCCCGGGAATCGGCTAACGCAAGGCCGCACTTCAGAAGGACCGAACCATGATTCGTGCACTCTACACAGCCGCGAGCGGCATGAACGCGCAACAGGCCAACATCGACAACATCGCCCATAACCTGGCCAACGTGAACACCGTGGGTTTCAAGAAGAGCCGTATCGAGTTCGAAGACCTGGTCTACCAGCAAACCAAGGCGCCCGGCACGCCGACCTCCACGACCGGCGAGACGCCTGTCGGACTTGAAACGGGCCTCGGTGTCCGGTCTGTGGCGAGCTCGCGCGATTTTGCCCGCGGCAACATGCGCGTGACCAACGGGCCCGTCGATCTGGCCATTGAGGGCGACGGCATGTTCCAGGTGCTGATGCCGAGCGGCGAAACGGCGTACTCGCGCGCCGGGACATTTCATCTGAGCGCGGAAGGCGCGATCGTGACGGCCGAAGGGTTCCCCATGCAGCCGCAGATCACCATCCCGCCGAACACGACGACGATCACGATCTCGAAGGACGGGATCGTATCGGTGATGATTGCCGGACAAAACGCGGTGCAGGAAATCGGCACCATCGAGATCGCATCATTCCGGAACCCCGCCGGCCTTCGCGCCCTCGGCGGCAACCTGTTTCAGGTGAGTACCGCATCGGGTGAACCGACAGTCGGCCCTCCGGGCGTCGACTCGCGCGGCACCATCGCGCAGGGGTACGTCGAAGACTCGAACGTCAGCGTCGTCGAGGAAATGGTGAACATGATCCTCAGTCAGCGTGCCTACGAGGCGAACTCGAAGGTCGTGAAAGCGTCCGATGAGATGCTGCAGCAGGTCAACACCCTTGTTCGCTAACCGCCGCTTTCTCGTGTCTCTCGTGCTGGTCGTCCTCGGGGCCGGTCCTGTGTCCTCCGCCGACGTCGGTCAGGACGCCGAAGCGCGGGTGAGAGCCGCCGTCCAGACCGCCGTCGAGCGGCGGCTTGGAGGGCGAGTCGAGGTGGCGCTGGAAGACTTCTCTTGCGCGCTGACCTCCGACAGCGCGGGCGCGCTGGTGGCGACGCCCGATCCGTCGGGGCGTACCGATCGGCCGTTTCGGTTCGTGATCGCCACCGCGGCCGTCGGACCTCGCGGGCACAACGTCCGTCTCGGTGAAGCCACGGCGATCGTGCGCGTGTCGGGCGCGCACGTGCGCGCGACGCGATCGATGGCCGCGGGCCGCACGCTGGTCGCGGCGGATCTCGAAGCAGTCAGCGGGCCTCTCGATGGGCTGGCGCTGCGTCGCGTGCCGTCGCTGGCCGAACTAGTGGGTGGGCGACTCACGCGTGGTGTCATCGCCGGCGAGCCGATTGTGACTGAGGCCGTCGCGATGGCGCCGGCGGTCCGTGCCGGCGATCGGGTTCGCGTCAGCGTGCATCACAGTGGCGTGAACGCGACGGTCACCGCCGTGGCGGAACAGACGGCCGGCCTCGATCAGGTGATTCGTGTGGTGAACCCGAGCAGCCGGCGCACGCTTCGTGCGCGAGTGGTGGCCGTGGGAGAAGTCGAGGTGGTCGGTGAGCCGTAACCTCACGATGCGACTGCTGGCCGGCGCCGTGATCGTCATGGTGTCCGCCGGCCGCGCCGCCGGGCAGGCGCCGGCGAAGCAGAAGCCGGTCAAGTCCGCAGACAGCTACGACGAGTTGTACGCGCGGTACCTGAAGCAGGCGCGGACGACCGCCCAACCCGTTCCACTCGACCCCTTTGGCTGGATGAATGGCCTGGCGGTCGATTCTCGCGCGCGGCATGTCAACGATCTGATCACCATCCGCGTGGAAGAGAGCATCACCGCGTCAGGCAGCGCCGATGCCAGCCTGTCGAAGAAGACCGAGACGAGCAATTCGGTGACCGGATTGTTCGGCCTGCTGGCGAAGCTGCCGTCGGCGATTGACCCGACAGCGCTGGCCAATGCCAAGAACGACAACGGCTTCAAAGGCAGCGGCGCCACCACGCGCTCGGGGGTGCTGACGACGCTGCTGACGGCGCGTGTGGCCGACGTGCTGCCGAATGGCGATCTGGTCATCGAAGGCGTACGGGAAATCGACATCAACGGCGACATGCAGGTTGTCGTCCTCACCGGTGTCGTCCGTGTCGCCGATCTCGCCCCGGGCAATGTCGTGCCCTCGACGTCGGTCGGGCAACTCCGCATCCAGTATTTCGGCCGGGGCCTGATGAAAGACAGCCTCAGTCCGGGGTGGCTGCTCCGAGTGCTGAACAAGATCTTCTGATATGCGAGCCACACGAACGATTCTCATTGGTGGTGTCCTGGCGCTGATCCTCGGCGCGGAAGGCAGCCTGGCCGCACAGGATGCGCGGTCCGGTGGTGCCACGCGGCTGAAGGATGTCGCCTCGCTGCAGGGCACGGGTTCGGTGCCGCTCATCGGCTACGGTCTCGTCGTCGGGCTCAACAAGACCGGCGATCGCCGGCAGACGATCTTCCCTGCGCAGACGCTGGCGAACATGCTCGAGCGATTCGGCATCTCCGTGCCGGCTGGGCAACTCAAGATCGAAAACATCGCGGCCGTCGTCGTGACGGCCGACTTGCCCTCGTACGCGCGCATGGGCGCACGCCTGGACGTCACCGCGTCCTCGATCGGCGACGCCCGCAGTCTGCAAGGGGGCATCCTGTTGCCGACACCGCTGCGCGGTCCGGACGGCCAGATCCGCGTCACCGCGCAGGGCGCGCTGTCGCTTGGCGGTTTTGGCGGGGGCAGCGCGACGAACAACGTCCAGGTGAACCATCTGACGGTCGGCCGTGTGCCGGGCGGGGGCCTCGTGGAAGTGACGACGGCCGTCGCCGGACCTTCTCCCGATTCGATTTCGTTCACGCTGAAGGATCCGGACTTTGTCAGCGCCAGCCGCCTCACGCGAGCCATCAACGCCGAACTGGGCCCTGATGCGGCCCATGCCCTCGATTCCGCCACGATTGCCGTGCGCGTGCCTGAAGAGTATCGGAACGCCGTCCCCGATCTCGTGGCCCGCCTCGAACCGCTGTCCGTCGATGTCGATGCCATCGCACGCGTGGTCATCAACGAGCGGACCGGCACGGTGGTCGTGGGCGGCGCCGTGCGCCTTGGGCCGGCGGCTGTCGCTCACGGCAATCTATCTGTGAAGATCATGACGCAGGTCGAAGCCTCCCAGCCGCCCCCGTTGTCCGGCGGCACCACCGTGCTCGTGCCGAACCAGCAGGTCAGTGTCGAGGAAGGCCGGGCCCAGCTCATCACACTCGAGCAAGGCACGACCCTCGAAGCGGTCGTCCGCGCTCTGAACGCGATCGGCGCGTCGCCGCGGGACATCATCGCGATCATGCAGGGACTCAAAGCCGCCGGGGCGCTGCAGGCTGAGCTGGTGATCCTGTGATAGATGATCCCGTTGCGATGGGCGCAGTGGCGGGGAATGTTGCACCGGTCACGCCCGGGACGTCGCCGAGCACCGACGCCGAACGGCAGCGGGTCAAACAGCTCGCCCAGGAATTCGAAGCGCTGCTCATGACGCAGATGCTGCGCGAGATGCGCCGCTCGATGCTCTCAGAGGACGAGTCCAAGACTGGTTTCGGCAACGAGACCATGACCGATACAATTGATATCGAGTTGGGCCGCGCGTTAAGCCGTGCCGGCGGATTCGGGCTGTCGGGGGTGCTGTTCAAGGCGATCGATCGCAGCTTGGGCGCCGGTGCGTTACGGCCGTCTCCTCGTGTGGTGCCGGCCGATGCCTCGCCGGTCCCGGCCGTGCCCACACGTGCGACGCCAGTGTCGGCCGCCCCAGCCGGCGAGTCGGAGTCGGCGCCGGCCGACGACGGAAGCGAGCTCAAGGTACCTGACGGCCGGGTGAGCAGTGCCTTCGGCTGGCGACACGATCCGTTCACCGGCATCCCACAGTTCCATCGGGGCATCGATGTTGCACATGCGTATGGACAGGACGTACGGGCGGCCGCGGCCGGTCGTATCGCCTTTGCGGGCAACCAAGGCGCGTATGGCAGAGTGATCGTCATCGAACACCCGGGGGGACGGCAAACACGTTACGCGCATCTTTCTGCGGCAGGCGTCCAGGCGGGAGATCTGGTCGAGGCCGGGCAAGTTATTGGCCAATCAGGCGATAGCGGACGTTCGACCGGTCCGCATCTGCACTTCGAAGTGCTGGAAGCCGGGCAAGCCGTTGACCCTGTGGCTGGATCCTAGCGACGGATGGTTGGCTCTTGTGTGACGACGCTATTAAAGATGTTAGGCAGGATGTCGATTCTGAAGGCTTGGAGCAACCCTTTGATTCTCGCATGGCATCGGACCGCCAGGAGTGCAGCATGAAAATCGACAGTCCCGGCCCGGATATTCGTCATCAGGCCCTCGATGGGGTCGGCAGGCCCACCGCCCCGGCCGGAGCGAAGGACACTGCAGCCTCCACGCCGCCGGCGGCCGTCGACGAGGTGCGGCTGTCGAGTGATGGGCAGCTGTTGCAGGCCGCCGTACAGGCGGCGCAGCAGCTGCCCGATATTCGGGCGGACGTGGTCGAGCGGATGCGGGCGGCGCTGGCGAAGGGCGAGATCGGCAACGATCCGCACGCCCTGGCCGACACGCTCATCGACCGGATGCTTGGAAACTCGTCAGACAAAGAGCCATGAGCGACAGCGGGCCGAATTTCGCCACGACGTCTGGCCATCAGGCCACTGAGGCTGCCGAGCGGTTGGCCGGTCTCCTCGACAGGATTGGTGACGCGCTTGTGGCCGTGGACACGGCGGCATTGCTGCCCATCGAAGCGGAACTCTTTGGCGCGGTCGCCGCACTGAGCGCCGTGACCGAGGTCGGTGACCACACCGCGTTTCCCGCCGCAGCCTTGCGGGCTCGCACGTCGCTGCTGCGTTGCCGCCGGCTCGGGGCGTCGTTCTCCGGTGTTGCGCGCGCGCTGGGGCAAGTTGGGCGCGCATCTGAGTACGACCGGAGTGGCGGCTATAGCGAGGGCGCAGGCGGCGACCGGCCGTCGTTGTCCGTGCAGATAAGGGCCTGATGTCGGACCTGCTGGGCAGTCTGTCGATGGCCACGCGTGCGCTGGCGGCGCAGCAGACCGGCCTCAACACTACCGGACAGAACATCGCGAACGTCAACACGCCCGGCTACGCCAGACGCTCCGTGGACCTGGTCGCGAGCCCGCCCACCGATCCGCTCAGCGCGGGGACCGGGGCGGACGTACTTGCCATTCGCGCGGAACGTGCCGGCCTGATCGAAGCGCAGCTGCGGCAGGAGCAGCCGGCGCAGGGGCGCGAGGCGGCGATGGCGGACTCCCTCTCGCAAGTTGAGACGGCGCTCGGTCAGCCCGGGAGTTCAGTCGACGCAAGCCTGACGCGGTTCTTCGACGCATTTTCGCAGCTGGCGTCGGACCCGACCTCGGGCGTGACCCGGCAGCAGGTGATCATGCAAGGGCAGGCGCTCTCAAGTGCCTTCAACGACGCGGCTTCACGGCTGGCCTCCGCGCAGCGCGACGCGGATGCGTCCGTCAAATCCGGCGTCGATCAGATCAATGCGCTCGCCACACAGATCGCGTCGCTGAATGCGTCGATCTCTGGCGGCGCGGCCGGCGCGAGCGGAAGCGAGGCCGTACGCGACAAACTGGACGTGGCGCTCGGCGCGCTCTCCCAGTTGATTGATATCGGCGTCGTGACGGAGCCAAACGGCAGTATCGATGTCTCGGTCGGTAACGGACGCGCCTTGGTCCTCGGTGGAAATGCATACCAGATCGGCGTGACGCCGAGGGCGGTGTCCGGGCTGGCGGATCTGACAAGCGGTGGCACCGTCATCACGGCGACCGTCACCGGCGGGCGCGTCGGAGGGCTGGTGCGCGTGCGTGACGGCCTGCTCCCCGGGTACATGACGCAGCTCGACCAACTGGCGTCTGGCGTCGCGACCAGCGTCAACACCGCGCACAGCGCGGGCTTCGACCTCAACGGGGTCGCCGGCGGCAATTTTTTCACGCCACCCGCCGGCGTGGCTGGCGCCGCCAGCGCGCTGACCGTCTCCGCCGCCATCGTCGCGAACGGAAAACTGATTGCCGCAGCCGGCACAGCGACGGCTGGCGACAACCAGAACGCGCGCAACATCGTGAACCTCCAGCGGGCGGCGCTTGCCGGCGGCTCGACCAATCCGGTCGATACCTGGGGCGCCCTGGTCTACCGCGTCGGGACCGACACGCAGAGCGCCAAGAACGACAAGGCCGGACGCGACGAGGTCGTGAAGCAGTTGCAGACGATTCGGGATCAGGTGTCGGGCGTGTCGCTCGATGAGGAAGCGACGAACATGATGAAGTTTCAGCGCGCGTACGAAGCCAATGCCCGCTACTTCAGCGCCATCCAGACGTCGCTGGACACGCTGATGCAGATGGTGAGATAGCATGCGCGTCACATTCAGCGCCTCGTTCCGCGACGCGGCGGCCGAGATTAGCCGGACGGCCGAACAGCTCGCGCAGGCTCAACACCAGGTGTCGTCGGGTCGGCGGATTAGCAAGCCGAGCGACGACGCGACCGGCACCAGCGCGGCCATTACCGATCGTGCGGCCCTCGGCACGCTGGACGCCTATACGAAGACCGCCGACACGGCGACCTCGCGATTGACCGTCGTCGACTCGGCCTTGTCGGACATCATCAACAAGATCACAGCCGCGCAGTCAGCTGTCGCCAGCGCGCGGGGCTCGGTGCCGAATCAGAGCCAGCGGGACGCCGCCGCCGCCAGCCTGCAATCGATCAGCGACGCGCTGCTCAGTGATTTCAACGCCCAGTTCCACGGTGCGTACTTGTTCGGCGGATCCAGGGCGACGACCGCACCGTACACGGTTGGCGGTGGAGGAGTGGTTTCGAGCTACCAGGGCAACGCCACGACCATGTCGGTCGACGTCGGTCCCGGGCGATCCGTGCAGGTCGCATTTGACGGCAGCAGCATCGCGCAGGGCAGCGACCCCACGGACATGTTTACCGTGCTATCGAACTTGATCACGGCGGCCAAGACTGGAAATACTGGCGGACTCTCCCAGGGGCTCGACGCCCTCGGCCGCGCGCTCGATCGCGCGACGCTGGCGCAGACACAGGTCGGCACCAGCCTTAATGCGCTTGACGACGCCCGGGCCAGACTGAGCGACCAGCAACTCAATACCAGCACCCAACTCGCGAAAACGGAGGACGCCAACATGGCGTCGGCCATCACGCAGATGTCACAAGCGGACACCGCCTACCGCGCCGCGCTGGGTGCGTTCAGTAGAATCGGCACCGTATCCCTGATGGATTACCTGAAATGACGCAGCCGCTCGCTCCCTACGCGCCGGAACCTTCCGCTGATCGCGAGACCGACGCCGGCGGAGTCTCGCCCCGTCCGGAAGACGTCATTGCCTTTCCGGATGGCCTGCCAGGTTTCGAATCGTGCCGGCGCTTTGTCGTAGTGACCTACGACGACGACCAGGCGTTCCAGTGCCTGCAGGGCCTTGATGCCCCCGGCCCCGCGTTTCTGACGATCGATCCGGCGCGCGCGTTGAAACGCTACCGTCTGATTCTCAGCCCCGCGGATCGGCTGCGCCTCGACGTCCATGAAGAGGACGCGTTGCTCTGGCTGGCGATCGTGATGGTTGCGCCTGACGGGACCAAAACCGTGAACCTGCGGGCCCCCATCGTCATCAATCCTCGCCTCATGGTCGGGTTTCAAGTCATGCCGCATCACAGCCTGTACCCGATCCGCCATCCACTCGACCTCTGACGTCATGCTCGTCTTTACCCGCAAGCGGGACGAGGCCATCATCATCGGCGATGGCATCGAGATCCGTGTGCTCCGGACCGGCCGGGATGGCGTGAAACTCGGCGTCACCGCCCCCCCCTCAGTCGCCGTTCACCGGCGGGAGATCTACGATCTGATTCGCGCCGAGAATGCATCCGCGGCTCACCACCCGGGCGATCTGCATCAGCTGATCACTCGCCTGCGCAGCGGCACGGCGTCGTCGAGCGAGTAGGGGCGCCCGATGGCCATCGCGTGCGTGGACTGGCGCCAGGCAGACGAGACAGATCTCGCGGCACTCTATGCCGCGGAGATCCGCCGCTGGTCCGGATCGCTCGGCTGGGACACGGCGGCGTCCTGGGATCAGATTGAACTCGGCCGGCGGCTTGGCACGGTGTCAGGCCTGCTCGCAGTGGATGCGGATGGGGCCATCGCCGGCTGGACGTTCTTCCTGCTGCACGGCGACATTCTGCAGATCGGCGGCTTCGTCTCTGCCTCTGACGCGACGACCGCGGCGCTGGTGGGGGGCATCCTCTCCTCGGCCATCGCGGCGCGCGCGCAGGCGGTGATGTTGTTCGCCTTCACGGACGCGCCTGGGCTCACGGATGCCTTGATGCGCCATGGGCTCGCCGTCACCCACTACGACTACCTGAGCAAGACACTCGGACCTGAACCGGCATGCCTGTGCGGGGACGTGCGCCCATGGTGTGAGGGTGACGCCGCGGCGGTCGCGGCGCTGCTGGCGACGGCGTACCCGGGGGCTGACCCAGCCCGGCCGTTCGCGCCACAGGGCACAATCGCGGAGTGGCGGGAGTACGTCGGGCAGATCGTGACAGCGGCGGGGTGCGGGACGATCATGCCCGGCGCCTGTTTCGTTGTGCCACGCGGCTCCGATCGGCTCGCGGGCGCGGTGCTCGTGACGACACTGGCAGCGACCACGGCGCACATCGCGCAAATCGCTGTCGATCCCCAGGCCCAGGGGCAGGGGTTTGGGCGTCTGCTCGTCAGCGCGGCGTGCGCCAGCGCGAGCGCGGCCGGCTGCGATCGGATGACGCTGCTCGTGGACGGCCGCAACCGTGTGGCGCAGCAGCTCTACGAGGCATCCGGGTTCGTCGAGGCGGCGCGATTCGTCTCGGCGGGGAGTCGTCAGCCGGTACGATTGACGAGCGTCGCCGCGGCCGGCGCGGCGGTCGTGCGGCTGTAGGCGGCCAACGTCGACTCCGCTTGCTCGAGCGCCTGCGTGGCCACCCGGCGGGACGCGACGATCTGTTCGAGCGCCCGAATGGAATCGCGGTCGGTCTCAAGGATGTCCCTCACGATCCGCGCGGTAGTTTCGTGGAGATCGGCGACATGGGCGAATCCGGGCAGGCGGCGCGCCGTCGCCCGCGCGCGCGACAGCTGTTCACGAATCGGACGGATCTCCTGTTCAATCGCCATCAAGCCCGACATGAGCGCGTCGCGCTCATCGGCCGCGCGCTGCAGCGCCTCGACATCGGCTTCCTGCGTCGTCTCGTGCTGCCGGGCCGCAACGCGTTCGAGACGGGCGAGCAGGACCAGCTCGGCCTCCAGGCCGACGCGGTACTGCTCGATGAGGGCCGTGAGGTCCAACGGGTTCACCGCGTGACCCGTACGGGCGCCGCCAGCGTGTCGCGGGCGATCTCCACCCAGGCGTCGCGCAGCGCGGTCAGTACCTTCGCCGCTTCGTCGATGGGTCCGACATCCTGCTTGAACGAGGCGTCGATCAGGCGGCCGTTGACGTAGACATAGAGGCGGTCGAGCGACTCGGCGATGGCGCCGCCTTTTTCCATGTCGAGCGTGCTCTGCAGCTCGGACACGATCGCCAGCGTGCGCGTGATCGCCTCCCGGCGCGCGGGAATGTCCTTGCGTTCGATGGCATCGCGCGCCTGCGCGGTGAACCGGAGCGCGCCGTCGTAGAGCATGACCACCAGCTCGATCGCGGTCCTAGACTGGACCTCCGTCTGGAGATAGGAATTGGCGGCCTGTCTGGCGAGTACGGGCATTTCAGGGCCTCCTAGAACAACCTTGTCGACAGCGAGGAGAGGCTTGCGCTCTGTGACTTGAGTTGCGTCATCGCCAGATCGGCGGCCGTGTACTCTCGTTGCAGAGTGGCGCGCTGGACGGCGAGGCGGTCTTGCATGTTTGCGATCAGCGAGCTGAGCCGCGAGGATTGCGCCGTCAGTACGGTCTGCGCCGAGGAGACGAAGCCGCCCGCCTGCGTGAAATCGTGGATGCCGCTCTGCATCGTGCCGAACGCCCCGTTAGTGAAGCCCCCAGCCCCGGTGGCGGTGCCGGCAAAGAGCGTGACCACGCTGGAACGGCTCTGGGTCAGGGCGGTCGTCAGGGCCGTCTTGTCCAGCGTCAGCACGCCGGCCCGGTCGAATCCGAATCCAACCTCGGCGAGGTGCGTAAACGTGCCGGTCCCGTACGTGCCGTTGAACACGGAACGCAGCGTGGTGCGCGCCTGCTGGAGAATGGCCTCGTGCGCAAGCGTCCCCGTCTGGCCCTGAGCTGCCGAAGCGTTCTGGCTCTTAATGAAATTAGTCAGATTGTTGTAGGCCGACACAAGGGTCTGCGCCTTGCCGACTAGTGCCGAATCGTCCGGGCTGACCGAGACCGTGACCGTCTTGGCCGGATCCGCGCGCAGCAACGACAGTGTCGTGCCGGGAATCGCCGACGTCAGCGTATTGCTCGTGCTCGTGATTGCCAGACCGTTGACGGTCAGTGCCGCATCGGCCGCCGCGAGCGTGTTGGCGCCGAACGTCACGCCGGCGCCACCGGTCAATGCGTTGGTAATCGTGAACGCGTTGGCGGCGCCCGTATTCGTGCTGGTGAGCACCAGGCTGTATGCGCCCGGCGCAGACTGTACGACTGCGGCCGACGCTTTCATGCCGG
>Ga0315281_10010673_pt1 | contig 12641 bp, 15 predicted proteins | sample YL17G07_0_MG_FD_204540 | JGI IMG/M metagenome (GOLD analysis project Ga0315281, IMG submission 204540) | Sediment microbial communities from Yellowstone Lake, YNP, Wyoming, USA - YL17G07_0 | ecosystem: Environmental > Aquatic > Freshwater > Lake > Sediment | place: USA: Wyoming | collected... | reverse complement strand
TAGAGCGCCGCCGGATTGCGCACCAGCATGCGCTCGATGCCGGCGGCATCGGTCCAGTCCGCGAGCGTCGAGACCAGACGGCCATAATCCATCCTGCGGTATTCGACCGGCGGCGGCACCGCATGATGGCCGGGCGCATGCTCGCCGATATGCGGCCAGTCCGACGCCCACACCATCCGTTCAGGATTCGCCGCGATCAGCGCGCGGGCCAGCGCCGTGACTTGTGCGTTACCATATTCGTCGGGCGAGACGCGATAAGCGCCCGAGAGCTTGACCCATGCGCGTCCGCTCCCGGCGAGCTTGAGAAGCGCGGCATATCCCGGCTGCGAAGCGCCGCGCGCCGCTTGCAAAAATCCCATGTGATCGAACACCACCGGCACGGGAAGATGGGGAACACGCGGCGCGACGTCGTCGATGATCGCGTTGTTGACGAACAATTGCAGATGCCAGCCGAGCGGCGCGATCTTGCCGGCAACGGCATCGACCAGACGCGCGGTTTCCGCGCCCGAAAGCCCGCCGCCGGAGACAAGATTGAGCCGGACGCCACGCACGCCAAGCGCATGCATCTTTTCGAGTTCGCCAATTGAAATTTCCGGATCGACCACCGCCACGCCGCGCAAACGGCGCGGCTGTTCGGCGAGCGCGGCAAGCATACAGCGATTGTCGGTTCCATAGGCGCTCGGCTGAACCAGCACCGCGCGTTCGATATGGCCGCCTTCGAGCATCGCCAGAAGATCGGACAGCAGCGCGGGCTGCGGCGTATAGGCGCGTTGCGCCGCCAAGGGATACGCATCGAACGGCCCGAAGATATGCACATGGCTGTCACAGGCGCCGCGCGGCACGGCCATGCGTGGCGGTGTCGGGCGCGCGAATTTTACAGAACTGTTCATTTTACGATTATACGGCGCATCATCCGCAATACTACTATTGCCGTTTTTTGCTTGCGACGGGCTGGCGAGCCGCCGGTCCTTGAGGCATAATTCCGCAATGGCATTTACGCGCATCACCATCGATCCCGCCGTGTGCACCGGCAAGCCTTGCATTCGGGGACTGAGGTTCCCGGTGGCGCGTCTGCTTGGCCTTATGGCCGCTGGAGAAACCCGCGAGCAGATTCTCAAAACCTATCCCTATCTCGAACCAGGCGACATCGACGAGGCGCTGCGCTATGCGGCCTTTCTCGCCGAGGACGAGACGGTCGAGCTTTCGCCGACGGGCTGAGCCATGAACTTCCTGGTCGACATGCCGCTTTCGCCGGGGCTGGCGGCATGGCTCAGAGACTAGCGCGCGATCAGCAAAAGTGGATGCCGGTTTTGCGTCCGATCGCGCGCAAACTTTATGAACTGGCGCATGATCTTGTCGGCGAACCGATTCCACTTCGCCGGATCATGCGCCATGGACACGACGCCGTTCATGCCGCCGAATTGGACCTCAGCCGCGCGCCCGACGTCGAGATTCTTGCCCGTGCGAAGCGGGAGGGCCGGACCATCGTCACCGCCGATCTCGACTATTCGCGCTTGCTCGCGCTCGCGCGGACGACCGATCCGAGTCTGATCCTGTTCCGTGATGGCGACTGGAACGAGGCCGATGTCATCACGCGCATGGGTGAAGTTTTGCGGGCTCTCACGCCAGCCGAAATCGCGCAGAGCATTGTGGTGGTGGATCGAGACCGTGTGCGCAGACGCCGGTTGCCGATCAGCACGTAGGGAGATCCGCGACGCCATTGCCGGTTTTCCCGCCTATTGACGGCCTCATGGCCGGTCCCTATGGTCCGCCGCCTTTCGCGCCGCCATCCGCCGCGCCTGCCCATCCCCGGACCCCATCATGCTGCTTTCCGATCTTGTCACGCCGCGCGCGGTCATTCCGGCGCTGAAAGTGGCCAACAAAAAGCAGCTCATGCAGGAGCTCGCCGCCCGCGCCGCCGCGCTCACGGGTCAGAACGAGCGTGGAATCCTTGATCTGCTGACGCAACGCGAAAAGCTCGGCTCGACCGCCGTGGGGAACGGCATCGCCATCCCGCACTGCAAGTTGCCGAAACTGACCAACCTGTCCGGTTTATTCGTGCGGCTCGAGCGCGCCATCGACTTCAATGCGCTCGATGGCCAGCCGGTCGATCTCGTCTTTCTGCTGCTCGCGCCGGAAACGGCCGGCGCCGATCACCTCAAGGCGCTTGCGAGCGTCGCGCGCCGGCTGCGCGATCCGGATACCGCGCAAAAATTGCGCGAGTCGCGCGACGCCGAAGCGCTCTATGCCGTGCTGACCATGCCCGTGCCGGGCAGCGAGTAAAGCCGCGCGTTGGCTTTCTGCAAATTTTTTCGATTATGCTTTAATGCACGCTCACCGTCACCAGCTCATTGCTCCAGGCGTTGGCGAGAGCCGCTTCGCGGCTGTCGGTCACCATGATCGGCGTGCCGTCGGCGGCGTGCAGCGCGAACAGCCGCACACCGGGCGCGATCGCGGGAGCTTGCGGGAAGTGCTTCTTGACATCCTCGGAGCTCATCGGTCTGACGTAGGCGATCTTGCCGTCGCCAAGATGAGCGAATGCTTCGAGTGAGATTGGGATAAGAGGATGTTCTCTGGTCATGGCCCTCGACTCCTTGGTTACGAATTTACACGCCGAGTCCTTTAATTTTTCGTTAGTCGCATTCCTTGATGGCGATTGATTTCACGATCCGTTCCAGTTCCGGCCGGGCAAGATCGATGGACAACAGCCCGTTTTTCAGGTCCGCGCCCTGCACTTCCATGCCATCGGCCAGCACGAAGGTACGCTGGAACTGGCGGGCAGCGATGCCGCGATGGAGGTATTGCCGGGTCTTGTCGTCCTGCTGGCGCCCGCGGATGACGAGTTCCTTCTCCTCCACCAGGACGTCGAGCTGATCGCGGGTGAAGCCCGCGACCGCCAGCGTGATGCGCAGGCGCTCCGGATTGCCGTTGTCGCGGGCAATCCGCTCGATGTTGTAGGGAGGATAGCCATCGGCCGCCTTGGCGACGCGGTCGAGCGCACGCTCGATCTCATCGAAGCCAAGCAGAAACGGACTGGAAAGCGACGGTACGCGTGACATGCTCCTCAAAGCCCTCGGTTGAAGCGACTTTGACGGGGCCCTTACAGCGCCCCCTGACCCGGCGGGGTATCGTACCCCGTCCGGTCATGCCGCAAATATGGGGGGCTCCGGTTAAGCTTTCAAGAACGGGACAGGGAACTCCTGACGGGCGAAACAAACCTGGATTGTGATAGAGAATCGGTTTTGGAAGGGCACGGGAGAGAAGCATTGCGCATAGCCATCATGGGCTCCGGCGGCGTCGGCGGATATTTCGGCGCCAAGCTGGCGAAGGGCGGGGCGGACGTCCACTTCATCGCGCGCGGAACGCACCTTGCCGCCATGCGCGAGCATGGCCTGACGATCGAAAGCGCGAGCGACCCTATTCATCTGCCGAAGGTGAATGTGACCGGCGATCCCCAGACAATCGGGCCGGCCGACATCGTTCTGTTCAGCGTCAAATTATGGGACACCGAAACCGCCGCGCGCCAGCTCCTGCCGATCATGGGGCCGGATACCGCGATCATCTCCTTTCAGAATGGCGTGCAGAAGGACGACATGCTGCGGCCGATTGTCGGCGATGCGGCGCTCATGGGCGGCGTGGGTTATGTCGCGACCAACATCGCGCGCCCGGGCGTGATCGCGCAAACCGGGCCGATGCAGCGGCTGATCTTCGGCGAGTACGACGGCAAGCGCTCGAAACGCGCGGAAGCCTTTCTCGCCGCCTGCCAGGCAGGCGGCATCAATGCCGAAATCAGCGACGATATCCGGCGTGAGATCTGGCAGAAATACGTCTTCCTCGTTGCCCTCTCCGGCACGACCGCGACAATGCGCGCGCCGATCGGAGCGATCCGGGCAAACCCGGTCACCCGTCAGTTCCTGCTCGATCTGATGAAGGAGGTCGTGGCCGTCGGCCGCGCCCATGGCATTGCCATCCCCGAGGACTTCGCCGGGCAACAGCTCGCCTTCGCCGATAGCCGGCATCCCGACATGATCGCATCGATGTATCACGACCTGCAGAACGGCAAACCGCTCGAACTGCGCTGGCTCGCCGGCGGCGTGGTTGATCTCGGCGCGCAAGCCGGCGTGCCGACGCCGCTCAATCGCGCGGTACGCGATATTCTGATGCTTTATGCCGACGGCAAACGGAACGTGTGAGAGTAGAAGTTGGTTGGTGGAGCCAGGCGGGATCGAACCGCCGACCTCTTGAATGCCATTCAAGCGCTCTCCCAGCTGAGCTATGGCCCCACATGACTGGCGCAGGCGTCGGGACGCCCGCGTCGCTATTTATGTATGTCGTTATCTATATCTATTTAACGCAACCGCGACGATTTTAGGATGCTCTGGCAGGCTCTTGGCTCAATGACGCCACTTCGCCCGCAAGCACCACCTCAGGTTTCCTCTTCGCCCTCGATGTCGCCGCCGATGATTTCAGTCACATCCTCGTCCTCTTCCTCCTGCTCCTGGATGAATGCGGCGTCGTCGAGGCTCTCATCCATCTCGACCTCTTCCTCCACCCCCGGAACTTCACCTTCCGCCGGCTTCTTGGCGCCCTCGGCTTCGGCATCGGCCTCCTCGAGGGAGACGAGTTCAGCCTCGGGAACCTCCAGAATCTCGGGCTCTACCTTAGGCACGGGTGGACGAACAACTTTCGCCGCTTCCGGCCGCGCACGCGAGGAAACCACCACGACCGTGAAGACCTCGTCGCATTTCGGGCAGGTGATCGGACTCTTGTTGAGGTCGTAGAACTTGGCGCCACAGCCGCCGCAGAGACGCTTCGTACCGAGCTCGGATTTTGCCACGGTTCGGATTCCTTGAAACTTACAGGTTGAAAAACGGCCTTCCCCTTGGCTTCTTGCGAAGCCGCTGTCAATAGCGGCGAAAACCCCCTCGGAGGGAACCCGCGGCTCAAGTCCCCAAACCCAAGCCGCCGGGTGACGCGGGAAGGGGGTGCGTGCTAGGAGGACGCTCACCTTTTTTTGGATAGGCCGTGCAAGATACCGCAACCGTCATGCCGATGACCGCCACGCGCGGCGGGCCGCTTAAGGGCCGCGTGCGGATGCCCGGCGACAAATCGATCTCCCACCGCGCCCTCATTCTTGGCGCGCTGGCCGTTGGCAAGACACGTATTTCCGGCCTGCTTGAGGGCGAGGATGTCATCAATACGGCGAAGGCGATGCGCGCGCTCGGCGCCCGCGCGGAACGCCGGGGCGAGGGGCTCTGGCATGTGGACGGCGTCGGCGTCGGCGGCTTCGCCGAGCCTTCCGGCGCGATCGACTTCGGCAATTCCGGCACCGGCTGCCGGCTGGTCATGGGCGCGGTCGGCGGCTGCCCCATTACGGCGGTATTCGACGGCGATGCTTCCCTGCGCAAGCGGCCGATGAAGCGTATCATCGACCCGCTTGAGCGGATGGGGGCGCGAACGCTCGCCATGTCCGAAGGCGGGCGCCTGCCATTGCGCCTGGCGGGGGCGCGCGATCCAATCCCGATTGTCTACCGCACGCCGGTGCCTTCGGCGCAAATCAAGTCGGCGGTCTTGCTGGCCGGATTAGCCGCCCCGGGAGAAACCATCGTCATCGAAAGCGAAGCGAGCCGTGACCATACCGAACGCATGCTGGCGCATTTCGGAGCGAGGATCACGTCGGAAGCGGATGGCGTCCACGGCCGCAAGATCATTCTCAAGGGCCAGCCGGAACTTGAGCCCGCAACCGTGACGGTGCCGGCCGACCCATCTTCCGCCGCGTTTCCGATGGTGGCCGCGCTGCTGGTTCCCGGTTCCGATATCGTGCTTCAAGACGTGATGACCAACCCGCTACGCACCGGTCTTTTCACCACGCTGGGCGAGATGGGCGCCAGAATCGAAATGCTCGAGCCGCGCGGCGACGGCGGCGAGGAAATGAGCGATTTCCGCGTGCGCGCCTCCGCGCTCAAGGGAGTCGAGGTGCCGGCGCATCGCGCCCCTTCAATGATCGACGAGTATCCGATCCTCGCGATCGCCGCCGCCTTCGCCGAGGGCACAACAATCATGCGCGGCTTGAAGGAACTGCGCGTCAAGGAATCCGACCGCCTCGTGGCAACGGCCGATATGTTGCGCATCAACGGCATCGAGGTTGAAATCGACGGCGATGACCTGATCGTGCACGGCAAGGGCCGCGCCACCGGCGGCGGGCTTGTCGCAACGCACATGGATCACCGCATCGCCATGGCGGCGCTGATCATGGGGCTTGCGAGCGAGAATCCGGTCAAAGTCGACGATACGGCTTTCATCGCGACGAGTTTCCCCGGCTTCGCCGATATGATGCGCTCACTCGGCGCCAGCTTCTCATGATTATCGCCATCGACGGTCCGGCGGCATCCGGCAAGGGAACCATCGCCAAGCGGCTCGCCGCCCATTATGGGCTGCGCCATCTCGACACCGGTCTTCTCTACCGGGCGGTGGCCAAGTCGCTGGTGGATGCCGGCGTCCCGCTTGACGACCGCGCGCGCGCCGCCGCTGCGGCAAGAGCGCTCGATCCGGCGCGGTTCGACGACATGGCATTGAAAGATCCCGCCATCGGCGAAGCGGCCTCGATCGTCTCGGCCATCCCCGAGGTTCGCGCGGCTCTGGTGCGCCTTCAGCGCGAGTTTGCCGCCACCCCGCCCGGCGCGGTGATCGACGGGCGCGACATTGGAACGGTGATCTGCCCGGACGCTGACGTGAAAATCTTTGTCACCGCCAGCCCGGACGTGCGCGCCAGGCGACGCACGGCGGAACTCAAAGCCTCGGGCCATTCCGTCGAAGAGGATGCGGTGCTTGCGGAAATTCGCCGCCGCGACGAACGCGACCGCAGCCGCGCAACGGCGCCACTGACTCAGGCCTCCGACGCCAGGCTTCTCGATACAACCGCGCTCGGCATCGAGGCGGCCGTGGCGGCCGCGATCGCGATCGTCGAGCGCGCACGGGCCGGCAAAACGTGAAAGACGCCACCCGAATTCCGGGCGGCGTCTTTCAACCTTGAAATGCGTGCAAGCGCTTAGACCATGATCCGATTTGACTGGATCGGATCACGGTCTAGCTTTTTTGTTTGAGCATGATCTTTTCCGACCTTCCTTCGCCCGCCGAAGCGGGCTTCGCGAAGGCGGGAAAAGATCATGCTCTAAACGGCGTCGGCGGTCTCGACTGGCAAATCCTTGGCCTTGAGCATGAGATCGAACGGTGAAATCTCCGAGGCTTTGGCCCCGGCGGTCACGGAGGCCTGAACCGTCAAGGCATGACCGACGACGGCTCCCAGCACGAAAAGGCCACAGGCCATGGCAAGCAAATATTTATTCATGGGTATTCCCACCTGTTTGATGTGATGATTGATGTGGTGCGATTTGACGCGTGAGCCCTAACGGGGGCGTGGTTAAGGCTGCGTTACTTCATCTGCTACAATAGCCGTGTTTGGTGCGTTCCCCATGCGCTTGGTAAACCCATTATTGCGCGATGCATGCCGGGAAAGTGTCCGCAATTTCAAGCCTGTTAAGGCCTTCCAGCGCGCGGATCATGCGCGCAGAGGCTCAAGACATGCCCTTGCCCCTCCCCCCGCATTTCTATATAGACCCCGATGTTCCGGGCCGCCGTCGACATCAGTGACGCCGCCCGAGCGAGGGTCAGGGAGCGCTGATCGCTCCCTTTTTGTATAGGGGCGTCAGAATCCCACCCGCTCCCGCGTGCCGAGAGGCCGTGGCGCCTGGAAAAACCATCGTCCCGACCGTTCGGTTGATCGGGCCGGCCCGCCGGAAGTCTGGCGGCTGCCGAAGGTCTACGGAGCCTTCGGCCCGAACGGTAAGGACGCAGTGCAACACCAGCCGCCGGTCACCCGTCAGGAGATTTCATGGCTCAGACCGCTATCGCGCCGTCGCGTGAGGATTTCGCCAAGCTGCTCGAGGAGTCGTTTACCCAGGGTGGTATGCTAGAGGGGACCGTCGTTAAGGGAATAATCGTCGGGATCGAGAAGGATCTTGCGGTTATCGATGTCGGAGCCAAGACCGAGGGGCGCGTGGCGCTCCGCGAATTTGCCGGACCCGGACGCCAAAACGATCTCAAAGTCGGCGATGAAGTCGAGGTCTACCTCGAACGCATCGAGAATGCGCTCGGCGAAGCCGTTCTCTCGCGCGACAAGGCGCGCCGCGAGGAAAGCTGGGGCAAGCTCGAAAACGCCTTCAAGGCCAACGAAAAGGTTCAGGGCGTCATCTTCAACCAGGTCAAGGGCGGCTTCACCGTCGACCTCGACGGCGCCGTGGCGTTCCTGCCGCGCAGCCAGGTCGATATCCGCCCGATCCGCGATGTCACTCCGCTGATGAACGTGCCGCAACCATTCCAGATTCTGAAAATGGATCGCCGCCGCGGCAATATCGTCGTCTCCCGCCGCACCGTGCTGGAAGAGACCCGCGCCGAACAGCGCCAGGAACTGGTGCAAAACCTCGAAGAGGGTCAGGTCATCGAAGGCGTGGTCAAAAACATCACCGACTACGGCGCGTTCGTCGACCTCGGCGGCATTGACGGCCTTCTGCATGTGACCGACATCGCCTGGCGGCGCGTCAATCATCCCTCGGAAGTTCTCACCATTGGCCAGCAGGTGAAGGTCAAGATCATCAAGATCAACCACGAAACCCACCGCATCTCGCTCGGCATGAAGCAGCTGCAGGACGATCCGTGGCAGGGCATCGAGGCGAAGTTCCCGCTCGGCGCCAAGTTCACGGGCCGCGTCACCAACATCACCGACTATGGCGCGTTCGTGGAACTCGAGCCGGGCATCGAGGGCCTCATCCACGTCTCCGAAATGTCGTGGACCAAGAAGAACGTGCATCCCGGCAAGATCATCTCCACCTCCCAGGAGGTCGAGGTTCAGGTCCTCGAGGTCGATCCGGTCAAGCGCCGCATCTCGCTCGGCCTCAAACAGACCATGCGCAATCCGTGGGAGATTTTCGTCGAGAAATATCCGCCCGGTTCCATTCTTGAGGGCGAGGTCAAGAACAAGACCGAGTTCGGCCTGTTCCTCGGTCTCGACGGCGACGTCGACGGCATGGTGCACCTCTCCGATCTCGACTGGAAGCGCCCGGGCGAGCAGGTCATCGAGGAGTACAAGAAGGGTGACAAGGTCAAGGCCGTCATTCTCGATGTCGATGTCGAGAAAGAGCGCATATCGCTCGGGGTCAAACAGCTTGCCGGCGATCCGTTCGCCCAGGCTGGCGACCTCAAGAAGGGCGATGTCGTCACCTGCGAGGTGACGGAGATAAAAGAATCCGGACTCGACGTGAAAATCGTCGGCACCGAGTTTGCATCCTTCATCAAACGCTCCGAGCTTGCCCGCGATCGTGGCGATCAACGCTCGGACCGCTTCCAGGTCGGACAGAAGGTGGATGCCCGCATTACGCAATTTGATCGCCGCGCCCACAAGGTTTCGGTGTCGATCAAGGCGCTTGAAGTCGCCGAGGAGAAGGAAGCGATCGCCCAGTATGGCTCTTCCGACTCAGGCGCCACACTCGGCGACATCCTGGGCTCCATGCTCAAGCGCACCGGCGACAAGCCGGCAGAGAAGGAATAACCAATCCCGCCTTTCCCCGCTGAAGCGGGGAGAGGTCTTTGGTGTTAAGGCCGTTTTATTTTCGTTTGCCACATTTACATTGCGGCCACAGGTAGCATTGACCGGCTGAGCGTGCAGCGGCACTCTCACGCCGAAATCATTCATGGAGACGAATCATGTCTCTCGATGCCGATACCATCGTCGATCGCCGGCGCATGCGGCGCAAACTCACAACTTGGCGAGTGCTTGCCATCCTGCTGGCCATTGTCTCCGTGATCGCCACTGCCGCGATTATGGCTGGCCCCGGTACGGAATGGACCGGACGTCCCGGCGTGCAGATCGCCCGTATCCAGATTCGCGGACTCATTCGCAACGATCAGGAGCGCGTCGAAGCGCTTGAAGCTCTCGGCATAGCAAGACAGGCCAAGGCGGTTATCGTCCATATCGACAGCCCCGGCGGTACGACAGCCGGCTCCGAGCAACTCCACAACGCGCTGCGGCATCTCGCGGAGCGAAAGCCTCTGGTGGTGGTCGTCGATGGGCTGGCGGCATCGGGCGGCTATATCGCGGCCATGGCCGCCGACCACATTGTCGCTCAGGAAACCTCCCTCGTCGGTTCGATCGGCGTGCTGTTTCAGTACCCCAATATCGGCGATCTTTTGAAAACCGTCGGCGTCAAGATCGAGGAGGTCAAATCCTCGCCGCTCAAGGCGGCGCCGAACGGTTTCGAGCCGACCAGCCCCGAGGCGCGCGCCGCCATCGAGTCGATCGTCAAGGATTCCTATGCCTGGTTCCGCGGCATGGTGCAGACCCGCCGTCATATGGACAATCCATTGCTCGAACGCGTCGCCGACGGCCGCGTCTTTACCGGCCGCCAGGCAGTCGATCTCAAGCTGGTCGACCGGCTGGGCAACGAACAGACCGCGATCGAATGGCTGGCAAAGGAAAAAGGCATCGATTCCAGGACGCCGGTGCGCGACTGGAACCTGCGCTCACGCTTCAGCGATCTGTCGTTTATCCACCTTGCAGCGGCCACGGCCCTCGATTCCATCGGTCTTTCGACGCTTGCCCGCATCGTCGGGCAGTCCGGGACCTTCCAGGCTATCGAGCGACTCAACCTTGACGGTCTTCTGGCACTTTGGCACCCTCCAATGGCCGACTGACCCTGCGAACGGCATATATTCCATCAAACGGAACGGCAGCGACCGATGATCAAGTCAGAACTCGTTCAGCGCATCTCCACTCATAATCCGCATCTGTTTCAGCGCGATGTTGAGAACATTCTCAACGCCATCCTTGGCGAGGTTGTTGCCGCGCTTTCGCGCGGCGACCGCGTGGAGCTTCGCGGCTTCGGCGCGTTTTCGGTCAAAAACCGACCGGCGCGCACGGGACGCAATCCACGCACGGGGGCTCATGTCTCCGTGCAGCAGAAATTCGTACCATTCTTCAAGACCGGCAAGGAAATGCGCGAACGTCTCAATCGCACTCCGGCGTGAGCGCCGCGCAAGTTATAGAATCAAGTTATCGAATACCGGGACGGCACATCGAGACGGCGCGCTGTCATCCTGAAAATATATTCCGGCCCTCGATCGCGGGTGCGAGCGGCCAGGGGTCGCGAGCCTCAAGGGGGCGGTCATGATCCGCAAGATCATCGCGGCGCTCATTCTCATACCGTTGGCGCTCGTCATCGTGATCTTCGCGGTCGCCAACCGTCGGCCTGTCACGATCTCGCTCGATCCTTTCGGCTCCGGCGATCCGGCGCTGACGCTGCCGTTATTCGCGCTGGCTTTCATTCTGGTCATTGCCGGCGTGATCATTGGCGGCGCGGCCACCTGGTTCGGGCAGGGCAAATGGCGGCGCGCCGCCCGCCGCGCCGCGGCCGAGGCGCGCCCGTTCAAGGCTGAAATCGAAGCGCAACAGCAAACCACCGCAACCGTTCGCCACACGCTGCCCCCACCCGCCGCGCCAGCGGTCATTCCTCCACCGGCTGCATGAAGGCAGCGCGTTTTCGCGGAGAGCATTCGTGCGTATCGTCACCGCGGAAGACATCGATCGCGTACTCGACTACGGAAAACTGATCGAAGCCATCAAGGATGCCTTTTGCGCCGATATCGCCGTCCCGGTGCGGCGCCACCACACCGTGCCGCATGAGCGCGGCGATGCGACGCTGCTCCTGATGCCGGCATGGACCAGCTCGGGCGAGCGTTTTCTCGGCTGCAAGATCGTCACGGTGTTTCCCGGCAACGTCACGGCTGGCAAGCCTTCGCTTTATGGCAATTACCTTCTCATGTCGGGCGACACCGGCGAGCCGCTCGCCATCATGGATGGCCGCGCGCTGACGGCATGGCGCACGGCGGCGGCGTCCGCGCTCGCGGCAAGTTTTCTGGCGCGTGAGGATGCCCATCATCTCGTCATGGTCGGCGCAGGCTCCCTCGCGCCCCACCTCGTGCGCGCGCACGCGGCGGTCCGGCCGATCAAACGCGTGACCTTGTGGAACCGCACGCGCGGCAGAGCCGTCGCCACCGCCTTCGGCCTTTCGGCGACCGGCATCGCAACCGAGCTCGCCGACGATCTCGAAGACGCCGTCGCCCAAGCCGATATTGTCTCTTGCGCGACGCTGTCCAGGACGCCGCTGATCCGCGGCGAATGGCTCAGGAAAGGAACGCATATCGATCTCGTCGGCGGCTTCACCCCGAAGATGCGCGAAGCGGACGACGATGTGGTCAAGCGCGCGCGCATCTACGTCGACACCCGCGCCGGCGCGGTCAAAGAGGCAGGCGACATCGTGCAGCCGATCAAGCGCCGCATCATCAAAGCCGCCGATATCAGGGGCGACCTGTTCGAACTTTGCCGCGGCAAGGCGAAGGGTCGCACCTCCGCGGGCCAGATCACGCTGTTCAAATCGGTCGGGTCGGCGATCGAGGATTTGGCCGCGGCGATGCTGGTGTGGCGGGGACTTCGTTCTCATCCATGATACAGCGCGCGGAATCGGGCGCTCGATTGCATAATACGGCATACGGCAGCAATCAGGCGACCAATAACGCCCGGCACGGGGCCT
>Ga0315281_10010672_pt1 | contig 12641 bp, 14 predicted proteins | sample YL17G07_0_MG_FD_204540 | JGI IMG/M metagenome (GOLD analysis project Ga0315281, IMG submission 204540) | Sediment microbial communities from Yellowstone Lake, YNP, Wyoming, USA - YL17G07_0 | ecosystem: Environmental > Aquatic > Freshwater > Lake > Sediment | place: USA: Wyoming | collected... | reverse complement strand
AACGGCGACGAGGGCGTGCAGGAGTTGCTCCAGAAGGCGGCAAAGCGAAAAGCGGAGCCGTACCTCGGCCGCGTGGCGGGCCTCGACCTGCCGGCGCGCGTCGCCGAGGTGGCCCGGATCATGGAGGACGAGGGCTGCCTTGTGTCGACCTCCATCGAAGGCGGCGCGCACTTCATCAATCGCCTGACCTGTCCCTACCCTGACGTCGCCCGCGCCCACAAGGACCTCTGTTACCTCGACTCGCAGTTTGTGGGCCACCTGCTGCAGACGTCGGCACGCCTGGAGACGTGCATCATCCGCGGCGACGCGGCGTGCAGCTATCGCATCGAGCCGCGCTAGTCGGGCTTCGCTCCGGCGTGCACGGCCACCGCGCCTCCCCACATCAGCCGCCATCTGACGTTCTCGTAACCCGCGCCCCGCATGATGGCCGATAGCGCCTGGTGGCCCGGGTACGGCTGGAGCGACCGCGGCAGGTAGCGGAACGCCTGGTAGTTGCCGGAAACGAGTCCGCCGAGCAGGGGGATCAGGTTCCGGAACAGGAACCCGAAAACGGGGCGAAATAGCGGGTTCGTCGGCTGCGTTAGCTCCAGCGAAGCGACCTCGCCGCCGGGCCGCAGCACACGTCCGAACTCGACGAAGGCGTCAGCCAGCGAAGGGATGTGCCGCAGGAGGAAGGCGTCGACCACGCAATCGGCAACGCCCTCGCGGAAGGGCAGCGCGGTCACGTCGGCCACCACGAACGAAATCCGCCCGTCCAGCCCGGCCCGGCGCGCCTTCTCGCGGCCGCGGCGCATCATCTCCAGCGATAGATCGACGCCGACGATGCGTGCCTCTGGGAAACGCCGTGCAATCGCCAGCGCGAGGTCGCCGGTGCCGGTCGCGAGGTCGACCACAAGGGGCGAGTCACGAAAGGTGATCTCGTCGACGAGGCGCTGCCGCCACTTCTTGATCCGGCCGAGGCTGATAACCGCGTTCGCCAGGTCGTAGCGAGAGGCTATGTTGTCGAAAAGGCCGCGAACGTAGCGCGCGCGGCCTCGCTTCTCTTCTGCCTGCGCCATCCGGCTAGCCGCGTCCGGCCAGAACCGCCTGCCGCGAGGCGAGGAACGCCTGCTTCTCCTGCTCGATCCCCTTGCTCACGAACGCGACTATCAGGGTGAAGAGGACGGCGAGACCGATGACGTACCCCAATCCTTTGAGGTCGGAGCCCTCCCAAACGTAGCTCAGGGTCAGGAGCAGGCCCACGGAGAGGTGCGTCACGATGGTGAGGGCGTTGGCCGGCGCAAGCTCCAGAGGCTGCGAATGATAGCGATAGGCAACGAGCACGGCGCGCACCGCCAGCGGGAGCGTCAGGAGGGGAAGAAGCGCTGTCACCGGCAGCGTTCCGGCGATTACGGCAAGCAGCACCGACACGTAGGGAATCGCCATCAACAATGCGTAGACATTCGCGGCCCGCGGGCGCCCCAATCGAACGACCCAGGTGCGCTTGCCGACGGCCATGTCGGCGGCGTAGTCCGGGAACTCGTTGACGTAGAGGACGGCGGCGATCAGCGCGGCGAGCGGTATCGCGGCGACGGTCGGTGTCCAGTCGACTCGTTGCGTCTGCACGTAGTAGGCGCCGAGCGTCATCAGCGTGCCGAAGTTCAGCCCCACGAGCACCTCGCCGATTCCGTGGCTCCCCCAGTTGAACGGTTTTCCCACGTAGAAGACACCGGACACCAGTCCTACGAAGCCGAAGGCCAGCACCATCGGTCCCGCGACCGCAGCCAGGTAGAGCCCGAGGGCGCCGGAAAGCCCGAACAGGACTACCGCGCCGACCAGCATCTCCAGCGGCGTCAGGAGGCCCATCTGGATGACTCTGCTGCCGCCGCTAAAGGGTCGCACGAATTCGACGTTGACGTCGTCGTTGCTGCTGACGTGGTCGAAGTAGTCGTTGATCACGTTGACGCCCAGATGGATCAGGCCGCCGGCCAGCATGGTCAAGAACAGCAGGCCCCAACTGAACTCGTGTTGGGTCGCCCAGGCGACGGCCCCGCCGAGCAGGACGGGCGTGATGCTGGCCGTCAGGAAGGGCATCCTCACGGCGAGAAACCAGGCGAAGGCCTTCTTCTTCAGCAGCGCGCCCTCGCTCACGACCCGCCAGTTGGCGCCGAAGTCCACCGCTTCGCTGCTGAGCACGCGGTCTGCGCGCCTTCGCCTCACCTCGATGCGCACCGGCACGACGCGAATGTGCTCCTGCCCGTCGACCACTTCCGGCGGCATCCCGCGTTTCGCCAGCAGGTCGCGCGCCCTCTGCCTCTCCGATGCCTTTCGCAGAGGGAGCGCCTTGCCGCTGATCTCGATCTCGGCCGTCTCGCCGCTTGTCGAATCCACCCGGGCCACGAGCAGCGACACGGCGGGGTTGAAGCCTAGTTGCAGCGCGCGAAGGTCGCCAGGTCTCAGCGGGAAGTAGACGGCGAAGTCGCTGCCCACGGCAAAGGGCACCAGGCCGCTGCGCACGGTATCGCCGGCGACGGTGCTCAGGACGGCCTCCGGCGCGCCGTCGAGCAGCGAGCGGATCTCGTGCAGCAGGTCTTCGTCGTTGACAGTCGCTCTCACAGTGTCTCCTTGGTTTGCACCCAACAGACGATTGTAGGTAGCGCGTCCGACAGGTGTCAAGCCGGGCGCAAGGGGTCGGGAGGCATGTGGCGGCTTGAGCAGCCGACGACGTACTGCCATAATCGAGCGTCGAGGGAACGTGACGGAACGAAGACCGGTCGTCGAGAAGCAATACTTCTGGCTCGCATGGATTGCGGCCGTCTGCCTGTTCGGCGTCATGTGCGGCTTCGCGGCCGTCACCGACCGCTTTCCAGGCGATCTGACGGCAGCGCGTCACATCCAGGACTTCGACGACTTTGGCTTCGGCCCGCTGGCATCCTTCGTCAACACTGCGGGCGATACGCTTTGGGGCGCGATCATCACCCTCGCCTTCGCCGGCGCCTTCGTCGCCCTGAGGCGACTTCCTGAGTCTGCGGTTCTCGCCCTCACTTTCGTCCCGCGCGGCCTGCGGCAGCTCCTGGCGATGGCCGTGGCGCGACCGCGACCGTCCGCCGATCTGCTCCAGGTCCGCGACCACGCTTCGGGCTACAGCTTCCCGAGCGGCCACGCGACCGGCGTCATGGTGCTCTATGGGGCGCTCTTTCTCCTCGCTGGCGCGCTCATACCGCAGAAAGGCGCGCGATTGCTGTTTCGCGCCCTCTGCGTGTTCATGATCGTCGCGACGGGTCTGGCGCGGGTCTACGCCGGCGTCCACTGGCCAAGCGACGTTGTCGGCGGCTTTGTCTTCGGGCTGATCGGCCTGGCGCCGATCTTCCTCCTCTACCGCCTCGCCGTCGAGAGAATGCGCGGCGAACGCCGAGCGTGAGGGCTATCGCCGGCGCGCCAACATGTCGCAGATCATCCGACAATATACCAGGAGAGTGATCTTCACGGCGCCGGCCGCAAACGGCGTTGCGACTCGCCAGCTACCCTTGACGGCGGGCTGTGCGAGTCGTAAGGTTTGCGATGATCGACGGCATGACCGTAATGCGGCGGCGGTCTGGCGGGCAAGGGAACAAGGGGAAGCTAATGAACTTTGTCGATCTGGCCATAGTCGTCCTCATTGCCTGGTTTACCTTCTCGGCCTTTTCCGCCGGCATCATTCGAGAAGTGGTGACGATAACGGGCGTCGCGCTTGGCATTGTGCTTGCCGGCCTCTTCTACCAGGACCTGGCCAACGACGTACAGCTCGCCGTCGATAACGAAAACGCGTCGAACATCATTGCCTTCCTCATCATCTTCGGGTCCTGCTTCCTGGCCGGCCAGCTTGCGGGAATGCTACTGAAGCAGACTGCCGCGCTCCTTATGCTGGGAATGTTCGATCATCTCTTCGGCGCCGCGTTCGGCTTGGTGAAAGGGATGGCCATAGTCGAAGTCGCGCTTATCCTTTTTGTGACCTTCCCCGCATTCGGCCTGAAGGAGCACATCCGCGATTCCATGTTCGGCCCCATGTTCCTGGACGGCATACCCGTCCTCTTGCGTATCCTCCCGGTCGAGTTCAAGAACGCGGTAGACGCTCTCTAGTCAGCTTCATTTGCCGCTCTTCGGTTGCCCATGGCAGAAGCGTTTTGCTATCATGCACTCGACAGAATGTCTCTAGCAAAGAATGCCGATGGTCAACTGCCCCGTACTCGTTCTCAACCAAAACTACGAGCCGCTTAACGTCTGCAATGCGGGGCGAGCATTCGTGCTCGTCGACCGCGGCAAGGCGGAGGTGCTTGAGCACAACGATGGCAAGCTGAGGACGCCCAGCCGCGTCTTCTCGCTGCCGTCAGTGATCCGGCTCGTCTACCTCATCAAAAGGCCGCGGCCAAAGATGCGGCTCACCCGCAAGGAGATATTCAACCGCGACCACTACACCTGCCAGTATTGCGGCAAGCGCACCCACGACCTGACGCTCGACCACGTGATTCCGCGCAACAAGGGCGGCGCGCACTCCTGGGACAACCTTGTCTCCGCCTGCAAGCCCTGCAACCATCACAAGGCCGGGAAGATGCCAAGCGAGACGCGCATGCGACTCCAGCGTCCGCCGACTCGTCCGCCGGCCACGGCCTACTACCTCTTCTACGACTACCTGGAACGCGAGGTTGGATGGCAGAAGTTCATACCCGGCTGGGAAATGCCTAACGGCTTTTCATGAGAACGGTTCGGGGAAACAGGCAATAAGGAAGCGGCCCTCGAGGCCGGTTCTTTTTGTCTGAGTTGGTGCGGTCTACACTTGACAGTGGCGGCAGTAACTCATCACGCGGCCGCCCGACGTAATGTCCGTGATCCGATTCCCGCAGTTCGGGCACGGCTCGCCCCCGCGACGGTGCACTCGCATGAAGTAGCGCACCTCTTCCAGCGGTATGTCGTCCTGCATCGCTTCCCTCACGATCGGGAAAGCCCAGGCGAAGACGTCACGCATTGCCCGGTAGAGCGCGCCCATTTCCTCTTCACTGAGAGTGGCGCGCTTTCGAAATGGGTTGATTCTGGCTGCGAAGAGGATTTCGTCTGAATACGCGTTGCCGATCCCGGCGATGAACCTCTGGTTCGTCAGAACATTCTTGATCTGGCCGCTGTAATGCTTCAGCCGCTCGACGAATACCGACTCCGTCAGCTCCGGCGACGCGGCATCCGGCCCCAATTCCGCGAACTGGGGTATGGTGTCCAGATCGCCTTCTTTGACAAGGTAGATCCTCCCCATCAACCGGAAATCGACATAGCGAAGCTCGTGACCGTCGCTCAGCGACATGATCACGCACGTCCGGTGGGCCCGCTTGTCTGAAGGAAGGCACCACTGCATGCGACCTGCCAGCATCGAGTTGACGGCCAGCACGTGCCCGCTCTCGAGGCGGAAGAGCAGGAACTTCCCGCGCCGCGAAGTTTGCCCGAAGACGTTCCCCTTCATCGCCTCGACAAACTCGTCCTTCGGCATCCGCACGATGAAGGCGATCGGAAGCTGCACGTCGTCAATGCGGAGGCCGGGCAGCCGCTCATTGAGGAAAGTGAGCTTTGCTTCGAGGTCGGCCAGCTCAGGCATCCTGCTTGCCCCCGAGTGTCTCTCAGCGAGAGGCGCCTGCCGCCTCAAAACGAGGATATGAGCCGAACACCTTAAAGAAGTAGGCCAGCGCCTGCACTCTTTCCAGCGCCTCAGCTACTTTCGGATCGGTGCGGTGGCCTTCCAGGTCCACCAGGAAGACGTACCTGCCGAGCTCCTGCTTCGTCGGGCGTGATTCGATCTTCGTGAGGTTTATGCGCCGGTCTGAGAACTCCTTCAGCGCCTCGACAAGGCTCCCCGGCCGGTCCTGTGCGACAGAGAAGGCCAGCGAAGTCTTGTCGCGGCCGGTGGCCGGGCTGTCGCTGGCGGCGACGAGCACGAACCTCGTCTCGTTGTTCTGATTGTCCTGGATCTCCCGGGCAAGCACCTGCACGTTGTACAGCTCCGCTGCCCGCATCGTCGCCACCGCGGCAGCGCCATCCTGCTGCATCATCTGCTCGACGGCGGCAGTGGTAGATAGCGAGGCCTCCACGCGGGCCTTCGGGAAGCAGCGCTCCAGGAAGCGACGACACTGTCCCAGCGCCTGTGGATGCGAATAGACCGTAGTCACCTGGTCGGCGGTCGTTCCCGGCTTGACCAGCAGGCAGTGTTCGATTGGCAGGACAACCTCTCGACGTATCGAGAGCGTCGATTCGTGGATCAGCACGTCAAGGGTGTCGGTGACCGAGCCTTCGAGGCTGTTCTCGATCGCCATGATGCCTTCATCAGCCATCCCTGAATCGACGGCCGCCGCGACGGCTGCCACGGTGGCGAAGGGAAGGAGCTGCGCCTGCGGGTCGCAGAGCAAGGCCGCCTGCTCGCTAAACGTGCCCGCCGGCCCGAGAAAAGCGAGTCGCTTGGTCATGGGGATCAGCCTAGTAGCGCTGGGGGGCGTGCGTGCCGGTGAGGGCCGAACGGAGCGCGTCTTCGCTGTCCAGCATCGTTACCGCGACGACCTCGTCGCCGGCCTGGATCAGCGTGTCGCCGGTGGGAAGCCTCGCCTGTCCGTCCGCGCCTATGATGAGCGTGATGAGCGATTTCTGAGGCAGCAGGAGCGCCCTCACCGGCTTGCCCACCACCTGGGCCTCCGGCGGTATCTTGACCTCGACGATCTCCAGCCCGCCGCCCTTCAGCGTCATCAGCGGGATCATGGGGTGCGACGGCAACTCCTGCTCGATGTGCGCCAGGATGATGCCGGTGGAGCTGATTGTGGCATCGATGCCCAGCATCTTGAAGATGCGCTCGTTCTTCGGATTGTTGATGCGGGCTATCGTGTGCGGCACGTTGAACTTGTGCTTGGCCACCTGGCAGACGACGAGGTTGTCTTCATCGTCGCCGGTGAGGGCGATAGCCATATCGGCGCGGCCCACTCCGGCTCGTTCCATCGTCGCTGCTTCGCAGCCGTCGCCGATCATGACGATCTCGCCCAGGTCTTCGGCGATCTGCGCGGCCTTCTCCACGTTCTGCTCGATGATCAGCACCTCGTGCTGGTCTTCGAGGAGCTGTCGCGCCAGGAAGTAACCGATCTTGCCGCCGCCGACGATTATGATGTACACGCTAGCCCTTAACCCTCCTGCGCCACCTCACCGGCGCTGACGTTCGGCTCCGGCACGCTCTCCTCCGCCAGCAAGGCCTCCTTCAGGGACTGAGCGACGATCTTTGTCGGACTAACCGTGCGCAGGCCGAGCGAGCGGTAAATCTCCTCGCGGATGGGGTCATGGACGAGCGTGATGACGCGCGACACGCCGAAGATATGCTTCGCCATCTGGGCCGCCATCACGTTCCGGTTGTCGCCGCGCGTCGTCGAAACGAAAGCGTCCGCCTGCTCGATTCCCGCCCGTCGCAGTGAGTCCTCATCGGTGCCGTTCCCGACGATCTCCGTGCCACCGAAGCTGTCGGGCAAGAAGCTGAAAGCAGCGGCGTCGACGTCGAGCACAGTGATGTCATGTCCTTCGGAATCGAGCATCGCGGCCAGGGCGGAGCCTCTACGGCCGCAACCCATTATGATCACCCTCATCTCGCCCCCTCAGGAGACCGCCGCCAGATCCAGACGTGGCAAGGCGCGTTCTTCAGAGCGTACTGCGGCAGCCTGCCCAACTGAAAGCCGCCGAACGGTCCTTCCGCTTCCAGTCCGATGACCATGACGTCCGCGCGCCGCTCGGCCGCCTCGTCGACAACCGCATGTCCCGCCTCACGTGCCTGCAGCAGTTCAGCTTCGACCTCGAAGTCATTGTCGTCCGCAATCTTCTCCGCCTGGGAGAGTATGTCCTCTCCGTGTGCGGCCTCTTCGCTCAGATCGGCGTCCAGCGGCAGCGAGCGTTTCACTTCTATTACGTGCACCACGAATACTTTGCCCTTATTGCGTTTGCCGAGGCTGCAGGCAAGCGCGACAGCTTCCATGCTCGCCGGCGAGCCGTCGACCGGGACGAGTATCGTCTTCAGCTTCGCGGTGGGGTCGCGTGACGCCATCGCATTACCCCTCAGGAATTGCCAGGTCGAACTCGGCGATATCATTGGCCCGGCAAATTATAAGTTGGCGGCGGAAAAAGCCGCAACCTACACAAACTCGGCACAATGACTCGGCGCGGCCACCAGCGCCCTGTCCTTCGTCCGCAGCCCGGCCGGGCACCCTCATCCAGCCGGGCCGATATACAGTCTCACCAGTCCATAGAGGATCAGCAGCCCGCCGAACGCGATGCCGAGTGTCGGCCGGTCCGGCTGGAGCAGGCTAAACATTAATACGATGACGCCGAGGACCGACAAGGACACGGCCAGCACGTAGCGTACTCTGCCCATCGCAAAAAGTTGAACCTCGCTCCCTACGAGGTTCGTCAACACTCCTTTGAGAAGCTTGCGGCGCTTGCGCCGCCCACAGTTCGATTCTAAGCCCGAACATGGCCCGTGTCAATTTCGACGAAGCGGCCGCGCCCCTTCCGCCACGCTACGTACACGAACTATCAGTCAAGTTGCGTCGCCTTGATCCTGGTAGTACAATTTAGCCGTACAAACGTCCTGCTGACTAGGAGGTCTATAGAGACATGGTTGAAGCTAAGGGCAGCTGGGCCGTGAAAAGAGGGCTCGCCCAGATGCTGAAGGGCGGCGTGATCATGGACGTCGTCACGCCCGAGCACGCCCGGATCGCCGAAGAGGCGGGAGCCTGCGCCGTCATGGCGCTGGAGCGTGTCCCGGCAGACATCAGGGCCGCCGGCGGCGTCGCCAGGATGGCCGATCCGAGCGTCATCGAGCGCATCATGGAAGCGGTCACGATCCCGGTCATGGCGAAATGCCGCATAGGACACTTCGTGGAGGCCCGCGTGCTGGAGGCTCTCGGCGTCGACTACATCGACGAGTCGGAGGTCCTGACCCCGGCCGATGAGTCGCACCACGTCGATAAGAACGAGTTCACCGTTCCCTTCGTCTGCGGCTGCCGCGACCTGGGCGAGGCGCTGCGGCGCATCGGCGAGGGCGCCGCAATGATCCGCACCAAGGGTGAGGCCGGCACCGGCAACATCGTCGAGGCGGTCCGCCACATGCGGGCCGTGACGGGCGGCATACGTCGCATCAAAAGCCTCTCCAAGGATGAGCTTATGGCCGAAGCGAAAGCCCTGGCGGCGCCCTATGACCTGGTGAAAGATATCCACGAGACCGGTGTTCTGCCGGTGGTCAACTTTGCCGCCGGCGGTGTCGCGACGCCCGCCGACGCCGCTCTGATGATGCACCTGGGCGCCGATGGCGTCTTCGTCGGCTCAGGCATTTTCAAGTCGGAGGACCCGGCGCAACGCGCGGCCGCCATCGTCAAGGCAGTGACGCACTACAGGGATCCCAAGATCATCGCCGAGGTGTCCAAGGGATTGGGCGAGGCAATGACCGGCATCGACATAAAAGACATCCCGGAAAGCGAACTCCTCGCCACCAGGGGCTGGTAGCTTGCACACAGGCACGATGCGCATCGGCGTGCTTGCCCTCCAGGGGTCGTTTGCAGAACACATCGAATCGTTCCGGCGGCTCGGCGTGCCCGCGCCTGAGGTGAGGCTGCCGGAAGACCTGGAAGGACTGCGCGGCCTCGTCATACCCGGGGGCGAGAGCACCACCATTAGCCACCTGCTTAACGAATACGGTCTTTTTGCGCCCCTGTCGCGGCTGATAGCGGCCGGCTTCCCGGTGTGGGGGACCTGCGCCGGCATGATACTCCTGGCCCATCGATCGACGGCTACGCATCATCCGACGCTGGCAGCTATGGATATCGCCGTCGAACGCAACGGCTGGGGTCGCCAGGTGGACAGCTATGAAACGGAGATCGACGTGCCCGTGCTGGGGGAGCCGCCGTTTCGCGCCGTATTCATCCGGCCTCCTGTCGTCACGGACGTAGGACCGCAGGTGAGCCGGCTGGCGCAGCTCGACGGCGGCGCTGTCGTCGCGGTCCGGCAGGGCAATGCCCTGGCGACGGCGTTCCACCCGGAGCTCACCGCCGATCTTCGCTTTCACAACTACTTCGTCCAGATCGTCGCGGCCGCCGGGAACGGCGCCGCAGAGACAGAAAGCATTGCTTTGACGACGTCATGACGCGTCCTAGAGCAGTACGACCAACCGACCTCGTCGCCCTCGTCTCTTTCGATGGGCGGGTGTATCCGAACGAGGCGAAGACACGCTCCCGAATCGGCAAGACCGATGCCGCGCCGCATCCCCTGGAGCGCGCGCTCGAGCAGTGGTTCTCCTTCGCGACCGGCTGCCATACATGGATCAGCATCAAAGGCGCGACGCTTCGCGGCCTCGTGTCCGCGCGACGCCGCAGCTCTAAGAGCGCCTGGGAGCTGGACTGCGTCATCAACGCCGCCGAGGACGACGATTCCATCTGCCTCAGCCTGCTTGACCAGGCCCTGAAAGACGCCGCGCGCGCTCATGTCGAGAGGGTCTTCCTGCGCCTGTCGTCCGAAAGCACGGTGCTGCCTATCGCGCGCAGACTGGGGTTCTGCGCCTACCAGCATGAGACGCTGTACTCGTCCGCTGCCTCCCGGATGCTGCCGCATCACCTCGACGCGCTGCCGCGGTTTCGCAAGGTGGCCCGCTCCGACGAACCCGCGTTGTTCGAGCTCTATAGGGCCTGCACACCCGAGCAGGTGCGCGAGGCTGAAGCCGTGACGTTCGATGAGTGGCGGGCAGCCCAGGACCGGAGCTGGCTTGTGGGTCGCGTGTCGCAGCAGCTCGCCGAGCGCGACGGCCGCGTCGTCGCCTGGTATTGCTCCGCCGTCGACGGCGGCCGCGCCAACTTCGATCTCCTGGTTCATCCCGCTGAACGGGCGCGGGAGGCGCTCTTCGACGTCGCCCTCGGCCACATTGGAGGGGGGCGTGCCATGACTCTGGTCCCCGACTCGGCGTCCGTCCTCAGCCAGGGCCTCCTGCGACGCGGCTTCGAACGGGGACCCGAGTTCGTTTCCCTTGTCATGAGGACGGCAGTTACTGTGAAAGCGCCGCAGTTGGCGCCGGCCGTCTAGGCGCCGCGGTGACCGCATCCGGGGAGGAAACGGTGCAAAAGCAGATCACCGACGACCTCGAAGCCTTCGTCGAAATGCTGCCCCCTCACATCAGCAACTCCCTCATGCAACAGCCCGACAACCACGACCTGCTTGAAGTCGTTCTCGACCTGGGACGCCTGCCGGAGGCCCGCTATCCCGGCCGAGAGGTCATCCTGAGCAACGTCGAGGTCAGCGAAGAGGACATCGACCACGTGGTGGCCCGGGTCAGCGAGTTCGGCGACGATAACCGCGCCGGCATCGAACGCACCCTGCACCGCATCTCCGCCATACGCAATCGGCGCGGGCGCATCGTCGGCTTGACCTGCCGTGTCGGGCGCGCCGTCTTCGGCACGATACGCGTGGTCGAAGACATCATCCGCACCGGCAAGAGTACGCTGTTCCTCGGGCGACCGGGCGTCGGCAAGACGACGATGCTGCGCGAGGCAGCGCGCGTCCTCGCCGACGACATGAATAAACGCGTCATCATTGTCGACACCTCGAACGAGATAGCCGGCGACGGCGACATTCCCCATCCGGCGATCGGCAGCGCCCGCCGCATGCAAGTGAAGACACCGTACCAGCAGCACGCCGTGATGATCGAAGCGGTGGAGAACCACATGCCGGAGGTCATCGTCATCGACGAGATCGGCACGGAGCTGGAAGCCGCCGCCGCGCGCACCATCGCCGAGAGGGGCGTGCAGCTCGTCGCGACCGCGCACGGCAATACGCTGGAGAACCTCATGCTGAACCCGACGCTGGCGGACCTCGTCGGCGGCATCCAGTCGGTTACCCTCGGCGACGAAGAGGCGCGACGCCGCGGCAGCCAGAAGTCGATCCTGGAACGCAAAGCTCCGCCCTCCTTCGACGTCGTCATCGAGATCCAGACGTTCGATAGGGTTGCCCTGCACCCGAATGTCGCGGAGACCGTAGACGCCATCCTGCGCGGCTACCAGGTGCCGGCGGAGGTCCGCGAGCTCGATTCCGAAGGAAAGGTCCGGCGCCTTACCGCGGCCGACCTGCACGGCGAAGAGGGCGACCTGGAGACCTGGGGCACGCCGCAGCCGGCCCGGCCGTCGAGCCTCACGCGGCGGGTCTACCCCTTCGGCATATCCCGGAAGCGGCTGGACCAGGCGATTCGCCAGACGGCGTCGCCGGCGACCGTAAGCGAGCACCTGGGCGAAGCCGACGTGGTCATGACCCTGCGCACGTTCTATCGCCGCAAGCCGCAGGCCCTGCGCGAAGCGGAAGCCCGCGGCCTGCCGGTCTACGTCCTCAGGAGCAATACGATATCGCAGATGGAGCAGAGCCTGCTTTCGCTACGGGGCGACCAGGGCAAGTTCGACCCCGTCGCGGCGGCCCTCCAGGAAGCGGAGAAGGCCATCTCGGAGGTCATGCAGAGCGACGGCGAGATCGAGCTATCGCCGCAGAACTCCTACATCCGGCGCTTGCAGCACCAGCTCGCCCAGAAGTACAGCCTCTCCTCTCGCAGCTCGGGGCGGGAGCCTTTGCGTCGGGTGCGCATCTTCCGCGAAAAT
>Ga0315281_10010671_pt1 | contig 12641 bp, 10 predicted proteins | sample YL17G07_0_MG_FD_204540 | JGI IMG/M metagenome (GOLD analysis project Ga0315281, IMG submission 204540) | Sediment microbial communities from Yellowstone Lake, YNP, Wyoming, USA - YL17G07_0 | ecosystem: Environmental > Aquatic > Freshwater > Lake > Sediment | place: USA: Wyoming | collected... | reverse complement strand
CTTCTCGCAAAGGCGGTCGCGAGGCAGACGAATGCGACCTTCATCAGGTTCGTGGGCTCGGAGCTCGTCCAGAAGTACATCGGTGAGGGCGCGAGGCTCGTCAGGGAGCTCTTCGACCTCGCAAGACAGAAGGCCCCCTCGATAGTGTTCATAGATGAGATTGACAGCGTCGGTGCCAAGAGACTGGAGCTCGCGACCTCAGGGGACCGCGAGGTCCAGAGGACTCTGATGCAGCTCCTGGCGGAACTTGACGGCTTCAACCCTCTGGGCGAGGTCAAGATCATCGGTGCGACGAACAGGCCCGATATCCTCGATGAGGCCCTGCTGAGGCCAGGAAGGTTCGACAGGATCATCGAGATACCGTTCCCGAACTTCGAGGGTCGGAGCGCGATTTTCAAGATCCACTCTCGGCGCATGAATCTGGACAAGACCGTCCAGCTAGAGGAGCTGGGCGCGAAGTCGGAAGGTGCGACCGGGGCGGACATCAAATCCGTCTGTACCGAGGCAGGGATGTTCGCCATAAGGGAGAACAGGGACATAGTCTCCATGGCAGACTTCGAGAAGGCCCTCATCAAGGTCTTGGATCAGGACGCCGAGAAGGGCATGGTAGCAGGCCCGATGTTCGCCTAGTCCGGGAGAACAAGGCGGAGATTACCTCTCCGCTTCATCCTCTATTTCCATATCCTTTTCAATCACGAACGATCCCACGTAGTCGCACTTCTTACAGTGGTACTTCTGTCCTGTTATGAATGCCGTCTCGTAGTAAAGGTCCGCAGAACCGCATTGAGGACATGTCAATACCGTTTTCTTCTTCTTCTTCGACACGATTCCTAGATAACGAACGTACGCATTAACCTGTGTCCAGCAACGCCATCCAAGTGGGGTATCGTCCGTGAACATGTTACTTGAACCCTTTACGGGGGCCGAGCTCGAGAAGCTCGATTCGGCGACTATCAGCGTGTTCGAGAAGACCGGAATCCGCGTTCTGGAGCCGGAAGCGACTAGACTCCTTGTCGATGCCGGAGCGAAATGTGACAAGAAGACCAATATCGCCACGATCCCGGAGAGGGTCGTTCGGGAATGCCTGAAAGGCGCGCCTCGGAAGTTCAAGCTGTACTCGAGAGACGAGAAGAGATCGCTCGCGTTCGGGGAGGGCAAGGTCCACTTCAGCACGATTGGGACCGCCGTCCAAGTCGAGGGCCTCGACGGTGTGGTCAGGCCGGCGACTCTGAAGGATGCGGAGGACTTCTTCAAGCTCTCGGACGCACTTCCTTACACAGACCACTCGAGCTGGGCCTGCTGGCCAAGGGACACGCCCGACTTCTTGGCACCTCTTCAGGAGATATTCTTCGGCTTCAAGCATTCGACCAAGACCCTCGACGGTTGGAACTGGGGCAAGACGGGCACCGAGCAGAGCCTGGACCTGGCCTCCATCGTTGCTGGTGGGCGAGACGAACTGATCGAAAAACCCCTCCTGCTTGGTTTCGCTAACCCCGTCAGTCCCCTGACTCTGTCAAAGGAGGCCACCGAGGGACTGATCGCTTACGCTAGGAACGGGCAGCCCTGCCTCTATCCGCCGGAATGCATGGCTGGCGGGACAGCTCCGGCTACGATCGCCGGCTTGCTCGTCCAGCAGAATGCGGAGATACTCGCCTCCGTCATCGTCGCCCAGTTGGTGAGGAGGGGGGCGCCGTCCATTTACAGCAGCGTTTCTAGCATCATGGACATGCGCACCGGCTCCATCGCCCTTGGCGCGCCCGAGGCCTGTCTGGTGATGGCGGGCACTGCACAGCTAGCCAGATTCTATGGGCTCCCCTCGCGAGGCACGGGCGGAAACACGGAATCGATGCTGGCGGACTATCAGGCTGGTGCGGAAGCTGCTAGCACCCTGCTGATGGCCGCGCTTTCCGGGTTCGATTTCATATACGACGCTGCAGGGAGCATCGAATCCAGTCTCACGGCGAGCTTCACGAAAACAGTACTGGACAACGACCTCTGCGGTGAAGTCAAGCGGATCCTGATGGGGATCGATGTCTCAGATGAGACCGTGGCGACTGATGTCATCGATTCTGTGGCCCTCAAGGGGGCCTACCTTAGCCATCCGCATACTCTCAAGCATTACAGGAAGGAGCATTTCTCCCCTTCTCTTCTGTGGAGGGGTGCCAGGACGGCCTGGACCTCACTGCCGAAGAAAGACTTGAGGGAGAGGGCAGTTGTGAGATGCCAGGAGTTGCTCCGCACCCACAGGACGGACCCGCCTCTTGAAGCGGACGTCGAGAAGAGGATGCTCCGATACATCAAGGACGTCGCGAAACGGGGCAAGCCGTGATGCGCTAGTATTGCATGATCTCGGCCTTCATGAACTCGCGAAGCAGGGTGGTCGCGTAACAGCCTTTGTTCAGGGTGAACTTGAATCTCGCTTCTCGCTCCCCTATGTCTATCGTCAGGTCCTTGCACGGTGCGAGCAGTTCGCGTCGCGTCCCTTTGGAGGACGCCGCCCTCAGACCCACGATCTGGAAATCCTTCTGCGCGATGTTCTCACTGGCGATGACCGATCGTTCCATCTCGCCCATCCGCCCTTCAGCGAAGAAGGAGTCGGTGCCGTAAAGAAGCCCGCTGACGAACGCCTTTCCCTCCTTTGCGTTCCTAATCGCCTTCTCAAGGTTGTCCTCCCCGACCAGTATCGGATTGTCGTGATCCGGCACATTGGTCTTCGACAATGGAAGGATCACGTCTCCGACTTCGGGCAGCGAGATGGATATACCCGAGCGTATGCGTTCGCTGAGTGTCCGGTTGAACAGGTACGATTGATACGCGTGCACGAACATCATGAGAAGGTTGTAAGGGAGCGTGCGAAGTGCACCAAGATAGTTCCCAGGGTTGTCCCTGAGATAGCCTATGAGCGTCCTCTCGAAGCTGAGCTTCATCGGGAACTCCTTTAACGCCCTCTCGAAGTCCCTCGATTCCTGGAGGGCGCGCCTGGCGTCGTTGGCCTCCGAATCCTCGTTCTCGGATGGGTTGGCAGCGTATCTCATGACGGCGCCCTCGAAATCGCCTCTGATCAGGTCCTTCCCGATGAGGTGTGTTATGGGCCTGACCGAACCGAATCGTTGGATGCCGAAGAAGTTCGGGAACCCGCCCACCTTATCGAGTTCCTCCCTCACAGAGCCGCATATGCCATTTGCATCCTTCGAAGCATCTATGTCGGCCACCCTGATCTGGAACGAGTTCCCTATCAGGTCGCCGATCGATATCATCCTCTTGGCCCTGTATGCGTCCAGTATCCTCACGTCTGGGATCTCAAGAGCCTGCACGTCCTCCATTGGCGCGTTGAAGGACATGAGCTGCGTCGCGACAGACCTGCCGTCCTTGGTCCCGGCGAAGCCTATCCTGGCTCGCCCCACATGCAGGTTCGTCCCCAGCCTGCGGACCAGCCTGTTCTGCTCCCAGTTGCGGTGCCAGACCTTCGCTATCACGAACTTCCCTGAAGGGTCTGGAGGCGGAAGGATCGAGACTTCGTCCACCACGAAATCCTCTGGCATCGTCCTGAGCTTGCCACCGAGTCCCTCAACGTCTCCTGTGAGGAAGACCTCCAGTCCAAGCTCGAACTCCTTCATTAGAACATCTGCATGACCCGGCAGCGTAAGAACATTATCGTTTCCTAGCCGAGCTGTTTCTCGACCAGCTGGCGCGCTTCCAGGAACTGGTTCGCCAAGGACTTTGCGGCCTTCTTGAGGGACGCCTGCGGCTTTCCTTCCTTCACTGTGACCGTCAGGGTCGCCTTGTCGAGCTGCGGATGGCCTGTGGTGTACCTGGCGTCGACCACATTCTTGTCCTGAAGGAGCTCGTGGATGAGAGGGTAAATCAGAGTCTCATCTGCGTCCTTGATCTCCACCTTGATGGTGTCCTTCTTCTTCTCGATTAACTTGAACTCCATCGTACTCAGGTCAACTCGTATGGCCATGAGGTTCATAAAACTATCTGACATTCATACCCGCGCCGGGAATGAGGTCTCGGGACTGCTGGCTCACTTCTTCTTGGGTTTCTTCAAGAGAGCCTTGGCCTTCTTCGCTTTCGGTTTGGCCTGCACTTTCACGACATCCCGTCCTCGCGGGTACATCGTACCGCACATCTTGCAGACATCGATCTCGCAGTACTTCTCGTCCTGAGTCGTGACTATCTTGACTATGCACGCGCTCTCGCAGAGCGGACATTTGTTCGTGGGCAACTAATCCCTCCCCTCGCCGAACTTCTTCCTGAGCACCGTATGAATGCCTTCGGCGATAACCCTGCCTATACCGTCGACTTTCATAAGCTCATCGACGTCTGCGTCCGCGATGCCCTTGACGCTCCCGAACCTCTCAAGCAGTCTCTGGGCCAGAGTTGCCGAGACGTTCGGCAACCCCTGGACCAGGAACATCTGCCTGCTCGGGACGTCCAGTGTGGTCTGGAGGCCTCTGGCGCTGGACTGCTTTGCCTCTTCTTGCCTGAAGAGCGAGCGGATCGCGGATGCGGTCTCCTCTGGATCCGAGGTGGACAGCACGGGCATGTGGTATTCTGACAGGAGCGAGCTCAGCGCGTCGTATACCGCCGCGTTCCCAGCCTGGATTCCCTCTCCTTCCGCCTTCCCCTGGACAATGAGTATCGGGTGAAGGTACCCGTGTTTCAGCTTGGCCAGGTGCGAGAACATCGAACCGTCCGAGATTCCCTCGATGAACTCATGCACTGTCCTGAAAGCGATTGCTACCCTCTTCGAGATGATGATGTCCGCATTCTCGATATCCTGCACCTCGGTCACGAAACCCAGCTCGGCGAGCGCGTCCTTCAGTCCCGCCCCCCCTACCCTGGCTGATACGACGAGCGTGCTCCCTTTCTCGGGAAAATGGCCAAGTGACCGCTGTCCCTTCTTCTCCGAGACCGTGCGGGATAGCTCCTCCTTCGGGGTCTCGGGCTTCATCATGTCGGTCATCTGCAGACGGGTCAGCGGTGCTCGCGGCGCGGCTGGCAAGTCAGGGAGGCCTCTCCGCACGCGTAGCCTTCTTCTCAGCGAGTCTAGTTCCCGCCGCATCTGCATCTCCTTCTTCCTGCTAGAATATAGGTAAGCCTCGTCTCGGGTGTTCTTGGTGACGAAGACGATGACCTTTCCTGCGCGCCTCCTGCCAGTCCTGCCCCTCCTCTGGATGGTCCGTATCTCGGATGGCACTGGCTCGTAGAACACGACCAGGTCCGTCGAAGGTATGTCCAGGCCCTCCTCCGCAATCGAGGTGGAGACGAGGATGTTGTGCTCCCCCGACTGGAACTTCTCAATAATCTCCTTCTGTTCTCTCTGGTTCAATCCGATATCCTCGCCCTTGCTCGCCTGGCCGACGAACCTGACTGGCCGGAACCCCTCGACCTTCTCCAGGGTCTGCGTCATTGTGTCGCACATGTCCCTGTAGTGGGTGAAGACGATCACCCTGGAATCGGGTTTTGAGAGGAACTGCGTTTTCAGGACCGGGATTATCTTCTCCAGCTTCGGGTGGTCTCTTTCCATGCCGTAGAGGAGGGTCCTAGCCTGCTGGAACCTTGAGTCCTTGACCAGGTCCCTCGAGGCCTTCGAGCCCCCCTTCACGGCCCCTTCTTTGACTATCTTGTCGAAGTAGTTCTCGAGCGCGCCCTTGCCTTGCGTCTCGGCCAGCTCGACGGCGTGGTTGATCTTCATCGCCAGGGCTTGCGTGCTCGCAGCCCTGAATAGCTGGAAGTTCTTCCTTCCGGAGTTCAGCCTCGCCCGGATCACGTTCCCAGCTTCAAGCAGGTCACGGGTCGTCGTGGGTTTCTTCGGGTCCAAGAAGCCCCAGCCTCGGAGCTTGGAGATCTGCTCGTCGATTATCTGCTTAAGCAGGAATGTGACTCTGGACATGCCTTCTTGGACATTGACAGAAACGTACTCTGTCTGGACATCCTGGGTGTACTTCACGACGTCCTCGTCGAGCTCCGAGCGGATCTCGACGTCCGTAATGCCCAGGTTCTCGCAGACTTCCGCGATCTTGTCGACATCGGAGCCTGGGGAAGCGGTCATGCCAATGGCAAGCTTCCCACTCTCGGAGTACCTCTTGCCGATGGAGACATATGCGTAGTCCCCGGTTGCCCTGTGCGCCTCGTCGAAGACTATGAGGTCGACCTCGTCCAGGCCTATCCTCCCTTCTTGAAGGTCGTTCTCTATGACTTGGGGTGTGGACACGATCAACCGGCTCTGGTCCCAGAGCTCCTTCCGGTAGCGTGGGGGGACCTCGCCCGTGAACATCGTGGGCACGAACTTCAGAAGGCGCTCCTTGAGGAACGTGGAATGTTGCTCGACCAACGGCTTGGTCGGAGCCATGAAAAGCACCTTGCCCTGTTTCTTGAGTAGTGTGTCGGCTATGACGATCAAGGCGATGATGGTCTTGCCCATGCCCGTGGGCAGGACGACCAGGGTCGATTCTCTTATGGCTGCCGCTGCTATGTTGGTCTGATAGTCCCTCTGTTCGACGGTCCTGGGCTTTATGAGCTCGTGCTCAATGAACACGGGCCATTGAGAACTCCACGAGGGTATCAATCTTTTCTATGGCCCGACGAACCTAGTGGCATCCGGCGCAGGATGAGCATGTGGAGGGCGAAGCGGACTTCACTCGCACTACGACTCCTGGTCCTTCCGGCGTGTCGACTGAGTCCACAACGGCTTCTTTCATCTCCTCTTCGATGCCCTTCTCGAAGATGAGCTTGAAGCCGTCTGTCTGCACCTCGATGTCGTCTTCCTTCTTCTTGTCGAAAGCCATCATGTACGAGGGTCCAGAGCAGGAGTACCCGGCGAAGAATATCCTGATGGGGTCGGTCTTCTTTGCTTCCTTTATTATCGCTTGGATCGTCTCGGTGGCCTTGGGAGTCACGTTGATCATATGTTTAGCCTCAGATTGAGCTAGGGAACGACGATATATAACAGTTTTTGGCCAACCTGCTAGGTTACCATACAGGTAAGGTCGTCACACCGGCTTGACCCTGTCGAATCCCTCGCCGTCCATCGGTTTCGTGGCATCGATGCCCACCTTGGACGTGGTCTCGTCCGCGCTCGGGTCAAGACTGCTTCCCCGGGCGTTCTCTATCATGACAAGCCCCTTGTGCCCCTGGAACCTCGTCGCGACGGCCCACTCGACCTCCCTGTCGTCGAAGACATCGATGTCGTTGTCCACTATCGTGACCATCTTCATCGAGGGATGTGCCCCGAGCGCGGCCATTATCGCGTTTATGCCGTCGCCTTCCTTCTGCTTCGTGATGGAAACCACCCCGTGCAGCCAGCAGCACCCTCCCTCTGTGAGCCTGACGGCATGCACCTCTGGGACGGCCAGGCCGACGGTCCTTTGGATCACCGGCTCCCTCGGCATGCCCATCATCAGATAGTGCTCGTCCGCACCAGGCAGTATGATCTGGAATATCGGGTCATCGCGGTGATATATCCTGTCAATCTCGACGACTGGCTGCTTCCTAATGGGGTCCACGGTGCCCGTGATGTCCACGAAAGGGCCCTCATCATGGACCTCCTTCGTCACTCTGCCTTCGAAGATGTACTCGGCGAATGCCGGTACCAGCAGCCCGTTCCTTATCTTCCTGACATTGACTGGCTCCCCAAGGCACAGCTGTCGGAGAGAATTCGCCACCGTCAGCTCGTCCTTCCCGAACTCGAGGTTCATCGCTGCAGACAACATGATCGAAGGGCAAAGGCCGATGGCGACGGCGATCTTCAGATCCTCTCCCTTCGCCATTGCCCTCTTATGGAGGGCGTACAGGTGTCTGGGGACCACACGCATCGCGAACTTGTTCTCGCCGATCACCATCATCCTGTGGAACGAGACGTTCCTGATGCCATCTTGCTCCGCGACGACCACGCCAGCAGTCACGAATCTGCCGCCGTCAGTGGCGTAGAACTTCGGGATCGCGGACTCCCTGAGGTCGAAGTCCGTCAGGATGTTCTTCTCGAATGGAGCGTTATCAATCTCCTGGGGCGTCGAAGGCGAGTCCATCGCCTGCATCATCTTGGTCGTGAGTTCTCTAGGGTTGGTGGCCATGGCTCTCGCGATTCTATCCCTCGTGGACCACAGGTTCCCAATCGCCCTGTGACCGTCGAGGTTCTCGAAGAGAACAGGCTTGGTCTTCTCCTTGAAAAGGATCTTGGTCAGCTCAAGCTCTCTGGAGATGTGCCCTTTCACGACGATGGTTTCGTCGAATTGTCCGAGCAGCTCCCTAACCGACAAGTGAACACCTGGCTGAAGGATGAGTTTATCCGTATTTCTAGTCTTTCGTGCGTGGCTGTCCGCCCATTTCTGCTCATACTTTTTATATTTACTAGCCAATCGAGTCGCTCGTGGACATACAGCTAGTGATCAGGAAATACGCTCTCCAGAACGCCGTTCAGTTCGAGGGCAAGGCGACCGTGGGCTCGGTTCTCGGAAAGGTCATGGCTGAGAATCCGGAGCTCAGGCCCAAGGCGAAGGAGATCACAGTCCTCGCCAAGAAGGTCATCGATGATATCAACAGGATGTCCACAGAGGACCAGAGGAAGGCGCTGGAGAGCGAGTCCCCCGAGCTTCTGGTCAAGGAATCGAGGGCCAGAGAGATGGGCCTTCCGGACCTCAAGAACGTGCAGGGCGAGGTGAGGATGCGTATGGCTCCGAACCCATCTGGACCGCTGCACGTGGGCCACAGCAGGATGGGCATCCTCAACGACGAGTACGTGAAGAGGTATGGCGGGGTCTGCTACAACAGGTTCGAGGATACCGATCCTGCGAGGATCGACCCGGACGGCTACCGCACCATCCCAGAGGATTTCGCATGGCTGGGCGTCCGAATCGACAAGACGATAATCCAGAGCGATAGGTTCGAGATCTATTACGACATCGCCAAGAAGCTCCTCGAGATGGGGAAGGCGTATGTGTGCACGTGCAAACCAGACGACTGGCGGGAGCTGAAGAACCGGAAGCTGCCATGCCCTCACCGCGAGCAACCTCTGTCGGAGCAGATGGTCCGATGGAACAAGATGTTCGACGGGTCGTACAAGCAAGAGGAGGCTTCGGTCATGGTCAAGACAGATCTCGAGCATCCGAACCCAGCCATCAGGGATTTCGTCGGCCTGCGGATAGATGACACACCACATCCGAGGACCGGAACCAAATACCGAGTCTATCCTCTGATGAACCTAGCGGTGGCCGTTGACGACCACCTCCTCGACCTCACACATGTTCTGCGCGGCAAGGACCATCTGAACAACACCTACAGGCAGATGTATATCTACGACTACTTCGGCTGGAAGAAGCCCGATTACATCCACTACGGCAGGGTCTCGATCGAGGACGCGCAGCTCTCGACATCCAAGATGGCGAAAGGCATCAGGGAAGGCCAGTATTCGGGATGGGACGACCCCCAGCTTGGGACCCTGAGAGCCCTCAAGAGGCGGGGCTTGCGTCCCGAAGCCCTCAGACGATACTGGGTCGAGACGGGCATCAAGGAAGTCGACATCCAGTTCTCATGGAAGACCTTGTACTCATTCAATCGCGAGCTGATCGACGGCGACGCGGACAGGTATTTCTTCGTCGTCGACCCGGTGAAGATCAAGATAGACTGCGCTCCCATGCTTGTCGGCAGGGCGCCGCTCCATCCAGAGCATCCAGAGAGAGGAATCAGGGAGCTAGTCGTGGGCAAGGATTCGGAGGTCTATGTTGAATCGCGTGACCTATCGTCCGAACCGAAGAGGTTGCGGCTGAAGGACCTGTGCAACATAGAACGGAGCGGAGAAGACTGGCGGTATGCGGGAAACGATCTCGCCGTCCTGAAGGAGGGGGTGCAGATCGTCCATTGGGTCCCTACGGAATCGATCGCCGCGGAGATCCTGATGACGGATGGGACGACGAAGCAAGGTCTCGTGGAGAAGGGGATCGTCAACGCCAAGGGCAAGGTCGTCCAGCTGGAGCGGTTCGCGTATGCGAGGGTCGAGGAGACCTCCCCGTTCGTCAGGTGCATCTTCACCCACAAGTGATCATCAGACGTCCCAGAACGGAACGATGTCACACGAGAGACATGTGTGGCACATCGTCCTGAATGTGAGGGTCGACAGGCCGTATTCTTGCAGTATCTTCTTCTGTTCCCTTGCGAGTCCCAGCATCCTATCAGCGGTGACGGGCTCGAGTGGTCCGAGCACTGATTCCAGCTCCTCGAGGTTGTAGTCGTTCCTTCGAAGTGCCCTCAGCGTCGTGACCCCTCCCATGTTGGCAAGGACCTTAGTGCCTTCCAGGATGTTCTCGTCCGACTCACCGAGGCCGAAGATGATGTTCGAGCAGACCCGGTTCTTCCCGAAGACTTCACCAGCGTGGTTGATCATGTGGAGTATGGTGTCGTAGTCTCTCTTCGGGCAGACCTTCTCGAAGATGTCCCTGTCGAAGGTCTCGATGTTGAGCTTGATCTCGTCTGCGCCCGCCTCTCTGAGCAGGTTCACATGGTCGGGTCTCGTGGCATATGGTTCGACACCGATCGGCACCTTCGGGAGAAGGTCCCTGACCTCTCTCACCAACCTGGCCATGCGCTCGACCGTCATCGCGGGCGACTCCGCAACCGCGCTCGTGAATGCGACGGACTCGAAGCCGGGCTTCTTGGTCGCTTCCATAATCATTGTGATGATCTTCTCATCGGTGAGGCCCTTGGTCCCATGATGTCCCAGTCTCGGCGAGGCGCAGAACTTGCAGTCCATCACGCAAGCATTATCGAGGTTGACGAACGCCTGATAGGGGGCATGAAGGAGTGTGGGGACGAGCTGGACATCCTTGATGAATGTGGCTCCACCACGCATTATGTCGAATCGTCCAGCGTCTTCATGAAGATCGAATTCGCCCGATTCTCTCGAGATCGATTTCTTGGCCCTCGTATTTCCGAATGCGAAAACGATGCTCATCGAGCCGGCGCCCGGACCTGCCGTGGACTTACTCGGCGGGAAGGGCAACCGGAAGTCCTTGGGTATCCTGACTGTCCCGCCAGCGAGCAGTTCGGCCTTCTTGCGTGCGGTCTCAGGCCTCACTTTCGCTTCCATACAGGGCCCTCTTTGGTGTCCTGCACATCGACACCCAGTTTCAATAGCCCGTTGCGGATCACGTCGGCCTCGGCGAAGTCCTTCCGCTTGCGCGCATCCTCTCTCCGTTCGACCCAGCTTCCTATTTCATCGTCTGAGATAGGCCCGTCGCTGGGGAGCTCGCGAACAGGCTGGGCAAACTTGGCATCGGATTTCACCGGGACCCAATGACTGGCTTCCCCTTGTTCCGCCGACAAAACGTCGAAGATGCCGTTGAACTTCTCAAAGACCGATACGATGTTCCTTGCACCTTTGGCGCTGAGCCTTCCCTCGCTTGCCACCCTATTGGCTTCCCTCGAAAGGTCGAACATGACAGCGATCGCTTCTCTTGTACTGAAATCGTCGTCCATGCTCTCCTCGAATTGCTTCCAGTACTTTTCGCAGACGTCTTCCACATCTTCTGCTCCCTTCGCCTGCGTTGTCGCATGCCTAATTGAATTGTATGCTTTCTGGAGCCTGTCCAGGGCCATGCTGGCATCCTCAAGCGACTTGTCAGTGTAATCCAGTGGTTGTCTGTAGCTCGCATTCGCGATGAAGAACCTTACGACTTCGGGTCTATACTTCTTCAGCACGTCCGAGATCAGGAAGTAATTCTTCAATGACTTCGACATCTTCTCTTGGTCGAGCGTAAGCAGCCCGTTATGAAGCCAATACTTCACGAACTTTACCCCGTTGTAGGCCTCCGACTGCAGCATCTCGTTCTCGTGATGGGGAAAGACCAGCTCGCTGCCCCCGCCGTGGATGTCTACGTTCTTGCCGATGTGTTTCAAGCACATCGCGGAGCACTCTATGTGCCACCCAGGCCTCCCCTTGCCCCAAGGACTGTCCCAGGAGATCTCCCCGGGCTTGGCCGCCTTCCAGAGCGCGAAGTCCATGGGGTCTCTCTTGTCCTCTCCTGGCTCGACTCTCGCTCCCGCGACCATCTGGTCTAGGCTCTGGTTCGAGAGCTTCCCGTAGTCCTCGACCTTCTTGACCACGAAATAGACCGAGCCGTTCGACTCATAGGCGTAGCCCTTCTCGATCAGGCCCTTGACCATGGCGATGATCTCCGCCATTGTCTCGCTTGCCCTCGGGTAAACGCTCGCCCTCTTGACCTTCAGGGCATCCATGTCCCTGAAGTAGCCGTCGATGACGTTCTGGGCAAGCTTGAGCGGCTCGATGCCCATCTGGTTTGCTCGCTCGATGATCTTGTCGTCGACATCGGTGAAGTTGGTCACATGGTTAACCTCGTAGCCCTTGTGCCGGAGGTATCTCACGATTATGTCGAAATTGATGGCCGACTTCGCATGACCTACGTGCGACTGGTCGTACACGGTCACACCGCAGACGTACATGCCCACCTTGCGGTCATTGACAGGTTCGAAGACCTCCTTCTTGCGAGCCAGAGTATTGTACAAAACCAGTGCCATCGGCTATCACGACTCGAATAATCGGAGAGTTCTTAATGCTTCTCCTCGACAGGACACGAGAGTTCTGGCGACTTGAAAGGTGCTATCTTCGGTATCGGGATCTTCTC
>Ga0315281_10010670_pt1 | contig 12642 bp, 5 predicted proteins | sample YL17G07_0_MG_FD_204540 | JGI IMG/M metagenome (GOLD analysis project Ga0315281, IMG submission 204540) | Sediment microbial communities from Yellowstone Lake, YNP, Wyoming, USA - YL17G07_0 | ecosystem: Environmental > Aquatic > Freshwater > Lake > Sediment | place: USA: Wyoming | collected... | reverse complement strand
CTTGGAAGACGAAATATTTAAAAATCTAAAAAACGATAAAAATGTATCAACCTGTAGTGGCAATTCATGAATTGCCACTACAAAACTAAAAGGTACTGAATGACATAGTATTCGACATCCTTGACCTGACGCAGGGAGAACGAAACGGGGTCTACCGGGCTGTAAAAACAGGCTGAAAAAGCTATGAGTGTATGGGGGTTTCGCAGAAGAATAAATTGAAAGAGGCAGAAGGATGATTCGTAAAACTATCTTTAAAGACGAACTAAGATATATCTTCAGTACTCATAAGGATAAATTATCAGAGAATGAAATGGACCGAGTTATTCATTCTATTTTTGAAAACCCTTTGACACTTTCAAAACAATATATGTTGAAAAAAGAATTGAATGCATTAGAGGATTTATCAACTGAAATAAATAAAATCATATCCAACAAAGAGGTTACAGGAGCAATTAATACGCTATTTTGGATTCAAGACGACCTTGAGTTGCCTATAGAGTTAAAGAATATTATCTTACGAAATGAAAAAATAGGTGTTTTTGTTGGTGCAGGTGTGTCAAGGCTATTAGAAATACCGTTATGGAAAGATCTCGGGAATAGAGCCATAGAATATTTATATAGAATCAATAAGATAAACTATTTTGAATATCAAAGAATTATAAATGATGTAATTGATCCAAAGCAAAAACTAACCATTTTTCATAGAATACTACCTAAAAATACTCCCGAAGCGAAAGCCTTCTATGAAAAAGCATTAAAGAAAGCAGACAAAAAAGACATTAAGAATCCCTATGAGCTTCTCGTAGAAATTGAGTGGATAAAGCTTACATCGAATATCGACAAAGAATATTATGAGGCTCTAATTAAAAAAAGTGAGCAAGCTCCAACGCTGTCTGATCAAGGTGTTTTTGACATAACCACCGTTAAACAAACAAGGGCTAAGATAGCAACTAATAATTTTGATATAGACCATTTGGACAATGAAACAATCTATCAAATACATGGCTCAATAGATAGCTTAGAAAATACTATATTAACTACAGAAGATTATATAAAAGCATATTATGAAGAAAGTGAATTAAGAAGATTTCTTCAGAAAATTTTCAAGGAATATACAATTATTTTTATAGGATATGGCTTGGAAGAATTTCCTATTCTTGAACATATCCTGAAAAACTCCAAGATTCATTATGCGGTCGTTCCAACTTACCTCAATGAGATGAATTTATTTAGGCTTCATAGCGAATACTTTGATACCTTAAAAATAAAACCAATTCCTTATTATTTAGATTTCAATGGATATGAACGTCTTATCAATGTGCTGGATGCTTGGAATCAACAAATAAAAGATTCAAGAAGCAAAGACTATTATCAAAAAATCAAAACCATTGATGAGGTTGACTAATGTTGACAGACAAAGAAATAAAAGTATTAAATCTGATTGGTGAAGACATTTCTTATGAAAACTATTTTTTTAGAAAACTGAAAAACCTAAAATGGTTTTATCCCTTAAAAGAGAAGGGTTGTTTTAATCCTAAAAAAAACTCTCAAAGTCCGATCCCCGCTGCTCAAGATGGTCTTTTTACCATCCCTGAGTGGAATGTCCTTCCATATCTGGAAAAGGTTTCTCAGCAGGTATCTATTCCGGGAAATGAAAAATACATTGATGACTTGCTGGCAATAATCAAAGATGTGTCAAATTATAAGGACTCCAGCGGCTTTCATATAGACAACTACCGCACATGGTATTATTTTACGAAGATACTGCTCAATCTGCCGAACGAAAAGATTACTGAAGAAATAATCAACCTTATTCCCATCTGGCTTGATTCAAGATTCAGTACGTCATTGCCTGGCGATGAAATAGCAGGGAAATTGTTGCCGAAGTTTCTGAATAGCGATAAGCCCGAAGACGGGAAAAAGGCGGAAAGCATCATTGGGATAATTACTGGCATAAAGTGGATTCCGATTCCAGAGAAACAAAGGAGTATTTACGAGAAAAAGGAAGAGCCAAAAACAGTTGTCGAACCTCATTGGCTCAGGAAGGGGTTTGAAAAGAATATAGAAAGAATCGGTGCGGTGTGCTCAACAGGCGTCATCAATGGAATAGCAAAAAGAATCCTTGAAATATTCAGCAAAGAACATTCTCATTCATACGATATAAATTACCAGGGTAAAGATTATCAGATAACCCACGCCCTGATTGAGGACAGCAAACACCAAATCTCGTTACACTCCCTTAAATATCCTGAAAATTGGGATCGCTACAGCAGGAATCAAATAGAGAAAACATGTATAGTAAGCTTTGATGTTTCAGACCTTGAAAGCAGGGCTGCTTTTGTGGCAAAGGTCAAAGAATCTCTTATAGCAAACACCTTTGCCTCTCTGAAAACAGAATTAGATGAGGCAATATCATCTATCTATTCCCTGCATGATTACACATATATTGGATACCGTTCGTTGAGCGCTTCTCCTGACGACATACCTATTGATGACACAGAAAAAATCCTTATTTACATTCTCAAAGAAATACTTGCAGTAAAAGCTCGTCTTGATAGCGCGGAAACAGGAAGGATATTGGAGAAATTTCTGAGCAGAGACTATCCCTATCCATTCTTCAAGAGACTCGTTTTGTTTGTTGCTGGAAGGGAATGGGATAAATACAAGGAGTATTTCTTTAAGATTGTCAACCTGGAAGAAATCAGGTGTTTTGAAGAGTCCGATTACGCAACAGAACTTTCCATGTTACTCAAGGATAATTTCAGCAAATTCAGTTCTGATGAAAAAGAAATCATAAAGAACATCATCGAAACCAGCCCTCAGCGCTTGCCTGACGAGAATCCTGAAAAGTACAAAGCCTACTGGAAACAGAAATGGCTTTCACTCATGAAAGATGATCCCCGGTTCGCCCAGTTCTTTGAGGAACAGAAGAAACTTACCGGAATCAACGAGGAGAAATTCAGCTTTGGGCCAGAATTCAAAATATCAAATGGATTTGGCACGTCACCGCTGTCAATAGAAGAGATATTGAATCTGACGAATGACGATCTTGCGGCAATGTTCTGGGAATTTAGATCGGAAAAAAAGTTGGAAGGCAAGACCGTTGCAGCGTTCTCGGGTACACTGAAAGAAGCGGTCAAGGCGAATCCAAGCAAATTCACTGAGAACCTGAGTTCCTTCGAGGACATAGGCTTTATCTACCTATATAAAATCTTAGACGGACTCAAGGAGACGTGGAAAGAAAAGAAGGCTATTGACTGGGGCAAGGTATTTGATTTCATTGCACCCTATATCAAGAAAGAGCAGTTCTGGAATGACGAGTACGTTGTTGCTCTGGGGGACTGGCCCGGTAGCGCGGACCACGAATGGGTCACGGGAATTGTCGCCGAGATCATTCAGGAAGGTACAAGAGATGACTCCTGGGTATTTTCTGAAGAACATTTTGCGCAAGCGGAAAAGATTGTTTTCTTGTTATTAGATAATCTAAAAACTGACACAGACAAAGAAATAATTGATTATGTTACTTACACCTTAAATACCCCATGTGGCAAATTGATAACCGCCCTTGTATATCTCGCCTTGAGGATTGCCCGTGTCAATGAAAAGAAAGGCATTAAGAATGAACCGAGATGGGCAGAAGAGATTAAAAAGAGATTCAATGAACTATTAGATAAGAAAATTATTGAGGCATACACATCCCTGGGACGTTTTCTCCCGCACATTACTTACCTGGACAGAGATTGGGTTGTCGGGAAGATTGAGGGGCTTTCTATAATTAATGGCAGCAAATCCTGGGAAGCCTTTATTGATGGCTACCTTTCCATCGGAAGAGTGCATGATGACCTTTATGAACTGATGAAGCCATGCTATCAATACGGCCTTTCATACGATTTCAAAAAGAAGCGCAACTTAGAACTTATGGTACAACATATCTGTGTACGATATCTATGGGGTCATGAAAAGCTTGATGATCATGGTAGTCTCTTCCGAAAGATCATTGATGCATGGAGGCCTGAGCAGATACGGGAAGTGAGCAGCTTCTTTTGGATGCAGAGAGACTTCCTGACAGAAAGTACGGAAGAAAACGAAAAGATGAAAGAGAAGATAATCGAGTTCTGGAGATTGCTCTACGAAAAATATAAGGACAAAGATGAAGGCTCTCTTACACGTGAAGATAAACAAATTCTATCGGCGGTCTCGATGCTGGCTACATTCTTGCCAAAAATAGAAACTGAATCTTGTAAATGGCTAATGCTGTCATCACCTTACGTTCAAGAGGACTTTAATTCTCACTTTTTAATTGAGTATTTAGATGGCCTTAAAAATAAGGGAGGCAGCATTGAAACTGCTAAATACATCGGAGATATCTATTTGCAGATGCTTAACAAGAGTACACCGGACTATGAGGAGGAACATATCCGTTCAATAGTGGAATTCCTCTATAATGCCGGCGCAAAAGGCAACGCAGAGAAAATATGTAACATTTACGGCTCAAGAGGCATGGAGTTCTTGAGAGGCATTTATGAGAAGCATTTATGAGAAGCATTCAAACAGGACATAGGAGATACAAGCTTTATCTGTATCTTGATGAAAGCGGATATCTGGAGTTTGACTTCTTTGCGAAGAAGCCGTCGAAATTCTTTACCGTAACCATCTTGACCATAAACGGTATAGAGAACAACAGGCGATTGATTAATGCCGTGAAAAAGACCATCAAGAGGAAACTTCCAATATGATAAAAAGATTCATTTACTGTACAGGGATTATCTGTTTTGTATCCCTTTCGCTCGTTATTTCAAACTCTCTTGCACAAGAAAAACAGGTCGCCGTCACCATCTACCAGAACAATCTCGGCCTGGTGCATGATGTACGCACGATGGATTTGACCAAAGGGCATCAGGAAATCCATTTTACCGACGTTGCATCAGGTATTGACCCAACCTCGGTACATTTTAAATCACTTACTGTGCCGGACGCGGTTGCCCTGCTTGAGCAAAATTACGAATACGATCTGATAAGCGGCGAGAAGATATTGCAGAAGTACATAGACCAGGTTGTTCAAATGTTTACGAAGGAGGGGAAAATATTTGAGGGGAAATTGCTCAGCGTGGGTGGAAACGCAGTCCTGGAAACAAAGGCCGGAGGTATACAATCCGTCTCTATGGCTAACGTGCAGAACATCGATTTTCCTAAACTTCCCGCCGGGTTGATAACCAGGCCGACCCTCGTCTGGCTTCTTTCCAGCACAAAGGCAGGCAAACATCTTATGGAAACAAGCTATTTGACGGAGGGGATCGATTGGCACGCGGAGTACGTTGCCGCAGTAAGCGACGAGGAGACAAAAATGGATTTGTCCGCCTGGGTTTCCATCAACAATCAGTCAGGAACGGACTATGAAAATGCAAGGCTAAAATTAGTGGCAGGCGACGTGCACCGGGCGGTTTCCCCCCAGCCCAAACGGCATGATTATGCGGAACGGAGGACGATGCAAGCCGCGCCTCCTCAGTTTGAAGAAAAGGCGTTTTTTGAGTATCACTTATATACCCTGCAACGCGCGTCTACCATTCGAAACAATCAGATCAAACAACTGTCACTCTTCCCAACGGCAACAATGCCGTTCAAAAAAAAGTATGAATACGACGGGGCGCAAAATGAAAAACAGGTTAACGTACTATTGGAATTGGTAAATTCCGAAAAGAACGGGTTGGGACGGCCTTTGCCCGCCGGAAAGGTGCGCGTTTACAAGTCGGACGGTGACCAATCACAAATATTTCTCGGCGAAGACAAGATTGACCATACCCCAAAAGATGAAAAAATATCCCTCCATGTAGGTGACGCATTTGACGTGGTCGGTGAGAGAAAGCAGGTCAATTACAAGCAACTGAGTAACCAGTCACGGGAAGAGAGCTGGCAAATCACCCTGCGCAATCACAAAAAAGAGGAAATTGAGGTCGTTGTAAGAGAACACCTGTGGGGCGATTGGGAGGTCAGGGACTCTTCACACACCTACAGCAAAAAAGATGCGAATACCGTTGAATTTCTCATTCCCATAAAAAAAGACGGCGAGGAAGTGGTAAAATACACGGTATGGTACCGTTGGTGATAATAAGTGTGATAATGGTTTACCCTGCCGTGGCGATAATCCTTAGAGAGGGAAAGAACTATATAAGCGGCCTTATGTGGCAACAATCAGGTGGTACTGTAGTGTTGCCGTATAAAAAGCAAAGGCGTATATAAACACCCTTACTCAAACGAGCCGGAAGTTCTCCCCAAATTGGGCCGTGTTAAGTTAAATCATGTCCTAAAACTTTATTCCGATGTCCATGCGTACCGTGATTACTTGTAGGCCATCAATAAGTCTCTCGTCTCGACGCATTCCTTTGCCTTGACCAGCACCTCGGCAATCTCGCCGTCGTGCTCGGCATAAACCGTTGATTCCATCTTCATAGCCTCCATGACCAGCAGAGGGTCGTTCTTGGCAACCTTATCGCCGGCGGCAACCTTCACGCCAATTACCATACCCGGCATGGGCGCGCCGACGTGCTTGACGTTCCCTTCTTCCGCACGGCGGCGTTTGATCACGGACGCCGCCACCTTCCGGTTGGCAATCATTACCTCGCGAGGTTGGCCGTTTATTTCAAAGAAAACGGCGCAATTCCCATCTTCGTTCGGCGGGCTAATGGCGAACACCTTGACGATCAGTGTCTTTCCTTCTTCAATGTGTATGGCAACCTCTTCGTTTGTGGGCAGGCCATAAAAGAAGACATCCGTTGGAATGACGGACACGTCGTCGTACTTATTCTTGTGTTCGGCATACTGAATAAAGACATCCGGGTACATCAGGTAGGACATGAGTTCTTCGTTGGTAATAGGTCTGGACAACTGCACTTCAACCTGTAACTTGGTTTTTTCAAGGTCAACCGGCGGCAGATTCGCACCGGGCCTTTCCGTGGATGCAGGCGCTCCACGCAATATTTTGGCCTGCACGTCTTTAGGGAACCCCCCGGTCGGCTGGCCGATACGGCCTTCGAAGAATTCGACAACGGAGTTGGGCAATGAAACGTCCCTGCTGCCGGACAGAATATCCTGGGCATTGAGGTCGTTTGTCACCAGGAAAAGGGTCATGTCGCCAACGACCTTTGAAGAGGGCGTCACCTTCACAATGTCCCCAAAAAGCTGGTTGACGTCCGCATAAACGTCGGTAATTTCATGCCACCGGTGCGCCAATCCCATCGAATGCGCCTGCTGGAAAAGGTTGGTAAACTGGCCGCCTGGTATCTCATGATGGTACACCTCGGCGGTGCTTGATTTCTGAATGGATTCAAACGGCGCATAATATTCCCTGACCACTTCCCAGTAATCAGAAAGCAACCCCAGCGCCCTGAAATCCATGCCCGTGTCGCGTTCGTGAAAACGGAGCATTTCCACCAGGGTATTGAGATTGGGCTGGGAGGTGAGTCCGGCAAGCGGTCCAAAGGCAACGTCAACAATATCTACGCCGGCCTCTGCCGCCTTAATGAGCGTGGCGATCTGGCCGCCCGACGTATCGTGGGTGTGGAGGTGAATGGGTATCTTTAACTCCGACTTCAAGGCGCTCACCAAATTATACGCGGCGTAAGGCTTCAAAAGCCCGGCCATGTCTTTAATCGCCAGGATGTGCGCGCCGTGCCGTTCCAGTTCCTTCGCCATGGTTACGTAATAGCCGAGGGTATATTTTTTCTGCTTCGGATTCAGGATATCCCCGGTATAGCAGATGGCGGCCTCGCAGAGCATGTCGGTCTCCAGCACGGCGTCCATCGCCACCTTCATATTCGCAACCCAGTTAAGAGAGTCGAAGACGCGGAATACGTCAATGCCGCTCTCTGCCGCCTGTTTGATGAATGCCTTGACGACGTTGTCGGGATAATTGGTATAGCCCACGCCGTTGGACGACCTGAGCAGCATTTGGAAAAGTATGTTGGGCGCCAGCTTGCGCATGGAACGCAAGCGTTCCCAGGGACACTCATGGAGAAATCTCATGGCGGTGTCAAAGGTGGCGCCTCCCCACATCTCCAGCGAGAAGAAATCGGCGTGGTTTCTGGAGTAGGCCTCGGTTATATTCAGCATGTCCGCGGTTCTCATACGGGTGGCCAGCAGCGACTGGTGCGCATCGCGGAAGGTCGTGTCCGTCAGCAGCAATTTTTTCTCGCCGAGAATGTGCTGGGCAAATTTTTTAGGCCCCATTTCCAGGAGCATATCACGGGTGCCTTCGGGCCTTGGTATCTTTCGGTTAACCGGCGGAACCGGCGCTCTGCGGCGAAACACGGACTTCGGCTTCTCCTTGATAAGCGGGTGTCCGTTTACCATGACTTCGCCTATGAAACGTATCGTGCCGGCGGCGCGGTCCCTGCGGTGAGGGAATTGGTAGAGATTTTGGTTTTCGTCAATAAAGCGCGTGGTGCACTTGCCCTTCAGGAAATCTACGTGGTTGACCAGATTGACGAGAAACGGGATGTTAGTCTTTACGCCGCGGATCCTGAACTCCTGCAATGCCCTGTCCATACGGCGCGCCGTCTCTTCAAAGCTGGTGCCGAAGGCCGTGACCTTTACCAGCAGGGAGTCGTAATACGGGGTAACCAGCGCGCCGGAGAAGGCGGTGCCTGCGTCAAGGCGGATACCTATGCCACCCGCGGAACGGTAGTTCTGTATACGCCCGTAGTCGGGAATAAACTTGTTGGAAGGGTCCTCGGTGGTAATCCGGCACTGGAAAGCGCTGCCGTTGATGCGGATCGATTCCTGATTTGGTATGTTGATTTCCGGCGAGTGAAGCGGATATCCCTCGCTGATCAATATCTGCCGCTTAACGAGGTCAATCCCCGTGATCGTTTCCGTGACGGTATGTTCGACCTGTATTCGGGGATTGATTTCGATAAAGTAGTATTTGCTCATCTCCGTGTCTAAGAGAAACTCTACCGTGCCGGCGTTATCGTAGCTTACGGAGTTACATATCTTAACGGCTGCGTCACAGATACGCTGTCTGAGGCTATTTTCAAGATTCTGCGCCGGGGCGATTTCGACGACCTTCTGATGGCGCCTTTGCAGGGAGCAGTCTCGCTCGTACAGATGAACAATGTTCTGGTATTTATCGCCAAGTATCTGCACCTCGATGTGGCGCGCCTTTTCGACGTATTTTTCAATAAAGCATTCATCGGAACCAAAGGCCGTCAGGGATTCGCGCTGCGCTTCAGCTAAGCGGTGTCCCAATTCCAGTTCGCTGCGCACCACACGCATACCACGACCGCCGCCGCCATGGGCAGCCTTGACTATAACCGGGTACCCCAGTTTTACGCAAATCTCCCGCGCCTCATCCAGGCTTTTAACGGGGAGATCGGAGCCGGAGAGTATGGGTACCTGAGCCGCCGCTGCTATCTTCCTTGCGGAGGTTTTATCGCCAAGCAGTTTAAGTACATCAGGACGGGGGCCGACGAAAATAATGCCCGCATCTTCGCAAGCGCGGGCAAATCTGGTGTTTTCCGAGAGAAACCCGTAGCCCGGGTGTATTGCGTCGATATCCTTATCTTTCGCCAGTTGAACAATGCCTTCTATATCAAGATAGGCCTTTACCGGCTCGCCGCTCTTGCCGATTTGATACGACTCCTCGGCCTTAAACCGATGAAGGGCGAAGCGGTCCTCGTGTGAATAAATTGCTACGGTATGCATGCCAAGTTCGTGCGCTGCACGGCAGACCCGAATCGCAATTTCACTGCGGTTGGCAACGAGAAGCCTTTTAATTTTCCTAATGCTGATTTCCATAAAAAACCCTTTACTTAATACAACGTTTTCGCAATGCCACCATAATGAATCTAGAAAATAAAATTTATTTATTATAACGATTTATCAGGTATATTCCACCTTAATTTTTTGTAGTTGATCGTGGCGGTGGGAGCAGGGGAATCAGGGCAAGCGCGGTTTTGTCCGGGGTGCATTCCCAAATGTTTGCAAACCATTATTCAGGGGAACAAGGAAAAATCCTGGCGCAGCAAAACCGCAACCAAGTCCCCCTTAAAAAAGGGAGATAAAGGGGGTTGTAAAAACTCAGACAGGTTTACGGTGAATAAATGAATGTTACCTGTATTATGCCTACGGCATTTATGTTTGTATGATATTACGGTTTCTACCGATTCTACCGATATTTTGTCCCTACGGGACATTTAAAAAACAGGCATCGATACCATTACACCGACCCGCGGATCTGCAGTAATAAAAGGGCAATTCTGAAAAAATGAAGCTGGCACTTTTGGTACAGGTACGTTCCCAAACCGGCGAATGCCTACCCTGCTTGTTTCGCCAGCACAATATCAATAGCATCGTCTATCTTTTCTATATAAAAACATTGTATCTTGTCGCGGATACCCTTATCAATTTCCTCGTAATCTTCTTTGTTTTTCTGGGGCAGCGCCAAGGTTTTTACCCCGCCACGTATGGCGGCAAGTACCTTTTCTTTTATGCCTCCGATGGGCAGTACGTTTCCCGTCAGGGTGATTTCGCCGGTGAGCGCCACCTCCCTCTTTGCGCACCGTCCCGTCAGGAGTGAAAGCAATGCCATACACATGGTGATGCCCGCAGAGGGGCCATCCTTCGGTATCGCGCCGGAAGGCACGTGGATGTGTATCTCTGAGGTGTCATAAAAATTCTCGTCGATGCCGAGCCGTTTAGCGTTGCCGCGCACGTAACTAAGCGCTGCAATTGCCGACTCCTGCATAACGTCTCCCAGTTGACCGGTAAGGGTGAGTTCCTTTTCGCCTTTCATCCGGGTCGCTTCCACAAAGACAATGTCGCCCCCCGTTTCCGTCCAGGCCAAACCGGTCACCACGCCAACGCGGTCTTTTTCATCGGTGACCTGGTAGAAATATTTCCTGGGACCGAGAAACTTTTCCACATTTTTGAGACCCACATCCGTGGTAATTTTCTCGCCGGCAACCACCTCTCTCGCGATTTTTCTGCAAACCGATGCTATTTCCCTCTCAAGGTTTCGCAGCCCCGCCTCTCTCGTATACTCGCTAATAATCTTATAAATAGCTTCTGCCTGAAATGTGACGTTTTGTTTTTCCAGGCCGTTTTCCCTTATTTGTTTTGGGATTAAGAACTTTTGCGCGATCTTCATTTTCTCGTCCTCGCTGTAACCGGCAAGATAAATGACTTCCATCCGGTCTTTGAGCGCGGTGTGCACGGTGTCAAGGATGTTCGCCGTTGTGATAAATAACACATGCGACAGGTCAAAAGCCACGTCCATGTAGTGATCAACAAAGCTAAAATTTTGTTCGGGGTCTAATACTTCAAGGAGGGCTGAGGCAGGGTCGCCTCTAAAATCTATCCCAATCTTGTCAATCTCATCAAGCATGAAGACGGGATTGGCGAAGCCTATTCGGCATAATTCCTGCATAATGCGTCCCGGCAAGGCGCCGACGTACGTTCGCCTGTGCCCGCGAATCTCGGCCTCGTCGCGGATGCCGCCCAATGAGATGCGAACGAATTTTCTGCCGAGGGCGCGCGCAATCGACTTGCCCAGCGACGTCTTTCCCGTTCCGGGTGGGCCGCAAAAACAGAGGATGGGGCCTTTTAGTTTTTCCTTTAATTTGTGCACGGCCAGGAACTCCAGGATGCGTTCCTTTACCTTTTCGAGGCCATAGTGATCTTCGTCAAGGATTTCCGCCGCCTGGCGGATGTCTAGGCTGTCCACCGTCTTTTTGTTCCACGGGATACCGATCAGATAGTCCAGATAGGTGCGGGAGACTGGATATTCCGGTGAAGCGGGGTTGATATCCCGTATCCGCTCCAGTTCCTTCATGGCTACGTCCTCCACTTCCTTTGGCATTTTTGCCTCCTTGATTTTTTCTTCCAGCTTATTTATCTCGTCCGTATGCGGGTCTTCTTTCCCCAATTCCTTCTGGATAGCCTTCATCTGCTCTCGCAGGAAATATTCCCGCTGAGCCTTCGTCATTTCTTTGGCCACGTCTTCATCTATCTTTCCCCGTACCTCGCGAAGTTGCACCTCTTTGTTCAGATGGTGGAACACTACCCGTAATCGTTTTTTCGGGTCAACCATCTCAAGGAGTTTTTGTTTTTCATCGGCGGGTAACTCTGCAAAAACGGCGGATAGGTCCGCCAGTACCGATGGGTTATTGATTGTATCGACCAGAGGAATAACGTCCTTCGGCAAGGTCTTTCCCAGCATGGCGCTTAATTTAAAGAGTGTTTTCACGCTCTGAACCAGGACGTCAACCGTCTCAGATTTTTCGGTAAACTCCCGCATCTCTTCTATCCGCGCGTTGTAGCAAGCTCCCGTTCGTGTCATTTCCAGCAATTTAACCCGCGCCACGCCTTCCACAACGATTTTTACGCCTTCTTCGTTTGCTTCAGACACCTCCGCAATCCTTGCCGCTGTTCCGACGTCGTACAAGTCATTCACCTGGGGCGATTCAACGTCGTACCGTATCGTTACTATGCAGATAAATTTATTATGGGATGCAGCATCGGTAACCGCCTTAGTTATTCCTTCTCCAACAAGATTTAATTGCCGGACCACGTGCGGAAACATTACGTCTCCCCTCAGCGGAACGACACTCATCGTTTCGGGAAGAGCTTCATATTCCCGTTTGTGAA
>Ga0315281_10010669_pt1 | contig 12643 bp, 7 predicted proteins | sample YL17G07_0_MG_FD_204540 | JGI IMG/M metagenome (GOLD analysis project Ga0315281, IMG submission 204540) | Sediment microbial communities from Yellowstone Lake, YNP, Wyoming, USA - YL17G07_0 | ecosystem: Environmental > Aquatic > Freshwater > Lake > Sediment | place: USA: Wyoming | collected... | reverse complement strand
GCGGGATCGTCGCCTTCGTGATCTTCCTCGCGATCATCGGGCGGGTCGCCCTCGGCGGCATCGGGCCGTTCACGGGAGCCATCTCCGCCGTTTCCGCGGTCTCCGGGGGCCTTCAGGTGACGGTCTCTGTCACCAACAAGGGAACGCGGAACGCGGCCACCACCTGCCGGGTCATGGGGGCCGACCGCGAGGTCGGCGGTCCCAGCCAGGTCCTGCAGACACCGAACGTTCCCGCCGGGGCGACGGTCGAGTTCAGCAGCGACGTCGCCGTCTTCGGCGCGCAAGTCCAGGACCTCGCTGTCGATTGCCAGTCGCCGTGACGGCCCAGGTGCCGGTTCGCGGCGCGCACGACGCCGAGCTCGCCCTCGCCCTCGATCTCGCAACCCGTGCCGGTGAGCTCCAGATGGATCGCTACGAACGCGTCGGCCGGATCGACTACAAGTCGGCCCGCGATGTCGTGACCGAGGTGGACCACCTCTCCGAGGCGCTGATCCTCGACGGCATCCGCGCGACCTTCCCCGGCGACGCGATCCTGGCTGAGGAGACCGGCGAGCACGACGCCGCGGCCGGGCACTCCGCGTCATCCGGGATCGGGCGGGTCTGGGTGGTGGATCCGCTCGACGGCACGATCAACTACGCGAACGGGATCCCCGTCTTCTGCGTCTCGGTAGCGCTGGCCGTGGACGGCATCGCCACCGTCGGGGTGATCCGCGACCCAACGCGCGACGAAACCTTCGCCGCGACGGCGGATGGCTCCGCCACCCTCAACGGGCGCCCGATCCACCCTTCGGACAAGGAGCGCCTCAGCGACTTCGTCATCTCGATGGCGCTCTCGGGCCGGGCAGTCGCGACGCGTGCTCGCGCCGTTCGCAGGGCGATCCGGGTCTCGCGCTCGATGGGCTCATCCGCGCTGGCCCTCGCCTACGTGGCCAACGGGCGGTTCGATGCCTTCGTCCAGCAGGGTGGCCTCTCCAACTGGGATATCGCCGCCGCCGGCCTCATCGCGGAGCGCGCCGGCGCGACGGTCACGAACATGGCCGGCGGCCCCTGGTTCGATGTCACCGCACCGTCCAGGTCGATCGGCGTCCTTGCCGCCCCGCCGGCGCACCACGCAGATCTGTTCCGGCTCATCACGGGCTGACCCCTCCGCGCGAGGCGGACCCGAGGCCGCTGGCGCTCAGTCGTCCCCGGCCCGCCAGCGATGCGGCCGCAGGCGCAACCGTTCCAGCCCCCATTCGTCGCAGAAGGCGTGCCACCGTGCCCGCGGTGTCCCGCGCCAGCGCAACTCCTCCGGCGACGTCTGCGGGATGACCACCCCGTCCTCGATGGTCCGGAGCCGCGCCAGCGAGCGGAAGAGCAGCGCGTCTGCACGGCCCGCCCGGAGGGCGGCGGCCAGGGCCGGCCCGCTCCGCAGTCCCGGGACCTCCCATCGCGACGCCTGCTCCGGGATCGCCTCGAGGTGGCCGTACTGCAGCAGCACCGCGGCCGCGGATTTCGCGCCCCAGCCCGGCAGGCCGGGGAAGCCGTCGGCGCTGTCGCCGACGAGGGCCAGCCAATCGGGGATCGAGGCCGGCGGAACCCCCCACTTGGCGCGGACCCCGGCGTCGTCGTAGGTGATGCCGCGCCGCCGGTCCAACAGGACCACGCGCCCGTCCTCGACCAGCTGGGCCATGTCCTTGTCCGGGGTGCAGACGAGGATCCGCTCGACGGCCGGGTCGGCCGCGAACCGCCGGCAGGCCGCGGCAATGGCATCGTCCGCTTCGAACTCGACCATCGGCCAGAGGACGATCCCGAGGGCCTCGATCGCGGCCTCGGCGACCGGGAACTGGGCGAGGAGCTCCGGCGGCATCCCCGCCGAGGACTTGTAGCCGGGCCAGAGGTCGTTGCGGAAGGACTCGATCACCCGGTCGGTGGCGCAGCCGACGTGCGTCGCGCCCTCCTCGCGGAGGAGGTAGAGGAGCTGCTCCACGAGCCCGGAGACGCCGGACAGGAGCATCCCGTCACGACCGAGGACCGGCGGCCGCGGGGCGTAGTGCGCGCGGAAGAGCTCGTAGGTCGCGTCGACGAGGTGGAGCTGCATCGATGGTTGCGCTGCCCGGGCCCCCGGGTCAGGCCTCGCGGCCGGAACGGACCAGCAGCACGCCCGCGTGCCACATTTCTGAGACCGCGGCCTCGCCGTCCCCGGGGGAGAGGTCCACCGCCGCGACGCCGTCCATGAGGAGCGAGGTCCCGAACCCGAGGCGCACCGCATCGAGCGCCGTGGCCTTCACGCAGTAGTCCGTCGCGAGGCCGCACACCACCACCCGCTCGATGCCGCGGACCCGCAGCAGGTTGGCGAGCTCGGTGGGGATCTCGGCCCCGGAGACGGGATCCCGCATCGTGAAGCCCGAGTAGCCGTCCTCGCCGTTGGCGCCCTTGTGCACGGAAGGCCCGAGGACCTCGAGCGCCGGATGGAACGCCGATCCCCACGTCCCGCCGACGCAGTGAACCGGCCAGATCCCGCCGTCCGGTGCGAAATGCGGCGTGTGTGCGGGATGCCAGTCCTGGGTGTACGCCACGAATGCCCCCGCCCGGATCGCCGTCCAGGCCTCGGCATTCACGACCGGGATGATCTCCGCGCCACCCGCCACCGAGAGCGAGCCCGCCGGGTCGGCGAAATCGTTCTGGACGTCCACCACGATGAGCGCGGTCCGCGGATCGTACGGCTGCATGAGCCGACGCTAGCACAGCGCCGCCTGCGAGCGCGATCGCTCGTTCTCTGCTGGGTGCACCTTCCGCTGACGATGGACGCCGTTTCAAACCCGATCCCAAGAGAGATCACGAGACCCAGAATGTCTCGAGCTGTGGGAGTTCTCCCACTCCGGCCGTGAGGGTTCTCCCCACTTGACGGGGCATGAGGTCGGCGTAGGCTCGGCTGCGTCCGAGGGATTCCGGGGACCTTAGGCCCCGTGCTTGGTGGTTCTGGGGGAAACAGATTCATGCGTTCGTCGCGACTGGGGTTCGTGGGCTGCGCGATCGCGGTCCTGCTGGTCAGCCTCCTCGTGCTGTCGCAGCCTTGGCGTGTCGCCGCCGCCGGCCCAACGCCGAGCCCGGCGCCATCGACGGCGCCGCAGCCCGCCGTTCCGCCTGTCGACCAGCCGGTGGCCGGCCCCGCACCAGCGACCGCATCGGTACCGAGTTGCGGTAGCGCGGCGCCCGGACTCATCAACGTCGATGCTGGGGAGATCGTGCACGCGCAAGTGGCCTTGCTGAGTGCGTCGTCGAAATCGGACTTCGAGCTCGTCTCGCCTACCCAACGTACTCTCATTCCCTCCAACGAATCCAAGGTCAACGTAACGGTCACGGTCAATCCCTACCTTGCACCGACAGGACTCACGTTCGCCATCTACACGCCGGACTTCGGGACGACGCGGCTATCCACGGGTCCGTTCGCGAAGGTGCTTGCCGAGGGCCCGGGCGTTTGGCTCATCTGCTTCGAGGATGGAACCGACGGCGACTTCAACGACCTCGTCGTGCAGGTCTGGGATGTCGGTTGTGCGTCCGAACACCTGATCGACCTGGGCACCGCGACCGACCCGGTTCGCGTCCAATACGATCCGCGGACGCTCTGGAATCCAGGCGACACGAACTTCCCCGGCGATGTCGACTTCCGGACCAAGGCGGCCTGGATGGCGGACGCAGTTCGGCAGCGGGCGCTGGTGGCCCTTGATGACTACCGCACAATCTTCGGCGCCTTCGGCCGTGCGGCGGACGTGCCGCCGCACATTGACATCCAGCTGACCTGCTCGCCGCTATTCCTCGGGGTTGTGGAGATGCAGGATGCGATCACCGAGAACGCGAGCTTGGTGAAATTGAAGGCGTCCACGCTGGAGTCATGGATGGCGGACTACGTCCGCGACGAGATCGACCCCAACAAGACGCCCGCCGTCGCTGGAACGATCTGGGCCGAAACCATCGACCACGAGCTGATGCACACGCTCCAGTACGAGGCGATCACCGACTCTTGGCTCGGGCTGCCCGGCTTCTGGGGCCGCTACCTGTTCAACCAGGTCATCTTCGAGTCGACCGCCACGGTCGGACAGGACCTCCATAGGGATGTCGATGACTTCGTCGGAGATCCGGCGCTGAAAGTCCAGGATCGATTCTCGCCTCCGGTCGTGGTGACGTTCTTGGACTTCGTCGCCTCCTTCCTGTCGGGTCACCAGGCATTGACGCAGACGGCCTACAACTCAAACGACTCCTACAGCCTGGCCGGCTTCTTCCAGTACCTCGGCGAGCGCTACGGGACCCCATCGCTGTCCAACCTCGAGGCCCGGGTGGCGGAATTCGACCGCCGGCTCTACACCGGGCCGACGACCCTCAACGGCATGGCGGCCGCGATGGGCGCCACCTCGCCGACCCAGGTGGTCAACGCCCTCCGGGACTTCTACCTCGCCCTGTACGTCCGCCAAGCCGCGAACGCGACCAGCCTGCCGGCCCGCTTCCGGATTCTCGACGAGACGACCCTGCACGGGGCTGCGCCGAGCTATGCCCAGCCCGACCCGGCGCTATCGTGGGGGACCCTCGGGTTCAGCCATTTGATTCTGGAATCGCAATACCCCTACGTGGACACCGCGACCCTCGCTCCAACGGCTGCAAAGGTCTACGAGGCCGTGGTCCCGAGCAGCGCCGCACTGCTGAAGGTCACGATCGCCGACACCTCCACCCGCCAGGTCGTTAACGCCGGTCGGTTCGTCATGCCGGGGGTGAACGACAGCCTCCGGCTCGGGTTCGTCGGCAAGACCGGGACGTCGGGCGACCAGGTCGTCCTTGATCCAACGACCCAACAGGTGGGACCGAGCGTCGGCCGGACGATCACGTACACGATCCCGGCGGCCGGGCGCACGAAGATCGGGATCATTGCCGTCGCCGGCCGCTCGCCATCGCGGTTCACGATGACCGTCGAGGCCGTGACCGGGTCGGTGGGCCTCTCGATCGACCCCGTCGGGTCGGTGGCCGCCGGCTCCTCGGTACTCGCCTTTGTCCATCCGTTCGTCGGGAGTGTCCCGGCCCGGCTCCAGCCGCTGTCGGCCTACACGGCCACGATCGACGGCGCGCCGGCCCAGGTGACCGCGTCGTTTGATCTCGTCGCCCGCCAGATGCTGTTCGTGCGGCCAGGCTCGACGCTCGCCACGGGCAACCACACCCTCACGTTGACGTTCCAGCTCGGCACGCAGGTCGCGACCGCGAGTCAGACCTTCGAGGTCACCGCGGGTGGCGGTGGCCTGCTGGCCGCGCTGGCGGCGTCGGCGCCGGTCGCGATCGACGCCTTGCAGGTCGCCAACCCGGACGGCGGCGGGACGCCGATCACCATTCGTGCCGTCCTCGATCAGGACGGGGTGGGTCTGCCGGGGGCGACCGTGACGGCATCGGTCACCGACCCCGTCGGGCGGGTCCGAACCTTCGTGCTTGGCGATGACGGCGGCGAGTTCGATTCGGCCGCGGGCGACGGTGCCTACGGCGCCGCCGCGACCGGGACGTCAGTGGCCGGGACCTACACTGTGCGCGTCGACGCGACGGGCGTCGATGGGTCCGGGACGCCGTACAGCGTCACCACCTCCACCACGGTCGCGATCGCGCCGATGACCGATTCGGACGGCGACGGGATTCCCGACAGCGTCGAGACCGCCCTGGGCCTCAATCCGGCCGACCCGACGGATGGTATGACCGACCTCGACGGCGACGGCGTCGGGACCGCGGCCGAGATCGCCGCCGGGTCGAATCCGCTGCTCGCCGACACGGACGGCGGCGGCGAGTCCGACGGCAGCGAGATTGCCGCCGGGCGAGATCCGCTCGCGAAGGCCGACGACCACCTCGTCCCCACCGTGGCGATCGCCGCCGCGCCGATCGCCGGACGCCAGGTGCAGGTGTCCGTCAGCGCCGGCGACGGCGCTACTCCGATTCACGTCTACCGCGCGAGCTCGGCTGGCAGCGTGGATCTCGGCGTCCACGCCGGCGCCGGCGAGACGTTCGCTGACGGCCCCCTTGCGGTCGGCAGCTATCAGTACGCCGCGATCGGTGAGGCCGCCAACGGTGGTCAGACCGCACCGGCATCGACGTCGGTCGTCGTCGCCCGCGATGACGCGACGCCGCCGTCGGGCCGCATGATCCTCAATGACGGTCGCGGTCTGATCAACACCCCGGTTGCCGCGGTCGCGTTCGTCGATCTCACGGAAACCCCGACGCAGATGCGCCTCGCCGAGTCGGCCGATGCCCTGGCGGCCGCGGCATGGGTTCCATATCAGGCCCAGACGAGCTTCACCGTCGGCGCCAGCGGGGGCACCCACACCATCTACGCGCAGCTCGTGGACGGCGCGGGCAACAGTTCCGCGGTCATCACCCAGTCGTTCGAGCTCGATCTGACCGGTCCGTCGTCGGCCGCCGGCCCCCTGCCGGCCTGGACCCTCGATGCTGGCGTCTGGGTGCCGTTCGTGGCGTCCGACGATCACGGCATCGGCGACGTTGAGCTCTGGACCCGGTATCGCGCCACGGCCACGGCGGCCTGGAGCAGCTGGAGGCTCCGGGCCACAGAAGAGACCTCGCCCATCTGGTGCACGTTTGATTCCGGCTTCGGCTACTACGAATTCGCGACTTCGGCCCTCGACACGGCCGGAAACCAAGAGGCACTGCCCGCAGCCGGGGACGCGGCGATCCGGTATGGCCCGGAAGCCGTGAACGACGACACCGGGAGCGCGACCCAGTCAAGTCCGCGATCGACCACCGGGCTGGACGGCAACGTCTACGCGGTCTGGTCGGATGCGCGGAATTCGTCGACCGTCTACGACATCTACTTCGCCAGACGGACCGCGGTGAGCGGGACGTGGGGGGTCAACGAGCGCGTGGACGACAGCACGGCGACTGCGACAACGCCGGCGGTGGCGGTCGATTCCGCCGGCAACGCGTATGCGGTCTGGGTTGACGCCCGGCGCGGTGACCAGGACATCTGGTTCTCCAAACGATCGGCCGCCACCGGGGTCTGGAGCCCGAGCGTCCGGGTGAACGACGACGTGGCCGGATCCGTCCAGAATCAGCCCGAGATCGCGATCTCGTCGACCGGCGAGGCGATCGCCGTCTGGGTTGATGGCCGTTCGAAGAAGGCCTATGTCTACTCTGCCCGCCTCCCCGCCGGGGCGACCCAATGGTCGGCGAACATCCGGGCCTCGAGTGACAGCCTGGCCACGAAGGGCGGGCCGGACGTGACCATCGGCGCGAACGGGACCGCCTACGCCACGTGGACGCAGACGAAGAACGGGACCTCGACCATCCGGTTCGCCACCCTCGCCGCGGGGGCGACCGCGTGGGCGGCCGACGTGTTGCTCAGCGACGCCAGCCGAAGCCAATTAGGCGCTCGGATCGGCGTCGACGCCACCGGCGCCTTGCTCGTGACGTATCAGGACGGATCGGTGGCCCTGTGGGCCCGCTACCGGCCAGCGGGGAGCGCGACCTGGAGTACCCCGGCCTACGTGAGCACGACCACCGATGCCTTCGGCTCCTCCCTGGCGGTCCGCGGGAGTGGCGTCGGCTACGTGGCCTGGACCGATATCAACAACCAGCTCTACGGCGCCCGCTACGACCCACTGACCCACACCTGGGCGACCCAGCAGACGATCACGACCAGCGGCAACCACTACTCCTCGTCCGTCGCCCTCGACAGCACGACCGCCGTGATCGTGACCCAGGACTACGCGAACAACACCTACGACATCCGCGCCTACCCAGCGCCCGTGCCGTGAAGACGCTCGCGGTCCTGCTGCTCCTCGCGGGCCTCCTCGTCGCCGGCTGCGACAACGGTGTCCGGTACATCCCCGAGGTGGCCGGGGTGGTGGTGGCGCTCGGGCCCAGTGGGCACGACTACGCCTATACGCTGGAGAACGGGCAGACCGTCACCCTCCAGGGAGACGCCTTTCTCGACGACCGGATGGCTGATGTCGGCCAGCTCCTCCTCACCGGAAGCAGCCCGAAACCGTGGGCCTACAGGATCATCGGGGGGAGTACGAAGTCGCCGCTTGCCCCCTCGAGTTTCCCGCCCGTCTGTTACGGACTCACCGTCGGGCCGGGTCGGGTGGGCGACACCTGGGTCGAGACGGAGCTCAACCTCCACACCGACCCACCCGCCGTGCTGCGCGTCCCGAAGGCCCCAACCTTCACGGCCGACCAGTCGGGCCTTGGCGACGACGGCCAGATGACCCCTGGTGACGTCCTCTGCCTCGATGCAACCGGGCGGGCGGTCAAGTACCTCGATACGCCTCAATTCTGACCGTGAGGCACCGGTTGACCGCGTGATCGTGACCCAGGACTACACCAGCGGCACCTACGACATCCGCGCCTACCCACCGCTGGTCCCATGAAGGCGCTCGCGGTCCTGCTGCTCCTCGCGAGCCTTCTCGTCGCTGGCTGCGCCAACAGCGCCGACACCGGCGTCCGATACGTCCCCGAGGTGGCCGGGGTCGTCGTGGCGCGCACACCTACTGGGCCTGACTGGAGCTACACGCTCGAGAACGGGCAGACGGTAACCGTCCCGAATCGGGAGTTCATCGACGGCCTTCAAGTCGATGTCGGCCAGCTCCTCCTCACCGGGAGCAGCCCAAAGCCGTGGGCCTATCGGGTGCTCCTGGCCAACCATTCGCCGCCCGATTCGCGCTGGCCGCCGGTCTGCTACCAGCTCATCGTCGGGCCGGGTCGGGTGGGCGACACCTGGGTCGAGACGGAGCTCAACCTCCACACCGACCCACCCGCCGTGCTGCGCGTTCCCAAGGCCCCAACCTTCACGGCCGAGCGAGAACTGAACGATGGCCGCCTACAACCGGGAGATGGCCTCTGCCTCGACGCGTCGGGCCAGGCGATCAAGCTCATGCTGCTCCGGGGTTGACGGGTAGGGCACCCACGCACCGGCCGCGCCGCCGCGCGGCATGGGCTACCCTTCGCCGCGATGTACATCGACGAGTTCAAGCACCAGCTCCCCGATCTCGACCAGGGCGAGACGGGGGAGTGGATCGAGTCCCTCGACCAGGTGGTGGCCGAGGAGGGCGAGGTTCGTGCCCGTTTCCTGCTCTTCAAGCTGCTCAAGCGCGCCCGCCAGCTCCAGGTCGGGTTACCGCCGCTGACCAATACCCGCTACATCAACACGATCAGCCCCGAGCAGGAACCGTATTTTCCGGGCGACGAGGAGCTGGAGCGCCGGATCCGCCGCCTGATCCGCTGGAACGCGGTGGCGATGGTCCTCCGGGCCAACAGCAACTACGCCGGCATCGGCGGCCACCTGGCGACCTACGCCTCCGCGGCCACGCTCTACGAGGTCGGCTTCAACCACTTCTTCCGCGGCAAGGACGCCGAGGGAAGTGGCGACCAGGTCTTCTACCAGGGCCACGCCGCGCCGGGTATCTACGCCCGGGCCTTCCTCGAGGGCCGGCTCAGCGAGGCCCAGCTCGACCACTTCCGGCGCGAGACGCCCCCGCAGGTTGGGCTCTCCAGCTACCCGCATCCGCGGCTGATGCCCGACTTCTGGGAGTTCCCCACGGTCTCCATGGGCCTCGGCCCGATCAGCGCGATCTACCAGGCCCGTTACAACCGCTACCTGGAGAACCGCGGCCTCCTCGACACTTCGAAGTCCCGCGTCTGGGCCTTCCTCGGCGACGGCGAGACCGACGAACCGGAGTCGCTTGGCGCCCTCCACGTCGCCGCCCACGAGGGCCTCGACAACCTGACCTTCGTCGTGAACTGCAACCTCCAGCGACTCGATGGCCCGGTGCGCGGCAACGGCAAGATCATCCAGGAGCTCGAGGCGGTCTTCCGCGGCTCCGGCTGGAACGTCATCAAGGTGGTCTGGGGCCGCGAGTGGGACGATCTCCTCGCGCGCGATGTCGATGGCCTCCTGGTCGAGAAGATGAATTCGACGGTGGACGGCGAGTTCCAGAAGTTCTCGGTGGCCGGTGGCGCCTACGTGCGCGAGCACTTCTTCGGGCCCGATCCACGCCTCGGGCAACTTGTTGCGCACCTCAGTGACGACGACCTCGCCAAGCTGCGCCGCGGCGGCCACGACTACCGGAAGGTCTACGCGGCCTACAAGTCCGCGACCGAATTCCGCGGCGCCCCGACGGTGATCCTCGCCAAGACCGTCAAGGGCTGGACGCTCGGCCCGGGTGTAGAAGCGCGGAACATCACCCACCAGGCCAAGAAGCTCTCGGAGCAGGAGCTCCGGGTCTTCCGGGATCGCCTGGAACTCCCGATCCCCGACGCGGCGCTCAAGGACGCGCCCTACTACCACCCCGGCCCCGATTCCGAGGAGGTCCAGTACCTCAAGGAGCGACGGCGTGCCCTCGGCGGCGAGCTTCCGAAGCGCGTCGTCCGCGCAGCGGCCCTGCCGGCCCCGAAGCCCTCGTTCGACGCCGAGTTCGCCGCCGGCAGCCCGACCCCGGTCTCCACGACGATGGCCTTCACGCGGCTCCTCCGGAACCTGATCCGCGACCCCGACCTCGGGCCCCGGATCGTCCCGATCATCCCGGACGAGGCGCGGACGTTCGGGATGGACCCGCTCTTCAACGAGGTGGGGATCTACGCCTCGGGCGGCCAGCGCTACGAGCCGGTCGACTCCGATCTCGTCATGAAGTACCGGGAGGCGAAGGACGGCCAGGTCCTGGAGGAGGGGATCACCGAGGCCGGTTCCATGGCCAGCTTCCAGGCCGCCGCGACCTCGTACGCGACCCACGGCTTCCCGGTCATCCCGTTCTACATCTTCTACTCGATGTTCGGCTTCCAGCGGACCGGCGACCAAGCCTGGGCGCTGGCCGACGCCCGCGGCCGCGGCTTCCTGATGGGCGCGACGGCGGGCCGCACGACGCTCGCCGGCGAGGGGCTCCAGCACGACGACGGCCACACCCACGTCCTCGCCTCCACGATCCCGAACGTCCGCCAGTACGACCCGGCGTTCGCGTACGAGCTGGCGGCGATCGTCCGGGACGGGATCGAGCGGATGTACGTCGGTGGCGAGGACGTCTTCTACTACGTCACCCTCTACAACGAGAACTACCCGATGGCCGCCCGGCCGGAGGGAATCGAGGAGGGGCTCCTCCGCGGCATCTACCGGTTTGCGGCGGCCCCCGAGTTCAAGGCGGGCGCCGGTGCCGGAACCGGCGCGAAGCGGGTCCGGCTCGTTGGCTCCGGCTCCATTCTCCAGGGCGTGATCGCGGCCCAGGCGCTCCTCGCCGAGCGGTTCGGGGTAGCCGCCGAGGTCTACTCCGCCCCGTCGTTCCCGCTCCTTCGTCGCGAGGCGCTCGACATCGACCGCTGGAACCGGCTCCATCCGGCCGAACCGGCCCGCGTCCCGTACGTGACCCAGGTCCTCGGCGCAGGGGGTGGGCCCGTCATCGCCGCCTCGGACTGGCTCGCCAGCATCCCGCAAGGCGTCGCGCCGTGGATCCCGGCCACGTTCGTGGCGCTCGGGACAGACGGCTTCGGGCGGAGCGATACCCGCGAATCGCTGCGCGCCTTCTTCGAGATCGATGCCGCGCACGTGGCCGGGGCGGCAATGTCGGCTCTGGCCCGCGACGGCCTCATCACCGGAGCGGAGGCCGCGGCGGCGATTGCCGCCCTGGGCATCGACCCCGAGAAGGCGGACCCGCGGGCTACCTGACGGCACGGAGGGTTGCGGGCAGGACAGGGCAGGTCGGCCCTTCCTGCCGCGCCAGGTGGTCCGGGAAGTCGATGACCGGCGCACTGGCACAATTCCGACCTGTCAACTAGGATATCGCCGGAATTCGGCCCGCGCCGTGAACATCAACGGACGGAACACAGGAGATAGCGTGGACCTCGGTGCCCTGACCAGCGGCGCGCTCATCGGTCTCCGGGAGGGCGTCGAAGCCGCCCTCATCGTGGCGATCGCGCTCTCCTACCTGGCCCGCTCGGGCAACGGGCGCCATGCCGGCAAGATCTGGGTCGGGGCCCTCGGCGCGGTTGCGGCGAGCGCGGTCTTCGGGACGGTCCTGTACCTGACGGTCGGTGCCCTCAAGCCGCCCTACGAGCAGCTTTTCGAGGGCGGACTCCTGCTCGTCGCCGCGACCGTCGTGACGTGGATGCTCTTCTGGATGCGTCGGGCCTCCGCCGCGATGCGTGGCGAGCTGCAGGCGGCGGTTGACCGCGCCCTCGGGGAAGGGACGGCATGGAGCCTCGCGGTCCTGGCCTTCACGGCCGTCATCCGCGAAGGCATCGAGACGGCGCTCTTCCTCGCCGGACGTGCCACCTCGAGCGCGCCCTCCGCTCCGAGCGTCGCCGGTGGCGCATTGCTGGGGCTGGGGGCCGCCGCGCTGATCGGGTGGGGCTTCTACCGCGGCAGCCGACGGGTCGATCTGCGGCGGTTCTTCCGCTGGACCGGGATCGCCCTCGTCTTCATCGCGGCGGGTCTCCTCTCCCAGGCGGTTCACGAACTCGTCGAGGTCGCGGGGATCGCGGGGATCAACGTGATCGGGAGTGGAATCGCCTACGACCTGACCGGCGTCCTGTCGCAGGACGAGGGGATCGGCCAGTTCCTGCGGGCGATCTTCGGCTACAGCTCGTCACCCGAGATCCTGACCCTGGCCGTGCACGTGGCCTACATCGTCGGCATCCTCTG
>Ga0315281_10010668_pt1 | contig 12647 bp, 10 predicted proteins | sample YL17G07_0_MG_FD_204540 | JGI IMG/M metagenome (GOLD analysis project Ga0315281, IMG submission 204540) | Sediment microbial communities from Yellowstone Lake, YNP, Wyoming, USA - YL17G07_0 | ecosystem: Environmental > Aquatic > Freshwater > Lake > Sediment | place: USA: Wyoming | collected... | reverse complement strand
TTTATGTCCATGGGATGTGCTTAGCCTGCTGATCTTGTTGCTCGTCAGATCAAGCAGTTTGAGCTGATGGTCTTCTCCTGCAAACAGTATTTGCTTGCCGCCGGGTAACGGCATCATGGCTGAAACTGAGTAAATGTTTTCTGAAGGACGAAATACGGTGTTTTTCCAGCTTCTTCGCTCCCCATATGTTTTGTGCTCAAAATCACCTACAAAACCGGCTTTTGTGAATATAAGTTGCTGATCAATATCCTGTGGGGGAATAGCATGCTCTCTGGGTTTGCCATACCTGACTCCGTCCATTCGTCCGGTACTGTTATTCCAGGCCTGTACTACCCCTCCTTCACCCCCCACCATAAATCCGGTTGGAGTCAAGGCAATTGAAGATTTAGCCTGGATGCGTCCGGTAAGACTCAGTTTGGGGGTTAAGGCGGGGTAGTTCCACAGTAATGCGGTGCTGTCAGCGCTGGTTGAAAGTAAATATTTTGCGTCCTGAGAGAAAGCAAGGTTTGATACCCAGGATGAATGTCCAGACATTTCGGCAATTTTTTTACCTGTTGTTAAATCGATTAAATCAATAGATTTTTTTGCACTTCCAATTGCAAGTCTTTGTGCGTCAGGAAAAAACTTTGCACTGAGCAAATTATAGTTGCCTCTATATGACTGAATATGGTTTCCACTAGAAACATCAAATACCCGAACCTCAATATTTGATGGCACTATATCTCCAACACCAGTTCCTAACACTTGCCTGCTGTCCGGGGAAAAAGCGATAGAAGATACTCCCACCGTAATCCCCAGGGCCATATTGGCAAATTTTACATCTGAACGCCAATTAATAGACCTTTCCATTTCCCAAGTGCCTGAACGCCATAGCTTGAGGTAAGTGGGTCGTATTACGCCTCGATGTGCTACCGAAGATGTGTTGCCAGATGCAAGCCATTTACCATCGGGTGAAAAGGCAACTGATGTGATTGATACATTATTTTCTCGACTATCAAGTTTTTTAATTTCTTTGCCGCTTGATATATCCCAAACGCGAACCGTCCCATCACTGCCAGCCGTAGCCAGCCAGCGTCCATCGACAGATACAGCGACCTGATTGACGCTGTCGTCATGACCAATAAATGAGTGCACAATTTTTCCGGTGCTGATATCCCAAAGTATCGCCGTTCCATCTGTTGAGCCCGAAACAGCCTGCTTCCCGTTGGGCAGGTAAGCTACGCTGAGTACAGCACCTTTATGGCCGGATAATGAAATAATTTCCCGACCCGTGGCTGTTTCCCAAAGACGTAATGTTCCATCCAGTGACGAGGTCAGGATTCTGGTGGAGTCTGGAGAAAAAACACCGGCAGTTACTCCAGCGGAATGGCCAGATTGAACGATAACTTCAGGTTGTGCATGACCGACAGTATGTGCAAGGAATAAGAAAATTAAAAATGCATTTCGCAAGACAAAAAATTTTTTCATTCAAATTTCCTTTATACCTGGCTAAGATGTATGGTGAGTCAACGTGCAAGTAAAACCAATCCCAAGGTGCATGAGCGGGGATGAAGCATGGTAATGATTAAAGGCGTTTTTCTTACTTGCTCTAAAATGGGTTGACTGAGTATCCCTAAGTGCAAAGGCATCGTCAAGTGAGGAAATCACTAATTTACGGCTTTATTTCCTGCACCAATATCCATGGACTCACCACCACTGCCCATACTTCGGCATCTATGGCAAGCCATGCGGCAGCCTGTTCATCTGTAACCCTGCCAACCACTCCTGTTTTGAGCCAAGTTTCAAATTGAGCCTTGTTGTCGTCATGCATTTGCAGGGCAACTTCGATCAGATCAAGTGTAGAACTTACCTTGATGGCTGCGCCACTGGCGAAAAATTTCTGCAATTCCTTCCAGTGGATGCGCGAGGTTTCCATGTTGATCTTGGCGCGCAGAATTTCTCTTGGTTCGGCATTCATAAGTGTTCTTCGTTGCTCAACTATACCTTTCAAGGTAACGACATTATTTTTTGCCCGCTGACTGGGCTGGCGGGGCGATCTGGTTGTCGAGTTGCAGCCTGCTGCTGGCCTGATACACGGCCAGCAAAGTCTGCTCCATCGCATCGAGCTCGCTGGCGGACAAGCCGCTGGAGATGCCAACACGGCGCGTCAGGTCGTGCGATAGCCAGCCCCGTGGGGTAATCCAGGTGAGGGCGTTGTCGCGTACACCGAGCGCAGCACGTTCATTCAATCTGTTGTTGTCCATCAGGGAACGTCCCAGGCTTGCATAATCTGCCGACCAACCGGCCAGATCCAGCACAGTGGGCATGATGTCAAACTGGCTGCCTACGCGCTCGTCTATGCCGCTCTTGATGCCGGGCCCCACGATCAGCAGCGGAATATGGAAAAGGTTGGGCGCGTTCTCTACATTTTCGACAAACTCGCTGGTGTGGTCTGCCAGCAAGATGAAGATGGTATTGTCGTAATAGCCCGCCTGTTTGGCTGCGGCGATTAATTCGCCGAGTGCCCAGTCGGCGTAATAAATTGCATTGAGTGCCTTGTCGATATCCTTGCCGCCTGTGTATTTTTTCCAGCGATCATCGGGAATCAACCAGGGGGTATGCGAGGTGGAGGTGAAGATGTAACCCAGGAATGGCTTGCTCGCTGCGGCGAAGCGTTTGTTTGCTTCCTGGAAAGTGTTGTGGTCCCAGGTGCCCCAGGTAGAGGCTGCTTTTTTGCGCTCGTGCAATTCGGGGATATCCTGATTGCCCAGGTAAGTGGAAAAACCGGCCCGTGCCGCAATGGCATCGAAGCGCAGTGAGCTGCGGTCACTGCTCTGCAGAAAAATGGTTTCGTAGCCCTGTGACTGTGCAAGCACACCTAGGAAACTCTGCTGGTTTTGCTCCAGCCCTTCACCGAGGAAGGGCAGGCCTGGGAAGGTGGGTATGCCTGCAAGCACGGCTGCAGCGCCCTGAATTGAGCGTTGGCCATTGGCATAGAAATGCGTGTACAGCCGACCTTTGTTGGCAAGGCTGTCAAAATTTGGCGTGACGCCCAAGGGTGGCAGGTTTAAGTGTTTGCGCATGGCATCGATGTGTATCGCCCCCCAGCTTTCGAGCATGATCACCACGACATTGGGTTTGGAAAGAGTCTTAGAATCGCGCAGCGATACGTTTGTCCCCTCTCCCCTCGGGGGAGGGTTAGGGAGGGGGAGGTCAGGATAAACTTTCGCTCTGATTGATGAAGAAGCAGTTGAACGCCGGTACAAAGGAAAATCAGGATTGTAAAAGGACGCACCTTTACCCACGAGATAGTCATGTGTCAGTTTTAAAGCTTCAGCTTGCGGCATAAAAACTTTGGGTGGTGGAGCGCTGTCGTTCAGGGCACGGGCAATGGCAAACGCACCATTCATAGCGAGGTAGCCTTGCCCGAGTGAATTGGAAAAAAATGCTTCGCCCACGCTGATAGGTTTGCCGCCTATACCACCTCGACCGAGTATGGCCAGGAGTAAAAAACCGATGAGGATGCTGGCAAAGCGAGGCCAGATACGACTGGGCGCGACAGGGATGTGATGGGTTAAATAGCGCCAGAAGAAGACGCCTGCCACGGTAGCCAGGCCGAACAGAAACAGCGCACCGCTGTACTGGCTGAACGCAAGCATGACCATCGATGCCATGTCCGACTGGATGGTGCCAATTTCAGCGCCTACATGGCGGTGCACCGTGCCAAAGTAAATGGTGTCGGCGGCCATCATGAAGAGCATTAGCAACAGGGTGATGAAAATAAACCACCCCCACAGGCGCTGCCAGTAAACATGATGTGCCCAGCGGAACGGCAGCATCAGCATAAACAGTAAAGGGATGCCCACCACCATGGCCACCATGGAAACGTCGAATCGCAGCCCGACGGCAAATGACTCGAGGACTTGCAAGGTGCCGAGACTGCGGAAATCATCGTGATACACCATGTATAAAACCAGCCGCATCAGTGTGAAGGGCACCATGCATGCGAGGAAAATAAGCAGCATGCGACTGTAGGCATTCTTGTGCTGAAGCAGACGGGTAATATTCATGTCGGTATTGTTAAACGATGAATAGACGTAAGACGTGAAATAAAATTAACTAGGGTGTTAATTTGTAATGTTTTTGATCCATGCCAAAAATTGCTCCGGATTTTGATAGCCCATCACACGGAAATCAGCCAGTTCCTTGCCTTGCCTGTCGAAAAATAGAATAGCCGGCGGGCCGAAAATTTGATAGCGCTGCATAAAGCCCTTGTCATCGTCGTTGTTGGCGGTCATGTCGACTTGCAGCAGCAGGGTGTTTTTGAGCTGTGCCTGAACTTTTGCATCAGAGAAAGTGAAGTTCTCCATTTCCTTGCAGGAAACACACCAGTCGGCATAAAAATCCAGCATCACGGTTTTGCCTTTTGCCTGGGCGACCCGTGCATCCAGCTCGGCAAGCGTTTTTACCCGCTCAAATTGCAGGTGGGAAGTTTGAGCAACGGCTTGTCCACCGCCAAGGGCGCCCAATGGTCGAAGAATATCTTTCGCACCCGAGAGTGCTCCTATTAGCAATGAGATGCCCAGCAGCAATATGAGGATGCCTATACCCTTGCCAAGTTTATGCCAGCCGCTGACGTTGGTGTGCAATGCATCCAGTGCATGCAAATATACTGCAGATAAGATCAGCAAGGTTGCCCATAGCAGCATTACCACGCTCAGTGGAAGCAGGGACGAGATCAGCCAGATGGCAACGCCCAGCATCATGACACCGAAAATATTTTTTATGGACTCCATCCAGGCTCCGGCTTTGGGCAGCAAAGCACCGGCAGATGCGCCCACCATCAGTAGCGGTACACCCATTCCAAGGGCCATTGCATATAGAGCCGACCCCCCCAGTACAGCATCATGCGTTTGGCTGATATATATTAGCGCGCCAGTCAGCGGTGCTGATACACAGGGGCTGACTATCACGGCAGACAATGCGCCCATAATAAATACGCCGCTTAGATGTCCGCCATGCAGGCGGTTGCTTGTGCCGGTGAGCTTATTTTGCAGTGCAGAGGGTAGCTGCAGTTCATAGAAGCCGAACATTGATAGCGAAAGTAGAACGAACAGGGCGGCAAAGCTGCCCAGCACCCATGGTGTCTGCAACGCAGTCGAAAGTAACGAACCGGAAAATCCCGCAGCAACACCCGCTGCGGCATATGTGATTGCCATACCCTGAACATAGGCAAACGATAACAGGAAGCCGTGCATTTTGGTAATAGTGTGGCCGCGACCGACGATGATGCCTGAAAGAATCGGGATCATTGGAAATACGCAGGGGGTGAAGGTCATAAGTAGCCCGAGACCAAAGAATGCTAACAAGATCAGCCAGAAACTTTTCTGCTTGAAGATACGTGCGATTTTACTGTTTTCAGATTCAACTGCGGGTGCTTGTTGTGCGGCTTGGGGCGCAGCCATTTCAGCCTGGACAGGTGCACTGCTTGTGGTGCCAGCAGTCGCGGCAGCACTGGCAGGAGGAAGGGATAACTTGATTTCCTTGAAAATCGGCGGGTAACACAGGCCGTTTTCACTGCATCCCTGATAGCTCGCCTCCAACACGATATTCTGCTTGGTGGTGTGTGTGTTTAGCAGGGCGATTTCAACCTGGAATGATTGATGGAACACTCTCATTTCACCAAAGTTGGGGTCGTTCTTGAGGTCACCCTGGGGCATATTGGCATTGCGAATTTTGGCAGCGCCGCTCTTGATCTTGAAACTTGTTTTGTCGCGATACAAATAGTAAGTGGGGGTTACCTTAAAATTTGCATGTATGGTTTGCGCGTCTTTAACGGTTGCAGTAAAACCGAATGCCTCGTCGGGAGGCAGAAAGACCGGTTGCGCGCCGCCACTTAAACTGGGCAGTCGATCCAGCAGGCTTTCGGCATGGGCGAGTGGGGTAATACACAAAGCGAGCAAGAGCAAAAAACGCATGAAATTATTCCTTGGTTAAAACATCAATTGATGAAACTTCATTTACGACCCATTGCAGATAAGCGGGCAATCCACCGACTTCAGAGACAGTGATAATCTCGGGAAGTTCATACGGGTGCTGCGAACGTATTAATTCTTCCAGCCGGGGATACGCTGCACGAGTGGTTTTGATCAGCAGCGGTACCTCACCGGTAGTTTCAATTTTACCCTGCCAGCGATATACCGATTGAGACACGGCCAGAATATTAACGCAGGCTGCGGCACGCTTCTCGACCAGGCTGTGCGCCAGACGCTGGGCACTGTCATGATCCGGCAGATTGGTCAGCACCAGTAACACTTCCTCCTTCATCAGTTTGCTCCTGCCCGTGCACAGCGCACACCGAGTTGCATCAATTCGTCCCACACATCGCCGCTACGCAAACCTTTTACCAGCTTGTCTATCATGGCCGCCTGACGCAAGGCGCGTTCGGCAAAGGCGGGGGAGAAGCGGCGCACGGCACGTTCCACCAGTTTCTGCTTCACACCCCATACACGGGCATCCCTTAAGGCGCCGGCCATATTGCCGCTGTGCTGCATGGCACGTGATACCCTGGCCATGGTGCGGATGTCCTCGGCCAGTGCCCACAGGATCAAAACCGTGGCGGTACCTTCGGCACGCAATCCCTCCAATATATGCACAAAACGTGCCGCGTCACCTGCCAGCATGGCTTCGGACAACTTAAAAACATCGTAGCGCGCCACATCCATGACCGCGTCCTTGACCTGCTCAAAAGTCAGCGCCCCTTCGGGGAACAGCAAGGCGAGTTTCTGGATCTCCTGAAAGGCTGCCAGTAAATTCCCTTCCACGCGCTGCGCCAGAAAAGCCAGGGTATCCTTGTCGGCAGACTGCTTCTGGCGCTGCAAGCGCTTTGAAATCCATGCGGGTAATTCATGCAGGGGTATCTCATCAGCGGCAAGCACCACGCCTTGCTCGGCCAGCGTGCCGAACCATTTGCTTTTCATCGTCGCGCCTTCAAGACGCGGCAGTGAAATCAGCGTGATGGTATCAGTGCTTAAGTGCTGGCAGTAGTCTAGCAGGGCCTGTGCGCCTTCCACGCCCGGCTTGCCGGAGGGGATGCGCAAATCGAGCAGCTTCAGGGAAGAGAATAGCGACAGGCTTTGTGAACTGTTGCACAGCTCAGCCCATTTAAAACCGGTATCGGCAATCAGCACTTCGCGCTCGCTGTATCCCTTGGCTTTTGCTGCTGCGCGTACAGTATCGGCAGCCTCTATCGCGAGTAGTGTTGCCGCACCATGAATAATATAGAGCGGTTGCAAGCCTTTGCTTAAGTGTTGCGGCAGATCTTCAATGGCAAGCTTCATGGAAGGCGTAATAATAAATATTATTTTGCTGGAGTTGGAGTTAAAGCTGGTGTTGAAACAGGAGCTGTCTTGGTTGATGGTTTGCTCTTTATCTTTGCGCGGCTGAGGCGTCGCATAACCTGCTGTACGGCGTCAGAACGCATGTCGCGGTATAGCAGCGCTTCTTCCTGTTCCTTGGCCAGGACTTGCGACACATCGTAAGCAAGCGTGCGCTGCAATACAATTTCAACGGCGGGAATCCAGTCATTGAGCTGTTTGTCATATGCACGTAGCGAAACACGATAAAACAGTTGATATTCGAGTACCTGGCCCACACCGGAAAGCGCCAGAATCTGTTTGTCATTTCTTTCGGAGACGATATCCAGGGTCAGGTCTGCCTCTGCACTGGTTGGCGTCAGTTTTATCTGGTACAACTCCAGGCTGTTCTCAAGGTCGGCAACAAAAGGCGTGGGAGCGGCAGACCTCAAATAGAGAGATTTAAAAGGGAAGTTTGCTTCAAGTACATTATGCCCGCGTAAGTGAAAGCCGCAGGCGCTGAGCGTCAGAGCAAGGATCAAAAGCAGGAGGGCGCGCATAGTCAGATCACCACGTTGATTAATCGTCCAGGTACTACAATCACTTTTTTCGCAGCGCCACCAGCCAGTTGTTTTTGCACGGCTTCATGCGCCAGCGCCAGTTGTTCCAGTGTGGCCTTGTCGGCATCCTTTGCAACACGCAAATTGCCGCGCAGCTTGCCGTTGACCTGGATCACCAGCTCGATTTCGTCCTGTACCAGCGCGGCTTCCAGCGGCTCCGGCCAGGAAGCGTTGAGAATGTCGTCGCCATAGCCCAGCTCACGCCACAAGGCATGAGTGATATGCGGGGTGATGGGTGACAGCAGGCGCAGCAGGATGGACAGCGCTTCGCTCACAGCTGCACGATTGTTTGCCTCTTTGCCTGTTTTTTCCAGTGCGTTGAGCATCTTCATCGCGGCGGACACTACGGTATTGAACTGGAAGCGTGCGAGATCGTAATTCGCTTGTTTCAGAGCAAGGTGAATCTCGCGGCGCAATTCTTTTGCAGGATTGTCCGTTTTGTCGAGATCATGAGATTCTTTGCCAATACCGCCAAACTCGGCGGCGAATGTCCAAACGCGCTTGAGGAAGCGGTGCGATCCTTCCACGCCGGAATCGCTCCACTCCAGAGTCTGTTCAGGTGGTGCTGCAAACATCATGAACAGGCGCGCGGTATCGGCGCCATATTGTTCAATCAGCGATTGCGGATCGACACCATTGCGCTTGGATTTGGACATGGTGCCTATGCCCTGATAGTCGATGGCGGAACCATCGCTACTCAGTTTTGCGCCAGTCGCCTTGCCGCTGTCATCGCGTACCAGTTCCACCTCTTCCGGTGCGAAATATTCGATGCCGCCCTTGGCGGTGCGGCGCGAGAAGATATGGTTCAGTACCATACCCTGCGTTAATAGATTGGAAAAAGGCTCATCAAGGGTTTGAGCTACGCGCTGCGCGCCGTTTGTCCCCTCTCCCCCCGGGGGAGGGTTAGGGTGGGGGAGCACACTTAACAAACCCACATCGCGTAGAACTTTCCACCAGAAGCGCGAATACAGCAGGTGCAAAATCGCATGTTCGATGCCGCCGATATACTGATCGACCGGCATCCACTGGCTGGTTTCGCCGTCGACCATTGCATCGGATTTAAAGCCGCTTGGCCCGAGACCCGACGCGAAGCGCGCGTAATACCAGCTCGAATCGACAAAGGTATCCATGGTGTCGGTTTCGCGTTTGGCTGCCTTGCCGCACTTGGGGCAGGGGACGTTGAGGAAGTCGGTGCGTTTCAACAACGGATTGCCGGAACCATCCGGCACACAGTCTTCCGGCAATTTAACCGGTAACTGGTCGTCGGGCACGGGAACCGAGCCACAAGTGTCGCAATGGATGATGGGGATAGGGCAACCCCAGTAACGCTGGCGCGAAACACCCCAGTCGCGCAAGCGCCACTGCACCTGCTTGCTGCCGAGATTTTTTGCATTGAGGTCGGTAGCGATCGCATCCACCGCCTGTTGGTAATTCAGGCCGTCGTATTTGCCGGAGTTAATACAGAGACCATCTTTGGTGGCGTACCATTCTTGCCATTGATCGGCGCTGAAAGGCAAAATCCCCCCTAGCCCCCCTTTGTTAAAGTGGGGAATGCTCTTCGTTGAGTTTGCAGCTACACTTTGCACATCCGCGTCTCCCCACTTTGTCAAAGGGGGGGTGGGGGGGATTTGAATGACTTGCTTAATCGGTAGTTTATATTTAAGCGCAAACCCGAAATCGCGCTCGTCATGCGCCGGCACCGCCATTACTGCGCCTTCGCCGTAGCCCATCAGCACATAGTTACCCACCCATACAGGTACTTGTTCTCCAGTCAACGGATGTGTCACTTTAAGGCCGGTATCCACGCCTTCTTTTTCCATGGTTGCCATGTCGGCTTCCATCACCGAGGTGTGTTTGCACTTCTCGATAAAATCGGCAATTTGCTTGTTGCCCTGCGCGGCATGGGCTGCCAGCGGATGCTCGGCGGCCACCGCCATAAAGGTGACGCCCATGATGGTGTCGGCGCGGGTGGTGTACACCCACAGCTTGCCGTCGTTGATTAGTTTGCCAGTGTTGTCCTTGATGTCGTGGGTGAACGCAAAGCGCACGCCGAAGCTTTTGCCGATCCAGTTGGCCTGCATCGTTTTCACGCGCTCGGGCCAGCCCGGCAGCTTGTCCAGATCGGCCAGCAGTTCTTCTGCGTATTGGGTGATGCCAAAGTAGTAACCAGGAATCTCGCGTTTTTCCACCAGCGCGCCGGTGCGCCAGCCGCGACCGTCGATCACCTGTTCATTTGCGAGCACGGTCTGATCCACCGGGTCCCAGTTCACCACCTGGGTCTTTTTGTAGGCGATACCTTTTTCCAGCATGCGCAGGAACAGCCACTGGTTCCACTTGTAGTAATCCGGCTTGCAGGTCGCCAGTTCGCGCTCCCAGTCGATGGCAAAGCCCAGCGACTTGAGTTGCTTTTTCATGTAAGCGATATTGTCGTAAGTCCACTTGGCGGGCGGCACTTTATTTTGAATCGCCGCATTTTCCGCAGGCAGGCCAAAGGCATCCCAGCCCATCGGCTGCAGCACGCTGTAGCCACGCATTTTGTGCCAGCGTGAGAGAACGTCGCCGATCGTATAGTTGCGCACATGGCCCATGTGCAGCTTGCCAGAAGGATAGGGGAACATCGACAGGCAGTAGTACTTGGGTTTGCCCGCTTCGTATTTTGCCTTGAAGGTTTGATTGCTGTCCCAGTGTTGCTGGGCGCTGGCTTCGATTTCTTTTGGGGTGTAATTCTGTTGCATGGCGGCCTGATTCTTAATGTGTCTGATCAAGCTGCCATTATATACGGAGAGCGAGGGAGAAACTTAACCTGGACTTGACCGGGTGGTGGATTTTATGCCGGGCCTGGCGCAGCGACTATTTAGATAGCTTGTCCTGCAATTCCTGTCCGGTTTTTTCCAGCGCGCGGCCACCCTTTTCAAGTGTTTCACCGCTCAGGCGTTTTACTTTTTCACCCAGTGATTCATGGTAGGCGAACGGGTTTGAGTGCAACGGCATTTGCCTGCCGATATTGACACCCAGCCACAGGCCAATGGCGACACCAATGATCATGCCAAACAAAATAATCTTGATATTTTTCATATTTCCCCCGTCTGTTCTTAAGGTTACTTGCTTGCTTCGCGTTCAATTTCTTCTACGGTGACATGGCGTACATCGCGCCCCTTGACCATATACACAACGTACTCGGCCATATTCTGCGCATGGTCGCCTATGCGTTCAATGGCTTTAGCAACAAACAGAATTTCCAGCGAGGTAGAGATTGTGCGCGGGTCTTCCATCATAAAGGTGATCAGGTAGCGCATGATGGCGCGGAATTCTTCATCCACCTGTTCGTCCTGGCGCACCACTCTTGCGGCTGCTGCGACATCCAGTCGAGCAAAGGCATCTAGTGCGCTATGTAGCATGTTGAGCGCCAGTTCGGCGGCGTGTTTGATTTCGTGGTAGCGCGGCAGGATGATGCTTTCCCTTTTGGAGAGCAACAGTGCCATGCGCGAAATTTTCTGCGCTTCATCGCCGATGCGCTCAAGGTCGGTAATGGTCTTGATCACCGTCATGATCATGCGCAGGTCGCCTGCGGCAGGCTGGCGCCGCACCAGGATGTGGTTGCAGTTTTCGTCGATCTCGACTTCCATTGCATTTACGCGGTGATCTTCTTCGATCACGCGTTTCATTAATTTTTCATCGCCGCTGGTGAGTGACTCGATAGCCAGCTTGATCTGGCTTTCCACCAGCCCACCCATCTGCAATACACGGGCTCTGACTGCTTCCAGTTCGGTATCGAATTGTCTTGAGGTATGTTCGCTACTAACCATTTTATTTCCTTGCTTAATATGATGTGCTGACTATAAGGTTGGCCTATTGTACGCCTGCCTTGTTGCGTTTCTATTACATCAGCGTGTAATTGTCTGTACGCCGCTGGCAGTGCCCAGCAACAGCACGTCAGCACCACGACGCGCAAACAGACCGTTAGTCACAACGCCCGCAAGCTGGTTCAGGCTGGTTTCGAGCTCAACCGGATTCAAGATCTGCATGCCATGCACGTCCAGAATGATGTTGCCGTTGTCTGTGGTGAAGCCTTCGCGCAACTTGGGATGCCCGCCGAGCTTGATGATTTCACGGGCGATATAGCTGCGTGCCATCGGGATAACTTCCACCGGAAGTGGGAATTTCCCCAGTACGTCCACCAGCTTGCTTTCATCGCAGACACAGATAAATTTTTTGCTGGCCGCTGCAACTATTTTCTCGCGTGTCAATGCGCCACCACCTCCTTTTACCATGTGCATGTGGCGTGTAATTTCGTCGGCTCCGTCGACGTAGACAGGCAATTCGGTCACATCGTTCAATGACAACACCTCGATGCCGTGGCTTTTTAGCCGCTTGGCCGATGCCTCGGAGCTGGCCACTGCACCGCGTATCCTGTTTTTAATCTTGCCCAACTCATCAATAAAGAAGTTTGCTGTTGAACCCGTACCCACGCCAACGATACAATCTTCGGGCACATATGCGATGGCTGCCTTTGCTACAGCTTGTTTCAAATCATCTTGTGTCATGCTCATGTTTAAACTCTCAGTCCGGTATTTTTTCTTTGCAAGCTGGCAATTATTGCAGGAAATAGCGATTTTAGGAACCATATAAGGCAAAAAGCCATTATGATTGAGTTAATTATAAAATTGTCACATCCATTCAAAACTTAAGAATA
>Ga0315281_10010666_pt1 | contig 12649 bp, 10 predicted proteins | sample YL17G07_0_MG_FD_204540 | JGI IMG/M metagenome (GOLD analysis project Ga0315281, IMG submission 204540) | Sediment microbial communities from Yellowstone Lake, YNP, Wyoming, USA - YL17G07_0 | ecosystem: Environmental > Aquatic > Freshwater > Lake > Sediment | place: USA: Wyoming | collected... | reverse complement strand
GGCGCTTGAGATACTGGATAGCCTTGGCCGGGTCCACGCCCTTGGGGCAGGCGCGCGAGCACTCGCCGGCATAGTGGCAGCGGAAGGCGCCGTGCGCGCTGCCCGTCAGTTGGTTGCGGTCGCGCCGCCCGTCGTCGCGGGTGTCTTGGTTATAGCGCTCGGCGGCCGCCAAAGGCATGGGCCCCAAATACCGCGCGTCGGTGGCCAAGGTGGGGCAGGCGGCCATGCAGCAGCCACACTTGATGCAGTAGGTGAACTGGAGATAGGCCTCGAGTTCCTTCGGAGACTGGTAGAACTCCCCTTGCGGGTCGTTGATCTCAGCTTCATCCGCCCGCACGACGTAAGGCTTTAGCGAACGGTGTTTCTCGAACATGCTCGAGAGATCGGGGACCAGGTCGCGGATGATGTCGAAATTAGGCAACGGCGCCACGGTGAGGTCCGTCGCGGCGATGTGCAGGATCTGGGTGTTGCAGGCCAGGGTCGGCCGCCCGTTCAGAAGCATCCCGCACGAGCCGCACACCCCCATGCGGCACGAATAGCGCCAGGCGAGCGTTGCATCCACGTTGTCCTTGATGTAGTGCAGGCCGTCCAGCACCGTCATGCCTTCGCGTACGGGTATCTTGTAGGTCTTCACGTACGGCGCGCGATCGCTTTCCGGATTGTATCGCGTGACGTGGAAGTTGATCTCGCGTGCCACCTTGCTGTTGTCCGGCATGGTTACCCCCTTGCTCCTACTCTAGCGATGGCGTGCGTCGCGATGGCCGCCCAGGTGCCCAGGCCCATCAGCCCTATCCCCACCACCAGCAGGACGAAGGTGATGGCTTCTTCCACTACCGGCTTCAGCGTCAGCTCGAGCAGGATGGTCCGCAGGCCATAGAGACCGTGGTAGAGCGCCACGCCGAGCAGGAGGATATAAGTGACCGTGAAAAACAGGTGGCCATCCCGAAACAGGCTGTTTTCCGTGGAGATTGCTTCGCCGCTGTACGGGGCAAAAAGCTGCGTGATCCCGCCCAGGTGCATGATGAGCATGTGGAGGCCGAGCAGGAAGAGGATCACCACTCCCGCCGCCATGTGCCAGGTCCAGTATTTCGTTTCGCGCATCGCTCCTCCTACTTTGCCAATCCCAGAAATTCATAGCCGCCGGCCGCGAGCAAAATCGCGGCCAGGATCATCATGACAACGAGCAGGGGCCGCTGGACGTCGAGGGAGGTCTTGTAGGGATAGACAGGTTCGATGGGCTTGCCGACCGCGAATCCCAGTTCCACGAGCACCAGACGGATGCCGTTCAGGGCGTGGTAGGCGAAAGCCGCAAAAACCAGAAACTCCCCCACCTTGAAAATGGGCTGGTGAAAGAATCCCCCTTCGACCCACAGGTAAATGCCGCGGGCGCGCAGGCTCGTAACCAGAATGTGCATCAAGAAGTAGAGAAGAATGCCCAGGCCGGTGAGGCGATGCAGTATGTAGGCGTAGCGCTCGATACCCCAGCGCCCACCCCCGAGCCATCCCCAGATTCCGAGCCGATTATCGTGCCTTTTGACTTCGGCCATGCCGGCCTCCTTCATCTGATCAGCACCTAGCACCCAACACCCAGCCCCCACTCAGTACTTCCGCTCCACTGGCTTCCAGTTGGTGATCGTCACGGGCTTATATTCCAGCCTGGGCTTGCCGCCGGTCGAGTAAACCATGGAGTGGGCCAGAAACGCCGCGTCATCGCGTTTGGGAAAATCCGTCCGGGAATGCGCCCCGCGGGATTCCTCGCGTGCCAGACCGGCAAAGAGCAGCACCTCGGCCAGCTCGAGCATGTTTTCCGTCTCGAGCGCCTGAATGAGGTTGGTGTTGTAGACGCGGCTCTTGTCCTCAATGCCGATTTCCCGGAAGCGCTGCTTCAGCTCGACAATCTTGGCCAGGCCCTCCCGCATGGACTCGCCCGTGCGATAGACACCCGCGTGCCTGTCCATCAGCGTCCGAAGCTCCCGGCGGATGTGGGCCGGGTTCTCGGTTCCGCTCTGTTTGAGCAGCCCGTCAAATATCCGTTTCTCCTCGTCCTGCGCCTGGCTATCCGGCACGTCGCTCAGCGCGGGATTCTGCGCCAGGTACTTCGCGATCTCGGCGCCTGTGATGCCGCCCCACACGAGGCACTCGGCGGTGGAGTTGCACCCCAGGCGGTTCGCGCCATGCATGGAGTGGCACGCCACCTCGCCGGCAGCCCAGATATTCTCCACCTTCGTCCGGCCGTCGAGGTCAGCCTCGATGCCGCCCATCGAGTAGTGAGCGACGGGCCGGATAGGGATCGGTTGCGTGATCGGGTCGAGCCCCAGAAACTTCATGCACACTTCCCGGATCAAGGGCAGGCGCTTGTTGATCTTCTCCGCGCCCAGATGGGTCAAATCGAGCTGGAGGTAGTCGAGCCCGTCGGGGCCGGGGAAGCCGCGCCCTTCGAGGATTTCCGTCATCTCCGCCCGCGAAACGATGTCGCGCGGCGCCAGCTCCATCATCTTGGGCGCGTACTTCTCCATGAAGCGCTCGCTCCGATTGTTGCGCAGGTAGCCGCCTTCACCGCGGCAGCCTTCCGTCATCAGGATGCCCGAGGGCACAAGGCCGGTCGGGTGAAACTGCAGGAACTCCGGATCCTCCAGGGCCAGACCCGCGCGGTAGGCGATGGCCTGTCCATCGCCCGTAACGGTTTGCGAGTAGGTGGTGAATCCATAAAGGTTCCCCAACCCCCCGGAAGCAATCAGGAGAGCCTTGCCGCGCAGGACGTAGAACTCGCCCGTCGGCGCATCGAAGAGAGTGAGGCCGGCGAACCGCCCGCCTTCCAGCAGCAAGGAAGTGACGAAACATTCATCGTAGCGCTTGAAGTTGTTGTATTTGAGGAGATTGTCGTAGAGGGCTTGCATCTCGAAGAAGCCGGTCTTGTCAGCCGCCATGCAGGCCCGCGGAAAAGAATGCCCGCCAAACGGCCGCTGCATGATGCGGCCATCCTCGCGGCGCGACCACGGGACGCCCCAGTGCTCCAAGAGGCGGATCTCATCCGGCGAGGTTCTCACAAATCGGTCCACCGTGTCCTGGTCCGCCAGGAAATCGGATCCTTTCACGGTGTCCCAGGCGTGCAACTCCAAGCTGTCCCCTTCCTCGGGGCGCATCACCGCGGCGGTGCCTCCTTCGGCACACACGGAATGCGAGCGCATGACCTGCACTTTCGACACGATGCCGATGTCGGCCCCGCCCCGCGTTTTGAGGCAGAGCTCCACGGCGGCGCGCAGCCCGGCGAGGCCGGTTCCCAGGATCAAGACATCATGAGTTATCTGCTGCATGCTTCATGTACTCCTTGGTGCTCCCAGAGTAAGAGTTTTGGATGAAAGGCGATCGTGAATTGGAGAGACCATCAGGCTTTTTGGTTTGAGCCACGCGGCCAGTGGTGCTTGGCGCAGTGCGATGCATCCTTAGGAAGGCACAACATATTTCATTCCCTCTATCCTGTCAATTGGGAACTGCGGCTGGAACTGTGCAGGTACAACCGCAGGCAGGGACGTATTGAGTCAACGCGCCAGCGATATCAGGCGCACTACCGGTGAAATCAAGAAAGCACTTCTTTGCCGCGGACTGTAGCGGCGGCCCCACCGTCCCGCCTTGCGGGATCATAGACCTCCGCTTCGGCAACCGCGGAGCCCAGCACCCCATCAAAAGGTTGAGGGCCCCGTTGCGGGAGTTTGCTCCGGTGTGGCGGCTTCCCGGTTTCACCGGCGGAAATGGTGCTTGGTGTATAATGGAAATTCGCGTGTCGGACCGCCAAGTTGCTCCGAGCGCGAACTCTCACGCAGGGTCGAGAGAAAACACGGAGATTTGCAGGATCACCTAACGTCAGAATGAAGTTCTCTCGTCGCCAATTACTCGGTTCCTCGGCCGTTCTGCTGGGGTCCAATCTTCTGGATGCGCTCACGACTCCTTTGTGGAGATGGAGCGGGCGGCCCGTGTTGAAGGCGGCCACGCTGCCGAGTCCCGAAGGCGCCTCGCCTGTTACCTTCGTGGATGTTGCCCAGCAGGCCGGTCTGACGATTCCTAACGTCTGGGGCGGAGTCAGCAGCAAGAAATACATCGTTGAGGCCAAAGGCAGCGGGCTGGCTTTCTTTGACTACGACAACGACGGCTGGCTGGATATCTACCTGACCAACGGGGTCCGGTTCGAGGAAACCTACACGCCGGAGAACGCTCCCACGTCGCACCTTTACAAGAACAACCGCGATGGAACGTTCACCGACGTTACCGAGAAAGCAGGCCTTGGCCGCACCGGCTGGGGCACCGGGGTGTGCGTGGGTGACTACGATAACGACGGTTGGGACGACCTGTTCTGCTGCTATTGGGGCCACAACATTCTCTGGCACAACAACGGGGACGGCACGTTCACCGACGTGACCAAAAAGGCTGGTCTGTATGAAGAGCGCGTCCGCTGGGGCACGGGCTGCACCTTCCTGGACTACGACCGCGACGGCTTCCTGGATCTGTTCGTCTCCAACTACATCGAGCTCGACATCATCAAGGTTCCGGCGCCGGGGCAGACGGGCTACTGCCAGTGGAAGGGCATCCCGGTGATGTGTGGCCCGCGCGGCCTGCCGGGTGGTATGAACATCCTCTACCACAACAACGGCAACGGAACGTTCACCGACGTATCGGAAAAAGCCGGCATCCTGAAACCCGGGCCGCGCTACTCGATCACGGCGGTGTCCTACGACTTTGACAATGACGGCTGGCCGGACATCTACGTGGCTGTTGATTCCGAGCCCAGCATTCTGTTTCAAAACAAGCACGACGGGACTTTTGAGGACGTGTCCGTCATGGCCGGCGTCGCCTACAACGAGGACGGCCAGGAGCAGGCCGGCATGGGCATCGGGGTGGCGGACTACGACGGCGACGGCTGGTTCGACATTTTCAAGACCCATTTCGCTGATGACACCTGCGTTCTTTACCACAACAACGGCGACGGCACGTGGACCGACGCTACCTTCGTGGCCGGCATCGGCGTGAACACGCAGTACGTCAACTGGGGCGCGACGTTCATGGATTACGACAACGACGGCTGGCCCGACATCTTCCACGCCACCGGACACGTCTATCCGGAAATCCTGAAGTACAACCTGGATGCCACCTTCAAGTCCCCCCGCATTGTGTACCACAACCTGGGCAACGGCAGGTTCAAGGACGTTTCCGCACAGATGGGCCCGGGCGTGACCGAGCGTTATTCGAGCCGCGGCCTTGCCATCGGCGACTACGATAACGATGGTGACCTGGATGTCCTCATCCTGAACATGAACGATCCCCCGTCACTGCTGCGGAACGACGGCGGCAACCAGAACAATTGGATCAAGATCAAATTGGTCGGGACGAAATGCAACCGCACTGCCATCGGCGCCCGCGTCCGTGTGGTCACCGGAAAGCACGCCCAGATGGACGAGGTCCACAGCGGCACCGCCGTCATGTCGCAAAGCGATCTGCGGCTGCACTTTGGCCTGGGACAGGCCAAGGTCGTCGATCTCATCGAAGTGAAGTGGCCCACCACCCAGAAGATCGAGAGGTTCACCAACGTCGAAGTTAACCAGTTTCTAACCATCCGGGAAGGTGAGGGGATCATCAAGGCGGTGAAGATTCGCCCCTGAACTTTTTTTGACACTCCCCTTTCTCCGGACGACTGGCTCAGCCCCGGGAGAGGCAGCACGATGTAGGGGTGGGTTTCAAAGCCGCCCCTACTTTCTTGACATTGCGCGGGAGCACGCCTAAGATTCGCTCCGGACTTAAATCTCCATTCCTGGTTTCGCCATGATGCGCAGCAACCGAGGGACGCGGGGTGGGGGGGAATTCGCTCTGTCTGCAACGCTCGCGGCGCTGGTGGGGATGGCAATTCCAGGTGCTCTTGCTGCCACGCCTCAGGGCGAGATTGACGTGTCACCGGAGGCGACGCCGGAAATCCGGCAAGTCAAACCGAACCAGGCCGCAGCGGGCGAGGAAGTCACGCTGGTCATTGACGGGCAGAACTTTTCCCGCGGCGCCTACGTGTCGTTTTCGACTCCTGCAGTTCATGTTGTCTCGACCCGGCGGGCCAGCGCCACTCAACTGGAAACTAAACTGGCGGTGGGAACCAGAGCCCCCGCCGGCACGGTCAGCCTCTATGTGAGCAATCCCGCAAGCGCCGTGGCCGAAGCCGCTTTCACCATCGCCGGAGCAGCCACGGCACCTGCTGCTGCACCTACACCTGCGGCGCCTGCCGCGGAGATCCAGCCCTCGGAACTCGGGACGCCGGAAGTGGTGGCGGTGGAACCATCGCAGGCGGCGCGCGGCGCGCAGGTTAGCGTCAAGATTTCCGGCAAGAATTTCGCCCCCAAGGCCAAGGTTGCCTTTTCGAATCCGGGCATCCGAGTGTTGGACACGCAGGTGGCCAAAGCTACGGAGCTGGTGACGCGCATTCAGATTGCCCCCGATGCTCCCACGGGGGCAGGCGGCTTGTTTGTGGTCAACCCTGATGACCGCGAAACGGAAGTTGCGTTCACGGTTACGGACGAGACTCCCCCCGCCGCACCAACTGCACCGACACCCCCTGCGACTCTGGCAACACCCGCGGCCCCCGCCGCAGCCGCCAGTACGGCCCCTGCGACCGCTACCCCTGCCGCCGCTGAAACCTTGCGGTTTGAGGTAATCGGCCTGGGGGATGTCGCGAGCATTCTCCAGACGCGCAACCTGCCCAAGGGGACGCTGACTTTCGCGGGCGGAAAGCTCCGGTACGAAGAAGCAGGGAAGGAAGTGTTCGCGGTGTCGGCGGCGGACATCAAAGAGATCGACATGAACACCATCCTGGGAGTGAATACCGGAACCTTCCACGTCATTCTCAGCTCGGGCAAGACGTTCAACTTCGCCGCGCCGTCACTACGCCCCCCGGACGGCCAGGCCATCGCCGATTCCCTACGTGGAGCCTTGAAGTAGCGCCTGATTGTAGCGGCGGCCTGTGACCGCGATGCCCGGCCGCGGCATCGAAAAGGCCTGTCCTGGATACAGGCGCACAGCCAACTTATGGACGTGATGATGAAATTCCAGCAAGCGATGCAAGGCGATTGGGGCAAGGGCGGCACGTCCCAGCTATGGCTGTCGCCTGACACAATCAAGTACGTCCAGGGAGAGAAGACCGTCTTTTCGGAACCGGCCTCCGGCGTGAGCAAGGTGGAAGAGATGAGCATGATGGGCCAGCCCACCGGCGTTTTCCGCATGGTGTTCAAGAGCGGGAAAATCTACAACTTCATGGAGCAGTCTGAAGGAGGGGCGGAGAAGGGTCAGGGGTTCAAGACCGTGAAGAAAAAGCTCGGGAAGTAGGCGGCGCGCCGACCGGGTGTAGAATCCGCCCATGAAGTCTTGGTGTAGGTGCACTCTTCTCGAAGCCCTCGGATGGGTACCGGCGGCGGGGCTGCTGCTGGCAGTCCCGCTGGTTTTTCACCGCAGCTTTGCCGGGCAGTTTTCCTACATCAAACTAATCCTCACCGAAGGACTACTTCTCCTCGGGCTGGTGGGCTGGACGCTTGCCCTGGTCTGGGGAAAACTCCGCTGGCCGAGGCGGTTTGCCCTTGGGCCACCTCTGGCGCTCCTGACGGTCGCGATCCTTCTATCCTGCTGGCACAGCCCCGTCCCCGCTTTTAGCCTAATTGAAGCCGAGTACTTTCTGTGCGGACCTCTCTGGCTCCTGCTGCTGGTTGTCTGGAGTGGAGGAGAGGCGAGGGTGCGGGCGCTTGCCATGCTGGTGGCCGTGGCGGGAACGGTGGTTGCGGTGATTGCGCTTTTGCAGTGGTCGGGCCACGATCCACTGCTGTTTGGAGGGTATCACATCGTCTGGGGAACGATGTTGGGGCGCATGCGGCTGTATTCGACCTTCGGCAACCCCAACTTTGTAGCCGGCTACTTGATTGGAGCCATCTTTCCGGCGCTGGCCCTGGCGGGCGTGTCTTCAAAGCTGGCTGGGAAGGCTGCGGGGTGTGCCTCGGTAGTGGCGATGTTCGCTGCCATCGTCGGAACGCGCTCGCGCGGGGCGTGGGTGGGGCTTGCCGCCGGCTTGCTTATCGCCCGGTTTGTGTGGCGACGCGAAGCGGCATCAGCTCAGCCATCTTCTCCGGGGGCGGCTGAGGGTGGTCTCGCGTCCACGCAATGCGTGGTGATTCCCGCAGCGCTCGCGTTCATCGCCTCAAGCCTTGGCCAAGCGGCCGACGTGCTGCTGAATCGCTTCGAGGGCCGCGTCTATTTGTGGCGGGTCAGTTGGCCGATGCTTGTGGAGCACCCTCTGCTCGGCAGTGGCTGGGGCACCTTCCAACTTCGCTTCCTGGATTTGCAGGCGCGGTTCCTTCAGGCGCATCCTGAGTACGTCCACTACTGGAGCCACGTCCGGCAGCTTCACAACGATCCATTTCAAATCCTGCTGGAAGCGGGCGTCTTGGGCCTGGTGGCTCTGGGGTGGGTGTGGTGGGCTTTCGGGCGGGAAGCGCGCCGGGCGCTTCGCGGCGCCCCGCGAGTGCCGCGCCTATGGATTGGGGCGAGCGCCGGAGGGGCGAGCGCCCTCCTGGTGAACTCGCTCTTCAATTTCCAGCTTGCCATTCCGCCCACCTTGCTCCTGCTTTTCACCCTGCTGGCGTTTCCGAGTCTGCTGCTAGCCGGGGACAGCACGCGGAAGGAGTGCGATGCATTTCCCGGCCCCGAGGCGGGCGAGAAGAAGCGGAGTTTGGTGGGGGTGCGAGTGGTCGCGAGTCTCGCCGTTGTGGGATTCGCCGCGCTGCTGCTTCTCCAGATCGCGCGTCGCGCCGCTGCGGAGTACGACTACATGCTGGCCCTGAGTTATGAACGCCAGGGGGAGATCGCTCGTGCCGAACAAATCTTTCGCCAGGGACTGGAGCACGCACCGCTTCACGGGCGCCTTCGCTACGGGCTGGCGCGCTCCCTCTACCTTAAGGGGAGATTCCCCGAGGCCCTCACGGAAGTCCTGCTGGCGGAGCGCACCTTCGCAGATTCCCATCTGGAGGTGTTGAAGGCGCGAATTCAGGATCAGATGGGTCTCGTCGACCCTGCGCTCGAGACCTATCGCCACGCCTTGGCGCTGGATCCCACGTTGAAATCTGTACGGGCGGATATCGAACGGCTTAGTAGCGCCCACCGTTAGGTGGGCACATGGCGTGGCAACCTGAAGGTTGCCGCTACGTAGCGGCCGCCTTTAGGCGGGCACTGAGGGTTGCCGCTACTTCGGGCTCAGGATCCGCCAGACGGTCCCGCCGAAGATGTTTTCCTGCGCCGCTTTGGGGACACCACAAGCGTCGAGCATCTTGTGGTAGCGATCCAGTTCGCGGTCGAATTCCTCCAGTTCTCCATTGAACACATCCGAGCCAAACACGAGCTTCTCGAAGGCGTGCGGGCCGCCGGCGGGCGTGTGCGGGCTGACTACGCCGGACCACCAGAAGATAGACTTCCAGAAGGTAGGATCATCCTGCTTCTTGATGAGTGACGACCCGGAGAGATCGAAATAGAGGTTCGGATGCCAGCGCGCCATTTCCGCTGCCCAAGCGTAATCGGGATTGCCGAGGTGCGCGCCGATGATGGTGACCTTCGGGAAACGCCGGGCGATGGCGTCGAGCGTGGTCGGGCGCATGCGATCCACGCTGATATCCGTGGGGATGGTTGGGTCGGGGCGGTTCACGATGCCCGTGTGAAAGAGCAGGATCATGCCATATTTCTCCGCTCGCTCGTAGATCGGCCAGTAGCGGCGATCGTCGTAGTTGTAGAGCGCCGAGGTGATTTCACCCAGGCCGCGGCAGCCGGCCTCGTGGAAGCGATCGACGAGCGAGACCGCGACGGGATCGTCGAGTTGCAGTTCGCCCAGGCAGATCAGGCGATTTGGGTGCTGGCTGATGACCGACGTCACGCTCTTCAGGTCTTTTGGGGCGGTAATCAGCAGCGCTAGCCCGTCCATGGCGTCAAGCTTGGCCACCAGCTTCTGAAGGAAGGCCGGGTCGCCGTTGTGATGGATGTGCGCGTCTATCAGTTTGGGACGCGCGGTCTGGGCGAAGAGCACCCAAGGGCTGGTTAGCAGCGCGACGAGGAAAAAGAACCAACGTGGTCTACTCATGGAATACCCTCCGGGTTCCGAGGCATGTTTCGCAATCCTTGCAGACTCTCCATTCTTGGCCACACACTTTGGGTTTGCAAGTGTCAAATCGGCGGAGGTAGGGGCCACGGGCATACTGTCCTAATCGTTGCCAAGCCTCGGCACTCCAGCCTTGTACGTGTCCTAATCTGTTGCAAATTAAAGGCTTGCAGCCCATCCTGACAGGGTATCTTGGGCTCGTGTGCGCGATGGGCGGCACGAGCTTTACCTTGGCCTTCACTTTCGCCCGTGTCGCCACTGTGGTAGACTACGCCTTCGAAACAGCCGCCTCGTAACCTCCTGGGAGTCCCCCTATGAAGCGCTATGGTGAGCATCGCTTCCCCGGCAAGCTCTTTGTGGTCGAGGGCATCGACGGCTCGGGAAAATCCACGCAACTGATGCTCCTCCACCAGTGGTTGCAGGCGGAGGGCTACGGCACGGTGTTCAGCGAATGGAATTCCTCGCCGCTGGTGAAAGAGACGACGCGGCGGGGCAAGAAGAAGCAGATGCTGACGCCGGCCACCTTTAGCCTGATCCACGCTACCGACTTCGCCGACCGCATGGAGCACAACATCATTCCGCTGCTTAAGGCCGGAGCTGTGGTGCTCTGCGATCGTTACATCTACACCGCCTTCGCGCGCGACGTGGTGCGGGGGATGGACCCCAAGTGGGTGCGGGAACTCTACAGCTTTGCCGTCAAGCCCACGGGGGCGTTCTACTTCCGCGTCCCGCTGGATGTGGCCATGCGGCGGATTCTGGACGGTCGGACCGGCCTCAAGTTCTACGAGGCGGGGATGGACTTGGAGCTCGCGGATGAGCCGGAAGAGAGTTTCCGTGTCTTCCAGGGCCGCATCCTGGACGAGTACGAGAAGATGGTCCCCGAGTTCGACTTGACCGTCATAGATGCGACGTTCCCCATCGAAGAGCAGCAGGTGCAGATGCGGCAGATCGTGAAGGCCAAGCTGGTGCAGGCCAAGCGACTGAGGGTGGCGCCGTGAGAGAGACTTATGGAGTGGCTCTGCCGGGGATGAACCTGGCGGACTTGACCGGCAAGCTGATTGTCGTTGAGGGAACCGACGGCGTGGGTCGGTCCACCCAGATCGGCTTGCTCAAACCCTGGCTGGAGCAGCAGGGCCGCGCCGTGCTGGAGACGGGCATGACCCGTTCGTCCCTGGCAGGCAGGGGCATCAAGCAGGCCAAGGAAGGACACACGCTCGGGCGCATCACTCTGAGCCTGTTCTACGCCACGGACTTTACCGACCGCCTGCTGAACGAAATCGTCCCAGCGCTGCGCGCGGGCTTCGTAGTGCTGACCGACCGGTACATCTACTCCCTGATGGCGCGCGCCATTGTGCGCGGCATCGATCCGGCCTGGATTCGCAGCGCATACAGTTTTGCTCTAAAACCCGACGCCGTCTTCTACCTGCGCATTGGGGTGGATGACCTCATCCCTCGGGTGGTCTTTTCCCGGGGATTTGATTACTGGGAATCCGGCATGGACCTCCACCCCAGCGAGGACATGTACGAGAGTTTCCGCAAGTACCAGACCGCGTTACTGGAGCAGTTCGATATCCTGGGCGAAGAGTACGGGTTTGACGTGGTGGACGCTTCCGCCGATATTCGCACCGTCTTCGAGCGCCTGCGGGCCGGTGTGGCCCGGGTCTTGAGCGGCGAACCCCGTGAGCCTTTGTTTGCAGTTCCTCGTCCGAAAGAGGCGGTGGAAGAAGCGCCGGAAGCGGAGGGGCTGGGGGAAGCCAAAGCAGTCCCGAGGCCCGCTCCGAATAAGGCCGGGACGGTGGGAGAGTAGCTATTACCGATTGAAGATTGATGATTGCCGATTTAGAAAGCAAGTCCCCAAACGGCAATCATCAATCTTCAGTTTCTTCAGGGAGTAATCCCGAAGGTCGCGGCGGGCGACGCCAGCACCTCCGCCACCCAATCCCTCATCTGCTGGTAGCCCTCAGAATCCGTCGTCATTCGGAAGTACTTCTGCCGGTGAGTCTGCTTGTGGAGGCGGATTCGCAGGATTAGCCGCTCGACTCCGATGGCGATCTGGAGATGGTCCCGGAGGAACTGGGGACGGGCGACCATCTCGGTCATCATCTGTTCCATCACTTCCAGGTCGTGCCAGTCGCCTAGCAGCTGCTGGAGCGTCCGCAGCCGGGCGAGAGTTTCTGCGGCCCCGGGAACGTTAAACTCGCGAATCACCTCGATGAGGTAACGGACGCGCTTGGCGGCGATGCGTACGCCGTGGATGACGGCCGCGCTCGAGTCGCGGTGGGATTGGGCAATCTGCGTTTCCATGCGGTGCCAGACACGCTCCAGCGCTTCGGCCAGCCGTTCGTAGAACTCTTGCGGACCAAGCTCGCTCGGAGGCTCACCGCGGCGGGCAGAGCCCATGGCGAGGTGGCTGGGAGCCAGATGCTCCTTGAGCTGCACGTAGAAGACGGCCAGGTTCACCTTGCCGAGCTTGCGCACCGCCTTCTCGAAGTT
>Ga0315281_10010664_pt1 | contig 12650 bp, 10 predicted proteins | sample YL17G07_0_MG_FD_204540 | JGI IMG/M metagenome (GOLD analysis project Ga0315281, IMG submission 204540) | Sediment microbial communities from Yellowstone Lake, YNP, Wyoming, USA - YL17G07_0 | ecosystem: Environmental > Aquatic > Freshwater > Lake > Sediment | place: USA: Wyoming | collected... | reverse complement strand
TCGGGATGAACAATGCCACTGATCGTGACGCCCTCAATTTGGCCGATCTCGACCCAGTAGGAGGCATCGCCTGACCCGACCCGCACAAAGCACCCGGGCGCGACATGGCCAAGGTCTTCTTCGGTTACGGCGTCAGGGTGTTCAACTTCCTCGTCAAGTATGGCGACACCCGTCGTTGACCCGAATACACAGCTTCTCGGAAATGCGAGATTGAGGTCTTGTTCGGTTACGGTGGCAGGGAATCCACTTTCCACGGCGAGCTTGTCTCTATCCATCGATAACTCCAAGGTGTGGTTTGCAGAGAGAAGAAGATTGGGATCTTCAGTTATGTTGGCAGGGTATTCACTCTTCTCGCCGGGTTTGACGGCATCTGTCGGTGGCTCCAATGCGTGACTTCCCTGATAAAGGAGCCTGACGTCTTCTCCTGTATCTTTGGAAAGGTCGCCACTTCCTTGGCCTGCATTGCTGGTGTCTGTTGCTGACACCACCATGTTACTGCCAGGGATCGAGAGCTTGTGACTTACGTCGCTTGTAGCAGCAAACCACGCCGCTGCTCCGGCGGCGAATCCTGCAGCATAGCCTTCTGCGTAATCCTTGTTGCCATTACCAAGCTTGTTGACACCCATCATATACACGCCCCCGCGTCACCCGACATGTCAAAATACTACTCTTGTGGCAGGTTGCGACAAGCCAAAATATGACTATGCAAGCCCAAAGCCAGCTATGGTTGGTGCGCGCACTGGATCAACATTTTGGGTTGGCGATACGGCGACAAATATTTCTTGATACGCCCATAACCGGGACGTCGATACGCAAGGGACGGCAGCAGGAAAGCCGCCAATCAGGAGGATTATTTCCTGATCGGCGCTCCTGAGATGGCTTGCGTTCAGCGGGTGCCGAGCAATTCAACTTCAAAAATGAGCGTTGCCTTGGGAGGGATCACGCCACCGGCGCCGCGATCGCCATAGCCGAGCTGCGGCGGAATGGTCAGGCGCCGTACCCCGCCCACCTTCATGCCGGCCACGCCCTCGTCCCAACCGCGAATCACCTGGCCGGCGCCGAGCTTGAATTCGAACGGTTCGTTGCGGTCCTTGCTGGAATCGAACTTGGTGCCGTTCTCCAGCCAGCCGGTGTAGTGCACGGAAACGGTCTGGCCTTTGCTGGCGACGTCGCCCCCGCCCACGCTGGTGTCTTCGAATTTCAGTCCGGAATCGGTCATCTGTGTCATGCAAATCCCCTGTTTAAATTGTACGCAGTGTCGCCATACATGATACGCGAGACCGCCACGTCTGGCAGCCTTCCCGGCGCACCTCTCCCGTGCCTGATCCAGATGTAGGTCGGGCTAAAGCCCGACCTACAGAGGATCGCAATTTGTAAGGAGGTTCTCCTCTTCCCCTGCCGCAACGCATTCAGCAAGGTAGCGGCCCTATGGCCAACTCCCCCTACATCTTCGATGCCAGTGCGGATAACTTTGCGCGCCTGGTACTGGAAAATTCCGCCAAGGGCCCGGTGCTGGTGAATTAATGGTCGCCGAAGGCCGGCCCGTGCCTGATGCTGATGCCGCGCCTCGTGCGTCTGGCGGGAGAATTCGGCGGGCACTTTCTGTTGGTCATGCTCAACACCGACGAGCTGGGCCAACTGGCGCGCTCGCAGGGTGTGGTCAGCCTGCCAACGATTAAAGTCTACCGGAGTGGCAAGGTGGTGGACACGCTGCACGGCACAGAGCCCGAAGACTCGCTGCGCAATTTCATCCGCCGGCAGCTCAGCGGCAGCACCGACACGCTATTGCTAAGTGCCCTCAGCACGCACGCGCAGGGCGACACCGCCAGCGCCGTGCGTCTCGCCGCCGAAACCGCAAACGTGCCATCCTTGGCGCGCCTTGATCGCATCGCCGAAGCGGTACTCGCCGATCCGCAGAACACGCGCATCCCGCTCGATCTCGCCAAGCTGCTGGTGTTGCAGGGCCGCTACGCGCAGGCCGACGATCTGCTGCAGGCGTTGCCGCTCGAAGTGCGCGGGCGAGTTGCCGGAACTCCGCCAACTCGCCGCGCATGTGTCCATCGCGTGCTGCGTTACCGCGTGTTGCTGCAGGCGGGAATGCATTGATGTGTCAGCACAAGATTGTTCCCACCCAAATACATTTGCGCGCGGCTTCCTGTCCCGAGCAAGAGGCGACGCGCTTACTTCTTCGCCGGGGCTTTCCGTTTCGGGGTCGGACGTTTTGAACGTGCGCCGGTTTTCTTCAGCGCGCGGGGCGGCGCAACGGCCGGGCCCATTTCAAGACGCTTGTTCCCGGCCAGCAACGCGGCGAGGCCCGCGGCCGGCAGCGGTTTGCTGAAATAATATCCCTGCATGGCGTCGCAGCCGCGTGCGCGCAGGAAGTTGAGTTGCGCCAGGGTTTCGACGCCCTCGGCGATCACCTTGATCTCCAGGCTGCCTGCCATGCTGATGATGGCGGTGGTGATGGCGGCGTCGTTCGGGTCGGTGGTGATGTCGTCGATGAAGGATTTGTCGATCTTCAGGCAGTTCAGCGGAAAGCGCTTAAGGTAGCTGAGCGAGGAGTAGCCGGTGCCGAAGTCGTCCACCGACAGCCCGACACCCAGGGAGCCGATTTCCCGCAGGGTTTCGACCGCGGCGCCGGCATCGCGCATGACGGTGCTTTCGGTGATTTCGAGCATCAGCCAGCGCGGGTCAAGGCCGGTCTCCTGAAGAACCCGGGCCACAACCTCGGCCAGATTCTGCTGCTGGAACTGGCGCGCCGCAATATTGACGGACATTTGCAGGGCCGGCAGACCCGCCTCCTGCCAGGCCCGGTTCTGCGCGCACGCGGTGCGCAGCACCCATTCGCCGATGGGAACGATCAGGCCGGTCTCTTCCGCCAGCGGGATGAAATCCAGCGGCGACACCAGACCCGTGCCCGGGCGCTGCCAGCGGACCAGCGCCTCCATGCCAATGATCCGTCCGCTGATCAGGTCCACCTGCGGCTGGTAATGCAGCACGAATTCCTGGCGTTCGAGCGCATGGCGCAACGCCGTTTCGAGATCGAGCCGGCGCGCCGCGCGCGTGTTGAGATCGGCGGTGAAGAACCGGAACGTGTTACGGCCGGAGTCCTTGGCGTGGTACATGGCGGCATCGGCGTTCTTGAGCAGCAACTCGGGGTCCCTGTCATCGAACGGGAACAGCGTGATGCCGATCGAGGGCGACACGAACAACTCCTGTGCGGCGAGCAGAAACGGCTGGGCGAACACATCCAGGACTTTCTGGGCGACGCGCCCGACATCGTCCACATGCGCCACGTTCGCCAGCACCACGGTGAATTCATCGCCGCCGAGGCGCGCGACGGTGTCGCCCGAACGCACGCAGCCGGACAAACGTGCGGCGACGCTCTTCAGCAGCAGGTCGCCGGCTTCATGGCCAAGGGTATCGTTCACCAGTTTGAAGCGGTCGAGGTCGAGATACAGGATCGCCGCCAGGCGCTCATGGCGCTCGGATTCGAGCGTAGTCTGCCGGATTCGGTCGAGCAACAGCAGCCGGTTTGGCAAACCGGTGAGGCTGTCATAAAACGCGAGATAATTGAGCCGCTCCTGCGCCTGCTTGCGTTCAGTGATATCGCTGATGACGGCGACGAACACCGGCGGGATCTCAACGCTGGAGAATTGCAGGCGCACCTCGACCGGATACCGGCTGCCATCCTTGCGTTTGTGCTCAGTCTCGAACGACAGTGTTTCTTCATCGCCGCAGCGCAACGGCTCGATCAGCTCCCGGAATTGCTCCGGCGTGAACGCCGGTTTCAGATCAACCGGCGTGAGACCGTGCAGCTCGTCGATCGTGTAGCCGAGATTTTTCCGGGCGCCGTCGTTGACCTGGGTGAATTTCAGCGTCGTGGCGTCGAACACGTAGATTTCATTCGATGACCGCTCCAGGATGCGCCCGAGCCGGGCCGCCTGGTCCTCGGTCTGCTTGCGCTCAGTGATATCCTCGGAGATGCCGAGCAGGTATTGCGGCCGGCCGGATTCATCGAGGATCGGGATCTTGCGGGTGTGCAGCCAGCGTTCTCCCCGATGACGCGTCTGGACGGACTCGAGCGGGATGTCCATGAGCTCGCCGGTGTTCAGCACCTCGCGGTCCATGGTGGTAAAAAAATCGGCTTCGACCTTGGGAAAAAAGTCGTAGTCGTTCTTGCCGAGCAACTCGGCGCGCGGATAGCCAAGCAGGTCCTCGGCGGCCTTGTTGAAGCGTACAAAGCGCAGATCCCTGGCATCCTTGACGAACAGCATGTTCGGCAGGTTTTCGACCACGGCGTTAAGAAAATGCTGCGTGCGCCGGGCTTCCTGCTCCGCGCGCATGCGCTCGGAGATGTCCTTGCCGGTGGACACGAAGTGCGTGGTGTGTCCCTTGTCGTCCTTGAGCGGCGTGATGGTTTTTTCCTCATGGTAGAGCGAGCCGTCTTTGCGGCGGTTGATGAAGCGCCCGTGGAAGACCTCGCCGCGCAGGATCGTGCGCCACAGCTGCGCGTAAAACTCCGGATCGTGCTCACCGGATTTGAGAATGCTGGGCTTCTTGCCGAGCGCTTCCTCGCGGCGATAGCCGCTGTGTCGCTCGTACGCCGGATTCACATACTCGATGACGCCGCTGGGATCGGTGATGACCACCGAATCGTCGGTCTGTTCGATGGCGCTGGCCAGGATGCTGGCCTGCTCTTCCGCCTGATGCTGGGCGGTGATGTCGGCGATGTAACCCTCGAGCGCGAGCAATTCACCGCCCGCCGAGAAAATTCCGCAGCCTTGCTCCCATACCCATTTTTCCCGGCCGTCGGCCGCGTGGATGCGGTAAAGCAATTGGAACGGGCGGCGCCCGGCCACCGCCGCCTGCACGTCGGCCCACACCTTGTCGCGGTCGTCGGGATGGATAATATCGCCATAGGCGATCCGGCGATCGAGAAACTCCCGGGGCGAATGGCCGGTGAGCGCGAGCGTGCCGTCGCTCGCGAACTCCAGGGTCCGGTCGGGATCATTGCGGCAGCGATAGACCATGCCGGCCAGGTTCGAGAGCAGTGCGGTGTGCGCACGCCGCTGTTCCGCCAGTTCATTTGTGGTCTTGCGACGCTCGCGCTGCAGGCGATGATGGGCGAGGGTCAGCGCCATCGCGCCGGCCGAGCGCGCCGCCAGGGATTCATCGGCGGTGTTGAACAGCGTGGCGTCGAGTTTGTCGCTGAAATACAGACGCCCGTATACCCTGTCTTCGTGCGAGATCGGCACCGCCAGCAGGCTCTTCATCGGCGGATGGTGCGCCGGGAACCCGGCCGAGCGTGGGTCTTTGCTCATGTCGTCGAGGCGCAGCACATGGTTCTCATGGATCACCACGCCGAGCAGGCCGCGTCCTTGCGGCAATTGGCCGATGTGCGCCGCCTGCGCCGGCGGGATGCCGGTGTGCACGAAGTGTGTGAGTCCGCCCTGCTCATTGACAATGCCGATCGCGCCATAGCGGGTCTTGAGCAGGCCGGTCAGGGTTTCAATCGATTGTTGCAGCAGTTCCGTTTCGACCTCGTGGGTGGTGAGCAAGCCGAGCAGGCGCAGTGTCGCTTCATGCAGGCTATCGCTGGGCGCCGGTTGCAGCTGGGTCAACTCACCACGCAGCAACGCCGACAGCAGACTGGCACGCGTCACCGCGCCCAGGAAGGCGCCGTGTTCTTCGACCGTGATCGCTTCGACATTCTCCCGGTCGAGACGCATGATCAGATCGTCGACCGGTATGCCCGCTTCGGCCGGGGCCGGCGCGTGACGCGCTATCAGATCGGCGAAGATACGCTCGGGATAGGGGGCGACTTGGTTGCGCGTCACCAGACCGAGAAAAGCGCCGCCGGCCGGGGTCGGCTCGTCCTCGGGGGCGTACACGGCGTAGACGGTCGTCTCCGACGCGGAGGATGACGGGCGCTGGTCGGCCGTGACGCGCGCCAGCCACGGACACAGGGCGTCACGGGCCGTCAACATGGCTACAGGCTTTCGCCTTCGATGCCGACCTCGACGTCCAGGTCGAGATGCAGGATTTCATCCGCGGCCATGAGCGGCTTGATCTGGGACAGTATGAATGCAATCAGCTTGTCTTTCGGTATGCGCCGCATGATGGCGCTGCGCACGATGAGGTCGCTGATGACGTCGTCCTGGAACTCGATATGATCGAACGGGCTCGCCACCAGAAACTCGATGGCCTTGCGGATGGCGGCGCAGCCGATAGGGGATTGCTTGCCGAGCACCAGGACGTCATGAATAGGTGGCACGCCGAATTCGCGCACCCGCGCCTTGAGGGTGTATTTCATATTCGCCGCTGAGGTCATCGTCAACTCCCTGAAAATGGTTATGCCGCGTGGTTATGGACGGGCACTGCACTCCATTATTTTTTCACGCCGTCAGACAGTGTGCGCGGCGCCAAAGAATCTTGCTGCTGCCTCAAGGTGGAGGGTATGCGTCTTATTGCGGCTGATTTCTGCGAAACGGTGTCCACGAATTGACCATTGAGCATCAGAATGATGCCGTGCCGGCGAAGGGCATAGAGATAACCTTGGGGAACCTCCGATGAATGGCCATGTTGTCATTTCGACCGCAGGGAGAAATCTTCATGCTGTTGAATTGGCTCGAAGTTCAAGAACCAGGGTTTCTCGCCTTGCTCGAAATGACAATTAATCAGAGGCTCCTTGGTAATAATGCTAGATACTGGTAAATAATCAAGCAATATCCACGCCCTGCAACAAGTAACGAATATCGAGGGTCTACGGAGTCGATCGATATGGCAATACTGGCAGGGATAACATGATGAGGGCAGTAATCACAAATCCAGGAATTGTAATGACCAAGCGCCCCCTTCCCGCCATTCGAGACTTTTATTCTGCTGGATGGTTACGATGCCGAAGGCCTGCCGAAAAACCTGTGCACGGAGTCCTTCTATTCCAATTGCTGGCAAGCCTTGAGTGCGCAAGGCGTGCTGGTCGCCAATCTCTGGGATGGTGTTATTTCCCGCATTTCGCTGCGCTGCATGCGGGCTACTTGTGGAGCAGTAGGCGGCTCAAGTACCGTCTCCTCGATCAAAGTCGCTTAAGCAAGTGCCATCCCCCTCCGTCCCCTTTTTGTCGCCGTCCGGGCACTAAAATAACTCTACGTCACCGCTGGAAACGTCACGCTCCTGAAGTTGTCCAGAGTTCAGCAGGTGCTCATAGGCGCAGATGCGGTTGCGGCCGTGCTGTTTGGCGTAGTAAAGCGCCTTATCGGCTCTATCCAGAAGCGTCGATGGCATCCCGCCGGCGGCTATCTGGATAACGCCGATACTGACTGTTTTCTTCCCGACCTGTGGATAGTCGTACGTTTCCACGGCGCTACGGAAACGCTCAAGAATCGAGAGCGCCTTTTCCAGTTCGACATTTTGCAGAATGACGACAAATTCCTCTCCGCCGTAGCGGAACAAGTCATCATAAGGGCGAAATGATTTATTCATCAGACGCGCGAAATGCACCAGCACCTCGTCGCCAAACAGGTGGCCGTATTTGTCATTGACCTCCTTGAATTTGTCCAGGTCGAACATGGCCAGACACTTGCAAGCCGGCGCGCCGGACGGGCTCTGAAGGCCGCCCGGATCCACTCCGAAGAGGTGCGGCATCCTGCTCTCCAGCGCCTGGCGATTCAGTAGCCCGGTCAGCGCGTCATGTTCATTCCTGTCGAGAAGAAATTGCTGGCTCTTCCAAACCTGCGACAAGGCCTCGATCATGTACAGGGTTTCCGCATCGGCGCTGTGGCAATCGATCGCCAACAAGCCGATGACACCGCGTGCGCCACGGACTGGAAAAATGATCCGGGTGGATAAAGGGTTCGCTCGTGTCAGGCGGACGATCTGTTTGGTAGCGACACATTCGATGAAGCCCTCGTGCTGTGCCAGCGGCTCTCCCAGCCATGCAGAATTACTGGTATTGCGCACCACAACGTCTGACGGGTTGTCGGCGGGGCCACGATCGCCATCGGTAGTGAAGACCTCGTAAACAGCAATCGTGCTCGACGCCGAGATCTTGCGCACGTTTTCCACCAGGCACGCCGTCAACTCTTGCTTGTTGTGGCGACCGGTCAGGTCTAACAATGCCTCAATGTCACGCTTGGAAATCATGACTCACCGTATCACGGAAAGCTACCCACGCAAGGCCATAGCTTGCGCGCCCTACACTTTCTTCGGCAGAGCATCCTTGAACACATCCATCGATTTCCATTTCGGCACGGGCGGTTCATGGCCGGCACGTGGGACGTACACCGAATGCTCGACCAGCATCATCTTGTGGATGTAACGAGGGCAGTTGGGAAAGACAGCTTCCGGCGTGACGCGAACGATGAGTTGCGCGCCCGGATACTCCGCTCGCAGCGGATCGTCAAAATTCAAGGCGGCACGACCGTTGACCCGCATGCGGTTGCCCTGCTCGAAATCGATGAACAGCAGCCCGACCCGCGGATTTGCCGCGATGTTGCCGAGGCTGCGGAACATGCCGTTACCATCGTAATCCGGAAATACCAGGGTCTGCTCATCGACAACGCGCACAAAACCCGGCATCCCGCCCTTGTAGGAACAATCCGGCTGCCCGTCTGCCGCCGTGGTAGCGAGAAAAAACATCGGACAGCGCTCGATGAACTGCCGGTCCGACTCGGAGAAATGATCGTGCAGTGTGTGCTCGACAAGCCGGTCCGCAATGCGCCGGCTGTCAAAGCGGTCTTGCAGTTTACGCATACCCGCGTGATACGGACCCGGATCGGTTTCAGCCATGGTTTCCTTCCTGTTGCATGCGCAAAATCACTTCGGCCGGTGTTTCTGCCTGATAGTTCCGGTATCAGCGGTATCAATCAACAGCGTGCTTTATACTAACGCGATGCGCACAGGAAGTCAGTCATTCTATTGCCGGTCAGCGCATGTGCTTCGGCGATGGATCGACAGGACAGTGCTTGGCAGCAGATCTTGAAATACAATCTCAGGATGCAGATCTTTTCCTGACCGCCCGGTTGAGGGATATTCTTGTGCTTCCAGAGAAGGCCCCATTCTCGTTGCGTACAGCCGCGCTACTCGCGACGGCAATTGTCCTCGGCGCCGTGCCTGCCGATGCCACGGTGCGACAACAGAAACCGCAACCGAAGGTCGAGGTCACCGATCTTGCCAAACGCATTCACGCGCAGATCAACAAGAACCGGAAAACGCATGGCCTTCAATCCCTGGTCTGGAACGATGCCCTTTCCCGGATCGCGGCGAAACACAGCCGCGACATGGCGAGCAGAAATTATCTCGATCACAACACACCCGAAGGGAAAACCTTCTCCGACCGATATCGACAAGACGGATTTTCATGCGAAATCCGGGCCGCCAGCGTGATACATACCGGGGCCGAGAATATTGCCCTCGTTCGTCTGTATAACTCGACGACAACAGAGAACGGCATTACCTATTACGACTGGAACTCCGTACGAGACATCGTGCTGGGAACGGTCGATGGATGGATGAACAGCCCGGGGCACCGGAAAAACATACTTGCGCCCTACTGGCGGAAAGAAGGAATCGGCGTCGAAGTTGGCCCCGGTAACAACATATACATCACGCAGAATTTTTGCTGACTGGAGGGCCGACATTCAGCCCGATAAACCTTCCAATAAGTGGAATCATTGTCTAGGCAAGGGCGCGGCAGGCTGGGGCGAGCATGGGCGGCATAATTTGAATTACCCGGCCTGACGTGCCTCACGATACGACACCATACGCTGCCGGTCTTCATCCCAGAGGCTGGATCGGAAGCAGTCGAAGATTTCCCGCGGCGCCAGCGACGTGGTTACCGGCGACTGAAGCTCGGAGATCGCGGCCATGGCCTCGGGCAGGCGGTAGAACGGTATGCGCACGTTGAGGTGGTGTATGTGGTGATAGCCGATGTTGCCGGTGAACCACTGCATTATCTTGTTGAGCCGCATGTAGCTCGAGGAGACCAGCGCCGCCCGGTAGAATGTCCAGGCCTCGGACGAGAGGATGATCATGCGCTTGAAGCTGTGTTGGGCGAAAAACAGATAACTGCCGAGTGCCGCCGCTATGAACATCGGCAGTAAAACAACAAAGAAGGCGGCGTCGAACCCGCCGAACACCCACAGGACGGCAATCAGTCCGCCGTGCGCGAGCAGTGACAAGGCTGAATCCCAGTGCCGCGCCGGATCGCGCAGCAGTGGCAACAGACAGATGTTGAAAAAGAATATCGTGACATAACCGGTCAGTACCGTGAGCGGATGCCGCTCCAGGCGGTAACGAGCGCGTTCTGCGGGTGAGGCTTGGCACCACATCCGGGTGGTGATGATCGGGAAGGCGCCGACGCTCTCAGTAGACAGTTGCCCGGTGTGGCCGTGATGAAAGTTGTGGCTCTTTTTCCAGGAACGGACCGGCGTGAGTCCAAATGCCGCGTAGACATGGAAAATCAGCCATGCCAGACGCGAATGGCTCAGGATTGCCCCGTGCATATAGTCGTGATAGGTAATGAACGCACGCACTATCATCAGCGCCCCGAGGATGGACAGCACAGTACGCAGCGGCCACCAGGGCGCAAGCCCCGCCCCCGTCAGTGTGGCAACCAAAAGAACGAAGGTCGTGCCCACCTGCAACCAGCTCGTCGGCACGGACTCCACGGCAAAGGGGGCTGTTGCCTTGAGCAACTCCTTGCCCAACCGAATGTCGGCGCTGTGTTCGGGGAGGTTCGTATCTTGCTGGAAAGTAGCTTCGCTCATCTCGTCAAGTGGCCTCGCCAGGTAGTTAAGTGGGTGCTCTGCCTTCTTGGCATAGAAACATTACCGGATTAATCTGACCACGGATTTTAATTAATGCGCATAGCGTAGCACGAGGCTCGCTGCCCTCAAGGTGTGGCCCTTGAGCGATTCCAGCAGTTCTGACCTGGTCAGTCCCGGTTTCAACGCATCGGGCTCCAGCTCCGTGGCGATAAGCGTGAACACGTAGTGATGCGCGGCGTCCCCGCGCGGCGGACAGGGCCCCGCGTAGAACGCCGTTCCCCCGGTGTTTTTTCCGCCGACGACACTCTTCGACGGGCTGCTCACTTCCCCTTCGGCCAGCGCGGTGACCGTGGCGGGGATGCCGTAGGCCACCCAATGCGATGCGCCCATTCCGGCTCGTCCGACCGGGTCGTCCATGACGATCGCAAAGCTGCGCGTTTTCTCCGGGGCATTGGCCCATTGCAACGTCGGCGAGATGTTCTGGCCGACGCAGTTCGGATTGGCCTTGTTGTTACCGGCATGCTTTTGCGCCAGCATGGCGTTGTCGGAATGTTCCGGCGCGGTCAGCCTGAATGCATTGGCCGGACCTTGCATGCTGGCACATGAGCATAATAATGCGAGCATGAGCAGCGGACCTGCCGCACAGCCTGCAGAAAATCCGGAAAAACGCGATAACTTCATGGTGATCCCCCGTTCGTAGTGATAGCGCTAACGCGCCCGTAGAAAAACCACTTCCCAAACCCTACCCGGTCCGTTCCCGGCCGACAAGCCCGCGCAGGGCGATGTATTTCCCTCAGACGGGCGCAAGATACTCGATCACCAGCTGTAACGTCTGTTTACCCTGGTAGTTGTTAATGTCCAACCGGTAGGCAGCCTCCACCCGCTTGCCTGTGGACGGCTGCAGCGCGGAGCGATTAAAGGCGATGGCCTCGATGCGGCGGCCTTGTGGTTGGCGCAGGGTCAGGCGCAGATGTTTTTCGCCGACCACGCGGCTGCCGAGCACCTCGAACTGGCCGTCGAACAGCGGTTCGGGAAAGCCCTGCCCCCAGGGACCGGCGGCGCGCAGCGACTGCGCGAGTTCCAGGGTCATGTCTTCGGGGAGGAGTTCGCCGTCGGTCAACACTTTGCCGGTGAGATCCTGGTCGCCAAGGTGCCGGGCTACTTCTTCGGCGAAGGCAATACGAAATTTCTCGAAGTGCGCGCGCGGCAGCGTGAGGCCGGCGGCCATGGCGTGGCCGCCGAATTTGCTGAGCAGGCCGGGATGGTGTGCGGCCACGGCATCGAGGGCGTCGCGAATGTGCAGGCCTGGCACCGAGCGTGCCGAGCCTTTGATCTCGGTGCCGCTCGCCTTTGCGAACGCGATCACCGGCCGGTGCACGCGGTCCTTGATGCGCGAAGCGAGAATGCCGATCACGCCTTGATGCCAGGACTCATCGTACAGGCACAGGCCATGTGGCAAAGCCTGCCCCGGACTTGATCCGGGGTTTCCATCGAGATGCAATTTATCAAGCGCCGCCAGTGCCTGCTCCTGCATGCCGGCCTCGATGCTGCGGCGTTCGCGGTTGAGGGTATCGAGTTGTTTCGCCATCTCGAAAGCGGCGGTTTCGTTTTGGGTAAGCAGGCATTCGATGCCGAGCGACATGTCGGTGAGCCGGCCGGCGGCGTTCAGGCGTGGGGCGACGACGAAGCTGAGATCGCTGGCGGTGAGCTGGCCAGGTTTACGTCCGGCGACTTCCAGTAGTGCGCGGATGCCGGGAGATGAGAGGCTGTTTTGCGCTGCGCGGTCCTTACCCCTGCCCTCTCCCGGAGGGAGAGGGCGAAAGGAGTTGATGCGCTTCAGGCCTTGTGCGACGAGGATGCGATTGTTGTGGTCGAGTGGCA
>Ga0315281_10010663_pt1 | contig 12651 bp, 7 predicted proteins | sample YL17G07_0_MG_FD_204540 | JGI IMG/M metagenome (GOLD analysis project Ga0315281, IMG submission 204540) | Sediment microbial communities from Yellowstone Lake, YNP, Wyoming, USA - YL17G07_0 | ecosystem: Environmental > Aquatic > Freshwater > Lake > Sediment | place: USA: Wyoming | collected... | reverse complement strand
GTCCACGAACCGTGTGATAAACTCCGCGCGCCGGTCGGCCGCGAGCCGCACCAGGGCGGTGGACGTGATCAGCTCGTAGTCCACGATGTCGCGCAGGTGCCAGCAGGTCGGCGTCCACGGTGCCGGATAGTCGATCCCCCGCTCGCTCTGGCGGATCGCAGCGGCCGGGAGACACGCAGGAGAGGCGATGCGCGCGCTGGCCGCTTCGGTGAGGATCCCCACCATGTTGTGGCGCATCGGAGTGGAGCGGGCGCCACCATGCCACCACAGGTCGAAGCGCTCGCGATGTGCGACGCCGGTCCTGCCGGCGTCCAACAGCGCCTGCGCCATCGTCGTTCCCACGAGGCCGGTCGCCTCGACCAGCGCCGGGTCCAGGTTCGGGTTCACGGGGTCGGCGAACGGCGGCACGAACATCCGGGACCCGCCTGAGGCCTTCTGGTGGATGTCGTAGAGGACTTCGGGGAACCACTGCCGGTACAGCACCTTCGTGACCAGCCGCGTCTCCGGCTGGGTGAGCATGAACCAGTCGCGGTTGTTGTCGTGGCCGACATAGGGGTGCCAGAGCCATGGCGGGCTCGTCCCGTCCCACGGCGTGCCGCGCGAGGCGCGGTACCAATCGCCGACGATGTCGATCCCGTCCGGGTTGGCCGACGGGATGAGGAGGACGACGACGTTTCGCAGTGCGTCGCCCAGGGCCGAGTCGGTCGCGAGGCGCCAGGCGAGCTCCATCGCCATCTGGCTGGAGCCGATCTCGATGCCGTGGATCGCGCACTGGATGACGATGACGGCCGGCTGGCCGGCGATGAGGCGCGCGGCCTGCGCGCTGTCGAGGGTCCGCGGGTCGGCCAGCCGCCGCTGATTGGCCAGGAGCTCGGGGAGCCGTGCGAGGTTGGCCGGGTCCGAGATGATCGCCATCAGGAACGGCCGGCCCTGCGTCGTGGGTCCGAGCGTGTCGAGCCGCACCTTGGGCGACGCGGCCGCGAGGCGGGCGAAGTAGTCGCCGATCTGGCCCCACGAGGCGAGCATCGAGTCCCGGCCCACGCGGAAGCCGAGGACGGATTCCGGCGTCGGTACCTGCGCGACCGCGTGGCGGGCCTGTCCCGCAGCCAGAATCGCTACGAGCCCGGCCGCGAAGGCGAGCCTGCCGCCTGCCGCCTGCCGCCTGCCACCCACTGCCGCCTGCCGCCTGCCGCCCGTCCTCATGTCAGATCACTCCCAGCTGCCGCCCGACCTTCTTGAAAGCGTCGATGGCGCGCTGCAGGTGCTCCCGCGTGTGGGCGGCGCTGACCTGGCAGCGTACGCGCGCGTGGCCCTGCGGGACCACCGGGAACCCGAAGCCGGTCACGAACACCCCCTCCGCGAGGAGCATCTCGCTCATCCGGATCGCGCGCGAGGTCTCGCCGAGGATCACGGGGATGATGGGCGTCTCGCCGGGCAGCGGCGTGAAGCCCGCTTCGAGCAGCGCGCCGCGGAACCACCGCGCGTTCTCGTGCAGCCGTTCGACCCGCTCCGGGTGCGCCTCGACGTACTCGACCGCCGCGCGCGCGCTGGCGGCGACGGTCGGGGGCAGGGCGTTCGAGAACAGCTGGGGCCGCGAGCGCTGGGTCAGGTAGTCGCACAGCGCCGCCGAGCCGGCGGTGAAGCCACCGGCCGCGCCGCCGAGCGCCTTGCCGAGTGTGCTGGTGACGATGTCCACGGCGCCGAGCACGCCGTAGTGCTCGGCGGTGCCGCGGCCGGCCCTGCCCAGGACGCCGGTGGCGTGCGAGTCGTCCATGCACACGACGGCGTCGTAGCGCCGCGCGAGGTCGAGGATGTCCGGGAGCTTCGCGATGTCGCCTTCCATCGAGAAGATCCCGTCGGTGATGACGAGCCGCGTGCGGCATCCCTTTGCGGCCTCCAGCTTCTCCTTCAGGTCCGCCATGTCGGAGTGGCGATAGACCGCGGTCTGGCACTTGGTGATCGTCTTCGCCAGCCGGATGCTGTCGATGATGGACGCGTGATTGAGCTGGTCGCTGATGGCGATGTCGTGTTCGCCGAGGATGGTGGCGGCGAGCCCCTCGTTCGCATTCCAGCACGAGACGTAGCTGAGCGACGCGGGGGCGCCGACGAAGCGCGCGAGGGCCTCCTCGAGCCCGCGGTGGACGGTGAAGGTCCCGCAGATGAAGCGCACGGAGCCGGTGCCGGCCCCGAAGCGGTCGAGGCCGTCCTTGCCGGCCTGGACGACCGCCGGCAGGTCGCACAGGCCGAGGTAGTTGTTGGAGGAGAGGATGACGACCTCGCCCCGCCCCTCCATCGTGGCGACAGGGCCCTGCGGGGAGTCGAGGTAGTTGAGGCGCTTGTAGACCCCGTCCCTGCGGAAGCCGTCCAGCTCGCCCGTGAGCCGGGACTCGAGTGCGTGGTTCACCGCCTCAGGCTCCGATCTCGATGATGACCTTGCCCGCGTCGCCGCTCTTGATCGCGGCGAGCGCGTCGTCGATGCGGTCGATGGGGAAGCGGTGCGTGAGCACGGGCCGCGGGTCGAACCGGCCGCCCTTGAGGAAGCGCTGCATCAGGTTCCAGGTCTCGTACATCTTCCGCCCGATGACGCCGTAGACGGTCAGGCCCTTGAAGATGATCTCGGTGGCGAAGTTGACCGGCACGTCGCCGCTCGGGATGCCGAGGAGCTGGATCCGGCCGCCGAAGCGCGCGAGCCGGAACGCGTCGTGGATGGCGGGCGGGGCGCCCGACATCTCGCAGACAACGTCGGCGCCGTTCCCGCCCGAGAGCTCCATGACCGCGGCCTCGACCGCCGGGCCCGGCTTCAGGGCGCGGGTGGCGCCCATCGTCTCGGCGATCGCGAGGCGCTTCGGGTTCACGTCCACCGCGATTACCGCGCGCGCCCCGGCCGTCACGGCGATCCCGACGGCGAAGCAGCCGATCGGACCGCACCCCAGCACGAGCACGACGCTGCCGGGGATGTCGGCCGTGAGCACCGTGTGGAACGCGTTGCCCATCGGGTCCATGATCGCACCGATCTCGGTGGGGATCCCGTCGAGGCGCATGACGTTGGTCGCCGGCATGGCGATGAACTCGGCGAACGCCCCCGCCCGGTCCACGCCGATGATCCGCGTCTTCTGGCAGATGTGTCCGTTGCCGGTGCGGCACTGCAGGCAATGCCCGCAGATGATGTGCCCTTCGGCCGTGACGAGCTCGCCGACGGAGAACTCCCCCTGCACGGCATCACCCACCTCGACCACCTCGCCCGCGAACTCGTGGCCCAGGACGAGCGGGGGCTTCACGCGGCCCTGCGCCCACGCGTCCCACTCGGCGATGTGGAGGTCCGTGCCGCACACGCCGGCGTGGCGCACCTTGATGAGGACGTCGGCCGGCCCGCACGAGGGCTTCGGGACGTCGCGGACCACGAGGCCGGGGCCTGCGGATGGTTTGACGATGGCTTTCATGACGGGGCCCGGGGTCAGGGTTCAGGGGTCAGGGGTCAGGGGTCAGGGGTCAATGTCGGACTCAGGGCGGCGATCGGGTCCCTGATCCCTGGCCCCTGATCCCAGGCCCCGGTCAGTCCGGCCGGTCGATCCGCACCGCGCAGACCTTCAGCGCCGCCATCTTCGCGTGCGGTTCGAGCACCGGACTGGTCAGGAGGTTGGCGGCGGCTTCGCGGAAGTGGAACGGCACGAAGACCTGCCGCCGCGCGACGCGGTCCGAGATCCGCGCCGAGATGAGCATGGAATTGCGCCGGCTGGTGATCCGGACGATGTCGCCGTCGCGGATCGCGAGGTCCGCGGCGTCGGCAGGGTTGATCTCGACGGTGGCGGTCGGCTCGCGCGCGTCGAGTCCCTTGGAGCGGCGCGACATGGTGCCGGTGTGCCAGTGGTAGAGCTGCCGCCCCGTGCCCATGACGAACGGGTATTCCTCGTCGGGGAGCTCGCCCTTGGCGGCGAACTCGATGGCGTGAAAGACCGCCCGGCCGTCGCTCGTCGGGAAACGCTCCTCGAAGAGGAAAGCCGTTCCGGGGTGACCGTCCTCCGGCACCGGGTACTGCAGGCCGCCGCCCTCGAGGCGCGGGTAGCTGACGCCGGCCCACGCCGGGGCGACGCGGCGGATCTCCTCCATCACGTCGGACGGCGATCGGAACGCCGTCGGCAGGCCGACGCGGTTCGAGAGGTCCACCAGGATCTCCCAGTCCGCGCGTGCCTGGCCGGGCGGCTCGATCGCCTTGTGGGCGAGCTGGATGCGGCGTTCCGTGTTGGCGAACGTGCCGGTCTTCTCGGCGAACGACGCGCCGGGGAGCACCACGTCGGCGTAGCGCGCCGTCTCGGTGAGGAAGAGGTCCTGCACCGCGAGGAACTCCACGCTCGCGAACCACGCCTCGGCGTGCGCGATGTCGGGGTCCGAGATGATCGGGTTCTCGCCCATGATGAAGAGCGCGCGCACCGGCGAGCCCTCGCGCGCCATCTCGGTGACCTTGAGGCCCGGCGTGGTCGAGAGCGCCTCCGGCGCCACGCCCCAGGCCGCAGCGAACTTCGCGCGGACCGCCAGGTCGCCGACCGGCTGGTAGTCCGGGTAGACGAACGGGATCCCGCCCATGTCGGAGGCGCCCTGCACGTTGTTCTGTCCGCGCACCGGCAGCATCGCCGCGCCCCACCGTCCGATCATCCCCGTCGCCAGGATGAGGTTGAGGAGCGAGGCCACCATGTCATGGCCGGCCAGGTGCTGCGTGAGTCCCATCGCCCACAGGGTGCTGGTGTTCGGTCCGCGCGCGTAGCGTTCGGCGGCGCGGCGGATGAGGTCGGCGCTCACGCCGGTGATCGCCGCAGCGCGCTCCGGCGTGTAGGCCTCGACGGCCTGGCGTACCGCGTCGAATCCGGTCGTGCGCCGCGCGATGAAGTCGCGGTCCTCCAGCCCCAGCGCGAGGATGTGGTGCAGCATGGCGTTGAAGAGCGCCACGTCCGTCCCCGGCTGCATCTGGAGGTGGATGTCCGCGCGGCCCGCCAGTTCGGTGCGCCGGGGGTCCGCCACGATGAGCTGGGCGCCCCGGGCGTGCGCCCGCTTGATCGCGGCGCCGAAGACGGGGTGCGTCTCGGTGGTGTTGGCGCCCGCGATGAAGATGACGTCGCACGCGTCCTCGATCTCGCGCATCGAGCCCGAGGCGGCGGCCGTGGCGAGCGCGTCTCCCATGGCCGAGACGCTCGTCGAATGGCACAGCCGCGTGCAGTGGTCCACGTTGTTCGTGCCGAACGCGGCCCGGAACAGGCGCTGCAGGAGGTAGTTCTCCTCGTTGGTGCACTTGGCGCTCTGGAAGACGGCCATCGCGGCGGGGCCGTGGCCGCGGTGGATCCGCGTCAGCTCCTGGGCGGCGAGCTCGAGCGCCTCGTCCCAAGTGGCCTCGCGGAACGGCGCGTACCAGTCGGCCGGCGTCGCCGCTCGGTCGCGCAGGTCCTGCGTGATGCGCTCCACCACCGGCAGATCGCGCAGCTTCTTCCCGACCGAGCGCGCCGGGGCCGAGGCCTTCGGCTGCGCACCCTCCTGGGTCATGGTGCGCCACGGGCCGCCGCGGCGGTCCGCGCCGCCGGGGCCCTCGTAGACCCATCGCCCGTCCCGCTTCACCCAGCCGCGGCGGATCAGCGGCCGGGCGAGTCGGTCACGGTGGAGGGTGAAGTCGTAGCCGAACCGCCCCTTCACGCAGGTGGAGCCGATGTTGGGCGTGTCGTCCTCGATCCACGGGCTGGTGACGCGCATGACCGAGTTGTCGCGCACGTGGAGATCCAGCTGGCAGCCGACGCCGCAGTACGGGCAGACGGAGCGGACGACCTTCTCGGGCGCGTCGATCTGGTCCTGGGTGAACCGCTCGAGGGGCAGGACCTCGTGGATCGCGCCGGTCGGGCAGACGCGCACGCACTCGCCGCACCAGGTGCAGGACGCATGGTCCGGATCGCCGTCGCCTCCCACCACGATCTCGGCGTGCTGGCCGCGCCACGCGACGTCGAGCACCCCCACCTGCTGGATGTCCGCGCACGCCCGCACGCAGCGCGTGCACAGGATGCACGTGCTCATGTCGTGGCGGATCATCGGGTCGCCCGGCCGCGTGTCGCCGCCGCGCAGGGGCAGTTCCCGTCCGGCCGCGGGGCCCGGGCGGACGCCGTAGCGTTGCAGGTACCGCTCGAACTCGTTGAGGTGGTGCCCGGTGTCCCGGGCGGCGTCGAGCCGCGCCGTCAGCGGCTGCACCGGATAGCGTTCGAGCAGGAGGGCGAGCACGCTGCGGCGGTTCGTGACCGCGTCCGCCGATTCGGTCGCGACCGTCATCCCGTCGGTGGCCGGTGTGGCGCACGCCGCCTGGAGTTTCGGCGCACCGTCGACGCTCACCAGGCAGAGGCGGCACGAGCCGACCACCGGGAGTTTCGGATACCAGCAGAGCGTCGGGACCTCGATCGCCGCGGCGCGCGCGGCATCGAGGATCGTCGCGCCGTCGCGCACCGTGACGGTGCGTCCGTCGATCGTCAGCGTGGGCATGATTCCCGGAAAAACCTACGTCGCGTCCGGCGGGAGCGCAAAACTCGCGCGTCGAAAAGTATTGACCGCGTGAAGGGACCTTATATATTCGCGTGCAAGACGTTACGTGCCCCCGACGGAGACAAACTGGTTGGCAGTATCGCGTCGAGAATTCGTTAAGCGCAGTTCCGCCGCGTTGGCGACGGCCTCCGTCGTCTCGACTCGCGGTGAAAGTGTCGTCCCCTCCTCCGCAGGCAAACTCCCCCAGGCAGACGCTTCGATCCGCGAGATGGCGATGCTCGCGCTCGATGCGGCGCGCAGCGCCGGCGCCAGCTATGCCGACGTGCGGGTGTCGCGCGCGCAGTCACAGTCGGTGGCGACGCGCGAGGACCGCGTGACGAACCTCTCGGACTCCGAGACGATGGGATTCGGGGTCCGCGTGCTGGTGAACGGCGCGTGGGGCTTCGCGGCGAGCCGCGAGCTGACGCGCAACGAGGTCCAGCGTGTCGCGCGCGTGGCGGCGGCGCAGGCCCGGGCCAACCGCCGCGCGATGCAGCGCCAGGTCGTCCTCGCGCCGGTGGACCCGGTGCCCGACGGCCGCTGGGCGGCGCCCGCGCGGATCGATCCCTTCACGATCCCGGTCGAGCAGAAAGTCGAGCTCCTGCTGCGCGCGAACGCCGAGGCGCTCAAGGTGCAGGGCGCGCGGTTCGTGACCTCGAACATGTTCTTCCTCAAGGACGAGCGGACGTTCGCGAATACCGACGGGACGTTCACGGTCCAGCAGCTCGTCCGCTCGCTCCCCGGGATGAGCGTCACGGCGGTCGGCCAGGGCGACTTCCAGAGCCGTGAGTCGCGCGAGATCGCGCCGAGCGCCCGGGGCTGGGAGGCGGTCGAGGCCGCCGATCTCGTCGCGAAGGCGCCCGTCTGGGCCTCGGAAGCGGTGCAGAAGCTCACGGCCCGCTCGGTGGATCCCGGCCGCTACGACCTGGTGCTCGACCCGACGCACCTCTGGCTGACGATCCACGAATCCATCGCCCACCCGACGGAGCTCGACCGGGCGATGGGCTACGAGGCCAACTATGCGGGCACCAGCTTCCTCGCCCCGCCCGCTGCGGTGCTCGGGAAGTTCAAGTACGGCCAGGAGCTCATGAACATCCAGGCGGACCGCCGGCAGGAGGGCGGCCTCGCCACGTGCGGCTGGGACGACGAAGGCGTCCCCGCCGACCAGTGGCTGCTCATCGAGCGCGGCATCTTCAAGGACTACCAGACCACGCGCGAGCAGGCCGCGTGGATCGCCGACCTGACGGGCAACCGCCGTTCCCACGGGTGCTCCTACGGGCAGAACTGGTCCGACGTGCAGTTTCAGCGCATGCCGAACGTGTCGCTCCTCCCCGGCGAGCAGGACATCGGCCTCGACGAGGTCATCGGCTCGGTGGACCGCGGCATCTACATCAAGGGCGACGGCGCGTTCTCGATCGACATGCAGCGCTACAACTTCCAGTTCGGCGGGCAGGTCTTCTACGAGATCCGCGGCGGCCGCCTGGCGGGCATGCTCAAGGACGTCACCTACCAGGCCCGCACGCCGGACTTCTGGAACTCGATGGACCTGATCGGCGGCCCGCGCTCCTACTTCCTGGGCGGCGCGTTCAACGACGGCAAGGGCCAGCCCGGGCAGTCCAACGCGGTGAGCCACGGCTGCGTGCCGGCGCGCTTCCGCAACGTCAACGTCATCAATACGGGCCGCGCGCGGTGATCATGACCCGCGAGGAGGCCCAGGCGCTCACGCAGCGGATCATCGGCATGAGCCACGCCGACGAGTGCCGCGTCGGCGTGCAGTCCGGGCTCCAGGCCAACACGCGCTTCGCCGACAACGGCGTCTCGACCAGCGGCGACTCCACCAACGACGCCGTCGTGGTGCGCTCGACCTTCGGCCGCCGCGCCGGCTCGGCGAGCACCAACATCCTCACCGACGACGGCCTCCGGCGCCTCGTGGACACGAGCGAGCGCCTCGCGCACCTCTCCCCCGAGGACCGCGAGCACATGCCGGAGCTCGGGCCGCAGGAGTACCGCGACGTCCCGGCGTTCTTCGAGAGCACCGCCGCGCTCGACCCGGCACGCCGCGCCGACGCCGTGAACACCTGCATCGAGGCCTCGCGCCGCGCGAGTTGCACCACCGCCGGCTTCCTGACGCTCGCGGCGGGCGCGAACGCGCTCGCCAACAACAAGGGCCTGTTCGCGTACCACCGCTCGACCGGCTTCGCCATGACCGAGACCGTCCGCACGACCGACGGCACGGGCTCCGGCTGGGCGGGCACCGCGCACAACGACTGGACCAGGGCGCGCCCCGCGGAACTCGCGGGCACCGCCGTCGCGAAGGCGCAGCTCTCGCGCAACCCGGTCGCCATCGAGCCGGGCCGCTACACGGTGGTGCTCGAGCCCACCGCGGTGGCGAACCTCCTCTCGCTGATGGCGTTCGCGATGAACGCGCGCCAGGCCGACGAGGGCCGCTCGTTCTTCTCGAAGCCCGGCGGCGGGAACAAGATCGGCGAGAAGATCGTGGACGAGCGGGTGACCATCACGTCGGACCCCTGGGACCCCGAGCTGCTCGCTGCGCCGTTCGCCCCCGACGGGCTGCCCAACCGGCGCAACATGTGGATCGAGAACGGCGTCGTCCGCAACCTCATCTACGATCGCTACTGGGCCCAGCAGAAGAACGTCGCCCCGACGGGATTCCCGGCCGGGCTCCGGATGGCGGGCGGCGAGGGTTCGGTGGACGACCTGGTGCGTTCCACGGAGCGCGGCGTGCTGGTCACTCGGTTCTGGTACATCCGCCCGCTCGATCCGCGCACCATCCTGTTCACGGGCCTCACCCGTGACGGCACGTTCCTCATCGAGAACGGCCGGATCAGCCGTCCGGTGAAGAACTTCCGGTTCAACGAGAGCCCGTTGACGATGCTGGGGAACATGGAAGCGATGGGGCGGGCGATCCGCGTCAGCGCGTCCGAGTCGAGCGACGTGGGCGCCGCGATCGTGGTGCCGCCGGTCAAGACCCGGGACTTCAACTTCCAGTCCATCAGCGAGGCCGTGTAGGACCCGCCGGGCATCGGCCCGGGGGCATCATTCACCACTTCACGGAGGCCATAATGGCTGCCAAGAAGAAGAAGGCCGCGAAGAAGACGGCCAAGAAGAAGAAGAAGTAAAGCGAAGCTGCACAGGGGCCGGCGAAGGTTGCCGGCCCCGCGCAGTTCCTGCCCTCCACGCCGCGCCCTATATTCGGTTCGTGATCCTCAAGGACGAGCGCTCCGGGCTCGAGCACCGGGTGGACGAGGGCGGTGCCCGGCTGGGCCGCGACCCCGCGCTGGAGATCGTCTTCGCCGAGACCGAGGACGTGGTCTCGGCCACGCACGCGCGCGTCCTCCTGCGAAACGACCAGTGGTGGCTGGAGGACCTGGGGAGCACCAACGGCACCTGGCTGAACGGGCAGCGGCTCACCCAACCCGCGACGCTCGTGACCGGACACCGCTTCTCCCTCGGGCAGCGCGGTCCGGCCCTCACGGTCACCATCCCCGGACAGATCGCGCGCACCCAGTCCGAGCCGGCGCTCGCCGCCGGCCAGCCGGTCCTGCGGCTGCGCCGCGTGAGCGGCGGCGAGGACCTGATCGGTGCCGGATCGGAGATCGTCCTCGGCCGGGCCTCCGGCTGCGGCATCCCGCTGCGCACCGTCGCCGATACCGTGGTCTCCAAGCGCCACACGCTGGTCGCCTTCGATGCCCACGGCGACGCCGCCGTCCTCGATCTCGGCAGCCGCAACGGCACCTTCCTGAACGCCCAGCCGGTGCGCGAGCGGACGCCGCTGCACGTCGGCGACCGGCTGATGCTCGGCTGGCACGGCCCGGTCTTCGAGGTGCGGATCCTCGGCGCGCACACGATGGCCGAAGGGGAGGGGGCTCCGTACGAGCCGCGGCGCGAACCGAAGAAGACGCTGTCGGGGATGATGGCGATCGCCGAGGAGAAGGCGCGCGGGGCCAAGGGCGCACGCACCTCGGTCTTCGTGAGGACGATGGCCCGGCAGGTGGCCACGGAGTCGTCGGCCACCTTCCGCGCGGTGACGCTGGTGCTGTTCGCGGGGCTCGTGGCCGCCATCGCCCTCGTCTACCGCTCCTCCGCGCAGCGTTCCGCCGCGGCCGAATCGCGCCTCGCCGACGCGCAGCGCGCGTTCACCCGAGAGCTGCACGCGGCCAACGAAGCGCAGCGGCGCGCCGGGGAAGATGTCGCCCGACTGCAGCGCGACCTCGATGCGGCGCGCCGCGCCTCCGTGAGCCGCGCCGTCGTGGACAGCCTGGAGCGGCGGCTGCGCGAGGCGGAGTCGCTCGCGACCGTGTCCCGGGCCGCGTCCGTGCCACCGGGCACGCCGCACGACTTCGCCGACGTGGCGCGCGAGAACGGCCGCGCGGTCGGTCTCGTCATCGTGCGGTTCGCGAACGACTCGATCATGGGGAGCGGCTTCGCCATCACGCCCTCGGGCTACTTCGTTACGAACCGCCACGTCGTCCTGGACGACCAGCGCGGCGCGGCGCGCCAGGTCCTCGTGGTGATGGCGGAGACCAACGTGGGGCTCGCCGCCGAGGTCGCCGCGGTCAGCACCATCCAGGGGCAGGACGTGGCGGTGCTGCGGATCCGCGGCTACCGCGGCCCGGTCGTGCGCGCGGTCGACTGGACGGGCCGCGGCGCGCAGCAGGGCGCCGCCGCCGTGATGCTCGGGTTCCCGTTCGGCACCCAGCTCGCGGTGGACCAGGGCGGCTTCGTCCATTCGAGTCTGTTCGGGGGCTACATCGCGCAGGTCGGCGAGTGGATCCGGTTCAGCGGCAACACCTACGCAGGGGTGTCGGGGAGCCCGGTCTTCAACGCGCAGGGCGTGGTGATCGCCGTGCACTTCGGCGCCCCGCGCGAGGGCCCGGGCCTCGGCATCAGCGTGCCGATGAGCAAGGTCCGCCGCTGGCTCCCCCCGGAGGCGCGCTCGGAGCTGGGGCTCTAGGAACGCCGAAGCGCCGAATCCGTCAACGGGATCCGGCGCTCGGGGTCAGTCGGTCTTCGCGCGCCTGGCGCGCGTGTGCCGGGGAGCATCAGCGTCGTTTTTCCCGCTCCCATTCCGGGGTCTCGTCCTCGCTCGCCCAATACCACATCATGATGCGAGGCGCCGCGTGAATCTCGCCGCCGTCCTGCACGACGATCCCCAGGGGCTCCTGCCGTACCACGGTTGCCGCCATCGGTGGCCTCGCTTTCTCCGTCATTGAAGACGCACTGGCGTGCTGCCGGCTCCGTCCTTACCAGACGCAGCAAGCGTGCCTCGGGAGGCTACCTGCAACCTGTTGTGGGCGCGTGGTTTGGAACGATGTGTGATGTGAGCCGATCGGGCTTTCGTGTCATTGTGACACGCTCTAGACCGTTTCGTTCTGACCCGTGGGACGTATCGCAGTGAAGCCCAGATTGCGCGGTTTCCGGTTCCCGCCGGTCGCCGGCGGGTGGACGATCTCCCAGCCCTGGTAGCTCGTGCGCAGGACGTCGCTCGAGAGTCGCACGTCGGCCCTCCCGCGGTCGGGGTCGGCCGGCATGATGGCATGTCGGCCGCCCACGGGGGTTGCGATCTTGAGCCGATCGATGAGCGCGGCCCGCTCTCCGGCTGGAAGTCCCGCGAGCGCGCTGGTCTCGATCACGCACGCGTCGAACCAGGCGAACGGCTCGAAGCGCTCGAGCTGCACGACCGTGCACTCGATGAGGGCGCCGAGCTGCTCGTTCACCGCGCGGCTCTCGAGTCCGTAGATGGCGGCGATGTCCGGGTCGCAGACGTGGACGGTGGCGCCGTGCGCCGCGAGGAAGAGCGGGCAGGCGCCGTCGGACGCTCCGATGACGAGCACCGGGTCCTGGTCCTCGACGAGCTCGGCCAGCGCGCTGACCGGATCGTGGGCCGAGAGTCCCCAGTGGCCCGGCTGGATCTGCGCGGCGCGCAGCGCGAGGTGGCGCTCGCGCCAGCGCCGGAAGCTCGGCAGCTTGAGCCGGCGCCGGATGATGGAATCCACGTGGTCGCGCAGGACGACTTCGGTCAGCTGGAACTGCAGGGTGCCCGAGAGCTCCTGCATGGCGTCGTCCCCGATGGCGAGGATGTCGGCG
>Ga0315281_10010662_pt1 | contig 12651 bp, 14 predicted proteins | sample YL17G07_0_MG_FD_204540 | JGI IMG/M metagenome (GOLD analysis project Ga0315281, IMG submission 204540) | Sediment microbial communities from Yellowstone Lake, YNP, Wyoming, USA - YL17G07_0 | ecosystem: Environmental > Aquatic > Freshwater > Lake > Sediment | place: USA: Wyoming | collected... | reverse complement strand
GAACGCAAACCATTAATCAACGAGAGGAAACAACCCATGAGAACGCGATTTGAAACACTGAGGTAGGTTTGAAAAAGTGGACGCCATCGTTGAAGTAAAATGAGATCAACGAGGAGGCGAGAAATGTGATTCGCGTCGGCGCTGGCTTTGCGCCGGGTCGTGGGAAAAGATACCGAGGCGGTTGTACACGAAAGAGTTCAAGGACGAGGCCGCACAGTTGGTAGTGAATGGCGGCTTGGGGCTGACGGAAGCGGCGCGACGTTTATCGATTTCGGCGAAGACACTGGCGAACTGGGTCGCAGCGGCAAAGCATGGCAAGCCGGTGAAAGCGGGAGCGACGCGCAGGCCGGTCACCGAGCTTGAAGCGGAGAATTCCCAGCTGAAACGCGCGCTGGCCGAAATGAAGATGGAGCGCGACCTGTTAAAAAAAGCGACGGCGTACTTCCCCTCCCCGCGTAAAGCCAACGCGGTGGGAATCATCGCAAAGGAATCGCGGTGAGGTACGCCCTGATGAAGCAATTGAAGGGACAGTTTCCGGTGAGTTTAATGAGCCGCGTGTTCGATGTGTGCAAGAGCGGTTACTACGCGTGGATGAAGCGGACACCGTCGCCGCGTGCGCAAGACAACGCACGGTTGGAAGTGGCCATCAGAGCGGCACACGTGCGCACCCGCGAAAGCTACGGGCCAGAACGGTTACAGAAAGAACTGGCGGCCGACGGCTTTCACGCGGGCGTGGGCCGCATCAAGCGGCTACGCAAACAGCTGGGAATCTGCTGCAAACATTTGAACATGGATGTTCTTATGTCGCGAAGGCCATGGATGGCCGAGAGCGACGAAGCGCAAGTTCAAGGCGACGACCCATTCCAACCACGGCTTGCCGGTAGCAGATAACTTGCTCAAACAGGACTTCGCCACCGACCGGCCCAACCAAGTGTGGACGACGGACATCACCTACATCCCGACGCACGAAGGTTGGTTGTACCTGGCGGGCATCTCGGCAACTGCTCCTGCGTTGCTCTACCTCCTGCATCCATGCAGTCGAAAGACCTGCACACCTGCGAGATCGTCGGCTACGCGTTAGGCGAATGCATGACCAAGGAGTTGGTGTCCCGCGCGCTGTTCGGCGCCGTGGCGCACAAACGCCCGCCGCCGGGTCTGATTCACCACAGCGACCGGGGCAGCCAGTATTGCGCCCACGACTACCAACGGTTGCTGCGGCAATTTCAAATGCAATGCTCGATGAGTCGTAAGGGCAACTGCTATGACAATGCGCCGATGGAAAGCTTCTGGGGCACGCTCAAGAATGAACTGGTACACCACCGGCGTTATGAAACACGGGCACAGGCGATGCGCGAGATCACGGAGTACATCGAGATCTTTTACAACCGTCAGCGACGGCATTCGAAACTCGGTTACCTGGCTCCGGCCGTGTACGCTCAAATGTGTCAACAACAGGCGGTTGCGTGATGGGCATGGCGTCCACTATTGACGACCGACCTCACGCTTCGTTTGGTACGATTTTCCGTCCTGGGCAGTAGTCAAGGATCCCTTGACTACTGAATCTGGCCGCAACTCGCCCTCATTAAAAACATTGCGAATGTGCAAGCTGACGTTTTGTTTTGTCGTCTCGAACAAATCCGTCATCTGCGCCTGCGTCAGCCAAACCGTATCTCCCTCCAGCTGCACATCCAGCGCCGTCTGGCCGTCTTCCGTTTGGTAAATGACGACTTCGCCGTGGCGCGTATCGCTTTCTATTTCTATTGGTTTCATTTGGTCTTCCCAAGATGTCGGTGCGCCCGCGTTGTTTTTTTTCATGTTCAACGATCGCCGATCTTGCCTTCTTTGCCGGCGAGCAAGTTTTGCAGATTGCTGCGATGGCGCCAGAGCAGCACCAGGGAGGTGAGGGTGGTGAGCCAGAAAAATTCGATGTGCGGGCTGAACCACAACATCGCGAACGGTGCGGCCAGCGCCGCGACCAGCGCCGACAGCGATGAGATGCGGAACACGGCGGCCATCGCCAACCACACGGCCAGCACCATTAGCGCGGCGGGCCAGCAAAGTCCTAACAGCACGCCGAAGCTGGTGGCGACGCCTTTGCCGCCTTGAAACTTGAAAAACACCGGTAATAAATGCCCGAGAAACGCGGCGAACGCGACGCCGGCGAGTGCCCACGGTTCGGTGATGAAAAGTTGGGCGAGCGCGACGGGAATCAAACCTTTGAGCAGGTCGCCGAGCAAGGTAATCGCCGCGGCTTTTTTGCCGCCGATGCGCAGCACGTTAGTGGCGCCGGGGTTGCCGGAACCCTGCGAGCGCGGATCGGGCAAGCCCATCAGCTTGCACACAATAATTGCCGCCGACAGGGAGCCCATCAGGTAGGAAAGCAAAATGAACAATCCGGAAACAATCATGCGCAGTCTCGGTACGTAAGTAAAGGCGTGGCATTATAGGCGCGCACACTGGAGTTGGAGAACCCATGGACATCATTTTCATCAACGAACTGCGCATTGAAACCGTGATCGGCATTTACGATTGGGAGCGGCGCATTACCCAGACGATCAGCTTCGATCTGGAGTTGGCGGCGGATATTCGCCGCGCCGCGAGCAGCGACGATATTGTCGACACCGTGAACTACAAGGCGGTGGCCAAGCGCGTGCAGGCGTTCGTCGCCGACAGTAAATTCCAGTTGGTGGAAACGCTGGCCGAGCGCGTAGCAGAACTCATCATGAGCGAATTTTCTATTCCCTGGCTGCGGCTGAAAGCGCATAAGCCGGGCGCGGTGCGCGGTGCGCGCGATGTCGGCGTATTGATCGAGCGCGGCGTGCGCCCAAGCTGATGGCGCGCATTTACATCAGCATCGGCAGCAACATCGAGCGCGAACGGCATATTCGCGCCGCGCTCACCGCATTGCGGGCGCAATTTGCCAACCTGCGTTGCTCGTCGGTGTACGAAAGCGAGCCGGTCGGTTTTCAGGGCGATAACTTTCTTAACGCGGTGGTTGCGTGCGATACCGAAAAATCCGTGCACGACGTGGCGCGCTGTTTGGCGGAGATCGAAGCGCAACACGGCCGCGCGCGCGTCAGCACACGCTTTGCGGCGCGCACACTCGATCTGGATTTATTGTTGTACGACGCGCTCGTGGTGCATGAGCGCGACATTAAACTGCCGCGCGCGGAAATCCTCGTGAATGCGTTCGTGCTGCGCCCGCTGGCCGAGATCGCGCCGGACGCGCGGCACCCGGTGGTCGGGAAAACCTACGCCGAGTTGTGGCGCGACTTCCCAAGCACCGAGCAACGCTTGTGGCCGGTTGAATTCAAGCTGTAACTTCGGTTGCGGCAGCCCGCTGCTTCTGTTGCAACTCCCACATGTGTGCGTAACGTCCTTGCAGGCGCAGCAACTCGTCGTGCGGTCCGCGTTCGATGATTCGTCCATTCTCAAAAACTAAAATTTCATCGGCGTCGACGACTGTCGACAAGCGGTGCGCGATCACCAGCGTAGTGTGGTGGGTCGCGACATTTTGCAGCGCCGCGAGGATGGCGCGCTCGGATTGGGTGTCGAGCGCCGAGGTCGCTTCGTCGAACACCAGAATTTTCGGATTTTTCAGCACCACACGTGCAATCGCGACGCGTTGTTTTTCGCCGCCGGATAATTTCAAACCGCGCTCACCGACCACAGTGTCGTAGCCGTCGGGCAGTGCGGCGATAAAGTCATGAATGTGCGCCATGCGTGCAGCGTGTTCGACTTGCTCGCGCGTGGCACCCGGTTTGGCGTAGGCGATGTTGAAGAAAATGCTGTTGTTGAACAGCACGGTGTCTTGCGGAACGATGCCGATCGCAGCGCGCACCGATTCCTGCGTGACGCTGCGAGTGTCTTGTCCATCGATCAAAATCTGCCCGGCGTGAGGTTCGTAAAAACGAAACAACAACCGCACCAGCGTGGATTTACCGGCGCCGGACGGTCCGACCACTGCGACTTTTTTGCCGGGTGCGATGCTGAAGCTGACGTCATGCAAAATCGGGCGTTCGTCGTGGTAGCGGAACTCGACATTGTGAAATTCAACCTGGCCTGCGCTCACCGCGAGCGGTTGTGCGGCGGGAACGTCCTGGATGTCGCTGTCGCGTTCCAGCAGGCGAAACATCATGTCCATGTCGGCGAGCGCGTGCACGGTTTGGCGAAACACCACGCCCAGAAATCCCAAGGGCATGAACAGTTGCAGCATCAGCGCGTTGACCAGCACCAGGTCGCCCAAGGTCATGCTGCCGTCGGCCACGCCGCCCGCGGCGGAAAACATTACTGCGGTGACGCCGACCGCGATGATCGCGCCTTGGCCGAAATTCAGCGCCGACATCGACGTCTGGCTCTTCACCGCCATGTCTTCCCACTGGCTGAGCGTGCCGTCGTAACGTTCCACTTCGTACTGCGCGTTGCCGAAATATTTCACGGTTTCGTAATTGATTAGCCCGTCGACGGCTTGATTGTTTGCTTCCGAGTCGAGCGCATTCATGCTGTGGCGATAGTGCAGGCGCCACTGCGCCATCCAGATGGTGAACGTGATATACACCACCACGGTGCCGAAGGTTATCAACGCGAATTTGGCGTGGTAGCCGCCGAACAAAATCGCGGCGACCAGTGCGAATTCCACTAATGTCGGCGCGATGCTGAAGGTCAGATAATTCAGCAGCGCGCTGACGCTTTGCGTGCCGCGCTCCAGGTCGCGCGAGATGGCGCCGGTGCGGCGCTCCAGATGAAAGCGCAACGAAAGCGCATACAGGTGGTCCAACAAGCGCGTGGCCAGGCGACGCATCGCGCGGTAGCGCACGCGCGCGAACAACGCGTCGCGCAGTTCGTTGAACAAGCCGCTGGACAGGCGCAGCGCGCCGTAAGCGAGCAGCAATACCACGGGCAGTGCGATGGTGGCATTTTTACTGGCGTCGAGTTGATCGACGATGCCTTTCAACACCACCGGCACGCCGACGTTGCCGACCTTCGCGAGAATCAAACAGGCCAGTGCCAGCAGCACGCGCCCCAGATATTCGCGCAGGAATGGAACCACCGCGCGCAGATTTTTCAGATCGGCACGGTCGTCGTGCGGTGCTTGAGTGTGGCGAACGTAACCGCGCATAGGGAAGTGACTTGTATCAAGTGAGGGCCGAGGTGATTCTAATGCAAAAGCGGCGCGTGAATGGTTGCTTTCAATTTGCGGCTCAATGTAATTAACTTACGGCTGCCATTTTTCCAAAAGACTCTCTATGACTAACGTGTTTAAAACCCATCTCGGCAAAATTACTCTCTTGGTGGGGATCGTGGCGCTCGCTGTCGGCGGTGTGTGGTACACACAGAAAGGCGCAACACCGGCTGCGACCAAATTCTCGACCGCCAAAGTGACGCGCGGCGATTTGACCGTCACGGTGTCGGCCACCGGCACGCTCAATCCGGTGGTGTCGGTGTTGGTCGGCAGTCAGGTGTCGGGCGTGATTCAGCGCTTGAACGCCGACTTCAATAGCCGCGTTAAAAAAGGCCAGGTGATCGCGCAGATCGAGGCGTCCCTGTTTCAGACCCAGGTGGCGCAGGCCCAAGCGAGCTTGCGCAGCGCCGAAGCGAACCGCGACAAGGCAGCGGTGGCGGTGCGCGATGCGCAGCGTCAGCTTGAGCGTGTGACCGAGCTGCGCGGGAAGAGTTTGGTGTCCGACAGCGAAATGGATGTCGCGCGTTTCGCGCATGAGTCCGCCACCGTGGAGCTGCGCGTACGCGACGCAGCGGTGGCGCAAGCGCAGGCGTCGCTGGAGCAGGCGCAGGTGAGTTTTGCGCACACCACCATTTATGCGCCGATCGACGGCGTGGTGGTGTCGCGCGATGTCGACGTGGGCCAAACGGTCGCGGCCAGTTTGCAGGCGCCGACCTTGTTCACCATCGCGCAGGATTTAACACGCATGCAGATCGAGACCGAAGTGGATGAGGCCTTCATCGGCGTGGTGCGCGAAGGTCAGCCAGTCAAGTTCAGCGTGTTTGCCTATCCCAGCCGTACGTTCAGCGGCCAGGTGGCGCAGGTGCGGTTGAAGCCGAAAATTGAATCCGGGGTGGTGAAATACAACTGCGTGCTGGTTGTTGACAATAAAGATTCGATGCTCAAGCCGGGTATGACTGCGACCGTGACCATTGACGTGGACAGTCGCGAGAAGATTCTCAAAGTGCCGAACGCCGCGCTGCGCTTCGTGCCGGAACTGTCGCAGGATGAGCTGAAGAAATTGCGCGCCGGCCTGAAGCGCGGTGAGGCGTTGTTGTGGACAGTCAAGCCCGCCGGGCTGGAACCGGTGCGGGTGCAAACCGGCTTGGTCGGCGAAAAGGAAACCGAAGTCACCGGTGCCGAGCTGGAAGAAAACCTGGCCATTGCGGTGCCCGAAACCGCCAATGCGAAAAACTCCCAGAGCGGGCCGCGCCCGCCGGGCATGAGATTGTTCTGATGACCGACCCCATCATTCGCATGGAGAGCGTGCACAAATATTACGCGCTCGATGGCGTGCGCGTGCACGCGCTGCGCGGCATTGACTTAAATGTCATGCCCGGTGAATTTGTCGCCATCATGGGGCCGTCCGGCTCCGGCAAGTCGACGCTGATGAACATCATCGGTTGCCTCGACGTGCCGGACTCCGGTGGCTATTGGTTGAGCGGCGCCGATGTGACACGCATGAATGTGGATGAACTGGCAGGCCTGCGCAATCGCGCACTCGGTTTCGTATTCCAGGGTTTCAATCTGCTGGCGCGTACCAGCGCCGTGGAAAATGTCGAGGTACCGCTAGTTTATGCCGGTGTGAGCCGGGCGCAACGCCGCGCGCGTGCCCACGAGTTATTGCAGCGCGTGGGATTGGGTGATCGTCTCAATCACACGCCGAACCAGCTTTCCGGCGGTCAGCAACAGCGTGTGGCGCTGGCGCGCGCGTTAGTGAATCGTCCCGCGTTATTGTTGGCCGACGAACCGACCGGCAATCTGGATTCCGCGACCAGCGTGGAAATCCTGAATTTATTAACCGAGCTCAACCAGAAGGACGGCGTGACCGTGTTGATGATTACCCACGAACCCGACATCGCCGCGCGCGCGCAACGCAAGCTGGTGCTGCGCGACGGAAAATTGGAGAACTGAATTGAGCGCACTCGCAGCCCTGCAACTTGCCGTACGTGCGCTGTGGCGCAACAAAATGCGCGCCTTGCTCACCGCGTTGGGCGTCATCATCGGGGTCGCGGCGGTGATCACGATGGTCGCGATCGGCGCCGGTGCGCAGAAGCGCATCGCCAGCCAACTGGATAGCATGGGCACGAACAATCTGACCATCCGCTCCGGCAGCATGACGCATGGCGGCGTGCGTACCGGCGTCGGCACCACTCCCACGCTCATGCTCGCGGATGCCGAAGCCTTGCGCGAGTTGCCCGGCATCGTCGCGGTCGCGCCCAACGTGCGCAGTTCGGTGCAGGCACGTTTTCGCGGCACCAATTGGGGCACGTCGGTGGATGGTGTGACGCCGGAATTTTTTTCAGTGCGCGATTGGCCGCTGGCGGAGGGCGAGCTGTTTACCGCGCGCGACGTCGCCGTGGCTGCGCCGGTGTGTGTGATCGGTCAGACCGTGATGCGAGAACTGTTCGGCCTCACGCCCGCCCTCGGCGAAAGTATTTTGTTCAAGAGTCTGGCGTGCCGGGTGGTCGGCGTGCTGGTCGCGAAGGGCGCCTCGGCGTTCGGGTCGGACCAGGACGACATCATCTACGCGCCGCTGACGACCGTACAACGCAATTTACTGGGCATCACCTACATTAACGGCATCGAAGTGCAAGCCGCCGGGCGCGCTGCGGCCTTCAGCGTCGTGCCAGAAATCAAAAAACTGATTCGCCAGCGGCATCGGCTGCGCGACGATCAGGAAGACGATTTCCGCATTTTCAATCGTGCCGAGCTGGCGCAAACCGCCGAGACCAGCGCGCAAGTATTTTCCTGGTTGCTCGGCAGCATCGCGTCCGTGTCGCTGCTGGTGGGCGGCATCGGCATCATGAATATCATGTTGGTTTCGGTGACCGAGCGCACGCGCGAGATCGGTATCCGCATGGCGTTGGGCGCGCGGCGTAACGACATTCTGTGGCAGTTTCTATTGGAGGCGCTGATTCTGTCGGGTGTCGGTGGCGTGATCGGCATTCTGGCGGGGATGGGCGGCGCGGCGGCACTGGCAAAATTTTCCGAATTTCAAGTGAGTGTGACCATGTGGTCGGTCGTAATGGCGTTCGGTTCCGCGTTGCTGGTCGGGGTATTTTTCGGGCTGCATCCGGCGCGCAAGGCATCGCACCTGCGGCCGATCGAAGCCTTGCGTTACGAATAAAAGTGTCGCTGCCGATACCGATCGCGGCAGGGCGCCTGTGCAGCATCAATGTTGCGTGCGCACCGGCCGATATTCACTCATGCGCTGCCTGTGGATGTGTTAATGGAAAACGAGAAAACAACGACCCCAAGTCACGAGCCACCGGCCGTCGCCACCGGTGGTCCCGAACAGCCGCCCAATGTGTTGGTGGCGGACGATTCCGCAACCATCCGCGTAGCGCTGGTGCGTGCGATGCCGGAGCAGTCGCAGGTCACCGAAGCGAGCAACGGCGAGGACGCGTGGACGTTGTTGCAGGAAAAAGAGGATATTGAATTAGTTATTACCGATCTCGACATGCCGCGCCTCAACGGCTACGACTTACTGCAACGCATTCGCTCCTCGGAAATTTCGCGCATCGCCAGCATGCCGGTGATCGTAGTGACCGGCGCGGAAGACACCAAGGCAAAATCGCGCGCGTTCGAGCTGGGCGCCAACGATTTTATTTCCAAAAACGCCGACAAAATTGAAATCCGCGCACGGGTGCGTGCGCACCACAAGCTCGCGTTGTTGATTCACGAGCTGGAAGAGAGCCGCAAGATTCTCAATGCGCAGGCCAACACCGACGCGCTGACCAAACTGACCAATCGTCGCGCGTTTTTCGTGCGCGCGAGCGAGGCATTGGAGTTGATGCGCCGGCATGAGCAGCCGTTCAGTGTGCTGATGATTGATGTCGATCATTTCAAAACCATCAATGACACCTACGGTCACCAATGCGGCGACTACGTGTTGCTGGAAGTCGCGCAAATTCTTACCAAGAATATTCGCACCAACGATATTTTGGCGCGCATCGGTGGCGAGGAATTCGCAATTGCCGCCCCGTATTCAAACCGATTATCGGCGGTGGTGCTCGCGGAGCGCTTGCGCAAGGCGGCGGAGAGCGCGGAGTTCATCTACAAGGACACGCGTGTACCGGTTACCGTCAGCGTCGGTGTGGTCGCACAGGACAAGAACCTGCCGGTGGATATCGATCAATTGCTGGCGCGCGCCGATGCGCGTTTGTATGTCGCCAAGCGGCGCGGGCGCAATCGTATCTGCGCCACCGACAGCGGGGAATCGGTTGACGATGTTCCGAGCGATGAAGTGTCGTGCCCCAAGCTCGACGATGCGCTGACGATGATTCAGCACGGTAACGCGCAGGCCATGCTCACGCACCTGCCGTGCTTGCTGGAAAAAACACTGCCGCTGTTCCGTCTGGCGAACGAGCGCTTGGAGGCGGGAATGCCGGTCGAGCAACTCGAACAGCAAATCAAGTTGCTGACAAAGGTGGCTGAGTAATTCCGTTTCTAAATTCAAGCGTGAACGCGAAGGCGGCGCGCAGACAGTACCCGTCGTACGGCAAGCGACGCCGACAAAGTGCACGCTTGAATTTAGAAACGGAAAAATTATTCCCTGCCCGGCGGCGTCCAGATTGCGGCGTCGACCTTACGTCCCGACATCTGCTCAATGATGCCTAGAATTGCTTTGTTCTCATCCTGATAGCTGTTTAATTGCGCCGAGCGATCGCGGCTCACGCGCTCCAGCAATGGCATCAGGTTGAGGCGCCACACACCGGTTTCCTTGCGGAATTCAAGCTGGGAACTGGTCGTGCTGCCGTTAATCGAAATGTCGCCGCCGGCGTAGTTGCCGTAGATGTTGACATTTCCCAGTTCGAACGGCGCCACCGAATCTTTGGCCACCCACTGGTTTTTAACACCATAGGCAAAAATGTCTTTACCCTGCATTTTGCGCAGTGTCGGTGCCGCGACGTTGTGGCGAATCGCCAGCACCACCAGTCGGTTGAAGCTAGGCAATTCTTTCAGCTCATTGGCGTCGCCGGCGAGCGCGAGTTGGCGGAGCTGGTCGTAGTGGCGCAGTGTTTTTTCGCTGATCAGGTCCGCCGCCTCGGCGCCGAGGTCGTTTAGCAGGGCATATTTGTAAGCGCTGAAAATTTGTCGTACCGCTTGCTGGTCGACGCTTTCATCGACGTTGGCGCGCGTCGGCATCACGCAGCCGTTCAGCCATGGAATTAACGCGATGAGTAACAGATAACGTCGTAGCATTTCTTTTCAACCCCGAATGCCAAATGTTCGTATTTGGGAAACAGCCAAACCAGTGTGTGGACGCTGTTGCGTCAGGTCAACGTTTTCACGCCATTGGGCGTGCCTAACAGCAGTACATCTGCCGGGCGTCGCGCAAATAATCCATTGGTTACTACGCCGGTGATGTTGTTGAGCGTTTGCTCCAGTGCAACGGCGTCGATTATTGTCAAATTGCGTACATCGAGAATCACGTTGCCGTTGTCGGTGACGAAGCCATCACGATACACCGGCTGGCCGCCGAGCTTGACCAACTCGCGCGCCACATAGCTGCGCGCCATCGGGATCACCTCGACCGGCAGCGGAAATTTGCCTAACACATCCACCAGCTTGGATTCGTCGGCGATACACACGAACTTTTTCGCCACTGCCGCGACGATTTTCTCGCGCGTGAGTGCGCCGCCGCCACCTTTAATAAGGTGCAGATGTTGGTTGGTCTCGTCCGTGCCGTCGACGTAAACGCCGATTTCATCGACGGCGTTGAGGTCGAGTACGCGAATACCGTGGCCTTCCAAACGCTTGGCGCTGGCGACCGAACTCGCCACTGTACCGTCAATTTTGTGTTTGATCTTGGCCAGCTCGTCGATGAAGCAATTGGCCGTGCTGCCGGTGCCGACGCCGACGATGCTGCCGGCTTGTACGTAGTCAATGGCCGCGCGTGCGACCGCTTTTTTTAATTCGTCTTGTGATGTCATGTCCAGTCTCAGTGTCCGCGAAATAGCCCCGTGGGCGCGTGCCGGTAAATACTATAGTATGTGAGTCTTACGCAAAACCCCGCGTCCGCACAACGTAACAAACGATGGCCGAACAGTACCTGAAACGAATTTTGAAAGCGCGCGTTTATGACGTCGCGCGTGAAACGCCGTTGGAGATCGCGCCGCGTTTGTCCAAGCGCCTGCACAATCGAATTTTGCTCAAGCGCGAAGATTTGCAGCCGGTGTTTTCGTTCAAGCTGCGCGGCGCTTACAACAAGATCGTCGGCTTGAGTGACGCGGCGCGGCGCAAGGGTGTAATCACCGCGTCGGCGGGGAATCACGCGCAAGGCGTCGCGCTAGCGGCGCAAAAGCTAAACATCGTTGCGCTGATCGTGATGCCCAAAACCACGCCGCAGATCAAGGTCGACGCGGTGCGCAGTTACGGCGCGCAGATCGAATTGCACGGCAATAGCTACGACGACGCCTACCAGCACGCCTGCCAGCTGGCGCGCGAGCGCGACATGACTTTCGTGCACCCCTACGACGACCCAGACGTGATCGCCGGGCAGGGCACCATCGCGATGGAAATCCTGCGCCAGTATCAGGGCACTATCGATGCGATCTTTGTGCCGGTGGGCGGCGGCGGCCTGATCGCCGGTGTTGCGGCCTACGTGAAGGTTTTACATCCGGAGATCAAAGTCATCGGCGTCGAACCCGACGACGCGGGCTGCCTGTACGCTGCATTGCAGGCTAACCAACGTGTCGTGCTCGACCAGGTTGGAATTTTTGCCGATGGAGTAGCCGTGCGCCAAGTCGGCGAGGAGCCGTTTCGAATCGCGCGCCGCTGCGTTGACGAAGTGATCTTGGTGAGTACCGACGAGATATGTGCCGCGATCAAAGATATTTTTGACGACACTCGCTCCATTGCCGAGCCGGCCGGCGCGCTGTCGATCGCGGGCCTGAAAAAATTTCTCGCTCGTGAACCGGTTTCCGACCAGACCTTCATTGCCATCGATAGCGGCGCCAACATGAATTTCGATCGTCTGCGCCACGTTGCCGAACGTGCCGAACTGGGCGAGCGTCGCGAGGCCTTGCTGGCGGTCACCATTCCAGAACGCCCAGGCAGTTTCCGCGAGTTCTGCGAAGTGATCGGAACGCGCAGTATCACCGAGTTCAATTATCGCTATTCAGATCCGCGCCAAGCGCACGTTTTTGTCGGCGTGCAAATGCATGAAAAAGATTCTGAACGCCAAGTGCTTATTGAAAAGCTAATCCACGGCAAGTATCCAGTGGTTGACATTACCGACAACGAAATGGCCAAGTTGCATATTCGCTATATGGTCGGTGGACGAGCTGCAGCAGTGGCCAATGAGCGCGTGTTTCGTTTTGAATTTCCCGAACGGCCTGGCGCCTTGTTGCGCTTTTTGAGCAAAATCGGGCAGCGTTGGAACATTAGTTTATTCCACTACCGCAACCACGGCGCAGCGTACG
>Ga0315281_10010661_pt1 | contig 12651 bp, 9 predicted proteins | sample YL17G07_0_MG_FD_204540 | JGI IMG/M metagenome (GOLD analysis project Ga0315281, IMG submission 204540) | Sediment microbial communities from Yellowstone Lake, YNP, Wyoming, USA - YL17G07_0 | ecosystem: Environmental > Aquatic > Freshwater > Lake > Sediment | place: USA: Wyoming | collected... | reverse complement strand
CGCGGCTGGAACGAGCACGCCGTGCTGCCGATGGCGCGCCGCTTCCGGCGGACCGGCCGCATCCTGCGCTTCATCGAGTACATGGATGTAGGCAGTTCGAACGGCTGGCGCCTGGACGAAGTGGTCACCGCGGCCGAGATCTTGAACACGATCGCCGCCGAATTCCCCCTCGAACCGATGCCTCCCACGCATCCCGGCGAGGTGGCGCAACGCTACCGCTATCTGGATGGCGCGGGGGAGATCGGGATCATCGCCTCGGTCAGCCGGCCCTTCTGTGGGGACTGCTCGCGAGCCCGTCTCTCTGCCGATGGGCAGCTCTACACGTGCCTATTCGCGACCGCCGGTCATGACCTGCGGGTTCTGTTGCGAGGCGGGGCGAGCGATGTCGAGCTCGAGGCCGCGGTGCGCAGCGTGTGGTCGGTGCGCGACGACCGATACAGCGAGGTCCGATCCGCGAACACCCCCGGCCTGCCGAGGGTGGAGATGAGCTACATCGGGGGGTGACCGGTCAGGGCAGGTCGAGACGAGTCGCGATCGCCTTTGTTCGGGCCGCCCAGTCCTGTCTCGGGGTCCCCGCCAGGGCGAGGCCGAGCAGGAAGGTTGTCAGGGGCGCAGCAATCCGTTCGCTCCGGTGCGCCGCCACGCGCGCCAGGTCGAGCAACGCACTGCGATCATCGGCGCTCAACGACGCGTCCATCTGATCGGGCAGTTCCGCCGCGAACCGGGCCAGCCAGGCGTCTACGCTGGTTGCATCCGAGGAGTCATTCATCGCGTTCCAGCTCCTTGTCTTGATCCGGAGGAGAGGGTACCGCACAGGAGATGTCGTGCGAGACGATCTGACCGCCGCGGTGATCGCGGGCGGCGCGGGGCGGCGGATGGGGGCGGACAAGCGGACCGTGCTCGTGGACGGGATCCCGCTGCTATCTCGAACCGTGGCGGCGGTGTCGGCGGTCGCCACCGAGGTGCTGGTCGCGACCACCCATGCTCATCCTCTGCCCGTCGAATTAGCTGCCGTACGGATCGTGTATGACCGCGTGGCCGACGGCGGTCCTCTGGCGGGCATCGAAGCTGCGCTGCTCGGCGCCTCCCGTGACCTGGTGCTGGTCGTTGCCGGCGACATGCCATGGCTGCAGGAGCCGCTGCTGCGCCTGTTGGTCGACCGCGCGCGGGCTCTGGCAACGGCCGACGTTGTCGCCATCGAGTCGCCCCGTGGGATGGAGCCGCTGTTGGCCATCTACAGGCGAGCCGCCCTGCCGGCGCTGACCGCGCTTATCGATCTCGGTGAGCGGCGCGTCGCGCGGCTGCTGGAGCTCGTTCGTAGCGTGGCGATTTCCGAACAAGAGTGGCGGCAGGTCGATCCGGGTGGCCTCTCCCTGGTCAACCTCAACCGCCCGGGCGACCTGCCGGACTGAAGGCGCCGCACCGGTAGAAATGGCCCGATCGGGCCGGGCCATTTGGCCCTTTTGGGCGAGGACCGCTGGCCCGATGCTGCTACCAAACAGCGGAGGCGGTGGAGAGGCCCATGGCCGTGAATCCGGTATCTCGTCGGGAGTTGTTCAAGCGAGCCGCGGTGGGCGCGATCGCAGGCGCAGCGGTCGCCCACACGGCGCTCGCTGAAGCAACGGCACCGGTCCGCAAGCATCACTGGGGGATGGTGATCGACACGAGGCGATGTGTCGGCTGCGAGGCCTGTGTGATCGCCTGCAAGATCGAGAACAAGACGCCGCCGGGCGTCTTCTACACGATCGTGACCAAGGAGCCGCTGCCAGGATCGACGACCGACAAGCCGGTCTTCATGACCAAGCCGTGCTTCCATTGCGAGAAGCCGCCGTGCATCCCGGTCTGCCCGGTCAACGCGACGTTCAAGCGCAAGACCGACGGGATCGTGGTGGTTGACTACGACCGCTGCATCGGCTGCCGCTACTGCGTCGCGGCCTGCCCCTACGGTGCCCGGTTCGCCGACTTCGGCGACGAGTACGACCTCCTGCCGATGGCGGGCGAGCCTGTGTCACCCGAGTACAAGCAATATCGGCCGCGCGTCCCCGGTCAGTCACCCATCGGCAACGTGCGGAAGTGTCAGTTCTGCCTGCACCTGCAGGACGAGCAGGGCGAGTACGACCGCGAAGCCGGTCGCTGGCCGGCCTGCGCCAAGACGTGCCCCGGCCACGCCATCATCTTCGGCGATCTCGACGACCCCGAGAGCGAGGTCTCGACGATCCTGCGCGAGCGAAATGCCGTCCGCATCAAGGAGGAGCTCGGCACCGAGCCCTCCGTCTACTACCTGCTCTGAGGAGGCTCGGCGACGATGCTCAAGCGCGCCTTCTGGGTTGTAGGGATCCTTGGCCTCATCCCGTTCGTGTGGGCGGTCTATGTCCGATTCTTCGTCCATCCCGACGCGTCGAACCTCGGGTCGGTGGTGCCCTGGGGCCTCCACGTCGCGCAGTACATCTACTTCGTCGGCCTCTCCGCGGGCTCCTTCCTGCTCTCCTCCCTGGTCTACGTCTTTGGGATGAAGCGGTTCGAACCGATCGGCCGGCTGGCAGTCTTCACCGCCATCGTGACGCTGCTGCTGGCGCTCATGACGATCGGCCTCGACATCGGGCATATCGAGCGGTTCTGGCACGTGTTCGTCTTCGTGAATCCGACCTCGCCGATGGCGTGGATGATCTGGCTGTACACCATCTACATGACGCTGCTGGTCGCGGAGTTCTGGTTCCTGATGCGCACCGACCTCGTGATCGCCGCGGGAATGCCCGGCTGGCGCGGACGGGTGTCGCGGCTCCTCTCGCTCGGCGGTCGGGACGCCAGCGAAGCGCGCGGCGCACAGGACCTGCGAGTGGTGCGAGTCCTGGCCACCATCGGGGTACCGCTGGCCATCATGTTCCATGGAGGCGTCGGCGCACTGTTCGGCGTGCTTGCGTCGAGACCGTTCTGGCACTCGGGGATGTTCCCCATCATCTTCCTGGTCTCGGCGTTGGCGTCCGGCGGTGCCTTGCTGGTGGTAGCCAGCGCCATCTTCCAGGAGGGCTGGAAAGCCCACCGGGCGATGATCCTGGATCTCGGAAAGATCGTCCTCGGGCTCTTGCTTCTCGACATCCTCTTCCAGATCTCCGAGACGCTGATCGGCCTGTACGGATCCGATCCCGGATTCCTTCAGAGCTTCGACCTGGTGGTCAGCGGGCCGACCTGGTACATCTTCTGGATCGTGCAGATCGGGGTCGGGTTCATCGTTCCCGTGCTCCTGCTGGCGAGCCCCCTGCGGCGCGACCCGCGCGCCGTAATCGTCGGCTGTGGGGCCGTTGTGATCGGGTTCATCGGGGTCCGGCTGAACATCATCATTCCGGGACTCTCCCCCGAAGAGATCCGCGGGATCACCGACGCGGTCAGCGATCCTCGCATCTCCAGCTTGTACTTCCCGTCTGCGTGGGAATGGATCCTGTCATTCGGGATCGCCGCGGTCGGCGCGGTGATCTTCGGCCTCGGGGAGATATTCCTTCCGCTGAGCCGTCATCTGCCGCGTCCGGCCGGCCAGGATTGAGGAGACGACGATGAACCCTGACGTAACGCGCCGCCGATTCCTCAAGACGCTGACCGCGATCGGCGGGGGTGCCGTTGGGGCCACCGTGACGGCCGCCACCGCCGGCGTTGTGCGCGGCGCGGACGGACCCGCTCCGGGGTCGGCCGATCTCGAGCGCCGCTTCGGACGCGATGCTGGCGAATGGATCCCCTCCTGCTGCAACGCCTGCGGTGGACAGTGCGGGATCATGGCCCACGTGGTGGAGGGCAAGGTCGTCAAGATCGAACCGAACCCCTGGAACCCGAACAACTACTCCAACATCTCGACGGACTTTTTCGAAGACTATGACCCAGCGGTTGGGGTGAGGCAGGGCGCGGCAATCTGCCCCAAGGGCAATGCGGGCATCTTCAGCCTCTACGACCCTGATCGGGTCGCCATGCCGCGGAAGCGCACCAATCCCGAAAAGGGGATCGAGGTGGACCCCCGCTGGCAGGAGATCAGCTGGGACCAGGCCCTGGAAGAGATCGGCGCCAAGCTCCGGACCGTCCGCGACGCCGGGCACCCCGAGGAGCTGCTGTGGTGGAGCGAGGACCACTCGTTCACCCATCCCCAGCAGGACTTCTGCGCCCTCTACGGCACGCCGAATTACTCGAACCACTCCAACCTCTGCGACGTGGCGCGCAAGGCCTCGTTCAAGATGATCATGGGAGACGAGCGCCCCCTGACCGACTTCGTCCAATCGAAGTACATCCTGCTCTTCGGCTGGAACCCAACCTCCGCCATCAAATGGGTCCACCTTCCGCGGATCATTACAAAGGCAATCGAGAACGGCGCCCGGATGGTGGTGGTCGATCCAAACCTGTCCGACACCGCCGCGAAGGCGCAGGAGTGGGTGCCGATCCGGCCGTCCACGGACGGTGCGCTCGCACTGGCCCTGGGGCACGTCATCGTCCGCGACAAGCTCTATGACGAGGCGTTCATCAATGAGTGGTCTGTCGGCTTTGACGAGTATCGCAAGCTGGTGGCCACGACGACGCCGGAGTGGGCCGAGGAGATCACCTCGGTGCCGGCGAGGACGATCGAGCGCATCGCCCGCGAGTTCGCCACGACCAAGCCGGCGGTCGCGGACGTCTGGTCCGGGCCGGGGCAGCACACCAATGGCGTGCAAGGCGGTCGTGCGATCGCACTCCTCAACGCGCTGGTGGGCTCGATCGATCGTCCCGGCGGAATGATGATCCCCGACAAGCGCGGATCAAAGTGGAGCCAGGCATCGCCTGAGAAGCCGATCGAGGCCGCGCGCTTCGACGGTCTCAGCGATCTGCCGTGGGGCCATTCGTCAGGCGTCTATGGCCGTGGCTTCGAGCGCCTGCTCGACGGCTCCGGGCCATATGCACCCAAGGTCGGCATGTGCGTCTTCCAGAACCTGGTGATGTCCGGCCCTGGCTCTGCGCGCGTCGCCGACGCGCTCAAGAGGCTCGAGACGTTCGTGGTGGTGGACACCAACGAGAGTGAGACGGCCCGCCTGGCCGACTACCTCATCCCGGGGACTCACTACCTGGAGCGCTATGACGTCAACAGCCACTGGGTCACCTGGTCGGCTGTCGGGCTCCGCCAGCCGGTGGTCGGTGGAGATAGCCAGGCCCCGAGCAAGTACAAGTTCCGGGGCGGGATCTTCGGGCAGATGGCGGAGTATGAATTCGTGGCTGCTCTCGGCCGCGAACTGGAGCTCAAGGACAAGGATGGGAACGATTTCTTCCGGATCGGGGCGACCTCGCGCGAACCGATCGAGAGTCTCACCGGCTGGTACGAGGAGCAACTCTCGAACGAGCTCAAGACCGGCGCGCCTGGCAAGACGCTCGATGAAATGAAGGCGCTGCCCGGCGCGGTTTGGGTCGACGAAAAGGGCACAGCCTACGAGAAGTACGCCGCCGTCCTGAAATCGAAGTTGGTCCTGGACGCGGACGGGTCGGTGTGGGACAAGGCGGCCGATGATCCGACCCGTAAGCAGATCGCCACCGTCGTCGGCGGGGTGCTCTTCGACAAGCCCGAGGCCGATGGTGGCGTGGCGGTCGGCCGGCTCATTGCCGGTCAGGCGTGGTTCACCGACGGCGACAAGCTCTTGAACGGACCGAAGCTCGAGGGCAAGAAGCCAGCGCGGATCGGCTCGGCCATCGGGGGCACGGATCCGCGGCGCGGTTTCTTTACGCCATCAGGCAAGATCGAGTTCGCCAACGCGACATTCGCAGACAAGAAAGACCTCACCGGCACCCCGGTCGATCCGGTCCCGACCTATGTGCCTCGCCAGTGGCAGCCCGACGCGGAGTACCCGCTGTACCTGGTCAACTGGAAGGAAGCCAGCCACACGCACACCCGGTCGCAGAACAACCCGCTTCTCGTCGCGATCAAGGGATCGAACGCACTGCGCATGAACGCGGGTACGGCCGAACGGATGGGACTGGCCGACGGCGACGAGGTGATGGTCGAGTCGCGGTACGGATCGACCAAGGCGGTTCTGGAGGTGACCAACGGGATCCACCCTGAGGTGGTGGGCGCACAGCACGGCTTCGGCCATCAGGCCATGGGCAGGATCGCCAAGGGGCGAGGCTCAGCGTTCGGCGATCTGAACCGGATCGCGTTCGATCCACTCTCCGGCCAGGCCACCCACAAGGAGATCTGCGTACGGGTCAAGAAAGCCTGACCGGGAGGCTGGCCCTCGCGCTGTCCAGGGATCGATCCCCAAGAGCTCGGCTGAGAAGGCCAGAGTGCCGAGGTTCGCGCTTGGTCAGGAATGCGCAAAGAGTCGTCCCCGCAGGCGCGTGGCTGACCAGACCAGGAAGAGCATCACCGGCACCTCGATGAGCGGCCCGACCACGGTCGCGAGCGCAACGGTCGGGGTGAAAGCGGTGATCGCAATGGCAATCGCGATCTCGAAGTCGCGACCGGTGGCGTTGAAGGCAACGGCGACGGCGTCCTCGTACGGGAAGCGCAGGCGCGCGCCGATGAAGAGCACGGTGAAGAACATGGCTGCGAAGAACAGCGCCATGGGAATCGCCATCTCCACAACGATGCCGGGGCGCATCAGGATCAGGTCACCCTTCAGCGCGAACATGACCACCAGGGTGAACTGCAGTCCCAGGATCGACACGCCGTTGAGGATTGGCTTGAGCCTGTCCATGGCCGCCTCTCCCCCATGGCGCACCACGGCCATCCGCGTCAGCATGCCTGCCAGCAGGGGCAGTCCAAGGTAGAGCAAGACACTCTCGGCCACGATCCAGACGTCGAAGCTGACATTGCCGATCAGCAGTCGTGCATAGACCGGGATCAGGATCATCTGGGCCACGGAGTTGAGCGCCACGAAGACGAGCGCCATCGGCGTGTTGCCCTTGGCCAGGAAGGTGAAAATGATGACCATTGCGATGCACGGCGCGAGCCCGTACAGGATCAGACCGGTGCGCAGCTCGGGATCGGCCACGAACAGGTTGGCCAGGCCCAGCATCAGAAACGGGGCGACCAGGTAGTTGAACACCAGCACCACGCCGAGTTGACGCGGCGCGCGAAAGGCTCCTCCAATCTCGTCGAGGCGCACGTTCGTCATGGCGGGATACATCATCGCGAAGAGGCCGATGGGCACCCCCAGGCTGATCGCGTTCGCCACGGTCGGCTCGAACGTCCCGCCGATGATCGACTTCAGGGCATCGATCGGCGGCGTCAGGGCGAAGTCCGAGATCTGCAGGGCATTCCCGATCCCGATCCCGATCGCCATGCTGACCACCACGAAGATCGGCAGCAGGCGGAAATCCTCGAGGCGAAGCAGAAGGCGACGCATTGCTCAGGCTTCTCGGCGGGCAGTGGATAGCGGGCTGTTGGCGGGCGCGAAACTGCGCTCGGGATGGTGGTCGCAGGCGTACTGCGGCACGATCCTGGAGCGGAAGGACGCCATCAGGTGGGGCTTGCACAGGCCCACCTGGCAGAATCGACAGGTGCCTATCGCCGGTGTCTGGACAGCAGTCCGCAGGCATTCGTGGCAGAGCATCGCTGGCCTCCAATCCCTGACTTCAAAGGTACCACGTTCGGGCGACGGCGCTCATCGCATGGCCTTCAGCCGGCCCTGACAGAAACCGACTGCGCATTCGGAGTCGCCCGTGCCACCCTTGTAGGGCTGCAGTCCGAACACGCACACGCCGTCGCCGCCTCGTCCGTGGGGGTGAGGAACGTCACGACCGCCGCCCGAAGCCGGCCGAGCTGCTCGAGGTCGAGCGCGTAGTACACCCAGCGACGGTCTCGGCGTTCACGCAGCAGTCCGCCCGCGCGCAGCACCCGGAGATGATGAGAGACGAGGGCGGGGCTCAGCCCGAGTGCCGAACCGACATCGCACACGCAGTGCTCCCCATTGCGGAGGAGCTCGATGATCCGGGCTCGATTCGGTTCGAGCAGCATCTGGAGTTCATGAAGGTCGGACGACGCCAGCGCTGGCTCGACCCGATGCGGCGACAGACGTTCCATGACGTTATTCTAACGACCGTTTGTGTAATTGGCCCGTGACCAATGGACCGAACTCAGGGGCCGAACGGCACGGGGCGATCGTAGGCGGCATCGGCCAGGGCGTCGCTCCAGGGCGATTCACCGACCGCCACTGACCTCTCGGCCGACTGCTAGCGCCGGCGACCTCCGTCACGCTATCCTGTCGCTCCATGTCGTGCCCGACCTGCGGCGCCGCCGCGACCAACCCCACCCAGAAGTTCTGCGCCGAGTGCGGCTCCGCGCTGGGGAAGGCTTGTCCCTCGTGTGCGAAGCCGTACGAGGGATCGCCCAAGTTCTGCCCCGAGTGTGGCTTTGGCCTGGCCGCGATCAGCGCCGCGCCGGCCATCGCCGCGGTCCCGATCCCGGCGGCTGCCCCGGCCAGGGCCCAGACCCCCGGTTCGGCGACCACGGCCGAGCGGAAGCTGGTCACCGTGCTCTTCGCCGACCTCGTCGGCTTCACCACCATGTCCGAGCAGAACGACGCCGAGGCGGTGCGCGAACAGCTGACCGAATACTTCGGGGTGGCCGAGGAGATCATCGCGCGCTACGGCGGAACGATCGAGAAGTTCATCGGCGATGCGGTGATGGCCGTATGGGGCACCCCGGTCGCCCACGAGGACGACGCCGAGCGCGGTGTTCGCGCCGCGCTTGAGCTGGTCGATGCGGTCAGCCGCCTCGGGCGCGGCGAGCAGAAGTTGAGCATCCGTGCCGGCGTACTGAGCGGCGAGGCCGCAGTAACACTGGGCGCCTCGAACCAGGGGATGGTGGCTGGCGACCTCGTCAACACCGCCTCGCGTCTCCAGTCGGTGGCGCCGCCCAACACCGTGCTCGTCGGCGAGGCGACGTACCACGCCGCGGAGAGCGCCATCGTCTTCGAGCCGGTCGGCGAGCAGGAGCTGAAGGGCAAGGTCAGCCCCGTTCCTGCATATCGCGCCATACGAGTGGTGGCAAAGCGGGGCGGGGCCGGGCGTGGCGAGCAGCTCGAGGCGCCGTTCATGGGCCGCGACGCCGAGATGCGGCTGATCAAGGAGCTGTTCCACGCCGCGCCGCGCGAGAAGCGGCCCCGGCTGCTCTCGATCATCGGCCAGGCGGGACTCGGCAAGAGCCGCCTGGCATGGGAGTTCAACAAGTACATCGACGGCATCCTGGAGACGGTGCGCTGGCACCAGGGCCGCTCCCCCGCATACGGGGAAGGGATCGGGTTCTGGGCGCTGGCGGAGATGGTGCGCAGCCGTGTCGGCCTGCTCGAGCTCGACGATTCGGCGATGTCACGCGGCAAGCTGACCGCGAGCCTGGAAACCTTTGTTCCGGATGAGGGCGAGCGGCGCTGGATCCAGCCCAAGCTCGAGCAGTTGCTGGGCATCGGCGCGAGCGACGCCGGTGGCCAGGAGGAGCTCTTTGCCGCGTGGCGCACGTACTTTGAGCGGGTGGCCGGCGAAAACACCGCGGTCCTCGTCTTCGAAGACCTGCATTGGGCCGATCCGGGCCTGCTGGACTTCATCGACCACCTGCTGGAATGGAGCCGGGGCTACGCGATCTACATCATCTCGCTATCGCGCCCAGAGCTTCTCGACCGCCGCCCGAACTGGGGCGCCGGACAGCGCAGCTTCACCAGCCTCTCGCTCGAGCCGCTCCCCGACGAGGTGATCGGCGCGATCCTCAGCAGCCTGATTCCCGGCCTTCCCGCGCCGACCATGAAGCAGATCGTGGCCCGTGCCGAAGGGATCCCGCTGTATGCGGTCGAGACGGTGCGGATGCTGCTCCAGGAAGGGCGCCTGGAACTGCACGACGGTGTCTACCGGCCTGTCGGCGACCTGAGCACCCTGGCCGTGCCTGCCACGCTGCAGGCGCTGATCGCCGCGCGGCTCGACGCACTGGATGGGGCCGATCGAGCCCTGCTGCAAAAGGCATCGGTCCTCGGCCAGACTTTCACGATCAAGGGAGTCACGGCGATCACCGGGGAGAGCGCGGAACTGGAGCCGCGGCTCCTCACCCTCGTGCGCAAGGAACTGCTGACGCTCGATACGGATCCGCGTTCCCCCGAACGCGGCCAGTATGGTTTCGTGCAGGCGCTGGTGCGCGATGTCGCCTACAGCACCCTGACCAAGCGCGATCGCAAGGTGCTGCACCTGGCGGCCGGCGTGCACTTCGAGTCGCTCCAGGACGATGAGATCGTCGACGCGACCGCGTCGCACTACCTCGACGCCTATCGCAGCGCCCCCGAGGACCCCGATGCCGACCAGATCCGGACGCACGCGGCCGAGCTGCTCCAGCGCGCGGCGGAGCGGGCTGCCGGGCTGGGTTCAAACGAGCAGGCTGTCCGCTTCCTGGAGCTGGCCCTGGAAATCACGACCGATGCCGAGCACCAGTCCCCGCTCCTGCAGCGGGCCGGCGACGCGGCCACCGCGGCAGGTCGCTACGAGATCGCGGAGAAGTACCTGCGGAGAGCGCTCGAAGCGGCACAGACCATGGGCCATCGATCCGCGGAGGGGCGAGCGCTCGCCAGCCTGGGGTTCGTTCTGTCGTCGGCGGGGCAGGCGGCCATGGCAATCTCGACCATCCTTGCCGCCCTCGAGGACCTGGGCGAGCTGGGCGATGACCCTGCCATGGTTGCCGTCTGGGCAGCACTGGCGCGGGCCTACATGATGCACGGCGACTACCTGCCCTCAGTGGAGTGGGCCGACCGTGGACTGCCGACCGCCGAGCGCCTCGACATGATCCCTGAGATCGCCGACCTGCTGATCACGCGCGCGACCTCACTGGGTTCACTGGGCCGAGCTCGAGAGGGTGTCGCCGGATTGAAGGGCGCCCTCGACCTGGCCGAGGCATACGGTCTGGCCTTTGCCATGACTCGCGCGCGCACCAACCTGAGCGGCGCGCTCTTCCTGGAGGACCCGCGCACTGGCTGGGAGATCGGCAAGCTCGGCTTCGAACAGGCGAAGCGCGAAGGGCGTCGCGACATGATGACGATCATGGCGTTGAATGCGGTCGGCAATGCGGTGAAGATCGGCGGTTGGGACGACGCCCTGCGAATCGTGGCGGATCTGGAGGGGATCGAGCTCGACCCCTCGGACCGCTTCTACTTGCAGAGCTCCCGCTTGATGATGGAGGCGCTGTTGGGGCGCCCCTACGAGGAGGGACTGGACGGCCTGCGCGCGTTCGCCCGCACCACCGACGAGCCCGGCATCGTGGGACAGCTGGCCTCGACCGAGGCCAGCCTGGGGCTCTTCTCGGGAGCGTACGACGACGCCTATGCCGCGGCGCTGCGGTCCGTCTCGATCAACGTCGGCGCGGCGTCGGACGACCTGCCAGTGGCGGCACGCGCGGCACTCTGGGCAGGCCGGCCGGAGGTCGCGCGCGAAGCGGCCGACCGCCTGCGCGCCCTCGGCAGCCACGGTCGAGCGCTCAACGCCAACCTGCGCAGCATCGACGCGGGGCTGGCCGCCTCGGACGGTCGGGCCGACGAAGCCGCGGCCGGGTATCGGGACGCGATGCGCCAATTACGGGACCTCGAAACGTGGTTCGATCTTGCCCTGTGCGAACTCGACTTTGTGCGGTTCGTCGGAGGCGAGAGTCCCGACGTCGAGACCGCCGCCAGCGAAGCGCGCGAGATTTTCACCAGGCTGGGTGCTCGGGCGTTCGTGCAGCGCCTGGACCAGGCGGTCGGCCTGCCGGTCGGCTAGTCGGCCGGGCGGCCGTGGATCGGGGCGCTCCGGTCGCGCAGGGGGCCGCCGCGGCGACGGCGGGTCACGCCCAGGATTTCGGCCACGATGGCGTGCGCCACCTCTTCGGGCCCCTCCGCCCCGATATCCAGGCCGGCTGGCGCATGCAGGCTACTGATCGCATCGGGGCGCCCGATCTCCTGCAGCATCTGCTCCGTGCGGCCCCGGGGGCCAAGCACTCCCAGGTAGGCGAGCGGCGCGTCGAGGAGCGAGCGCAGGCAGGCGATGTCGCGGAGGTAGTTGTGGTTCATCAGGATTGCAGCGCTGCGCTCGTCAGGGGCCAGGGCGGTGGCCGCCTCGGCCGGATCCGCGGCGCTGAAGGCGGCGGCGCCCGGGAAGCGCTCCTGCGTCAGCAGGGCGCGGCGCACGTCGGCCACCACCACGCGCCATCCCAGCTCAACGGCCTGGCGCACGAGCGGGATCGCGTCGTGGCCGGCGCCGCACACCAGGAGGCGGAGTGGAGCGAGCAACGGTTCGTAGAAGATGCGCTCGCCGTCTACCTCGACCACGCGTGGAGTGCCGTCGCGCAGCGCCGCGGCAGCGGCGCCATCGGTCTCCAGGCGGTGGGATCCAATATCCGGCCCGGTCAGCGGGGTGACGAGGCAAGCGCCCTGGCCGGCCAGCAGGGCCGCGACCGACGCCAGCGCGCCGGCGGTCGACTCCACGAACAGCTCGATCGCCCCGTTGCAGCCGAGCCCGTAGCCCCACACTGCGTCGTCATCGGCGGTCATGTCGAACTCGACGAGGCGCGGCTGACCCGAAGCCAGGACCTCGCGGCCGATGCGTGCCACGTCGCCCTCCAGGCAGCCACCGCTGATATTCCCGATCGGCTCACCCTCGGCGGGGATCAGCAGCCGCGCGCCAGCGCGCCGGTAGGTGGAGCCGCGGGTG
>Ga0315281_10010660_pt1 | contig 12652 bp, 6 predicted proteins | sample YL17G07_0_MG_FD_204540 | JGI IMG/M metagenome (GOLD analysis project Ga0315281, IMG submission 204540) | Sediment microbial communities from Yellowstone Lake, YNP, Wyoming, USA - YL17G07_0 | ecosystem: Environmental > Aquatic > Freshwater > Lake > Sediment | place: USA: Wyoming | collected... | reverse complement strand
AAGCAAGAGCGCCTTCATCACGGGCCTGGCCGTCGTCGTTGCGCCGGTCCTGTCGTTCCTCTTTCTGCGCGAGCAGCGCTCATGGAAGGTTGCGTTGGCACTTCTCCTGGCAGTGAACGGTCTCTGGATCATCTCCTTCGGGTTCACGCTGCGCGTCGGCGGCATGGGCATGGGGGACTTCCTCACGCTGCTGTGCGCCCTGGCCTTCGGCGTGCAGGTGTTCCTGATCCACCTGTTCTCGCACAGGGATTCCTTCTACGCCAGCACGTTCTTCCAGTTGCTGGCTGTCGCCATGTGCTCCCTCGTCTACGCTCTGGGGACGAAGCAGACGCTCGTCGTGAATCCTGTCTCATGGCCCTCCCTGTTGTACCTCGCCGTCTTCACGACCGTCATCACGCTCCTGCTGCAGAACCGTTTCCAGCACGACGTGACGGTCGCACGGGCCAGCGTCATCTACTCGCTGGAACCCGTCTTCGCCACCCTCCTGGCAGTCCTGTTCATCGGCGAACGCATGGGCCCTGCCGTTCTCGTGGGCGGTGTCCTCATGTTCACCGCGTCCGCTATCTCGTAGCAGGCTGGGAGCCGGCCAGCCGCACGTGAAGGCAGACTCTTTGCAAGAGAGGCCATACAAGCTAAACTGTTTCGGAACCTGAACAATATTTTGCTGGTGGAAAAGGACCGATGATGCAACACGAATTTCGACGCTACTGGACCGTCATCCGCCGCCTTGGCACCAACATGCGGCTGCTGCTTGCCGGCGCAGCCCTGCTGGGGTTGGGGAACGGCATCTTCATGACCTTCTTCAACTTGTATCTCAAGCAAGGCGGACTGGGTGAGGCCTTCCTTGGCCGGTTGAACTCCCTCGGGACGATCGGGTCTCTTGCCCTTGCCATTCCGGCAGGACTGCTGGTAACCCGACTCGGCAGCAGGAAGTCGCTCGTCCTGTCGGCGGCGCTCATTGCCGTGTTCGGAGCCCTTCAGGCCAACGTCCTGGTACCCGCGCTGCTCGTCGTCCTGCAAATCGGTATCTCGGCCAGCACCATGCTGTATGGAGCCACGTACAATCCCGAAATGATGCGCAGTACCGACCCGGGAGACCGGCAGGTCGCCTTCAGCCTTGCGTTCACCGTCGGGACCGTCATGTCGGTCATCGCGTCCGCCGTGGGAGGACTCCTGCCACGCCTGTTCGCCCGGTCCGGGGCATCGCCCGTCACCGGGCTCCGCCTGACTCTGGTTGTGGGAGCGGCGCTTATCCTTGCGAGCACGGCCGTGTTCATACGCCTGCGGGAACATCACAGTGGCAACGGCGACCAGGTGGCGGACACCCCGTGCGCCGTCCAGAACGAGCCGGAGGTCACGCCCTCGTGGAAGCACTTCGCGTTCCGGTACGCGGCGGTCAACGTCATCATCGGGTTTGGCGCCGGGCTCAGCATCCCCTACCTCAACCTCTACTTCACTGACCGTTTTCACGCCAGCACGGTGGTCGTCGGCAACCTGTTCGCCATGAGTAACGTCGTCCTTACGGTCGGCGTCCTGCTCGCCCCATGGCTCGTCCGGCGGGCAGGCCTTCTGCGCACCATCGGCGTCACCGTCGGGGGCTCGCTCGTGTTCCTGGTCATCATGGCCCTCACGCACAATATCATCGTCGCCGCCCTGGCATTCTGGATGCGCGCGGGTCTCATGATGTGCTCGACGCCGGTCACAGACAAGTTCTGCCTGGAGCTGGTGCCACCCAACAAGCGCTCCGTGGCCCACAACATCTTCCAAATGGCATGGACCGGGTCCTGGGCTGTTTCGACAGCGCTGGGGGGCTGGCTCATCCAGAAGACGGGGTTCACCCTGCCCATGGTCCTGACGGCCACCGTCTATGGCATCTACCTCGGCGTCTTCATCCTGTCTTTCCGCCACCATCCCGCGATGCAGCACCCCAGCATGGTGTGCCCACCGACGATTCCTGCACAGACCGACTAGTCGACTGACGGTGCCGCAGGGAACCCGCGCCACAAATGCGCGAAACCCTGCTCATGGAGGGCAGAAGGAGCAACGGCCTGCAGGTTCAGACGCTGCTGCCTGCGTTCTTCAGTCTGAGCCGGTCCGCTCGGCGAGGAGTCGCCAGGCCAGCAACGCGGCATCTCTGCGTGCCAGCGGTTTGCCGGCGTAGTCCATGACCTTGTCGAACCCATGCTGTCTGCAGACGACACGCAGGGCCTCATCACCGACAGGATCATTCATCTGGGTCTTCATGGCAGCGACCTCGCCACCGAAACCAGCCGCTGTCAGCAGCATGTCGATGCCTTCACTTCCACTCATCCGTTTTTTTGGCTGGAACGCAAGGTCGATGAGCCCGTCGTCGAGGTACGCGTCGCGCAACGAGGTGAACATCCAGTGGCTGCGCTCGATACCCCACCCAGAGCCTTCTACCGGCTTGTAGCGGAATCCAAACCAGACGTGCCGGACCTCATTCCGCACGTCCAGCACACGGTCCCACACACCTCTCGTCCACGCGTACGCGCGTATCCAGCCGTTTGCCTCGCTGCCTGCGGTTGGGGTTCCAAGACTTTGTGACGCAAGTTGTGGCTGCTGGAGGACGCGCTCCAGAAGAACTACGAACTCGCCGCCGTTCACCTGACGCTCCAGCTGAAGGTCACCATCGGGGGCACCCAGGAGGATATGCAGGTCCTGCAGTCTCTGGATGCGGGCATCCGCAGGGACTGCAGTCTCAACCGGCTGTGCACGCACAACGCTGGTGCAGGCCATCACGAGCACGACGAGCGCCATGATGCAAACTCTCACCAATGCTTTCATGGTGCCACCCGTTCTCCTCTGCAACCACGCTTGCTCATCTGGACCGCAACCTCCGCCTCACAACATGCATACCTATGCTATCACCTGCCGTGCCACTGTCAACCAGACACCAGAGAGACCTCAGGCTTCTGGCGCACCCTGCTTGCCGCCTGTTTCCTGGACACCAACAGGACACGCGTTCGAAATCGTCGTGATCAGCACAAATCGAACAGTGCCACCAAATTCCTCGATGATCCTGTCAAAAGCTCTGAAAATCGTCGCACTCTCACCATAGGTGAGGCTGCTCATTGGGCCGACGGTCACCTCCAGGCCCAAACTCCTCATGATTTCTACTGCCTTGTCGACAAATGGAGCGAGATGCTGCTCTTTCACGGGATACAGAGAAAACTGCGCTTCAATCAGCATGCCACCCATCTCCTTTCATTCTTCGAGTGGTTGTGTGCACTCACCCTCTTCCTACGCTGTTCCGCAGTGCGAACCATACGTCAGCGCCCCTTGTGCCTGCCAATGTGCGGCATGAGACCGGGCGCCTGCGGTTTGGGAGGCTTCTCGCCGGTGAGCAGCGCGCGCAGCTGGGCGATCTTGTCGCGTAGTTTGGCTGCCTCCTCGAACTCCAGCGACTCGGCGTGAGCCAGCATTTCTTCGTTGAGCTGAATGACCAGGGCCTGCACCTCGGTGGGCGACATCCTCGCAAGCATCTCCTTGCCCAGCTTCTCGACCTCGTCCGGCTGGCGCCACGGCAGGTCGATGAGCTCCGAGATGGCCTTGTGGATAGTCTGGGGCGTGATGCCATGCACCTCGTTGTACGCCAGCTGGTACTCCCGGCGCCGGCGTGACTCCGCCATAGCGCGGCTCATGGAGCCCGTGACCTCGTCAGCGTACATGATGATGGTGCCCGATACGTTGCGGGCGGCCCTGCCCATCGTCTGCAGAAGCGACGTCTCGCTGCGCAGGAACCCTTCCTTGTCCGCATCCAGAATGGCGACCAGGGAGACCTCCGGTAAGTCCAGACCTTCGCGCAGCAGGTTGATGCCGACCAGGACGTCGATATCGCCCGAGCGCAGCTGCCGCAGGATGTGAACACGGGCAAGCGCGTCCAGGTCGCTGTGCAGGTACTGTGCCTTGATGCCTTCCTGCTGGAGATAGTCCGCCAGCAGTTCCGAGCTCTTCTTCGTCAGCGTCGTCACGAGCACGCGCTCCTGCTTCTCGACACGCTGCCGTATCTCGCCCATCAGGTCGGGGACCTGGTCCTTGCTGGGACGCACTTCGATGACCGGATCGACGAGGCCCGTGGGGCGCAGGAGCTGCTGCGCGACCTGCGCCGAGACCTGGTACTCGTAGTCAGAGGGCGTCGCGCTGACGAAGATGGCCTGCTGGACATATCGCATGAATTCGTCGAACATGAGCGGACGGTTGTCGAGCGCCGACGGCAGGCGGAAACCATAGTCGATCAGCGTCTGCTTGCGCTGGTGGTCGCCGTTGAACATCCCGCGGATCTGCGGGACACTGATGTGCGACTCGTCCACGAAGAGCAGGAAGTCCTTGGGCAGGAAGCTCAGGAGCGTGTACGGCTCGGAACCGGGAGCACGGCCGCTGAAGTAGCGGCTGTAGTTCTCGATGCCGGTGCAGTAGCCGGCCTCGCGCAGCATCTCGATATCGTTCTTGGTGCGCTCCTCGATGCGCTGAGCCTCCAGCAACTTGTTGCGCGACGTGAAGGCCGCGACGCGGTCCTCCATGTCCTTCTGGATGAGCGCAATATACTTCTCGATGCGCTCCGGACTGGTCACAAACTGCGCGGCAGGGAAGAAGATGAACTCCTTGTACTCCTTGATGACCTGACGCGAACCGAGGTCAAACTCCTGGATCTTCTCGACTGTTCCGTCCAGCGACAGTCGGATGCGGATGCCGGTCTCTGTCTCCTTTGGCATGACCTCCAGCGTCGATCCGCGCACGCGGAAACTGCCACCCTTGCCCACGTCATCGACGCGTTCGTAGCGCAGGCCGATGAGCGACCGGGCGATGTCGTCGCGCTTCATGGCGGCGCCCTGCGTCACCGTCAGCAGCCCTTCGCGGTACTCCTCCGGCGAGTCCCAGCCATAGATGCAGCTGACTGAACTGACGACGATCACGTCCTTGCGTTCGACGAGAGACCGGATGGTCGAGTGCCGCAGGCGAGCGATGTCCTCGTTGATGTCGGCGTCCTTCGCGATGTACAGGTCGATGGCGGGAACATACGCCTCGGGCTGATAGTAGTCGTAGTAGCTGACGAAGTACTCCACGGCGTTCTCGGGGAAGAAGGCCTTGAACTCGCTGTACAGCTGTGCCGCAAGCGTCTTGTTGTGACTCAGGACAAGGACCGGGTGGTCGAACTCCTTGATGACGCTCGCCATCGTAAACGTCTTGCCTGAACCGGTGACGCCAACCAGCGTCTGGAAGCGGTCGCCCTCCTGAATACCGGCGATCAGCTTGGCGATGGCCTGCGGCTGGTCCCCTGACGGTTCAAATGGTGCCTTCAGCTTGAAGATGCCCATACGTTGAGTATAGGCGATAATGCCTGTGACACTATAATCGAGCGCGCATGGAGCTCTGCAGGCAGTGCCAGTTTGGACGACCGGGCTACCAGTGGTATACTTGTAAAAGTAAGTCGCGAACTCATTGACATGATGGCGCCCCAACGCGCTCATGGGCCTGCTGTCCTGATTTCGCTGTCGGTCGCACTTGCGCAGTTCGGTTCAACTGACCGCTCGTCACTTCTGCCTCGCACGCGCTTGCCACGTGCGAAAAGGAGGACTCTCAATGCGCAGAGGATGTCTGCTCCTCATTGCCTGCTTCCTGCTCGTCTCGTCGTATGGGCTCGCCCCACCGCCGCCGGTTGCTGCGGCACCACTCTATGACTTCGTTGCCGGCGCCTCATCCGCGTCCTGGAGCAGCGGAGCCGGTAGCCTCCCCTGGCCGGGCTTGACGTCCGATGCCAGGGGATTCGCTCTCTACGCGTCTCAGGTCACGCTCGAGGACGGGGTTGTCCATGCCAAGGTCCTGCAGACCCATCCCCAGTGGGTCGATGCTGGATGGATCCAGGGATACTACCCCGTCATGACAGTTCCCGCAAACGCCCGTCTGGCAGTCACGGTCGGCTTCATCCAGGGAGCGACCGCCTCCGACGGCGTCATCTTCCGCGTGTACTTCCAGCAGGGACAGACACGGCAGACCCTGGTCGACCAGCGCTCCTATTACGACGGACATCTGGACACGGTCTCGGTCGACCTTGCACCCTATGCGGGCACGTCCGGCAACTTCATCCTGTACGTCAATGCACTCAAGGGCTCGGGCCAAGACTGGGCCGTCTGGGCCAGTGCCAGCATCGAGCAGGTCGTCGTGGCCAGACCAGATCTGACCGTGACGGCCATGCGCCACGCCGGCTCGAATGTCTACTATACGATCGCCAACGTGGGCACCGCTCCGTGCGGAACGCCCAACCAGCCGGCAAGCCACTACAGCGCCCTGTTCATCGACGGGCAGCTGGCGACGCAGGACCACGTCACGGTCAGCCTGAACCCGGGAGCGTCAGTCGAGCGCCAGTTCGCGTGGCAGTATGCGATCTCGGGCACGCAGGATACCGTCCGCGTCTGCGCGGACTATCAACAGAATGTTCAGGAACTGAGCGAATCCAACAACAGCAGGGAGGAGACGTGGACACAGAACCTGCCTGACCTGGTCGTCGACCAGATACGGTGCGAGACAGGGAACTGTATCACCTTCACGTTGAAGAACGCCGGGACCGGACTGCTTCCTGCAGGCTGGAGAAGCGTCGCAGATGTCTTCGTGGACGGCATCAAGAAAGGGTTCTTCGACCTCACCGCTCCGACGTCCACGACCGGTGGAGGCATTGCGGCGCCAGGCGGCACCTCGACGTATATCACTGCTCTGACGTTCGCCGCCCCGGTCGTCGTACGCGTGATTGCGGACAGCACGTCAGACGTCATCGAATCCAACGAATCCAACAACACCAAGGATGCCAAACTCGAACCGTGCAGTCCGGTCGGGAAGCTGCCGGACCTCGTTCCGACCGATCTCATGCTGGAGCCGACGCAGAACCTCGTGCGGTTTACCATCCGGAATGCCGGAGAAGCAGCGGCTCTGCCCGGACACGTAGCCGTTCTGCGGCAAGGTGGCTCCGTCCTTGCACGTCGAAAGGTGCTGGAACCGCTCGAGCCTGGCGAGGAGCGTTCCTGGTTCTTCCTGGACTATCGTCCCAAACCATCTGCGCTGGCTGTCACGTATCGTGTGACGACGGATGAAGAGGGCGTCGTCACTGAGTCCAACGAGAAGAACAACAGCCTGGATCATGCTCTGACGTGGTCAGATGTCTCGCCGCCCACCATCACCAGGGGACCTGCAGTTGTCGACATCGCTCCAGGTTCTGCCGCGGTCACATGGACGACGGACGAGCCGAGCACCTCCACGGTCGTCTATGGGAGGACCGCAGGGATGCTCGCCCTGACTGCGCACGAAGCTGCGCTGGTCACGGCTCACTCTATTTTGCTGACCAACCTGTCAGGCGCCACCGTCTACGAGTACGTGGTGCGATCGGCAGACCGAGCGGGCAACACGGTCGCAAGCGCACAGCTTCTGTTTGAAACCGCATCGGAACGGGATACTGAGGTGCCGTCGGTCTCCCTCGCACTCCCTGCAACACTGGCAGGCGACGTCACCATCCGGGCCGACACCCGGGACAACAAGCGCGTCGACCGCGTCATCTTCCTGATCGACGGGAAGCCGGTCGTCACGGACTCCACACCACCATTTGAGGCTCCATACAGCCTCGGAGGATTCACCGACGGCATCCACTCTTTTGGAGCGCGGGCGCTCGACGCCGCCGGCAACGTGGCCGAGACAGTTGTCGAGGGTACTGTCGCGAACAGGAGACCCCCCTCGGATCCGACCATCGCTATTCATATCACGTCTCCCGAACCGGGTTCATCGGTCTATGGCTACCAGCTGGTGACCGCGACCGTCTCGTCCCTCTATCACAACCCCATTACGCGGACGCGCGTCCTGCTCATCAGCCACACGTCGCCAGCCACGGAGGAAGTACTTCAGGACACGTCCTATCACGCGCTGCCCAGACCCATCTACAATCCCGGGGGAGAGATGTACCCAGGAACCACTGTCGAGATCGGCTGTCCGTGGAGCACCCTCGGGCTTCTCCGCACCGCTCAATACTCCATCAGCGTTGAGGCCTGGGATAGCGCGGGGAACACAGCCAATGCTTCCGTCACCGTCACCAAGGTCAGCGAACCTGAGCTCGGGAGCGGAATCAGCATCGTGCGCACGGTTACCAGAAACCAGACACATTTCGACGTACGGCTCACCATTACCAACAACAACCCCGACACACCAGAGAACCGCATGCTACGTGTGACGGCCGTGGAATCGTGCCTTGGCTTTCAGCCGGCCACGTCCACCGGCGTCGCGGTGTCATTTGCTCCCGCCTCCAGTTCCGGCTACATCGCTGCGGAGTTCGGGGCGATTGTCCGCGGGCTTCCCCAGACCATCTCCTACACTGTCATGCCTGCTCTGTTCTCTCCCTTGATGTCAGCCTGGGGCTATGCCATCGGTGACGGTTCTGTCCTATTCTCGTTCGAGGATGGCTACGGCAGGTCACGCGTGGCCAGCATCCCCTGTCCCATCTGGTCGGACGCCGCTGCCGTCGAAGACGCGTGGGCGGCTGCCGACTATCTTCTTGTAACCTCTCCCTCGTCGCTCTTCAGTGCAAATCCCTGGGACGTCGACGGTGTCAACGGGCTCCTGGCGACTTCGGCCTCTCTGGCAGTCGAGAAGCTCGGGGTCATGGGGTATTTCAGCCCTGGCCTCACAGCCGAAGGGCTCCGCCTGCTCCTCAAGGAAGGAACCTCTGAAGCCGGACTCTGGGCGAGGCACCTCATGGACAACTGGACGACCTCGGGCTACCTCCTGCTTATCGGCGAACAGGAGATCGTGCCGACGTTCACGAACGCGCAACTCAGCGATCACTGGTACGCGTGTCTCTATGGCTACGACCAGCTGCCCGATGTGAAGGCGGGCCGCATCATCGGGGACACTGCCGCCGATCTTGTGATCCCAATCCAGAACAGCCTCAGCGTCACCAGAGGGGAACCCGGGCATCACTATGACGGTTCTGATGCGCTGCTCGTCGCTGGGACCGAGGGTCTCTGGGAACAGTTCGTGCGAAACGACGCGCTGATGGCGACTCTCGTGTTCCCCTCGAAGGGTGTTCTCATCAGCAGTCCCAATGTCGACTGGGAGTACTACTCGACGGACATCCAGCTCCTTGCCGAGGCTCTCGCCATCGTGGCACCCTCACGGTACGACTTCGACGGCGGGACTCCTCTCCCAGACCCGAGGGATCTGACCCTGGAACAGCTGATTCGCGAAGTACTGCAGGCCCCATGGCATACATGGCCTCCGGTGCTGCCACCAGGCACCGAACTCGCCCATCTTGCCGAAGCCCGGACACGCGCCCAGCTTATCCAGAATGAGCGACGCGGAGGTGACTACGGAGACTACACAGCGGGCTATGCATCCGACGCGCTTGCTGAAGCAGACCGCTGTTCCGTGTTCAAGAGCAGGACAGCTGAGAAGGACGTCGTGTTCTATGGTGGACACGGCGACCAGGGTGGATGGGCGGGCGGATTCGCCAATTGGACGGGTGCTCCCAGCAATGTAGACGGTCTCTCATTCGGCACTGCTCACCCCATCGTCCTTGCAGCGTCCTGTGGCACGGGGCTGTACGAGACAGGTGTGCCGGAGGCAGACCTGCCTGCTGGTATCGCCGAGGCGTTCCTGGCCCACGGCGCCGGAGTATATATTGGCTGTACCGAAGGATCGCCGGGAGACGTCAACGAGGTCCTTGGCAAGACTTTCTTCCGTGACTTCTACGCGAGGACGGGCAAGATCGGAGATATCTTCACAGCGTTTGAGCGCTACCTCTGGTCAACAGGCGATGCCACGTGGCAGCGGGTCGTCGAGACGTACAACCTGTACGGTGACCCAAAGTTCGGGGGGAGGTGACCAACATGAAAAACCCTGTTCGGACGGCTGTCCTTCTGATCGTTATCGTGGCCCTTGCTGTGGGCCTGGTGCTGGCTCCACGGCGCACCCAGGCGGCTCCACAGACTGCCGTTTCCATCTCGGTTCCTGAGTACGTCGTCACCCCATCCGGCACGACCGACTCGGTCGAGATACCGGGCGGAAGCATACTGTTGAGCGAGGAAGGCCGCCCTCGCGTGCCCATATTCACCCGGTCAGTCCAGTATGAGGCTGGCTATCGCGTTCAGGAGGTCACCCTCGCCGCCCGTAGCGGTCTCAAGACAGCCACAGGGATCCGGCTGCCTCCGGTGAACCTGGCTCCCGGGCCTTCTGAGCCGGTCGCAATGACCCCCGGATGGTATCCGCAGAAAGGGTTCGACTGGCATGTCACCGCCAATCCGGACGGATCAAGCCAACTGGCCATCATCGTGTATCCATTCATCTATGATCCTGAGACGACCGATGTCCTGTTCTATACTACGTACGTATTCGACGTCCGCGTGACCCCAGTCACGGCAACCATTTCCCGCCTGTCCACAGTTGACCAGGCATACGCCCCGGGCGACACCGTCGCGGTCATGGCCGTCGTTCATGTCGACGGAGCCCCCAGGGACCTCTATGTACGGACCAGCATTCTGAATGCCGACACACTCGAACAGAAAGGAGGGCTGGAGACACGCGCGCTCAGAAGTGCCACCGGCGATATCGCTGTAGACCTCTCATGGGTGACCTCCGGAATGGCGCCGGGCGCCTACATCATCGACGTCACCGTCGTTGACACGGCCTCCAATGTCATGGACCGAGCCTCCATCGACGTCGTCCTCGGACAACCAGCCGTAACGATCGAACGTCTGACCGCAGAGCCGGCCCGGTTTGCGAAGGGGCAGATCGTCCATACACGCATCGAGATACTCAACCGGGGCGCCGGTGCCACCACGGGCACGTGTGTCATCCAGATCTTCCTTGGGGGCGTGCCGGTCGCCGAGTTCCGTCATGACATTGGTTCCCTGGCAGTTGGGGCAGGCTTGGCCTGGTCCGACAACTGGGACACGAGGAGTGCCGAATCCGGCCCGCTCTACACCGTTCTGGCGTACGTGCAGTATGCCGGCCGCTCATCTCCACCCGTCTCGGCCACTATCTCCACCGACGCCTTCCCCACCGCCGCGTTCCTCACGAAACCCGCTCAGGTCGCAGCGAACACAGACGTGACATTCAACGCCTCGGGTTCGACCGATGCCGATGGCACGGTTGTCGGCTGGCACTGGGATTTGGGCAATGGTACGGCCGCAACAGGCAAGGAGTTCACGACGCGCTACGCCCGGCCCGGCACCTATGCCGTCACGCTCATGGTGACCGACAACAACGGCGGCACGGGGTCCGTGACGCGGAGCGTTGTCGTGACACAGGCCACGCCTCCCCCTCCACCCGTGCAGAGAACCATCATCGTCCTGACCATCGACAGCACGCGCTTCACGGTCAATGGTGAGGCCAGGACGCTCGACGCAGCACCGATCATCCGTGAGGGCAGGACCCTCCTACCCATCCGCCCTGTCGCCGAGGCACTCGGCGCCGTCGTGGGATGGGACGGAGTGGAACGGAAGGCCTCGATCGCGCTGGGTGCCACGTCACTGGAACTGTGGATCGGCAACCCAACAGCACGCGTCAACGGGCAGGCCGTGCCCATAGATCCCGCGAACACGAAGGTGACACCGTTGATCGTCCCTCCCGGACGCACCATGCTTCCCCTGCGTTTCGTGGGAGAGAGCCTGGGGTGCCTGGTGGAATGGAATGCTTCAACGCGGCAGGTGACCGTCACGTACCCGACTCCCTAGCTGCACTACGTCACCTCGTGCCAAGACCGGGCGCCCTTTCGGGCGCCCGGTCTGCCATCCAGGAAGATGAGACGCCAGAGCAGTTCTACTCGCGAGCCCAACCGAGAAGAATGTTTGCTGGGGCGGAGCCGCCGCACTCGAGGAAGACCTGTTCGACGTTCATGTCGTGTGCTTCGGCATTCGTGCCCGGGTTGCGGAAGACCATGTCGGCGCATGCCGCTGTCGCGTCCCGCACCGATCCACCGGCAAGGACGACTGCTTCGACGCGCGTGCGCAGGTCGGACACGTAGGAGCGGTCTGCGTCGATGCGTCGCCTGATCTCGGCGTAGTCGCGCGTGAAACTGCCATGGCCGGGCACCAGCAACTCGATCGTCATCCCCGCGAACATGCCGAGTGTGCGCTCGAACGCGTCAAGCCGGTCGCTGACGAAGGGGATCTCGAGGTCACTCAGGAGGTCGCCGGCCCACAGGCACGCAGCGTCGGGGTCGTAGACCGAGAGGTGATCGCGCGCATGTCCGGGGGTGTGAAACACCTGGACGCGCATGTCCCCCACCATGAGCCCGATGATGCGGTCGACGGTTTGGCCGGGCATGGGCGGCTCGAACGGAGCCGCCGCGACGCCTTCCGCGCCGTAGTAGCCCTGTATCGAACGGCGCGTGTGCTCCAGATCGAGGGCGGTCTGAGCGACGTACGCCTGGTGCGTCACGACGTGCGCACCGGGGAACCGCGCGGCTCCCAGAACGTGATCCCAGTGGTGGTGAGTGAGTACGACCGTTTCGACCTTGAGGTGCTGTCCTTCGCAGAAGGCGGCGATGTCCTCGACTTCCTCGGGAAGGAGCGCCGGGTCGATGAGCGCGGCGTGTGCCGCATCGTGCAGAATGCCGGTGTTCATAGCATACCCGCGGCACTTCGCTGCCCACAGGTGA
>Ga0315281_10010659_pt1 | contig 12653 bp, 9 predicted proteins | sample YL17G07_0_MG_FD_204540 | JGI IMG/M metagenome (GOLD analysis project Ga0315281, IMG submission 204540) | Sediment microbial communities from Yellowstone Lake, YNP, Wyoming, USA - YL17G07_0 | ecosystem: Environmental > Aquatic > Freshwater > Lake > Sediment | place: USA: Wyoming | collected... | reverse complement strand
AAGCCCTTTTTCCCGGGTTACGCTTTTCTCGTCTTCGATTACCCGGAACAATACCAGATGGTGAAATACACCCGGGGCGTCAAGCGGATCATCGGCAACGACGACGGTCCGATCCCCATTCCGGCGGTAGCCATCCAGGGGCTCAAGGCCCGCGAGAAGGACGGGCTGATCGTCCTCGAAAAATACGGCGGCGAGCCCGCCCTGGGAGACGAGATTGAAGTCATGGAAGGTCCCCTCAAGGGCCTGAAGGGCGTTTTCAAAAAGGAAGCCGGCGACCGGGAGCGGGTCATGATCCTTCTGAACTACGTATCCTACCAGGGCATGCTGCTCATCGAAAAACGGAAGCTCAGGAAGGTCTAGGCCCCGCCCGCGGTCCGGCCGTCGAACCGCCGGGTCATTTGGCGGCCTTGAGCTTTTCGAGGAACGGCTCGTTCAGGCTGTTCGTCGAGAAGAAAATCACTCCGTCGGCGCCGAGCGCCTTGCTGACCTTCATCTGCTCGATCATCCCGTCGGGTGTGTTCTGGTTATGGGACGTGCCGATCCCGATCCCGGGGCAGACTTGGCAGTGGCCGCGCCCGAATTCGACGGCCTGCCTTGTGAACTTTTCGAAAAACTGTGCGTGGTTCGTGTACAGCATGGGGCAGAGCATGTCCACGAGGCCCTCTTTGGCCCACGCCGCCCAGTCCTGACCGATGAGGACCTTCGCGTTGTCCGCGTTGGGGAAGACGGCGGCGCTGATTTTCACCGGCCGGCCCGTCGCTTTGAGCGACTCCCGGAGTTCCCGGACGAACTGGGTCACGCGTCCCCTGTTCCATTCGAGCCATTCGTTCCAGATCATGTTGCCGGAATCCCGCGCCTTCAGCGTCGCCAGGTCCACTCCGGAATACTCTCGAAAGAGGCGCAGGGTTTCGGCGTCGTTGCTGAAGAACGGCTCCGTCGGCTCGCAGGGGAAGCGGATGTAATCGAGATGGATCCAATCCACGCCGTAGCGCGCCGCGACCTCCATCATAAGGCTCCGCTCGTAGTCCCGGACGGCGGGGAGGGCCGGATTGACCGAACCGACGAACTCCTTCCGCGGGCTTTGAATCAGCCACTCCGGGTGTTCGCGGACCCGTCCGAGGAGGGACGCTTCGGTGAAGACGCAGAACCAGGGGTGGACCTGGATGTCCCGGCGGCGGGCTTCGGCCAGGAATTCGGCCAGGAAATCCCAGTCCCAGCGCGGGTCGCTGACCCCGATGCGGCTCTTGAAATACACCCGGCCCGAGGTATCCTTGACCAGGAGGATCACGGTGTTGATCCCGGCTTTTTGGTATTCGTCCAGGGTCGCCCGGATCTTTTCCAGCGCGGCCGTTTTGTCCGGCCCGAAAAAGCCCGGATGCATCCAGACCCCCCGGACGGGCATGGCCAGCGATTCTTCCGAGGCCGTCTGGCCGGCCGCGAGTGCCGCGAGAGTCCCCAGAAGAAGGAGGAGAAAGGCGATCGTCCTTTTATTCATGAGCGCCACTCCTAGGATGAAGAACTGACTCCTTTATACCAGAAGAATTGCCGTCGAGTCAAAGGCGCCGGGGTCACCGCCGGCCGGGGCGTCCGTAGCCGCCGCCGCCGGGGGTTTCGATTCGGAGGACGTCGCCGGGTTCGAGTTTGATGTTGACCTTGGAGCCCAGGGCTTTTTTCCGGCCGTGCGAGATGAGGGTGTTCTTCCCTTTCGCCCCCGGGGAGCCCCCGCGGAGGCCGTACGGCGCGAAGGCCCGCCGTTCCGACATGATGGTCAGTGCCGTGGGGACGAGGAACTCGTATTCGCGTACGATCCCCTCGCCGCCGCGCCTTCGCCCATTGCCTCCCGAGCCCTTTCTCAACCCGTAGCGCCTGATCTTCAACGGGAGATAGTTCTCGAGGGCCTCGAGCGGAGTGTTGAGGGAGTTGGTCATGTGCGTGTGGACCCCGCTCAGGCCGGCGGCCGAGAGCCCGGCCCCCATCCCGCCGCCGATCGTCTCGTAATAGGCGAAGGCCCGGCCGCCTTCCGGGTCCTGCCCGCCGAAGGCGATGTTGTTCATCGTCCCCTGACTGGCTGCGGGAATCTTATCCGGCACTGCCGCGGCCAGCGCGCCCAGGACGACGTCGACGATCCTCTGCGACGTCTCCACGTTGCCCCCGGCGCAGGCGGCCGGAAACTCGGCGTTGACGATCAGCCCTTTGGGGGCGAGGATCGTCAGGGGCCTCATGAGGCCGGTGTTGAAGGGGATGTCCTCTTCGACGAGGGCCCGGAATACGTAGAGGACGGCCGAGCAGGTGATGGCGTAATTGGCGTTGACGCCGCCAGAGACCTGACGGTCCGACCGGCCGAAGTCGACGACCGCCCTGTCGCCCCGGATGGTCACGTCGACCGCGATCCTGATGGGCTTGTCCGTGATGCCGTCGTTGTCGAGGAAATCCTCGAAACTATACGTCCCGTCCGGAATCCTCCGGATGGTCGCCCGCAGGAAGCGCTCCGTGTAGTCCTGGACAAGGCCCGCGTAGGCCCTGAGCTTGCCCAATCCGTAGCGCCCTACCGCCTCCATCAGCCGGGCCCGGCCGACGTCGTTGGCGGCGACCTGGGCCAGGAGGTCTCCCCGCCGCTCGTCGGGCGTCCGGACATTGGAGAGGAGGAGGGCGAAAACGTCCTCGTTCCGCCGCCCCCGCGCCACGAGCTTCAGGGGGGGAATGATCAGGCCCTCCTGGAAGAGCTCCGTGGCCAGCGGCATGGACCCCGGCGACATACCGCCGACGTCCGCGTGATGGGCCCGGTTGGCGACGAAGAAGCGCAATTTTCCTTCAATGAAAACGGGCGATATGCAGGTGATGTCGGGGAGATGCGTCCCGCCGCGGTAGGGATCGTTCAGGATAGCCAGGTCGCCCTCTTCGAACAGCAGGGCCCGGATCGCGGCCTGGACGGACAGGGGCATGGCCCCGAGGTGGACGGGGATGTGGGAGCCCTGGGCCAGGGTTTCCCCATCGGCATTGAAAAGGGAGCAGGAATAGTCCTTTCGCTCCTTTATATTGGGGGAGAGGGCCGTGCGACCCAGGACGGCCGCCATCTCCTCCGAAATCGAGATGAAAATGTTCTTGAAGAGCTCGAGTTCAATGGGGTCGACCGTTCGTCTCACGCCGTCCTCGACTTGCGGATGACGAGATTCAAGAAGCCGTCCATCTTGGCGGAGTACCCAAGAGGGACATAGGTCGTCGATTCGGGGTCGATGACCAGCGCCGGTCCGGCGAGGGCATTGCCCGGGGAGAGCCGGGCGCGGTCGAAAACCGTGCCATGGGAGACTCGCCGGCCGGTGATCATCGGCTGCTTTTTTAGGACCGCCCGCCTGTCGGGGAGGGGGGCGCGCACAGGCTCCCTGACCAGGGGGATCTTCGGCGTAACGGCCACGGCCTTGATCCTGAGGTTGACGATCTCCACGGGTCTGTCGGCGTGGTGATAGGAATAAAGCTTCTGGTGCCGCCTGTGAAAATCCTCGAGGAAGGCCTGCGCGGCCGTCCTCGCTCTGCGATAGGGGACCGTGATCTCGTAGGATTGGCCGAGATATCGGCAGTCCAGGGAGGGCTCGATCAGGAGATCGCTGCCTTCGAACCCGTCCTCCTTCATGTCGCGGCGGCTCCTTCTCTCGAGCCTGGCGAATTCCCGGCCGAGCTCGGCGAGCGACAGGTGCGCGTCCGTTTTTAAGAGGGATTTCGTGTAATCCTTGATCGAGTCCGCCATGAGGAGGCCGAAGGCGGACAGGACGCCGGCGTTCCGGGGCACGATGACGGCGGGCATCCGGAGGTGGGCGGCCATTTCCACGGCGTGCATGCCGCCTGCGCCCCCGAAGGAGAAAAGGGCGAAAGACCTGGGGTCGTACCCGCGCTCGACCGAGATGACCCGGATGGCCTTTTCCATGTTGGCGTTGGCGATATCCACGACGCCCAGCGCCGTTTCCTGGGGCGATTTTCGGAGGGCGCGGGCGAGGCGGCCGATCGCGGCACGGCTTCGCTCCGGGTAGATGATCATTTTGCCCCCGAGGAAAAAGCCGGGGTCCAGGCGGCCCAGAATCAGGTTGGCGTCGGTCACGGTGGGCCTGTCGCCCTTGCCGTAGCAGGCGGGGCCGGGGTCGGCGCCCGCGCTCTGGGGGCCCACCCTGAGGGAGCCGCCCTGGTCGCGGAACGCGATGGAGCCGCCGCCGGCGCCGACGGAATGGATGTCGATCAGGGGCAGCCGTATCGGGAAATCGCCGATCCGGGCCTCATGGGTCCGGCGGATCCCCCCCTCGATCAAAGACACATCGGTGGACGTCCCGCCCATGTCGAAGCTGATGACGTTTTCGAAGCCGGTGGCTTTGGCGATGTGTCTAGCGCCAACGGCGCCGCCCGCGGGCCCTGAAAGAGCGGTTTTTATCGGCTCGGACCGCGCCCGAACGGGCGAAATATAGCCCTCGTTGGATTGCATGATCCGGAGTTCGGCCCGGCCGATGCAGCGGTTGAGCTCCGAGAGATAGCGATCCATGACCGGCATGAGGTAGGCGTTGATGGCCGTCGTCGTCATTCTCTCATATTCCCGGTGCTCGGGCAGGAGGCGGCTCGAGACCGAGGCCATGAGGCCGGCCCGCCGAAGCTCATCGGCCACGACGTTTTCATTGGCGGGATTGGCGTAGGAATGGAGAAGGCAGACGGCCACGGCCTCGGCGCCGGATGCCCTCACTTTCCGCAGGGCCCGGCGGACTTCGGCCCGGGAGAGTGGGGTCTCGACCCGGCCCCCGGCGAGGGTCCGTTCCCGGACGCCGAACGACCGGTCGCGGGGCAGGAGGAAGAATCGGTCTTCGGGCTGGAGGCCGTAGAGATTGCGCCGGGTCTGACGGCCGATAAAAAGGACGTCCTCGAAGCCGCATGTCGTGATGAGGGCCGTCCGGCCGCCCTTCCTTTCCAGGAGTGCGTTCGTGGCCACCGTCGTCCCGTGGACGACGAAAACCGACGGAAGGCCGAGGAATTCGGAGAGTCCCTCGAGGATGGCCAGCGAGGGGTTCCTGGGGGTTGAGAGGATCTTTTTGTTGACGATCCGGCCGTCTTTCCAGATCACGAAATCGGTGAACGTTCCGCCGGTGTCGACCCCGATCCGCACGTCGGAAAGAGGGGAGCGAGGTCCGGACTTTCGCGTCGCGGGGATGGCTCGTCTGCGCATGGTCGGGCCCCTATTTAATCGTCTTTTCCCAGATATTGTCAAGGCAAGGGGCTGGAGTGCGGCGCGGCTTAATGGCAGGTGCTGCACGATTTGGTCGAGCACGACGTGCAGCTCGCGGAGGACGACTTCAGACGGTTCGAACCCCCGCCGATGCCGAAGGAAGACAGGAGTTTCCGGGCCTCGCACGTTCCGCATCCGGGGCACGCGGCCTCCTTTTCCCTGCCGAGGGGGACAAGGCACTCAAACCGGCGGCCGCATTTTTTGCAAACAAACTCATATATCGGCATGGCGGACTTATTTTAGCGGAATTTCAGGCAACCGTCCAGACGCTGAACCGGCCCGATTTTGGACTATTTAACCAGGGCGATGGCCTCGATTTCGACCTTGACGTCCTTCGGGAGCCGGGCCACCTGGACCGCGGCCCGGGCCGGGTGCGGAGCGGGGAAAACCTCGCCATAGACCGCGTTCATCTTGCTAAAATCGTTCATGTCCTGGAGGAAGACCGTGGCCTTGACGACGTTCTCGTAGGAGCTCCCAGCCGCCTCGAGGACGGCGCCCAGGTTCTTGAGAACCAGGCGGGTTTGCTCCTCGATCGTGCCGGTGTTCAGTTCCCCCGTCCCGGGGTCGAGGGGGATTTGCCCCGACACAAAAACAAACCCGTTGGCCACGATGCCCTGGGAGTAGGGCCCGATGGCCTTGGGCGCCTTATCGGTCTGGACTTGTTTCTTTTTCATGTTCTCGCTCCTTCCGCTTTGGGGAAATGCCCTGGCGACCAGGACGCTCAGGCCCCCCGCGTTGATGATGAATGTTCTCCGGTTCAACGTCTTCCTCCGCGGGCGGCTTCAAGGAACCGGCGCGCCGGCCGCCCCTCAGCCGAGCTCGGCCAGCGCCGCGGTCAGGAATTGCCAGAATTTTCCCACGGATCCGATATGGACGTGCTCGTCAGGCGAATGCGGATGCTCCATCGTCGGCCCGAAGGAAATCATATCCATGCCAGGGAACTTCTCGCCGATGATCCCGCACTCCAGGCCGGCATGCACCGCGACGATCTCGACCTCCTTCCCGAATTTTGTCTTGTAGAGCGCCTTGAGGGTCGCGAGGAGGGCCGACTGGAGGTTCGGCATCCAGCCGGGGTAGCCGTACTTGGGATTGATTTTGGCGCCGGCCATCTCCGTGACCGCCTTGATGACGAGCCGGGCCGCCTCCAGAGCCGAGGCCACGGAGCTCCTGGTGCTGCAGATGATCTCTACCTGGGTCTTTCCGGTCCGGATGATGGCCAGATTGGTCGACGTTTCGACCAGCCCCTTCATCTCCGGGTGCATGGCGATCACGCCGTGCGGGATGGCCAGGACGTAATTCAGGAGGGCGCGCTGGCAGTCGGCGGTCAAGGCAAAGGCCTTCCCGTCTCCGGCCGGCTCAAAGGAATGCCGGGCCTCGGTCTCGACGGCCTTGTATTCGATAAAGATCCTGTCGAAGGACTTTTTGAATGCCGCCGCAAGGGCCTTCCGCCGGGCCGGGGCGCAGGCCAGGTCCGCCCAGGCCTCCCGGGGAATGGCGTTTCTCTTGTTCCCGCCTTCCATGCCGATGAGCTCGAACCGGACGCTGTCCTGGGCCTCACGGAGCATCCGGGCCAGGAGCTTTATGGCGTTCCCTCGCCCCTGGTTGATATCCAACCCGGAATGCCCGCCGCGGAGCCCGGAAATCTTGAGCCGGAAGACATTTTTCGAGGCCGTTTTTTTCCTGGCCGCCGGGAAGGCGATCTCGGAATCGGCGCCGCCCGCGCAGCCGATGGTGAAGGTGCCCTCTTCCTCGCTGTCCAGGTTGAGGAGCCGCGTCCCCTTGAGAAATCCCTTCTGGATCTTGTTCGCCCCCGTCAGGCCGGTCTCTTCATCGACCGTGAACAGGAACTCGAGGGGCCCGTGAACGAGCGAATTGTCCTCCATGACCGCCAGGCATGCCGCGACGCCGATTCCATTGTCGGCGCCGAGCGTCGTGCCCCGGGCCTGGACCCAATCACCCTTGATCTCCGCTTCAATAGGGTCCATTGCGAAGTCGTGGACGACGTCGGAATTCTTCTCGCAGACCATGTCCAAATGACCCTGGAGGATGACGCCGGGGGCATTCTCGTGGCCGGGCGTCGCCGGCTTGCGGACGAGGACGTTCCCGACCTTGTCCCGCTGGGCGGCGAGGTTCAGGCTCTTGGCGAAGGCAAGGACGTAATCCCCGAACGGCTTTTCGTTCCCCGAGCAGTGGGGGATGGTGACGATCTTGGCAAAGTGCTTCCAAAGATGGGAAGGCTGAAGTTCGGTCAACGCGGGAGGCATGTCATATCTCCTTTTCGTGGAATCGCGAATCCGAATGATGACACAATTATCGGATGGATTCAAGGGCGGGTTCTCGCGTATAATGGGGTCTTCGAACCGATGAAAAAAGCTCCATGCCTGCTCCTCCTCGGGCTATGCTTGGCCCTGGCCCAGCCGGTCGTTTGCGCGGACCGGATCAAGGTCCTGACCAGCATTTTTCCCCTCAGGGAATTCGCTGCGGCGGTTGTCGGAGACAGGGGAGAGGCTGAGCTTCTCCTGCCTCCAGGAGCCGGGGTTCACACCTGGCAGCCGCGGCCCGGGGACATACTGAGGCTGGCCTCTTCGGACCTCTTCATATCGGTCGGCGCCGGCCTCGAGCCCTGGCTCTCCGGCGTCCTCAAGGCCGTCCCGGCGGGCAAGCTTCGCGTCCTGGAAGTCAGCCGGGGGCTTCCTCTCCGTCGGGCCGCCGCCGGCGAACCGGAGGAAGACGGCCATGACCACACCCACGGCCCCCTGGACCCCCATGTTTGGCTCGATTTCGGCCTCGATGCCCAGATCGTGGACGAGATCGTCGACGCCTTGTCGGAGATCGACCCCGCGGGGGGGCCGGGCTTCAGGAAGAACGCCGAGGCCCTGAAAGGCCTTCTGCGGGAGCTCGATTCGCGCTACGCGGAGGGCCTGAAGAACTGCCGGGGGAAGACTCTGGTCATCGCCGGGCATGCCGCTTTCGGGTATCTCGCGAACAGGTACGGGCTCGTCCAAACCGCGCTCTACGGCCTGAGCCCGGATTCCCAGCCGCGACCCCGGCAACTCTTGAAAGTCATCGACTTCTGCAGGAAGGAGGGCGTCCGGACAGTCTTTTTCGAGACGTCCGTCCCCCCGGACCTGGCCCGCACTCTGGCCGCCGAAATAGGGGGGCGCGTGCTCGTCCTTTACGCCGGCCATAACTTGACCCGGGACCAGATGGTGAAAGGCGCCGGGTTCTTTGATATCATGGGGGAGAACCTCAAGAGCCTCCGGGAAGGTCTTGGCTGCCGGTGAAATCATGGACTTGATCAAGGCGACCGACATCACATTCGGGTATGATGCGACCCCCGTCCTCCTCGGGGTCAGCCTGACCATCCGGGAGGGGGACTTTCTGGCCGTCATCGGACCGAACGGCTCCGGCAAGACGACCCTCGTCAAGATCCTCCTCGGCCTTCTCCGCCCCTCCGCCGGCTGCGTCGAGGTCATGGGGAAGCCCGTGAGCGAGTTCACGGAGTGGCGGAAGGTCGGCTATGTCCCGCAAAAGGCCACCCATTTCGACCCCTTTTTCCCGGCGTCGGTCGAGGAGGTGGTCGGGATGGCGCTCCTTTCGAACACGCAGATCCTCGGCCCGGTCCGCCACCGCGGCGCGGAGTCCGTGCGGCGGGCCCTGCGCCTGGTCGGTATGGAGTCCTTCGGCGGTTCGCAGATCGGCACTCTCTCTGGCGGCCAGCAGCAGAGGGTTTTTATCGCCAGGTCCCTCGTGACCGGCCCGCGTGTCCTTTTCCTCGACGAGCCGACGACGGGCGTGGACGCCGAGACCCAGAGCCATTTTTACGATATGCTCGACCGCCTGAACAAAGACGAGCGGATCACCATCGTCCTCGTCACGCACGACATAGGCATCGTCAACAAGCACGTCACGCAAGTGGCCTGCTTGAACCAGAAAATGGTCTATCACGGGGACCACGGAGAATTCTGCCGTTCCGATGTCTTCCGGGAGATGGTCGCCCACGGCGACCACGTCGTGGCGCACGATCATTAAGGCACGGTGGGTGATGACCGCGCTCCTGCATTATGGTTTCCTGCAAAGGGCCCTCTTGGCCGGTGTTTTCATCGCCGTCGCCTGCGCGGTGCTCGGCGTATTCCTCATCTTGAGGAAGGACGCCATGATCGGGCATGGGCTGTCCCATATCGCCTTTGCCGGCGTGGCCCTCGGGCTCTTCCTGAACGTCCTTCCCCTGGCCGCGGCCCTGGTTGTTTCCGTGGGCGCCGCCTTGGGCATCATGCGCGTCAAGGACCGGGCGGGCCTTTACGGCGACACGGCCATCGGGATTTTTTCGAGCCTCGGGTTGGCGGTGGGCGTGCTCCTGGCGACCCTGGCGGGCAGTTTCAACGTCGACCTCATGGCCTACCTGTTCGGGGACGTGCTGGCCATTTCGCCGCTGGAGGTCTGGCTCTCGGTCGGGCTCGCCGGGGCGGTCCTCCTGGCCGTTGTTCTGAACTACGCCAAGCTGTTGTTCATGACCTTCGACCGGGAATCCGCCCGCGTCTCGGGGGTTAAGATCGCCCGGCTGGACAGCCTTCTCATGGCCCTGACCGCGGTGACCATCGTCCTGGGGATGAAAGTGGCGGGAATTCTGCTCGTGGCGGCCCTGATCGTCATTCCGGCCGCGGCCGGGCTTCAGCTGGCCACGAGTTTCCGGATGGCCGTCCTGGCCGCGGCCCTCGTCGCCACGCTGTCCGTGGCGGCCGGTTTGGCGGCTTCCCTGGCCTTGAACATTCCAGCCTCGGCGGCCATCGTCATCTTCTGTTTTTTGGTCTTCGCGGCCTTCTCGCTGGCCAAAAGGCGGCGCTTCTTCCCGGGCCGCTAGGCGGGGGACGGCGGGCGGTCCGGGAGCGGCCTCAGGCGGCCGGCTTCTTGAGTTGGCCCTCGATAATCTTCCGGATGGCGACAACGAGGCGGTCGAGTTCCACCTTCCGTTTGGCGGCCTGCTCGCGGACCCTGGCCCGGAATTGGCCATCCTTGATTCCCGGCAGGTTGATCAGGATGTTGTAATAGGCTCCCTCTCCAGCCGCCGCCCCGGTCAGGCCCCCTACGCCGGCGTCGCTCGCCGAGCTTTTGAAACCCTTGGACGCGACGGCCTTGGCCAGTTTGACGGCCTCGACGGATTTTTCCAGCACCTCCAGAGGGACGAGCGTCGCCTCCTTGGTGGCCTCTTCCAGGGCGGCATCTTTCTCCCGGGCCTGCTCCGGCGTCGTTTTGGGGAGCCGCAGCGCCTCCATGACCTTATTGAAGGCCCGCGTGTCCCTGTCCACGGCGCCCAGGAGGTCGTCCTTGAGCGCCTGGGCCGCGACCGCGACGGACGTCATCTCGGCTCCGACCTCTTCGTAGCCCTTTTTCCCGACGGTCAGGTTGGAGACCATCGAAGACAAGGCCGCGGATAGCGCCCCGCAATAGGCCGCGACGCTGCCGCCTCCGGGGGTCGGGGAATCCATGGACAGCTCGTCGGCGAAGGCCTTGAGGCTCATCATGGCCAGGGATTTCCCGGTTTCCTTGAACTGCTGCTCGATGATCTTCTTGTCCGGGTCGAACGGCGTGACATCATTGAGCCCGAGCGATATGACGGCCGTCCGGACGAGCTCGTCCTCGGGGACTCCGGGGCTCTTGCCCTGTTTTTCGAGATAATGTCGCCCCGCCATGAGGAGGGCTTCCTTCGGAATCAGCCCCACGAGCTCGCTGCCCGTCACCCGGAGCCCGAGCTTCGCGGCCAGCCGCGACGCCTCGTCGAAAACGAGATGGGGCGGGGAAAGCCTGTAATTCGTGAAATTCACGGAGATCTGGGCCCGGCCGTAGTCCTCGATGTACCAGCCGACGGCCTTCACCTCCTTGAACTTGCCGGGGACCTTGATCGTCCGTCCCCTGGCGTCCTTGACGACGTTCCCGTTCTTGTCCTTCTTGGCCCGGCCGCTCTCCCTCAAGGTCAGGGCGATTTCGTTGGCCAGCCGGCGGTCTCTCGTGTTCAGGTTGATGTTGTAGGCGATGAGGAATTCCCTCGCCCCGATCACGGTCGCGCCGGACTTGGGATTGAACACGGGCTCCCCGAAGTCGGGCGCCCAGGCCGGGTCCTTGAGCTTCTGGGGAAGGCCTTCATACTCGCCGGACCTGACGGTCGCCAGGTTCCTTCGCTCGGGCTTTTGGGCGGCGGCCTCATAGAGGTAGACGGGGATGCCCAGCTCGCCGGCCACGCGCGCCCCGAGATCCCGCGCCAGCCGGACGCAATCCTCCATGGTCAGGCCCGAAACCGGCACGAACGGGCAGACGTCCGTGGCTCCGATCCGGCTGTGGGCGCCCCTGTGGGTGCGCATGTCGATGAGTTCCGCCGCCTTGGCGATGGCCCGGAAGGCGGCTTCGACGGCGGCCTCCGGCGGCCCGATAAACGTGACGACGGTCCGGTTGGTCGACTCTCCGGGGTCCACATCCAGGAGTTTGACCTGGGGGACGCCTTCAATTTCTCGGACGATGGCCCGGATTTTGTCCTGATCCCGGCCTTCGCTGAAGTTCGGGACGCATTCGACGAGCTTCATTGTTCCACTCCTTTGCGAAGGGTCGTTTTAAGGGCCCCCGTGATGTCATAGATTTCGACGACGCTGAAATCGCGGAGCGCCTGCTCGGCCCAGGCCCTGTTCCCGACGATGACCACAACAGGGGCCGGTGGAAAATAGCGCTGGGCCGCGTCGAGGACCTTCTCGCCGTTGACCAGCATGAGATTGTCCGAGGCCTTGTTCCAGTGCCCGGCCCCCAGGCCCAGGGCGACGACCTGGGCGAGCTTCTCGCCGTAGCCCTCGAACGATTCGAGCTTCAGGGGGAGATTACCGATCAGGAAGGACTTGGCCTGTTCGATCTCCTCGGGGACGGCTTTTACCGTGGCCAGGGCCCTCATCTCCTTGACGACCTCCTGGACGGCGGCGTGGATCGTTTCGGGCGCGACCCTGAGCTTGGCCCAGTAGGCGCCGCCGGCCCGGAAGAACTGGGCCTCGCTGAAGGCCTCGTAGGCGTAACCCTTCGACTCCCTCAGGTCCATGAAAAGCCGGCTGCCCATGGTGCCGCCGAAGACCTGGTTCAGGACGAGGAACGGATAGTAATCCGGGCTCGTCGGCGGCATGGCCAGATTGCCGAGGAAAATCACGAATTCCTCCGAGGTCGGGTGATCGATGAAGCAAACCCGCTCCTTCGTGTTCGGCGCCAGGGGAGGCACGGCAGGCCGTTCGACATCCCGCCGGATCCAGGCGGCGAATTGTTGGCCGATCTGTCTGGCCGCGGCCGGCCCGTCGACGTCCCCGGAGAGGATCAAGACCGCGTTATTGGGCGCGTAGTACTTGGCGAAGAAAGCCTGGACATCCTTCGCGGT
>Ga0315281_10010656_pt1 | contig 12656 bp, 11 predicted proteins | sample YL17G07_0_MG_FD_204540 | JGI IMG/M metagenome (GOLD analysis project Ga0315281, IMG submission 204540) | Sediment microbial communities from Yellowstone Lake, YNP, Wyoming, USA - YL17G07_0 | ecosystem: Environmental > Aquatic > Freshwater > Lake > Sediment | place: USA: Wyoming | collected... | reverse complement strand
AAAAGCATCCAGGCTCCTTCACCCAAACACCCCCAGCAATCCCCTCGCACTCGCGTACGAAAAAATCACCCAGGTACCTTCACCCCACACCCAGCACCCACACCTATCGGCTGTAAATTTTTAAAGAGCGTTGTTGCATTGTTGGTTGCGGGGGCAGGATTTGAACCTACGACCTTCGGGTTATGAGCCCGACGAGCTGCCAGACTGCTCCACCCCGCGTCCGTCCGTTACGAACACACGAGTCCGCTACAGAGATGAGATTATAGCTAGCTTATGCGGCCAGTGTCAAACTAAAACCAGGAAAAAACACGGTCTGTAACGCCTTAGGCGCAGCGCACAAAGCCTGACTCCGCGCGCCGGCTAGATATTGCGTTCGGTTTCCCCGGCACTCGGGCGCCACACCAGCAGGCGTTTCTCCACCACACTGACCACCGCATCCAGCACCAGAGCAAATCCGGTCAGCACCATGATGCCGGCGAAAACGGTGTTGATATCGAACACGCCCTCGGCCTGCAGGATCAGATAGCCTACGCCGCGCGCAGAACCCAGGTACTCGCCCACCACCGCACCGACGAAGGCGAGGCCCACTGAGTTGTGCAGGCTGGCGAACACCCAGCTGGTCGCACTCGGCAGATAGACCTGGCGCAGCAGTTGCCGCTGGCTTGCGCCGAGCATGCGCACATTGGCCAGCACCACCGGACTCACTTCGCGCACGCCTTGGTAGACGTTAAAAAACACGATGAAGAACACCAGCGTCACACCCAGCGCCACCTTGGACCAGATGCCCAGGCCGAACCAGATCGCGAATATTGGCGCGAGGATCACGCGCGGCATCGAGTTGGCCGCCTTGATATACGGATCGAAAATAGCCGAGGCTATCGGGCTCAGGGCCAACCACAGGCCTACGAGCAAACCGAACACGGTGCCGATAGCAAAAGCGAGCATGGTTTCGAGCAGGGTCACACCGAGATGCTCGTAGATGCTGCCCGAACTGAACCAGTCCCAGATGCGCGCCAGCACCTTCTGCGGCTCGCCGAAGAAAAACGCCGCCTGATTCGCGTCATCAAAATAGATGGCCGGCAGCAACGTCGGACTGGTAAGCGCGTACCAGAGGAGGAAAGAAGCCGCCAGCACAATCAGCTGGTAGAGCCGCAGCTTGGCGTTAGCGTTGTTGCTGGACATAGCCTTTCAGCACCTCTTCCTTCATGGTGTGCCAGATTTGCGCATGCAATTCGATGAAACGCGGCGTCAGGCGGATTTCAGACACGTCGCGCGGGCGCTCCAGATCGATCTTGTACTCGCCGATCGGATGCGTCTCCGGCCCTGCTGACAACACCACTACGCGATCGGAGAGCGCGATCGCCTCCTCCAGATCGTGGGTGATAAACACCACCGATTTACGCTCGGCCGACCATAGGTCGAGCAGTTCATTCTCCATCAGTTGCCGCGTCTGTACGTCGAGCGCCGAAAACGGCTCGTCCATGAGCAGAATCTGCGGATTCAGGATAAACGTCTGGGCGAGGGAGACGCGCTTGCGCATCCCGCCCGACAGCTGGTGCGGATAGCGATCGCCGAAACCGGCGAGGCCCACGCGCTTCAGCCAGTCGTTGCCGCGCTCGACCGCTTCGGCGCGCTCCACGCCGCGAAATTCAAGCCCGATAATGACATTGTCGAGCGCGCTGCGCCAGGGCATCAACGCCTCGGCCTGAAACAGATAGCCTGCACGGTTGTTGATGCCGGCCAGGGGCTGGCCGAACACCTGGACCGAACCGCTCGATGGCAGGAGCAGGCCGGCGGCGACGTTGAGCAGCGTGGATTTGCCGCAACCGGTAGGCCCGACCACGCAGACGAACTCGCCCTCTGCCGCAACCAGTGTTGTGTCCTTGAGCGCGGTGTAGCGCTGGCCGCGATCATCGCGCGAGATGAAGGTGCAGCTGATGTTTTCGAGGGCGAGTGCCAGGACCATGTTGATTCAGCGGCGCGGGGGATGAACGGCGTCGTGGCGATCCGCAGAGGCATCATCACCTCTCAAACAGCCGTTCCATCCCGCGCAGTTAATCCGGCGCCGCGCCGCGTCCGGTATTAACGTCATTTGTATTTCGCGTTTGCCTTCTTCACGAATTCGTTGGTGTAGGTCAGTTCGAGTTTGATCTCGTTCGGCTTGACCTCGGGATTGATGCCGGGCATTACCTTGAGTGTGGTCTTGGGACCGGCCTCCGCAATGAAGCCATCCGGCGAGAACGCCTCCCTCACCTTGCTGAAAGCGAACAGGTACAGCGCCTTGTCGCCGAGCAGATAGCTTTCGGGCACCGTCTTGAGAATATCCTGGGGAGAGGCATGCTGCAGCCATTTGTCAGCACGCACGATGGCGTTGGTCAGCGCCTGCGCCGTGTTCGGATTGTTACGCACGAAAGCGATCGGCGCATACAGGCACGCGGCCGGCATGGGCCCGCCGAACACCTGCTCGGTGCCCTTCAGCGTGCGCGTATCGGCGATGATCTTGACCGCGCCGTCCTGCTCCAGTTTGGTCATCACCGGATCGGTATTGGAAATGGCATCGATCTGCCCGCTTTTCATGGCGGCGATCGCGCCTGCGCCGGTACCGACGCCGACGATGGACACATCCGAAGGCTTGAGCCCGTCTTTGGCCAGGATTTGATTGACCAGCATGTTGGTGCTCGAGCCCGGTGCCGAAACCCCGATCTTGAAGCCTTTCAGATCCTTGCCGGACTTGTACCCGGCCGCCTTTGAGGTGGCGACGCCCACCGACAGCTGCGGCGCGCGCCCCATAAGCGCAAAGCACTGCAGAATCTGGTTCTTGGCCTGCATGTTGATGGTGTGCTCATAGGCGCCCGAGACCACGTCCGCACTGCCCCCGACCACGGCGCGCAACGATTGCGAACCGCCGGCAAAATCACTGATGGTGACATCCAGTCCTTCGGCCTTGAAGTAGCCGAGTTGCTCGGCAATGGTAAGAGGCAGGTAATAGAAGGCAGCCTTGCCGCCTACCGCGATATGCACCTTGGTTTTTTCCAGCGCGCCTTGGGCGTGCGCCGGCAAGGTCAGCGCAAAGACGGCAGCACTCAGCGCTAGCCTAATCCATTTTGACATCTTGCCTCCTTCGTTCCGCATCGATTTTCAGTGGGACTTCTTTTGCAGCGCCCTCTCGCCGTTCGCTTTCATGCTCACACAGCCGCGCCTGCCTGTCAACGCGAAACCTGGTCCAGTTTGAATACATAGATACGCGCCGAATCCCCGTCCCAATCCGTGCCTCAATCCTGGCTGCAACGCGGGTTTCGCTCAGGGTCGAACGATAGGTTCGAGAGCGCCACGGCGCTGGCAAGGGATACCTCGATTGCAGGAATTCCCAGCGAAAAATTCGACACGGGTGGGGTCTACGCTAGCGGGACAGGAGCCGCAGCGCCCTTCCCCCTCGGTCTGGCAGACGCGCAGCAAGGCTAGGCTCAAGCGAGTTTCAGTGAGGACGGAGCGAGACAGCGAGGTGGGTAGCACAAGGGTTTGAGTTTTCGCGCCGGCGCGAAAAATTGATTTTCGCTCGCCCCCGGAAAGATCGAAACGCAGTATGTGTATCTCAGGCGCAACAGGCTGCTGACGGGATGACCGTGCGCGCTTAGATCCGCGATCCCGGCGCGGCTCGCCGGCTGCGCTGCCTGGCCGCGCTGTATGCCAGCATTTTGGTCTTTAGTGTATGTAGAACCAGCCAAAGGATAAGCCAGATGCCAAATAGGGGCAGCAATAGAATCCCGGAGATGATGAGCCCCCAAAAAGACCAGAAACTGACATTGGCGGGCTCGGCGTAAATCACCACCTTCTCATCTTTAATGAGCCTGCCCTTGATATACCTTGCCATGTTGCTGCTCCCCTGGATGCCATTGACGATATAGATAGACAGCCTAGCCGGCAATCCGACCAAAGGGCAGATGAGCAGCCTACCCGCCTAGTGCGGACTCTTTGGCTGGTCGCCCGCTTTCAACTAACGGGATGGATGCGTCGTCAACACTGTAGTCTTATTGTTGATGCGGACGGCGACTCCCACCTTGCCGGAATCGCCAATTTCTACCCTGACAATGGTTGCTTCGCATTCGAGCTGCATCGTCTGCGGACTGTCGAAATCAATCGTCATCTTGATTATCGAGTCGACCTGAAAGCTACCCGTCGACTCGAAGTAGACACCGGAGAAGCTAATATCGCGCGTGGCAGCTTCAACCTTGGCCCCACGAATTTTGACCGGCAACGTTTGGCGTTTGCGATCTGTCTTGCGCTGTTTCTTTGTGGGCAGACTTGATGGCCGCGATATCAAGGGGATTTTCATTTCCCACCTCCGCATTGCGTATTGGCACAGTGCGAATTAAAGCAGCGCATAATCCGCCGATAACTTCGAGATTGCAAATTGCTGCAAGAGGTAGTTTATAACATCTTACGAACCATCGCCATTGGCCCCGAACCGCTCGCGGTCGCCTAGGCCATGCGCCCATTATACAAATAGTCATGTACTACTTAATGCGTCTTTAGTGCTAAAGTTTTTTGGTTAATGTGGACAGCGACTCCAACCCTGTCGGAGCCGTGGACTTCTACCCTGACAATCGTTCCTTCGCATTCGAGCTGCATCGCCTGCGGACTATCGAAATCAATAGTCATCTTCAGTACTGTCCGGTTAACTTAAGGGGTATCGGCTTGAAAGCCAATACTGGTGTGCATTTCGAGGCGATAGGGGATGTCCACGATTTGAACGGCGATTGCGTGTTTTCGCTAGTCTGCGAGCTTTTGCAGAGCGCTCGCACCGATGAACACTGGCAAGACGTTGTTCGCGCAGGTCATGGACTTCCTGCCGTGGAAGACTTCTCAGCGTGCCAGTGCGCACACTGCAGAAGTGGGAGCAAGGCCGCGCAGAGCCCAGCTCATCCGACGCCGCCCTATTGAAGTTGGCCGACTCGTGGGCGCTGAAACTCCCGAAACGATGATCGCAGGGGGCTGCATCAACCGAGAGCCATTCTATGATGCAAGGAAGGTACTCAGATTCCTTTGCGACAACTTCAAGCGGCATGCGTTGACGAGCGCCGAGGCAAAAGATATTGCAATCTCGGCTGACCAGATCATAGAACTGGGCGAATTGGCGGCCCGCTATCGAGAATCGCATGGGCGCGACGTTGAACTACCCGAATTGCCTTGCCTCGCGCCCCTGATTCATCATCTTAAAGGCGATCGCGCGCCACAGGCGGTCGCTGAGGCAAAGCGGATCAAGAAAAAACTGGCCCCAATTATCCGGCGAGCTAGAGCGGCTATACGCGGCTGATTGGGTCAGCGCGAATTGCCGCCGCATGCACCGCCGGCTTACAAAAGGCCTGCCGATTTCGTGGTAGCGTCTCAGTTAGACTAGTTCTAGAATAAGGCTTGGAAGGGAGGATATTTCCATGATTAAGCACCCGAACGCAAAGTCCGTGTCTTGTGAGGTTGAGACTTCCACTGGGGGCAACGTGGAATTCGTTCTTGTCGTAATGACAGACTTGGAGCTAGACCGTTCAAGCCCATCATTCACCAAGGTTAAGATAGACAACCTGGTAACAGCCGTTCAAGAGTACCTGAGGGTTTCTAAGGTTGCTAACAGAGCAAGAATCCGAACTCTTCGCTAACGGCGCCTGCAGTCGCACGACCAAGCGCCCCGCTTCGGCGGGGTATTTGTTGGGCCGGCCGGTTTATCGATCGATTGTGGGGCTCATAGCCGGGTTTTTCGGCTATTGCTGAGGCCAATAAATCAGTAAGTGCTTGATTGTATTGGCGTCCCCAGGGGGATTCGAACCCCCGTACTCACCGTGAAAGGGTGATGTCCTAGGCCTCTAGACGATGGGGACTAAAGGGCTTGGTGATAAACCAGGCGAGGCTGGTCGGTGTGGTGGAGGTAAGCGGGATCGAACCGCTGACCTCTTGCATGCCATGCAAGCGCTCTCCCAGCTGAGCTATACCCCCACGAAAGGCGCGAATTATACCGGTTTGCGCCCAACCCTGTAAAGGCGGATTAGCTTTCCACTAGATAGGGTTGCAGCCGCGCCAGCACGATATCGCGCCCGAGCAGCTCCATCACCGCGTCGATCGATGGCGTCTGCGTCTGGCCAAGCAGCATTACCCGCAGCGGCATGGCGATCCTGGGCATTTTGTGGCCGAATTTTCCGACCACCGCCTTTACCGCCTCGTTCAGTTTCGGCCGCTGCCATTCGACGCGCTCCAGGCTGGCCGCAAGCTCGCGCACAGCCGGCATGATATCGGGCGTGAGATGCTCGGCGATGAGCGCCTTGGCCGGATCCATCCGTTTGTAGAACATCATGGCCGCCTCGGCCATGTGCTCGATCGTGGTGGCGCGATCCTTCAGCAGCTTCACCGCTTCGCTGAGTGCCGGGCCATCGGCCAGCGTGCCGCCATCGCGCTCGATGCGCGGCGCCACCAGCGCGGCCAGACGCACCGGGTCGGCTTCCTTGATGTACTCGTGGTTGAGCCATGCAAGCTTGGCGGCGTCGAACTGGGCGGTCGACTTGCTCACGTGCGCGAGGTCGAACCATTCGACGAACTGCTCGCGCGTGAACTTTTCTGCGTCGCCGTGGCTCCAGCCAAGGCGCGCAAGGTAGTTGAACAGCGCCTCGGGCAAATAGCCGTCCTCCGGGTATTGCATGACCGAGACCGCGCCGTGGCGCTTGGACAGGCGTTCGCCGTCCGCACCCAGGATCATGGGCGCGTGCGCGAACTGCGGCAGCGGGGCGCCCAGCGCCTGGAAAATGTTCACCTGGCGCGGCGTGTTGTTGACGTGATCGTCGCCGCGGATGACGTGGGTGATGTCCATGTCCAGGTCGTCCACCACCACGCCGAAATTGTAGGTTGGAACGCCGTCGGCGCGCAGGATCACCAGATCGTCTATCTCGCTGTTGGTGACGGTGATCGGTCCTTTCACCAGATCGATGAAGGTGACCGCCCCATCATCCGGATTTCGAAAACGCAGCACCGGCTTGACGCCTGCCGGTGGTGTCAAGCCAGCTCGTTTCGCGTTCTCCGGCCGCCAGCGCCCGTCATAGCGCGGCTTCGCGCCGCGCGCGCGCTGCTGCTCGCGCATGTGCTCGAGTTCCTCTTTGCTGGCGTAGCACCAGTAGGCCTTGTCCGCGCGCAGCAATTGCTCCGCCACTTCGCGATAGCGCCCGAGGCGCTGCATCTGCCGGAACGGCCCCTCGTCCCAATCCAGGCCCAGCCACGTCATGCCTTCGATAATCGCGTTCACCGACGTTTCCGTCGAACGCTCGAGGTCCGTGTCCTCGATGCGCAGCACGAATTTGCCGCCGTGCTTGCGCGCATAGGCCCACGAGAAGAGCGCGGTGCGCGCGCCGCCGACGTGCAGATAACCGGTGGGGCTGGGAGCGAAACGGGTGCGGATCATGGGAAGGCAGCTTCGGAAAGCTGGTATTTTACTGGATTATGACCGCGTTCGAATTGACCGCCAGAGGGCGCATGTGCTTAAATTCGCATTCGGCCGGGCGGTTAACTCAGCGGTAGAGTGCCACCTTCACACGGTGGAAGTCACTGGTTCGATCCCAGTATCGCCCACCAATAAAATTGCTGGTGCGGCTCTCTGGCCGCGATGCCCGCCAAGACCGGACGCCGATCGGCCCGAGAAGCCAGTCCTCCTGCAGACCCCGCCGTTGCACCCCCGCCGCCGTCCGCGCCGCGCGCGAATATCGTGCCCCCACCGGCGCCGCGGCTACCCGGGCCGTTTCGCCAGCAGGAAGAACAACGAACCCAAACCCGCAAGCAGCGCAAGCACGGTAAACCCCGCGCGGTAGTTCCCGGTCAGATCGGCGAGCACGCCGGCCACCATCGGCCCGCCGATCTGGCCGATGACGACGATGATGGAAGAGAGCCCCAGGATCATGCCGATGGAGCGCCGGCCGAAGTAGTCGGCGCGAATGGCCTGCATGAACGGGCCGCGCAAGCCCCAGGCGCCGCCGTGCAGCAGCGCAAAGGCCACCAGCATCGCAGGGCCGGCGGCGTAGGTGAGCATGAGCAGCCCGGCCGCATGCATCAGCATGCACACGGCGGCGATGAAGCGCTTCTCGAAGCGGTCGCCGATCGCCCAGCCGACAAGCACGCCGCCAACCTGCGACAAGGTCATGAGCGTGATGACCAGCGCCGCCTGGGCGACCGAGTAGCCGAGGCCCTCCTTCATGTGCGTGATCGCGTGCACGTTGACCGCGTAGACAATGAGCAGCGCGAAGCCATGGCCGAGCGAGAGCAGCCAGAAAGCGCTCGTGCGCAACGCCTCGCGCGTGGTGTATTCGCGCTGCGCACCGGCCTCGGCGTCCCCGACGTCCGCTGCGGCCGGCGGCAGGCCGTCCACGGTCAAGCCGTAGTCTTCGGGGCGGTGGCGGAACACCTGCGCCAGCGGCCAGCCGACGAGGATCGCGAGCAGGCCCGATGCGAGCGCAGTCGCGCGCCAGCCGAAGCTTTGCATCCACCAGGCGACCAGCGGCACGACGATGCCACCAAGCGCGATGCCGAGCGAGAGCGCCGAGAGCGCGCGGGCGCGAAATTTCTCGAACCAATGGATGATCGCCACATTCACCGGGAAAAAGCCGCACAGGCTCGAGCCGAGCGCGATGACGACGAATGCGCCGTAGAACCCGGCAAGCGATTCGATCTGGCTGAGGAGGATAAAGCCCACGCCAAAGGTAACGATGCCGATGCGGATCATGCCCTGCGGCCCGAAGCGGTCGACGACCCAGCCGAGCACCGGACCGAGCATAGCGGCCTCCATCGGCTGCAGCGCGGCGGCGCCGGAGAGCGAGGTTTTGCTCCAGCCAAGTTCCTCGGCAAGCACCGCAAAGTAGGCGCCGAAAGCCTGGTGCAGCAGCGCGGACTGCAGAAACTGGATGCCGCTGCCGGCGGCGACCATGCGCCAGCCGTAGAAGATCTTCATGGGCTATCGTCAATCCGCCGTGGTGCGATAACCAGCAGTGACGTGTTTCGGGACGATGTTGCTGATGTGCCAACGGTCCGTGCCCGGTTCGCGCTCGAACAGCAAGGGCGTAGCATTGGCGATATGCTGCTCAAGCAAGTCGGCACCGAGGCTGAACACCAGCACGTAAAGCGACCCGCCGTGGGCCACCAGCAGGGTCGATGCTTCGGTGTCGAGGGCGTCGTGGAAGCCCGCTTGGGTGCGCACGATGAACTCGCGCAGCAACTCCCCGTTGGGCGGTTCGTAGCGCCAATCGAGGTCCATCGACGAGGTGCCGATCAGATCGCCGAACCATCTTTCGCGCAGGCGCGGTTCGGGAATCACCGGGGCGCCCACAAATTCCGCCGCCGCCTGCGCGGTCTGCCAGGCGCGCCGCATGTCGCTCGCGAGAATCCTCTCGATCGGGTGCTCGCGCAGATACTCGGCCGCGCGCCGGGCCTGTGCGTGCCCCCTCGGATTGAGAGGGATGTCCGGGGGTTGGTAAACGCGCCGCGCGTTACCCTCGGTTTCCCCATGGCGAAGGAAGATGAAGCGCCGCGCGCGCGGCTGGAGCGGCCGCTCTGCCGCAAGCCGCCGGACCTCGTCCAGACCATGTTTGATCAATCTGGATTGCCAGATCTGCCGGGCGTTGTCTGCCGTCATCATTCGGCCTGCCTCAAGCGGGCACGCCGGCTGCACTTTTCGCCCGGCATCCGTTCGGCGTCTTATTCCTTCTCGCTCGTGATAACCAAGCGATTGACGAAGGTGACGCTAGGGAAAGTGCGGTTCAGGGTCTTGCTGTGGAAGTTCGTCATGACCATGCCGTCGTCGAACCGGACCACATCGCCTTTTTTCGCGGCCACGGCAGCCGCGGCAAGCCACAGGGTTTTCTTGTTGCGCGTCACCTCGAGATAGGTGTATTGGGCGGCGTCTATGGTACTCAGCACCTTGGCTTTTTGCGGCAGCCGCGCGTCGGGCGCGCCCCGGCTCTCCTTCTTCGTATCCACGGGGGGGTGGCCGGCCGGAAACGGCTGCGCCAGGGCGGGGCCGGATAAAACAACCAGAGCAAGCATCACCGGGAGATATTTCATTGGCCGTCTTCTCTCTCGATCGAGTAAGCAACGCGCCATTATACTTCGCTTGATTCTTTCCAGCCAAATTCGGGGCTAGAAGCATTCATTCCCGGATCAGGACGATCGCGCAACGGGCCAGATGAACGGTCTTGGTCGCGACTGAACCGAGCAGCATCCCCGACAACGCGCCCATACCGTGCGTACCCATGATGATCAGGTCGCATTTCAGCTTTTTTGCCTCATTCGTCAGGCTTTCGGCGACGGGCCCCACCACGATATGCACAGCGCAGGCAAGCTGGGCGCGGTCGAACAGCTTTTTCGCGCCGCGCAGGGCGTCCTCGCCTTCCTCGCGGTAGTAGCGCTGCAGCGCATCGTGCCCAATGGGCTTGATCAGCCCGCCCATGGTCGGCACCGGCAGATGGACATAGACCAAATGCAGCTCAGGCGGCTCCTTGTACGCGGATACGTGTCGGATCGCCGCCTTGACCACCTTGACCGAATGCGACGATCCGTCAACTGCGACTAGAATTCTGGTCACGCTGTTCTCCTCGTTGATGGCGGGCACCTGGAACTAGGATACAGGCTCCCGCGGCTACAGGGCAACCCACCGCTATCGCGGCAATCAGATGATACATAGCAGCCCCTGCCGGATATGTTCGCCCAGATCGGCGGCCCGCGCCAGGCCGGCGACACCGAATCCGGCCACCAGCGCGCCGGCTGCCAACCGGACGCGGCGATCGGAAGTGATGTCGCGCAGCCCCTTGAACACCATTCCCGCGAGCAACAGGTTGGGCAGGGTGCCAAGACCGAAGGCCAGCATAACGGCAGCACCGCTGCCGGCGTCGCCGCTGAGCAATGCCGTTGCCAGCAGACTGTACACCAGGCCGCACGGCAGCCAACCCCACAGCGTGCCCAGAATGAACGCCTTTCGCGCGGTATCGGCAGGCAGAACTTTGGCGCCGTAGGGCTGAACCCGGCGCCACAGCCGCGCGCCGAGTGCCTCGAGCCGGGTCAGCTGATTACCCAGGCCGGCAAGATACAGGCCCAGGCTGATCAACACCAGATTAGCCAGCACATAAAGCAGCATTTGCACCGGCAGGACTTGGTTGAACATGAGCCCCACCCCGCCGATCATGCCCATGAAGCCCCCGGCGGCGGCATAGCTCGCGATCCGGCCAGCGTTATAGGACAGATGCAGGTCCCAGGCATGACTGCGGCGCGGCGCCTGCAGCGTCAGCGCGCCGACGATGCCGCCACACATGCCGACACAGTGAACTCCGCCAAGAAGTCCGATCACGAAGGCGGCCGCAAACTGGGCCTCCACGTCTAGATTACCTTCGAATAACTCGCGCGCCGGCTTGCCTGACGCAGGTACTTGTCGAACACCATGCACAGTATGCGCACCAGCAGGCGCCCCCTCGGCGTGACCACGATCCAGTCGCCGTCAATCTCCACCAGCCCGTCCTTGGCGTACTCGCGCAACTCCTCCAGTTCGGTCGCGAAGTAACTGCGAAAATCGATCAAATGCGCAATCCCGATTGCTTCCATCGACAATTCGAAATGGCAGGATAGGGCCTGGATCACCGCCCGCCGCACCAGGTCGTCGGCGGTGACTTCGATGCCGCGCATCACCGGCAGCAGCGCGCTGTCGAGCCGGTCGTAATACTCTTCCAGAGTACGCACATTCTGGCTATAGGTCGGACCGATTTTCCCGATCGCAGACACGCCCAGCCCGATCAGGTCGCAATCGCCGTAGGTCGAATAGCCTTGGAAATTGCGGTACAGCCGCCCCTGCCGCTGCGCCACCGCCAGGTCGTCGTCCGGCTTTGAAAAATGGTCCATGCCGATATAGACGTAACCCGCCGCGAGCAGCGTTTCGATCGCATTGATCATGAGCTGCAGTTTCACCTCCGGCTGCGGCATGTCGGCGTCGAGAATGCGCCGTTGCGGTTTGAATACCGCCGGCAGATGCGCGTAGTTGTAGAGCGCGATCCGATCGGGCGAGCACGCAATCACTTGGGCAAGGGTTTCGCTGAAACCCCGCAGGGTTTGCTTCGGCAGGCCGTAAATCAGGTCCATATTGACCGACTTGAAACCGTGTTTGCGCGCCGCGTCGATCACCGCCGTGGTTTCTTCGAGACTCTGGATGCGGTTGACCGCGCGCTGGACTTCGGGATTGAAGTCCTGCACGCCGACGCTGATGCGATTCATGCCCAGCGCGCCCAGCAGCGCCACCTTTTCCTCGCCGACCTTGCGTGGATCGACTTCGATCGAGTACTCGCCGTGCGGATCGAGCTCGAAACTCTCGCGCACCATGTCCATCAGCTCGGTGAGTTCGGCTTCGCTAAGGAAGGTCGGCGTGCCGCCACCCCAATGCATCTGCGTCACCCGCCGTCGTCCACCCAACTCGGCGCTTTGCAGGCGAATCTCCCGGCCCAGATATTTCAGGTATTTGGCGGAGCGGCCGTGATCCTTGGTGACAATCTTGTTGCAGCCGCAGTAGTAGCAGATGGTGTCGCAAAAAGGCAAGTGGACGTATAATGCCAACGATCGGGTTACCCCGCCCACATTGCGCTTCGCCAGCCAGCTGCGAT
>Ga0315281_10010654_pt1 | contig 12658 bp, 14 predicted proteins | sample YL17G07_0_MG_FD_204540 | JGI IMG/M metagenome (GOLD analysis project Ga0315281, IMG submission 204540) | Sediment microbial communities from Yellowstone Lake, YNP, Wyoming, USA - YL17G07_0 | ecosystem: Environmental > Aquatic > Freshwater > Lake > Sediment | place: USA: Wyoming | collected... | reverse complement strand
AATCGAAGGCGGCGAGGCAGAGGTGGGTAATGAACTGGAATTACGAGAGGCCGCATCAAGGGATAGGCTATCTATATCCGGCAGACGTATACTTCAGAGACCTGACACATCACAGTGGATAGAACAACCCAGCTTGAACAGTGTGTTAGCCCATAACATTTGGCACATTGTTGAAGTATACTTCTGCTGGAGGTGAGTAGTTTAACGCCATGTGTGGACGCTCGTAGTTGTGGTACTCAATGAATTTCCAGTGGAGCGGGAACCTGGCCCGTTCTTGGTCGTAGGTTCGGAACCATCGTTCGATCTTTCCGAGCGTTGTTGGCCGATGCCGCCGGGGAGATGTTTGGTCTTCTTCTCGTGACGGTATGCATCGAAGCTTGAGTCGCCTTTCGTACGACCCAGAATTATGGCCCATGGCCTGTGAGGATCTTTCGCGGCCTTCGCGTATTCATGTATCGCCGTGTCGAGGAGCCTGGTTCTCTGATGTTTTGTAGTCTCTTCCTCTGCTTTCTAAGGCTTGATGCCCATGTAGACGGTCTTAGTGAAAGTGTAGAAGTCAACTGCGGCCTTACCTTGCTCTTTGAAAGTCATAGAGCTAGACTTCTTTACACCTCCAAAAGGAGCTTGGACCAGGATACCTGTCGTAGGCCTGTTGACCTTGACAACTCCAGCGTGTATCCTGCGGATGAATGTATGAGCTTTCTCAAGGTCGTTCGTGCAAACCGATGCAGAAAGGCCGTACTCAGTATCATTAGCCAAATCGAGAGCCCGATCGAAATCCTTTCCTGAGATCACGCACACAACCGGGCCAAAGATCTCTTCCTTCGCAATCCGCATATCTGGGTTGACATCGGTGAAGACGGCAGGTTCCATGAAGTAGCCATGCTCATATCCTCTGCCCAGCAATCGCTTCCCTCCACACAGCAGGTTCGCATTTTCGTCTTTACCAATCTCAACGTAATCGAGGTCTTTCTTGAGTTCGGCCTCGCTCACCGCGGGACCCATCTCCACGCCCTCCTCCACACCACTACCCACTCTGATTCTCTTCGTGCGTTCGACCAGTAATCTTGTGAATTGATCCAACAGAGGTTCCTCAACGATTATACGGCTTGTCGCGGTGCAGGCTTGACCGGTGCCACCGAAACCACCTTTGACCGCTATCTCAACCGCTTTCTCAAGCTCTGCGTCGGAAAGAACGACCAGAGGGTTTTTCCCACCCATCTCAAGTTGAATCCGTGGCATCCCACCGCTCTCGGCGCGGCTCTTGTAGATCCTGTCGCCTACTTCATAGGATCCTGTGAATGAGATTGCCGCGATCTTCCTGTTCTCTACAAGCTCCATTCCAACAGTTGACCCCGGCCCAGTTATGAAATTCAGCACTCCATCAGGAAGCCCTGCGTCTTTCAACGCTTCAACGATCTTCAACCCAACCAAGGGGGTCAGCGAAGCTGGTTTGAAGACGACGGTGTTCCCACAGACCAGCGCGGGGGCAATCTTCCAAGCGGGGATAGCTACGGGAAAGTTCCAAGGCGTGATAATTGAGGCAACACCCAACGGCTGCTTCTCAGTGTAAAGCATCATGTCAGCGTCTTCAGAAGGCATAACCTCACCATTCAGCCGGTGTCCTTCTCCGGCGTAGAAGCGAAAGATATCTAATGCACGAGCTACCTCACCTCTGCTATCAGCCAGAACCTTACCTTCTTCACGTGTCAATATCCTCGCGAGCTCTTCCTTTCTCGCTTCCAAAATCTCCGCTGCTTTGAAGAGAATCTTGCCGCGACTCGGCGGAACGACTTCCTCCCATTTCTTACGTGCTGATTCGGCAGCATCAATCGCAGCACGCGCATCATCTCTCGTCGATTGAGGAAAATCCGCAACTATGTCACGCGTGTCGGCGGGGTTGATGTCTGCGAAGGTGTTGTGGTCTGATGAATCCTGCCAGTGACCGCCGATGAAATTCTTGAAATGGGTCGCTTTCTGAGCCAAACCGATTCATGGTTCAAAACTCAGCAAAAGTACTAAAGCGTTGGTATATACGGTTGCTTACTGACAATCTCAGAGTCGCCCCATGCAAAAAAGAGAAAGGCCGCGCCCTTTGTAGGGGCGTTTTCCCGAGTCTGCAGGGGATAGAGGGAAGACAACGAAATGAGATTGGTCCAATTCAGGGCACTGGATGGCGCTCGTGAGGTTGGTTTAGTGAGCGAGGACGGCCTTTCTTTGCAGGTTTTGCGCGAAACGAGTTGTACTTATGAACTGGCAATGGAGGCGAGTCGGTCGACACTCGGCCTTGAAAGTCTGGTCAGAGAGCGCTTGACCGAGGATAGAGTAGATTATGACCGAGTTGTTTGCGAGAATCGTCTGCTCCCGCCTCTCGACCATCCCGACCCTGCTCATTGCTTGGTGAGCGGAACGGGACTTAATCATCTGGGCAGTGCCCTAGCTCGCAATGCTATGCACGCTGACACATGCACACTTACTGACTCAATGAGGATGTTCAGGATGGGGCTCGAAGGCGGTAAGCCCAACAAGGGTCAGATAGGGGTACAACCGGAGTGGTTCTACAAAGGCGATGGTGATTGTATTGTGCCACCGGGCCATCCGCTTGACCTACTGCCTTTTGCTCTAGATGGAGGAGAGGAAGCGGAGATCGTTGGCCTCTACGTCATTGCCGAGTCCGGTGCTGTGCTCCGCGTAGGCTTCGCTCTCGGGAATGAATTCTCTGACCACATACTCGAACGACAGAACTATCTGTACCTGGCTCACTCCAAACTTCGAGACTGCTCGATTGGACCGGAACTGCTGGTTGGCCAGCTGCCCGAGAGTATCTCTGGTTTGGTTCGATTGCTGCGAGGCGACGTTGAGGTATGGGCGAGCACTTTCCTTACAGGAGAAGCGAATATGTCACATAGCATCGCAAATATCGAGCACCATCAGTTCAAATACCGACTATTTCGGCGACCTCGTGACGTCCATTGTCACTTTTTCGGCGCCGCTGTCCTCAGTTTCTCTGCCGGCGTTGCTGCCAGACCCGGTGATGTTTTCGAGATTTCCGCGCCACAATTTGGCCGGCCATTGCGGAACGCGCTTGCAGAAGAAGAAGCGGACGGTGCCCCGGTTACAGTTCAGATGCTTTGACCGAACCTGCTGAGCGTAGGGAGTCTCCACCCTCTGATGTCTTGTAACCGGCGGCGGAGATTGCCCCTGTGTAAGACCTGTGCGTAGCGAGCGCTCGACCAAAGTCAGGTGCAGTAGACATGCTAAGTGATGCTTCTTCTTTCCAGCAGTACTAGGAACCAAGGCGATGGCAGGTGAGCGACAAATTCTACGATTTGCTATGGATAGTTGAAGGCCTCTCCGACCTTCAAGGCTTTCACCCTAGTAGTCGGAGCCAACACTTGGAGATATCTTTCCAATTCGTCGAGGTTGGCAGTCTGGTTCGGGTATGTGTTATGATGCATGGGAATCAACATGTCAGGCCTGATGAGCTGAGCTGCGAAGGCCGCTTCGCGAACCCCCATATTGAATTTGCCTCCGACAGGCAGGACGGCTATCTGCGGAGCATAGAGCCGAGCGATGAGCTCCATGTCCCCAAAGATCCCAGTATCACCGGCAAAATACATTCTGACACCATCATCTGTTACTAGGACGTAACCGCAGGCTCCTGATCCAGTTACTAGTCGGCCCTCGTCCCACGTATCCGAAGTATGAACTGCGTTGGTCATCACAACTTGTATACCTCTTATCTTGACCGAGCCTCCTATGTTCATGGTATACGAGTTCTCGCCATCGGAAGGGATCCCCTTTGTTGCGGCGAATACGCCGAGCTCAGGAGAGCAGATCAAGATCCCTTTGGTCTTCTTCACTATCTCTATCGAGTCGCCGAGATGATCTGGATGCCCGTGCGTTGCACAGACGATGTCTGCCTTCGTTATGTCTTCTATCTTGATTGGACATACAGGACTCCCCCTTATCCAAGGATCGACATAGACATGTATTCCCTTAGCAGTCACTACGTGAAAAGAAGCGTGACCCAACCATCTAATGGTGACTCCCATAACAGGACACTCCCATGCTTAGCTAAATCTCATGGATGCCTTAACCATAGCTTTCAGGTTATCGGGAGGAGTATCCCTAGCAACATCGCAACCTGATCCGAGTATCAGTCCCTCCCATCCTTGCGCATCCTTTATGACCTTCTCCGCCTCGTTCATCACGTCCTCGGAAGTGCCCAAGAGCAGACTGCCAGCCGGGTTTAGGTTGCCCCGAGCCGCGATCCTTCTGTCTATCGTCCTAATCATCCTCTTGATGTCGATTGGCCAATCGATGTCAATCAATTTGGCTCCAGTCCTGACAACATCCTCCAATATCGGATGGATATCTCCGCAGATGTGAAGAAGTGTATACTCAGCCCCGCGTTTCATCAAGTTCTTGACAAGTTGTTGTTGGTGCGGAACAATCACTTCTCTGTACATTTTCGGTGAGATGAATGCCGGGGAACAGAGCGCTTCGCCCATGTTGACCATGGTAGCCCCCGCATCAGTAAGGGCGCTTCCATATTCAGTTACGACTTCGACGCAGAATCGCAGCAGCCTATTGACGAATTCAGGTCTGTCTGCCATATCCAACATCAGTTGCTCTACCCCTCGGATCTGACTGGCACAGTTTAGCGGACCCATAACCCAGGCTGAGATGAAGGCTTCTCCGCCGATCTCTTCTGAGCATATCTTGGTAGCTTCAACTATTACCGGCATCCTACCGTCCTTCCGCGGGTCAGGGACCTTCAACGTGTCAAGGTCACCTGGGTTCTTCAGTACTGGGTCTATCAGGAAGGCAGTAGCGTCTTCGGGTTGGCGAAGCTTGCTTCCAACTGCTTCTCCTTCGACGCTCACGTCCACCCCAGGGTGTACACCGTCGTAGCCAAATTCTCGATAGGCAGCTATCAAGGCCTTGGCCATGTTCTTCCCGTTTGTTGCGAAGTCCCGGATTTTCATCCCAACTACTCGCGCCGACGCGAAATGCACCAGCGGATATACAGGTACACGATCAGGCTTCTCAAAGTTCAAAGCTGCGGTAACTCTCTCTCTCCCATTCACGCTAGTCACATCCTCACTAAGTAGATCGACTCTGCCGAACCAGACTGCTCACTACTTCGACTGCTTCCTTTGCAGTGTCTCCGAAGGCGTCTGCCCCGATTTTCTTTGCATACATGTCTGTTATTGGGGCCCCTCCTACAATTACCTTAACCTTGTCCCTAAGCCCTACCTCTCTGAGTTCTTGGATCACGCTAGCCATTCCGGGCATCGCCGTAGTCAACAGACAGGAAAGAGCCAAGACGTCTGGTTTCTCTTCTCTCACACCTTCGATGAACTTCTTGGCCGGCACATCGACGCCTAGATCCTCCACTGCGAATCCCGCGCTTTCAAGAAGCGTTCGGACAATTGTCTTTCCAATGTCGTGGATGTCGCCCTCAACCGTTCCTATTGACACCCTTCCTCGAGACGAGGCTGCTTTCTCAGCCTTTACCATTGGCAGCAGAACGTCGAGGCCAGCCCTCATCGCTCGAGCACTTAGGAGGAGATCCGGCACAAAGTACTCGCTCCTCGAGAACTTTTCCCCGGTTTCGTTCATTCCCGGAAGAAAGCCCTTGTTTATCGCATCTAGGGGGTCGATGCCTTGGGCGACAGCCTTCTCGGCAAGGCTTTTCGCCTCGTCCTCTTCACCACTCAGGACGGCTTCGAACATCTTTTGAAAGATACTCTCGGACGACTGAGATCCCTCTCAAAGGCTAAGCTTCGTAAGCGACTTCCCTTGAAGCCCCCAGTGCTGTTTAGGAATGTCGTAAAGGAGTACAGTGACTTGTTCGGGCCTTACGTTCAGCGCGTCCACTAAGACCTCTGTGATCCCCGCGATTATTTTCTCCTTTTGCTGGTCAGTTCTTCCTGCTGTCAGTTTCACTTCAACAACTGGCATTCTACATCATTCCCAAGATAGGACCACTCTGGGTATTCTCTCAGGCTTAGAAAAGGTTAACCCTCCGGGAAAGGCAGGCCAACGTATCGTCTCAAGGCTCTCGAACATCATTCAAGCCAAACATGGACTCTCTTCGAATGCACAAGAAAAATCCTAATGCCAGGGGTGGCTTACTGGTAGCCGATCCACGTGCTGTCGAACACCGGTTTGAGCCGTTTCAGAGTCGCCGGCAAAGAAGTTCAGAATCGAGCAGTAGTAGTAGCTAGGAGCTGAATCAGAAGGAAACTACTGTGTTCTTATCGATGGACTCCATATTGGATTTCGAGGTGATTTGAATGCCGCTGTACGAGAAGCATCATGATCCGAAGATGCACAAGATGCACCTGTGTCAAATGGTGGTGGATGGAACAACACTCAACGAATACTCAAAGCTTGTCAGCGGAGGAAACTTCGTGTGCAAGCAATGCGGTAGGGTCGCCAACGCAGATGAGAGGCTGTGTGAACCAGTGGGCCTGAGACGCCTAAGATGAGACCGTAGCGTTGCGTTTCTTGTCGAGGAACACCCTATTGTGTTGAGTAGGGAGTAGGGACAAGGACGCCCTTGTAGACACGCCCTTTTCTTTGAGATCTTCTGAGAAGCTCAAGGAGAAAGGTACAACCAAACGGAACCGGGAATACGATGACCTACAGAGGCAGTCGTGCCACCTAAAGGCGATCCTGTCCTACGAAAATAGTGGGGCCGGTGGGACTTAATTGTAATTGACGGTGGGGCTACTTTTCAATCGCCTCATTTTGAGCTTTTTCCAGCCTGGGAACCTGTTGACGCCACGAGGTTGCGATTTACCGGGCAGAGTCCCAGTTCAGGCGCTCGTGCAAAGGCTTGGACTATGCGCTCCTGAGCATCGATTCTAACGATTTGGTCCAAGTTCGTTTCAGCTCTAGTCCTTCGACCCCAAGAACCAAGCTGATCATCAACCCGTAGAGAAGGGCGAGAAGGGTCATCGAGAGGAAATGCGGGTCCATATCGCTCCAGATTGGTCGACTTTGTCTCTGCTTATGCATGAATCCTTCCATCGTCTCTCGTGTTTTCTCAAAGTCCTCCCTGAGCATCTTTCTTATCGAAGGATTGCGCCTAGCGTCAGAGATGAGTTCGAAATAGAAGCCGACCTTGTCTTTGTCCGCAGTCGCAGTGTCTAGCAGATTTTCAAGACTCTCTCTCAGTTTTTGCCATTTTTCTCTCTGATTGCTTTGAGCAAATCTTCCTTGTTCCTGAAGTACAGGTAGAGCGCTCCTCTGCTGACTCCCAGTCTCTTCGCGACATCCTCCATGTTGGTCCTATAGTATCCCTTCTCCGAGAACACTTGTTGAGCGACGTCAAGGATCCTTCTCCTTACCATTGTATCTGCACGCCTAAAATTCGAGGCATTTGCTCACGACAACATTTGGTTTCGAATGTGGTCCCATTTCCGCATCGACTCCTCCTTTCAGAAGCACAGTTCCACTCAGCACAGTTCTTCGGGTTACCTAGCTAGACCTCTCCTCGGAGTGCCAGTCTCACAGCCTCCTCATATGGGGTAAGTCTCATAGGGATTAGCTCTTGGATTCTGTGGTCACGACAGACGACCTCGTTTCTGAGCCCCTCTATCAAAGGATGCGCAACACCAGAGGACACATCGGTTACTAGATCCAAGAAACGTCCTTTCATTCAAACGCAAAGACTCAAGTCACGCAAGATGTGCAATAGAACGAGAATACTCAGTTGAGCCGAATCCGTCTAGGGTACGCTTGCGTGAGCCAGTCTTGGCAAACACGGCTTAACCAGTAGAACATGCCGCCTACGAAACGCTACTCGCCCTAGGTCTATGGTATACCCCAAGATGTGGGCACCAATGACATGCAACCAAGACAAATCCGGGATACTTTGAGACCAGCTGTGCTCAAACTTGTATATTCCATAGTTCCAATAGCACCTTTGCCGCATATTCTCTTTTTCGTTGAAGTGGTGCGTTCGAGGGCATGAACTGTGGCCGAAAGCCTTTCGCGATCCGAACGGCTTATTCTCCTTCGCCGTATATGTGTGGGGAGCTGCTAGATATCGCACGAAGTGACGTTGTCTATCTTGTTTGAAGTGGAATGAGGATCTAGGTCGTGTATTACACAATGGATGAGGATACTGAACGGATCGTTGAAGTCACCTTAGAGAATCTGCAGAAGAACGGTTTTGCCGCGTTCTACGTACCTTCAAAGGAAGAGGCTCTAAGAAAGGTGCTTGCCATTATTCCTGCTGATGCGAAGGTCGGAGTTGGCGGCTCTGTGACCATCCGAGAGATCGGGTTAGTGGAGGCTCTTGACAAGCGTGGGAATCATCTGGTTGACCATTGGCGCATAGGTCTATCGAGTGAGGAGGCGAGAGATGCCAGACATAACCAACCTGTCTCTGATATCTTTCTCTCCAGCAGCAACGCCGTTACAATGGACGGAAAGTTGGTGAATGCTGACGGGACGGGAAATAGGGTAGCAGCCATGATCTTCGGACCCCGCAAAGTGATAATCGTGGTGGGTGTGAATAAGATCGTGACTGATGTCGATGAAGGCCTAAAGAGAATCAGGAACGTCGCGTCCCCAATGAATGCAAAGAGGCTTGGATCCAAGAGTCCTTGCGCCCTCACGGGTACCTGTGCTGAGGACCGGTGCGAAGTTCCTTGGAGGCTATGTCATGTGATCGTGATAATCGAAAGAAGACCAAGTGAAACCGATACGACAGTAGTACTGGTAGGAGAAAGCCTAGGGTATTAGCGTATTCAGACAAGATCGTGGTATTCTATGCTACGCTGCGAAGGGCTGGGGCAATGATCGTACAATCACTTGAGTGGATGATCTCCCTATCGCGGAACGGACAAATGACTGCTGCTTGCCAGTGCATGATTGGCGGCCGCCACGGCTTTTCCGGTCGTGAAACTGTAGCCTTGTTCTGCGAGGCTGCCTTCTATTCCAGCGATAGTTGCCAAGAGGTCGTTGCAGTCAACGTTGCCCATGTGACCAACCCTGAAAACCTTCTGGCTTAGTGGACCGAGACCGCCTGCAATCACAACTCCATATTTCTCTGCCATCGTCTTGCGGAATTCATCGTCGCGTACTCCTTCAGGATATCGCACGACGGTGAGCGTGCTTGCAGAACACCTTTCTGCGCACAAAACTTGGAGACCAATGGATTGCATAGCCGCCCGAAAAGCGGCTGCCAGTTTCGCATGTCGAGAGAACCTCGCGTCCAGACCTTCTGAGACTATCATTCTGCAACTCTGGTGGAGTGCATAGATCATATTGACGGGATGCGTGGCAAAGTATCTTGTTGGGTCGTCTATGATGGGGGCCCAACGTTTGAGGTCACCGTAGTAGGTTCTGATGGGCGCCGTGCGGCGGTCTCTTGATTCCACAGCTTTCGGGCTGAAGGAAATGACCGTGAGTCCTGGCGGGACGCCGAGAGCTTTCTGAGATCCGGTAAAGCATGCGTCGATTCCCCAAGCGTCAACTTGAACATCCATCCCCCCAAGAGAACAAACCGTGTCAACGATGAAGAGCACGTTCCTCGCTTTGGCAACTGCACCAAGCCTCTCTATCGGGCTTGCGGCACCCGTAGATGTGTCTACGTGGACAACTACCAGTGCTTTGTAGTTCGCAGAAGAGAGTTTCCTGTCGACGTCATCGGGCTTTGCCACCGACCCCCATGGAATATCTAACCTATCAACGCTTGCTCCGAGTGTGCTCGCGACCTCCGCGAGCCGATCGCCAAAGTAGCCGCCCGATATGGCAAGGACTCTCTCGCCTGGCTCGATTACATTCGCAAGAGCAATCTCTGCGCCAAGCGTTCCTGAGCCGGCTAGCGGCAAGATGAGACCAGTGGTTTTGAATATTCGCTGCAAATCCGCTGTCGTTTCCTTCAGGATCTTGGCGAAACCTCCGCTAACGTGCGATAGTGTGGGCTGAGCCATAGCTCCGAGTACGCTGGGTGCCACGTTTGTTGGTCCCGGAATCATCAGAAGATCCCGTTCGTTCATCAGCGATCATACCTCCAATTTCCAAATTCTCTTATGGGCAACTCCGTCGTCATAGCTTGCTTGAACCTGAGGTTATGTTTCTGTTTGCCTGCTTCTAAATTCTTTCGTCCATCAAGTAAAATACCTGCGCCTAACTCATATCATCCGTTCAAAGATGAGCAGCAGCTCCAAAATCCTGATTACGACGAGAATTCACGAGGACGGCCTAAGGCTGCTAGAACGAGAATTTGAAGTCACCTTGTTGAAGAAACCTCTGAACCTTCTCTCGTGTGGAGACTTCGTTGAAAGCGGAAAGGACTGCCGTGGAATCATAGTGGTCACCAATGTGGAGAGGGTTACCAAGGAAGTCATCAACGCCCTGCCCAAGCTCATGATCATTGCAAGGCATGGGGTTGGCTTTGACAATGTGGACGTGAAAGCGGCGTCAGAGAGAGGCATCTACGTCACCACTGCCCCCGTACTAGATGAGACTGTAGCTGATCAAGCGTTTGCGCTTCTTCTTTGTCTGGCAAGAAGAACATGTGAAGGACACCAGTTCGTCATGTCTAGGCAATGGAAGACCAAAGATCCCTACATGTTCATGGCAACGGATGTTTGGGGCAAGACCATGGGCATTATCGGTCTAGGACGAATAGGTAGCAAAATCGCCCAAAGAGCTAGGGATTCGCAATGAGAGTGCTCTACTTCGACGTCGTTCGGAAGACGGATCTGGAGAGCCAACTAAGAGTTGAGTACCAGTCCCTCAAAGAGCTGCTGAAACAATCCGATATTGTTGTGATAGCATGTCCATTGACCAATGATACGCGTCACATGATCGGTGAAGAGGAATTTGCCTCAATGAAGAACTCAGCGTTTCTCATAAATGTTGCCAGAGGAGAGATAGTGGATCATGAGGCGATGGTTCAGGCTGTTCGTCACAGAGTCATAGGCGGTGTTGGCTTGGATGTATTCAACAAAGAACCGATTCCGGTAGACGATCCTTTGTTAGGCTTAGACAATATCATATTGACTCCGCACCTGTCCGCAAACACGATCGAATGTCGCAGGCGCATGGCTCTCACTGTAGCTGAAGATGTTCTGCGAGTACTTCACGGACAGACCCCAAGATATGCTGTCAATCTACAGACACCCACTGCAACAAGCTGAAGCCGGTGTGAACTGTCCGAGGGCAGTCAGCTGACCATTCTTGGGGTGGTCTTCACTAGTCGCGTGAACAATGTTGCCTATGTTACTGTGGGGGAGTGTTCAGGATTCGATCTTGTCCCTCACATCGGCTGAGACACAAGGCTCGCTCCACATTCGATATTGGGACTGTATCTAACTTGCGCGTGTTGTGTGTGGGAGACTACTTGCGGAGTCTAAGAAATGAAACGTGAAAGTGCAACGTAGAACCTTAAAGAGTTCACGTAGGAATCCACTAGTAAGAGGTGTTCGCATTGCAGCTGAGGCTTGAGGGAGTCTTTCCACCCCATATAACGCCGTTTATGAAGAACGAAGAGATCGATGAAATGGCTCTTCGGTCATTGGTTCAGTTCTGGCTCGATTCAGGATGTGCTGGGCTTGTGTCTTGCGCCAGCAACGGTGAGGGCCCCTGCATGACACGGGAGGAGCGGAGGAGAGTATTAGGCGTGGTGATCGATGAAGTTAATGGAAAGGCGCCTGTCATAGCTGGTACAGGCGCGCCTAGTACACGTGAAACCACACTCCTTACGCGGGACGCCGCTGATGCTGGCGCTGATGCCGTACTCATCGTGTCACCATACTACTTCAAGCCTGACAGTAGAGAGCTCTTTGAGCACTACTCAACCGTGATCCGCTCAACGTCCGTTCGAGTGATAGTGTATAATGTTCCAAAATTCACTGGATACAATTTGGATCCAGATGTGATCGTGAAGCTAGCTGAAGAATACGACCAAGTGGTCGGTGTTAAGGACTCAGGAGGTTCCATCGGGCAGATCTCTGATCTGATAAGCCGAGTAGGCGAGAGGGTATCTGTGCTCGCGGGTACGGCAGATCTCGTGCTGCCTTGCTTACTCATGGGCGGAAAAGGCGCAATCATCGCGGTTGCAAATGTTGCGCCCCGACTATGCGTCGACCTCTACGATCACTTCAAGCAGCATGAGATTGAGAGAGCGAGGCAAGTTCAGATGAGGTTGCTTCATTTGAATGATATCCTGGTGAAGAAGTTCGATCAGATAAGCGCTATCAAAGAGGCGATGAATCAGCTAGGGAAGCCGGCTGGCTATCCTCGAAGGCCGTCATTACCTCTTGAGACGAAAGCTCAAAACGAGGTCAAGGAAGGGCTTGCGAAGCTAGGGATAGACTAGGTCTCGCCGATCTTGGTAGGCGGACAGGCTCAAAGGCGTTGGGGATCTTGCTGGTGTCCCTGCCGGAGCCATGGCTTGCCCTGCGGATGGCGGGGAAACAGGGATCTGCGCCGATCATGTGGTGGGGCCGGTTAGGTGACATTTCACGCTTGAGCCAACGGAACCCATGCGGACAGAGACCACGCCGATAGTCCACAAGACGTTCGTAGACAGGCGAAACGATATGGTGGGGCCGGTGGGATTTGAACCCACGACTTCTGGCCTCGCGGCTTTCGCGCGCGGGGACGCCAGCGCCCCAGGTTCACC
>Ga0315281_10010653_pt1 | contig 12659 bp, 9 predicted proteins | sample YL17G07_0_MG_FD_204540 | JGI IMG/M metagenome (GOLD analysis project Ga0315281, IMG submission 204540) | Sediment microbial communities from Yellowstone Lake, YNP, Wyoming, USA - YL17G07_0 | ecosystem: Environmental > Aquatic > Freshwater > Lake > Sediment | place: USA: Wyoming | collected... | reverse complement strand
GCCGGGGACGGAATGGGAGACGGGAGACTACGGGGCTATCGCCGAGACGCTCGCGCGCGCCGACGAGATCGCCGTGCGCATCCCGCCGAACACGCAGTGCAAGTACTCCAACCTCGGGTATCAGCTTCTCGGTGAGGTCGTCGCGCGCGTCGCCGGCATGCCGTACGCGGAGTACGTCCGGCAGCGCATCCTCGACCCGCTCGGGATGAACTCGACCAGCTTCACGCCCGATGCCGGGCTCGCGTCGCGCTGCGCCGTCGGGTACGGGCCGGCGACGTTCGCCGACGAGTTCAGACCCACGCCCGCCCTCCGCGGCGTCGTCTCCGAGGGCGGGCTTTGGTCGACGGTGGAGGACCTCGCGCGCTGGATCGGCCTGCAGTTCCGCACGGCGGGCGGCGAGCCGGACGGCGCGCAGATCGTGCGCGGCGCCACGCTCGCCGAGATGCACACGGCGCGCTACCTGACCGACGATGCCTGGAACGAGGCCTGGTGTATCTCGTGGTACGCGACGCGCCGGGGCGAGTCGACTTGGATCGGGCACGGCGGCGCCGTCGACGGCTTCATGTCGTACGCCGGCTTCCTGCCGGGACAGAAGCTCGGCGTGGTCGTACTCGTCAACGGTCCCGCCGAGCCCACCGACCTCGCTCTGCGGCTGGGTGAGATCGCCGCCGGCGTCGTGCGGCGCCCGCCGGCGCCGCCTCCTCCGGCGCCTCTCCCAGACTGCCTGCGCGAACTCCCGGGGCTCTACTTCAGCGAACACTGGGGCTGGCTGCTCCACATCGAGTGGCGCGACGGCGCGCTCCGCGTGATCGCGCCCGACGAGAAGGGCCCTCCTCCGAAGCTCTCGCCGACCGGCGACCGCGACGTCTTCCTCGTCGACATCGGCCGCGACGCGGGGGAGACGGCCGTGTTTCTGCGCACCGCCGACGGGCGCGTGCGCGCGGTCCGCCTCGCGTCCGCGACGTACGCCCGGCTCGCGCCGGTGGACGAGGCGGCCGCCCGCTGAGACGCGGACGGCGGGCAGGGCCCTCGGCCTCGGCTCAGCCCGGGGCCATCTCCTCGAGAAAGCGGTCCCGGGGCAGCGCGTAGGCGGTGATGCCGTCGCGGCCGACCATCGTCTCCGCCGCGAAGAGGGCGTTGAGGATCGCTTCCTCGGCGGCCTCGACCGTCAGCGCGAAGAGCTCGTCGATATGCACGCTCGAGAGCGCTTCGATGCCCGTGTCAAGCGCCCGGGCAGCTTCGCCCGGAGTGCGCGTCAACGCCCCCCGGTTCGCCGTCGAGAAGGCGAGGGACAGATCGCCGCTGCCATCCTCTCCGAGACCTCCCAGCCGGCCGATCGCGAGGTCGACACGCTGGGCGACCCGGCGGCACTGATGGGGAAGGAGCGGGACGTCCGTGGCGACGACGGTGATGATGGACCCCGACACGTGCGGGTCACACGGCACGGGGACCTCGGAATCGTCGATGCGCCGTCCGATCGGCACCCCGTTGACGACCAGACGCTCCCTCATCCCGTGGTTCGCCTGGACCAGCACCCCTACGGTGTAGTCGCCGCCCGGCAGGCGGAGTCTTCGTGAGGACGTCCCGACTCCGCCCTTGAAGCCGTGGCAGATCATCCCGGTACCGCCGCCCACGTTGCCCTCCGGGACTGGCCCGTCCGTCGCGTTCTCGATCGCCTGCGCTACGTGGTCGGGACGGACGTGCGTGCCGAACCCGTCGCTGAGGTGGCCGTCCCACGTCTCCGCGACGACGGGCAGGATCCCGCTGTCGAGCAGCTCCCGCGAGGCGCCGCGCGCCGCCCATCTGACCAGGCCCTCGTAGACGGCCCCCACGCTGAGGGTGGAGGTGAGCGCGACCGGCGAGAGCAGCATCCCCGACTCGCGGACCCAGTGAGTCCCCGTCATCTCGCCGCAGCCGTTGAGCGTGTGGAACCCGGCGAAGAGCGGTTCGTCCCAGGGGTCGCCCGGATGGGGCAGGATCACCGTGACCCCGGTCCGGACCGGGCCCCGGCCCACGACGAGCTCCCCATCGCCCTCGATGAGGGTGACGTGCCCGACCTTCACCCCGGGCACGTCCGTGATGCAGTCGAGGGGTCCGGACTCCCCGGTCCCGACGACGAGGCCGGTGTCACGGAAGCGCGGCATCTTCACTCCAGTCGTCACATGATATGCGGTCGCGGGAGCTCCCGCCCGCGTCAGCTCCTAGTACTCCGCCGGGATCTCGAAGAAGAGGACCACAGCCGGACGCAGCTCGTCCGGGTTGCGCCACGAGTGCGGCTCGCTGGGGGCGTAGGCGATCGTGTCTCCATCGCCCAGGGTCGCCAAGCGGTCGGTGAAGCGCACTTCCAGAGCGCCGCTCACCACGGTGGCCATGACGAGCTCCCCGGGATGTGACCAGAGCTCGCGGCCCGGCGTCCCGCCCGGGGCGATTCGCGTCTCGATGACTTGTGCCCGGCGCTCCGGGTGCGGCGAGAGGACGTAGTTCACGACGCCCTCGCCGCCGAAGTACGTGCCCTCGACCTCGTCACGGCGGACGACGTTGGTGCCCCGGCCGCCGACGTTGTCGAACAGCGCCGACATCGAGATGCCGAGGGCCTCGCAGATGCGGTAGAGCGAGCCGATCGAAGGCGAGGTCTCGCCGCGCTCCACGGCGCTGACGAACGACTTGGTGACGCCGGCGGCGGTGGCGACCCCCTCGAGCGTCATGCCGGCGCGCCGGCGCGCCTCGCGCAAGCGACGGCCGACGACGCGGACGGGCCAGCGCTCGTCGTCGCCCGATGGGCCGGGCTGCTCCGGCGCGGCCGCCGGGTCCTCTGTCATACCTGCTTCATCGGTCATCGCCGCCGCACTGTACCATGCTTGACACCTCCACCAGCGGTGGACTAGCGTGCACTGTCAGTGCACAGGTCGAATGTGCGCGCTCAGGGAGGGAACACAGATGCGTGGTCAAGCGGACATCCCTGGTCGACCCCCCGAGTCGCTGCAGCCCGGCGCTTCCGGCGCCGCAGGGGGTCCCGCGATCCGCCGGCGCTCGTGGGCCGAGCCCTTCAAGATCAAGATGGTCGAGCCGCTGAAGATGACGACGTGGGCCGAGCGCGACGCAGCCATCCGCGAGGCCGGCTACAACACCTTCCTGCTGCGCAGCGAGGACGTCTACATCGACCTCCTCACCGACTCCGGCACGAGCGCGATGAGCGACCGCCAGTGGGCCGGCATGATGCTCGGCGACGAGGCCTACGCGGGGAGCCGGAACTTCTACCACCTCGAGGAGGCCGTTCGCGAGATCTACGGATACCGCCATCTGGTGCCCACCCACCAGGGTCGCGGCGCCGAGCACATCCTCAGCCAGATCGCGATCAAGCCGGGTGACGTCGTCCCCGGCAACATGTACTTCACGACGACGCGGCTGCATCAGGAGCTCGCCGGCGGGAGCTTCGTCGACGTGATCATCGACGAAGCCCACGACCCGGCGAGCGAACATCCCTTCAAGGGCGACGTCGACCTCGGCAAGCTCGAGCGGGTCATCGCCGAGCACGGCGCCGAGAAGATCCCCTACGTCTGCATCGCCACCGCCGTGAACATGGCCGGCGGCCAGCCGATCAGTCTCGCGAACCTGCGCGAGGTGCACGCTCTCTGTCGTCGTCACGGCATCCGCATCATCCACGACGCCACGCGTGTCGCCGAGAACGCCTACTTCATCAAGCAACGCGAGCCCGGCTACGCCGACAAGACGATCACCACCATCGTGCGCGAGATCTGCGACCTGACGGACGGCTGCACGATGAGCGCCAAGAAGGACGCCCTCGTCAACATCGGCGGCTTCCTGGCCCTGAACGACGACGACCTGTTCGACGCCGCGCGGAACCTGGTCGTCGTCTACGAGGGCCTGCACACCTACGGCGGCATGGCCGGCCGCGACATGGAGGCCGTCGCGATCGGGCTCCACGAGAGCGTCGACTACGAGCACATCAAGGCGCGCGTCGGGCAGGTGCTCTACCTGGGACGCAGGATCCAGGAGTTCGGCGTCCCGATCGTCGTGCCCATCGGCAGCCACGGCGTCTTCCTCGACGCCAAGGCCTTCCTGCCGCATCTCGACCAGAGCGTCTACCCGGCACAGGCGCTCGCCGCTGAGTTGTATCTCGAGAGCGGCGTGCGCGCCATGGAACGCGGGACGGTCAGCGCCGGCCGGGACCCGGAGACGGGTCAGGACCGGCGCCCCAGGCTCGAGCTCGTACGCCTCACCGTCCCGCGCCGCGTGTACACGCAGGCACACATGGACGTCGTCGCCGAGAGCGTCGCCGAGGTCTACGATCACCACGACGCGATCAAGGGCCTCAGGATGGTCTACGAGCCCGCCCAGCTGCGCTTCTTCCAGGCGCGGTTCGAGCCGGTCGCCTGGGGGCGGCGGCGCGCCAGCCCTCCGTCGCGCCGGCGCCGCAACGCCGCTGCCGCCCCCCAACGCCGTCGCCGTCGACTATGATGCACAGGGTGATCGCACGCAGCGAGGTGGCACGGTGGCCGACGACAAGGGCAAGAAGAAGGGCGTGGACAAGGGCGCAGCGGGCGTAGCCGGCCCGCGTCCCAAGCTCGACACCGAGACCTACGAGCGCGAGCTTCACAAGCTTCAGATCGAGCTCATCAAGCTCCAGGAGTACATCAAGCACGCTGGCCTGCGCGTCGCGGTGATCTTCGAGGGCCGCGACGCGGCCGGCAAGGGCGGCACCATCAAGCGCATCACCGAGTTCCTCAACCCGCGCGTCGTGCGCATCGCCGCCCTGGGGACGCCGAGCGACCGCGAGCGGACCGCATGGTACTTCCAGCGGTACGTCGAAGAGCTGCCCGCCGCCGGCGAGATGGTCCTCTTCGACCGCTCCTGGTACAACCGCGCCGGCGTCGAACGCGTCATGGGCTTCTGCTCGGAGGACCAGGTCTGGGAGTTCTTCCGCACCTGTCCCGAGTTCGAACGCATGCTCATCCGCGACGGCCTCATCCTGCTGAAGTACTGGTTCAGCGTCAGCGACGACGAACAGGAGCGTCGCTTCCAGGCGCGCGTGAAGAACCCCCTCAAGCAGTGGAAGCTCAGTCCCATGGACCTCGAGAGCCGCATCCGCTGGGTCGAGTACTCGCAGGCCAAGGACGAGATGTTCAGCTACACCGACACGAAGGACTCGCCCTGGTGGGTCGTCAACGCCGAGGAGAAGAAGCGGGCGAGGCTGAACATGATCCGCCACCTGCTGAGCATGATCCCCTACGAGGACGTCCTGCCCAAGGAGCTCGAGCTGCCGTCGCGACCGCCCGACAAGGGCTACGTACGGCCGCCGATCGAGTCGCAGACCTTCGTCCCCGAGATCTACTGAGCGCGGGCACCGGCGAACGGCCCCCGGCCGCGCCACTGCGCCCATGCCGCGCCGCCGTTCCCGCGCCGCGCCACCGTTCCCGCGCCGCGCCACCGTTCCCGTGCCCGTGCGGCACCACCGTTCCCGTGCGGCGCCTCGCACCTGCGGCGCGCCTTCACGGCCGACCCGCCCTCATGGCCGCCCTGCCCTCACGGCCGACCCGCCTTCACGGCCGACCCGCCTTCACGGCCGCCCTGCCCTCACGGCCGCCCTGCCCTCACGGCCGCCGCCCACGATCGAGGCGCGTCCGACTGTCTCGCTCGTACCGATTGCGCTGGTATCGCTGCGCCCTTGCGATCTGATCCGGCGAGCGGTCGCGGGCCGCGTCTCGCGCCTTCGCAAGCCGGCGCTCGTGGACACGCAGGTTGTGCACGCGAACCGCGTCTCCGAGACGTCCTATCACGTGCGCAAGCTGTTCCTTCTCTCCGGGTGTCCAGTGTTCGGTGAGCGCCGCGAGAGCCTCGTGGCGTGCGTCTCGCAGCGTCTCATAGGCCTCCGTGCCGGCGGGTGTGAGCTCGACGTTGCGCCACTTGCGGTTGCCGAAGTAGGGGCGTCGCTCCACGAGCCCGCGCCGCTGCAGCCTGTCCAGGTGATGCGAGACGGTGCTCGGGCTGAGGCCGAGCCTGACGGCGATGCTGGAGGGTCCAGGCATGCCCTCGCCGGCCAGAGCGGCGAGCACGCCGTACGCGGCCGGATCGACCCGACGCGCCGGATGATCGGGGAAATGGTGACGGCCGAGGCCGGCTCGGGCGCGGCTCTCGTTGTGGAACTGGGGGCGCGCCGCCAGTGCGCCGAGGCTGAGGACCGCGTGGTCCAGCCGGGCGATGAGTGGGTCCGCCGGCGGTCGCGGCACTCGGGCTCGATGATCGGCCAGGAGGAATGAGGTGGTGGGTGAGGGGGTGTTTTCCACATCTGCAACTTACAGCCGTCAACCGAGGTGACGACAAGGGCTTTCCGCTGCTCACTGGAGGACGATCGCGGAATGTCACCTTCGTCCTCAGCTGCAAGATCGGAAGTTGGAAAACACCCCTCACCCGACTTCCCCTTGGCCGTCGGTGGCTCAAATAGCGGAAGACCCGCTTCGGGTGCGCGCGTCCCGCGGCTGGTGACGCGCTTGAGCCTCGCCGCGGGCGCGACGCAGGCAGTCGGCGGGCGCGGCGCAGGCGGTCGGCGGTCGCGGCGCAGGCGGTCGGCGGGCGCGGCGCAGGCAGTCGGCGGGAGCGACGCAGGCGGTCAGCGGGAGCGACGCAGGCGCAGCGCCACGTCGCCCGCGTAGCGCGTGAGCAGCGGCGCGCTGACGGCGGTCAGCAACACGTAGACCGCGGCCAGCGGCGCCAGGGCGCTCTCCGCGCCCGCGACCACGGCGAGCCCGGCGATCACGATCGAGAACTCGCCGCGGGCGATCAACGCGGTGCCGGCCCGCACGCGGCCCGGCGCCGCGCTCGTCGCCCGCACCGCCATCCAGCCCGTCACCATCTTCGTCACCGCGGTCACGATCCACAGCAGCAGCGCCACGGCCAGCACGTCCGGTATGGCCCCCGCGTCGACGACATAGCCGAACGTGACGAAGAACAGCGCCGCGAACAGGTCTCGCAACGGGCCGAGGAGCTCCCGGGCGCGTTCGGCGATGGGCCCTGATATCGAGAGGCCCACGAGGAAGGCGACAACGCCGCCGGACACGCGCGCCAGCTCCGCGACGCCGCCGGCGATCAACAGAAGTCCCATCACGCTCAGAAGGACGACCTCGCTCTTGGGGTGTGAGAGGCGGCGGCTGAGGAGCGGCCCGTGCCGGTGCGCGATGACCATCGCCGCTGCGGCAAAGGCCGCCGCCGCCGCCGCCGACCCGATGGCTGCGAGCACGCTTCCCCCGGCGAGCAGCACGGCCACGAGCGGCAGGTACGGCGCCATCGCAAGGTCCTCGAACACGAGGAGCGAGAGCATGCCCGGAGTCTCGCTGTTGCCCAGCCGTCCCAGGTCGTCGAGCACCTTGGCGATGATGCTCGAGGACGAGATGTAGGTCACGCCGCCGAGGACCACGGACGGCAGCACGCCCCAGCCCAGGGCAAGGCCGGCGATGAAGCCCGGCGGGAAGTTCAGGGCGGCATCGGTCAAACCAGCCACGTAGCCGGCGCGGAGGCTGCCTACGACGTCGTCCACGGTGTACTCGAGGCCCAGCATGAAGAGCAGGAGGATCACGGCGATCCGCGTGCCGATCACAACGGTACCGCTGTCGAGGTCGCGCGGGGCGACGGCTCCGATGATGAGGCCGGCGAGCAGGTACAACGGGATAGGGGAGAACCCCGTGCGCGCCGCGAGGCGCGCGAGCAGCGCGAGGATGATGAGGACGGCGCCGACCTCGATCAGGAGCGTGGCTCCGCTCGAGGTGATGGCGACGGCCCCGTCCACGAGGCTACCCGGTCTGCAGCAGGCGGGACAGCGCTTCGACTCCCTCCGACGTGCCGACGACGACGGCGACGTCACCCGGCTTGAGCACGAACGTGGACGGCGGCGCGGCGATCGTCGCCTCCTCGCGGATGACGGCGACGATGGACGCCGCCTCCTCATCCCTGTGCTCGATCTCGTAGAGGGTGCAATCGGCGCAGGCGGAGATGGACTCGACGTTGACCCAGTCGATGGTGAGGCCCTCGATGGAGAGCTGCATGCGCGTCACCTCTTCGGTGACGCGCGACTGGCCGAGCACTTCCGCGAGGGCCTTGACGTCTTCTTTGGCGAGGCGCAGGACCTCGTGGCAGGCGTCGGGGTCGTCCTCACTGCAGAGCAGGATCTCGACGCGGCCGCTGCGGTGGTTGATGAGGACGATGCGGCCGCCGTTCTGCAGCGGGAAGTCGAAGCGGATGCCGACGCCGGGGAGGCGGGTCTCATTGATGTCGGTCATGGAACGGAGTCTAGCGCAGGGTCGGGCAAGGCGAACAGGCCCGAGCGCGTACGACGGGCGCGGCGACCGGCGGGTCAGTCCGTCGGGCCGCCACGGGCCGACTCGTCGTCGAACTCGTCGAGGGCCATGGAGATCGCCTCGATCGCGCGCTCGACGAAGCGGAAGCACCCTGGGCAGTCGGGAGCCACGAAGACGGTCTCGAGCTCGCGCAGCGCCGCCGGCGAGGCGGGGCGCGCGTCACCGCCCCTGGACTCGGGCACGGGGACGACCCAACTGAGGCCGAGGGTGACGGGAACGGACACGCGGCGTACGGTCATGGCGCCTCCTCGGTCGCGGGGACTGAACGGACGGCGGCCGGCACCGGCCCCAGGCGCCGGCCGCCGAGACACGCGAACGCTGCCGCGCCGAGGGGCCGTTCGGACGTGCAGCGACCGGCAGCCCAGCGCCTGCTGGAGGTCGGCGCCGGCGGCAGCGTTCGGACGCGAGAGTAGCTGGCGGCTCGGACGGAACTGGGAGCGAGTGGAAGGCCCGATGCCGGACGGCACGCGTGAGGGCGGGGGCTGCGGGGCGCGCAGCGCCCCGCAGCCCCCGCCGCCTTCCGTCAGGCGTCCGTGACCACGTTGTACTGCGGCCCCTCGACCACGGTCGAGTCGGGCAGTACCTTGTAGGCGGCGACGCCGTGGGTGACGCCGGTCGATGCCGGCACCCGCACGCCGCTGACCGGCGTCGTCGTCAGCAGGGTCCACGTCGCGGCGTCGAGCCGGTAGACCCGGTAACCGGTCGCCTTCGGAACCACCGGCCAGCGCAGCGAGATGCCTCCCGCGCGCCTGGGGATCCGGTGCATCTGGACGCTTGGAATGGACGCCATCATGCCCTGCCGCGCCGCCGTGCCCAGCTCCGTCATCTTGACCGGCGTGGCGCCACCGTTGTGCAACCAGAGGTCGTAGATCGCGTCGCCCCAGCCCTTGATGGTGGCGAAGAAGGAGTCCGTCTGCGCGATGTACGCCTGAGCCTCGCCCGACGGCGTCGGACTGGAGAGCGTCGACGCCGCGCCCTTGATCTCGTCGCGCAGGAACTCGACGTAGTCCTTACTCGTCGTCTGGTAGTAGAGCGTGGCGTACCACTGCGTGGCGCCGGCGGGCTTGGCGAGCGAGAGCTCGTCGTACCCGCCGGCGTACTCCGCCGGGGTGAAGTAGTCAGGCGCCGCGGCGCCGTGCCACACCGGCTGCGCCAGCCGGTCGGCCATCTTCGCCGCGTCGAAGCCCTTGGGCGGGATGCGGTTGTCCTTGTATCGGCCGGTGGCGAGGGCGAAATGGAGGCTCTCGGTCTCGCCGGTCAACGTCGAGCTCATCTCCGCCCCCCAGACCAGCGCCTCGTGCGTCACGTCGAGTTCGCCACCGCCGACGTAGACCTCGTTGCCGTTGCCATCCTTCGTCGTTGCGAGGACCTCGTACGGGTTCACCTCCCCGACGATCCGGCCGTTCTCATCGTAGAAGGTGACGTAGAGGAACATGCGCCGGCCCTCGGGGAAGCCGGAGATCAGCTTGTGCCCGGTGTTGTTACGGACGCGCAGCGTGAGCGTGGCGGTGGTCTCGCCGACCGTCTGGATCGTCGCCGCCTGCTGCAGCTGCTGCAGGGCGCGCTGCTTGCCGGTCCGCAGCTGCGGACCGACCGACTGCAACCCGGTGATGTCGATCTTCGCGCCCGGATACTTCGTGCCGCTCAGGATGGCGTAGTTGTAGGCGTCGTAGCCGGTCTCGCCGGCCACCGCGCTGGCGAGGATGCCGGTCATCCACACGTTGCCGCCGGTCATGTCGTGCAGGGGGAGGTCGGTGCGCAGCGGCGCGTCCATCTTGTTGCAGCCCTTCCCGGTGACGTCGCGCAGGTGGCAGTCCTGGCACTTCGCGGCCGTGGCGATTCCGGGGATCGTGCTGGCGCTGCCGCCGGCCTGGCCGTAGGCCGAGAGGGCGAACTCGCTGTAGGTGCGCTCGACGTGGAAGTAGCTGCCTCCGGCCTGGCGCTCCGGCGTGCCCGCGCCCATCGTGACGTTGGCGAGGATCGGGTTGCTGACGTCGTGGCAGGTGGCGCAGAAGCGCTTGCTCTTGTGGAAGCGCGAGTAGTAGACGCCGTGGCGGGCGACCGTGTCAGAGAAAGGCCCGCTCTTGGAGCTGCCCGTGTCGACGTAGTACTGCCCGGCGCTCGACTCGGTGTAGTTCGGCCAGCTGCCGTCGCCGTAGTAGGTCGGCAGCTTGGTCGTGCCGCCGAGGAAGGGCGTCGTGCCGTCGAAGAGCTTGAGCGCGCCGAGGACCGTGAGGTCGCGGGCCTTCGTCTCCGCGGCCGCCGTCGCGGCCGCGCCCGTGTCGGCGGCGACCTCCGGCTGGCCGAGCTGCGCCAGCGGGTCGACCATGCGGTGACAGGCGTCGCAGCTGACACCTTCGAAGTCGCTGCCGGCCAGGGCGGAGGTGTTGGTCGGGTCGCTGCGTCCGCCGAGCCACCCGGTCGGCGTGTGACAGCGGATGCAGATATCGGTGGCATTTGGGTTGCCGAGAGCCCAGATCGAGTCCTGGGCGCCCACCGTGAGGCATGCGAGCCAGAGAGGGTCACGGGCGGCCTGCGACATCATCGAACCGTACTGGTTGAAGGCGGGCTCGACGGCCTGGTCGTATCCGCCGTGGCAATTGTCGCAACGTCCGGCGGACTCGAGGTTCACCGAGCCGGTCTGCGACCCCGGCATGAAGACGTTCTGATCGGCCTTCACCGCCTTGGGCGTCCAGGCGTCGGCGACCGACGCAAAGGCGAGAACGACGAGGCAGGTGGCCGCGGCGAGGCCGAGCAGGAAGAGGCGGGCGAGGAATGGATGGTCTGCGGCGCGGGGGTGGCTTCGCCCGCCCGCGCCCGCACATGTCGCGTGACTCCTCATGGCGACCCCCAGGGACCCGTGGCAGAGACGTACGTCGCCGCTAGTTTAGAGGACGCGGGCAGTCCGAAACAAGGCAAGACGGCGGGCGCCGGCGCCGCCGCCGCCCTTCCCAGGCGGGGAGGCGGGGTGTCGCCGCGAAGCCAACGGGGTAGGAGCCCGTCAGGACGGTCGCCGCCGAGACCCTGCCGGGTCGCGAGCGTCGACTCGCCGACCGAGCCGTCGAACCATGGACCACAAGTCCCGGACAAGCCTCGTCGCAGTCTCGTTCGCCCTCGTGGCGTCGGGGCTGTGGCTGCTCCTCGTCATGTCGCCGCCGACCGCTCTGGCTTCGGAGGACACTCTCGTCAACATCAGTGGCCGGGGCTGGGGCCACGGAATCGGCATGAGCCAGTACGGCGCCGCGGGCTACGCCCGTCACGGCTGGTCGTACAAGGCGATCGTTCGGCACTACTACAGGGGCGTGCGCTTCGGGCGCACGAGCAACCGCGCGGTGCGCGTGCTGCTGGCGAGCGGACACACGCGCGTGCGCGTGACGAGCGCGCGCGGCTTCAAGGCGACCGACGGCGCGCGCACCTTGTCGATCGCCGGCGGCGTCGAAGCCGTCCTCACGTGGGCGGACGGCTACAGCCTCGCCGCCGGCGAGAGGACGTGGACCTTCACGAAGCCGGTCACCTTCAGACCCGGCTCGCAGCGGCTGCGCCTGTACGACCGCAACGCCAACGGCTGGCCGAGCGGCGACGGCGGGGCGCGCTACCGCGGCACGCTGCGGGCCATCCACGTGACCGGCGGCTTCAAGGTCGTGAACCGCCTGCCGCTGGAGGGCTACCTGCGTGGTGTCGTGCCGCGTGAGTCCCCGTCGTCGTGGCCGCAGGCGGCGCTGCGGGCGCAGGCCGTCGCCGCGCGCTCGTACGCGGTGCGCGGCATCAAAGACCAGGGCGACTTCGACCTGTTCTGCACGACCGCGAGCCAGGTCTACAACGGGTACGACGGGGAAGCGGCGTCGAGCAACGCGGCGGTCAAGGCGACCGCCGGAGTCGTGCCGACGTACGGCGGTCGCCCCATCGTGGGCTACTTCTTCTCGACCTCGGGCGGCCACACCGAGAACATCGAGAACGTGTGGGGCGGCGACCCTGTCGGCTACCTCAAGGGCGTGTCGGACCCGTACGACACGGCGTCGCCGTACCACGTCTGGCCGGACGCGCCGTTGCGCCGGTCGGATGAGAGCATGAGCAGCAAGCTTGGCGTCTACAGCCCGTCGAACTCGTCGGGCGTGCGCGGCGTCTTCCGCACGCTTTACGTGACGAAGCGCGGCGTGTCGCCGCGCGTCGTGCGGGCCTACGTGATCGGCAAGGACGGCGACGTCGAGCACGCGGCGTCCCGGACCACCGGCTGGGCGCTGCGCGGCGAGCTCGGCCTGCGCGACACGTGGTTCACGGTCCGCAGCATGA
>Ga0315281_10010652_pt1 | contig 12659 bp, 7 predicted proteins | sample YL17G07_0_MG_FD_204540 | JGI IMG/M metagenome (GOLD analysis project Ga0315281, IMG submission 204540) | Sediment microbial communities from Yellowstone Lake, YNP, Wyoming, USA - YL17G07_0 | ecosystem: Environmental > Aquatic > Freshwater > Lake > Sediment | place: USA: Wyoming | collected... | reverse complement strand
AAGTTCAACGCTCAGGGCTCTGGGAAGCGGTCGAGGGCCGGGTGCTGATTTACGTCCACAAAGAGCAGATGCTGGATGATGTCGAGCGGCTCTATCCGGCCCGGCATTATGTTATGGTGGACGACAAGCTGCGCATTCTGACGGCGATGAAAAGGATCTGGGGAGACCGGCTGACGACCGTATGGCCGCGCCAGGGACATTACGCGCTCGACTCCAAAGCCATCGCCACCTATCCGCCGGCTGACCTCACGATTGAGCGCATCGGCGATCTGCTCAACTACGACTTACCCGCGTTGCAACACGAAGACCGGCATGTTTCACCTCAAAGAGCGGGCTAACGACTTGAATGAATCCACCGAACCTGGCCAAAGGACAATAAAGGACGGCGCTGTTGAGCGACGATTAAGCTCCCTTAAGGAGATATGGCAATGAAAGTGAGTCCTTTTGCAGGAAAGCCTGCTGAATCATCGATGCTCGTCAACGTTCCCAAACTGATCACGGCCTATTATACCGACATGCCTGATCCTTCGGTGCCGGAGCAACGGGTTGCGTTCGGCACCTCAGGGCATCGCGGCTCGGCCTTCCAGAAAGCTTTCAACGAATGGCATATTCTCGCCATCAGTCAGGCCATTTGCCTGTACCGCAGGCAGCAGAAGATCGATGGCCCACTGTTTCTCGGTATGGACACGCACGCACTCTCGGTGCCGGCTTTTGCCAGCGCGCTGGAGGTGCTGGCGGCCAACGGGGTGGATGTCATGATCGCGGAGGAGGATGAATATACGCCGACCCCTGTCGTATCTCATGCGATTCTCACTTACAACCGCGGGCGCAAAACAGGACTCGCCGACGGCGTCGTGATCACGCCCTCACACAATCCGCCCCATGATGGCGGCTTCAAGTACAACCCGCCAAACGGTGGGCCGGCGGAACGCGCCGTCACCGATTGGATCGAAGCGAAGGCAAACGAGTTTCTCGAGAACGGCCTTCTGGGTGTGAAAAGGATTCCTGTCGAGAAGGCTTTTAGCGCCCCTACGACGCACCGGCATGACTACCTTAATGCCTACATTAGCGACCTCGGCAATATGATCAACATGGACGCCATTCGCGGCGCGAAGATCAGCCTGGGGGTGGACCCGCTCGGCGGCGCAGGGGTCCACTACTGGGGGCCGATTGCTGAGCGCTACGGGCTGAACCTCACCGTCGTCAACGAGGCCGTCGATCCGACCTTCCGTTTCATGACGGTGGATTGGGACGGCCAGATCCGCATGGACCCCTCATCACCCTATGCGATGCAGCGATTGATCGGCCTGAAGGATCGCTTCGACATTGCTTTTGCCTGCGACACCGACCATGACAGGCATGGGGTTGTTACCAAAAGCGCGGGACTGCTGCCGCCCAATCACTACCTTGCGGTCGCCATCTTCTACCTCTTCCAACACCGACCGAAGTGGCGCACGGAAGCGGCGGTCGGCAAGACGGTGGTGAGCAGCCAGATAATTGATCGCGTCACCGCGAAACTTGGGCGGAAGCTCTACGAGGTGCCGGTTGGCTTCAAGTGGTTCGTGGATGGCCTCCTCGACGGCTCGCTTGGCTTCGGCGGGGAAGAGAGCGCTGGCGCATCTTTTCTCCGTATTGACGGTACTGTCTGGGTGACGGACAAAGACGGAATCGTCCCGGCTCTGCTCTCGGCGGAGATTACGGCCCGGATGGGCCGAGATCCTGGCGAAATCTACGGCGACCTCACGCGCCAGTTCGGTGAGCCTGTCTACGACCGGGTTGAGGCGTCTGCCACCCAGGAGCAGAAAGAGGCACTGGAAAGACTCTCACCGGAACAGGTTCGATTCACAGATCTGGCCGGCGAAAAGATCCTGACCCTGCTTATCCATGCGCCAGGCAATGGCGCTCCCATCGGTGGAATAAAGGTGATTGCCGAGAGTGGGTGGTTCGCGGCGCGCCCATCAGGGACAGAGAATATCTACAAGATCTACGCCGAAAGCTTCCGTGGAGAGGATCATCTTCGGCGCATCCTGGAGGAAGCGCAAACCATCGTTAATGGTGCCTTGGAGGCTACGACGTCACAGGATAAAAGCACAGCATGATTGACCCATTCGACCGCGCCAAGTCCCGCCTTTAAAGGCGGTTTTAGAAAGCGGGGCTCAGGGTCAACCCTGAGCAAACCCCGGGTTCAGGCCGAGGGGTCAAAGGGTTGACTCGAAGGTACACCCGGTCGCTACGGCTCGCTCTACTGCGGAGGGAGAGAGCATGCACAAGACAGTACCGTGAGTGGTAACGACCCGATCAAGCAAAGTGGAGGGAGAAACCATGATCAAAGCAAAAAGAGTTAGTAGTCCGATCTATACTTTTTTCCCCACCGAAGTCGAGGGATTCGATTCCCTTGCTGAGCTAGCGCTGGATATGCACTGGTATTGGAATCATTCTGCTGACGAAGTGTGGAGGCAGCTTGATCCCGGACTATGGGATCTCACCTATAACCCCTGGGTCGTCCTGCAAACGGTCTCGCGGGACCAACTCCATCGTGCGTTAGCCGATCCCGCCTTCCGCAAGAAGGTGGATGCCCTCTTGCAGGCCAGGCACGATGAAGCAGAGTCACCCGCATGGTTTCAGCAAAATCATCCGCAGACGCCGCTGACCTCTGTCGTTTATTTCAGCATGGAGTTCATGTTGAGCGAAGCCCTCCCAATCTATTCGGGCGGGCTTGGCAATGTGGCCGGCGATCAACTCAAAACCGCAAGCGATCTGGGTGTGCCCGTGGTCGGCGTGGGGCTCCTCTACCAGCAAGGCTATTTTCGCCAAGTGATCGACAAGGACGGAGCACAGCAGGCCCTCTTCCCGTACAACGACCCCGGGCAATTACCGATCACGCCTTTGCGCGAACCGAACGGGGAGTGGCTGCGACTGGAGCTCAAGTTGCCCGGTTACTCGGTCTGGCTGCGCGCCTGGCAGGTCCAGGTGGGCAGGGTGAAGCTGTACCTCCTGGACAGCAATGACCCGGCGAACTTCCCAGCTCGTCGAGGGATTACAAGCGAGCTTTACGGGGGCGGGGCGGATTTACGTCTCAATCAAGAGCTGGTGCTTGGTATCGGCGGATGGCGCCTGCTTAACGCCCTCGGCATCAAGCCCGAAGTCTGCCATCTGAATGAAGGGCATGCCGCCTTCGCTGTGTTGGAACGGGCTCGAACCTTTATGGAAGAGACAGGGCAGCTCTTCGAAGTCGCGCTGACCGTCACGCGAGCGGGCAACCTCTTTACCACACACACGCCGGTCACCGCCGGTTTTGACCGTTTCGCTCCTGTCCTCATCGAACAATACCTCGGTTGGTACGCCCAGGACAGGCTCGGCATCTCGCTCCACGATTTGCTAGCCCTTGGCCGCCAGAACCCGAACGACTCTTTTGAACCCTTCAATATGGCCTACCTGGCTGTACGAGGGAGCGGGGCGGTCAATGGGGTGAGCCGCTTGCACGGGCAAGTGAGCCAGCGCATCTTTACGCCTCTCTTTCCGCGCTGGCCGGAGAACGAAGTGCCGATCGGGCACGTTACGAACGGAGTCCATATGTCAAGCTGGGATTCGGAAGAGTCCGACGCTCTGTGGACAGGAGCATGCGGAAAGGACCGCTGGCGGGGGACGCTGGAAACCGTGGAAGAGGACATGCGCGGCGTTTCCGACTGCAGGCTCTGGGAGTGCCGCACTTCCGCCCGCCAGTCGCTCATTGAATATATCCGCAAACGACTTTCCCGGCAACTGGAAGCCTCGGGCGCATCACCCGAGGAGGTAGAGGGTACGAAGCATATTTTTGACGCCAACGCATTGACGCTGGGCTTTGCCCGCCGCTTTGCCACCTACAAGAGACCAAACCTGCTGCTGCACGATCCTGAGAGGCTCCTTCGCATCCTCACCGATCCCCAGCGCTCCGTGCAACTCATCATTGCCGGCAAGGCCCATCCGGCGGACCAGGCGGGGCAGGCCTTGATTCAGGAGTGGACGTATTTCATCCGGCGGACCGAGGCGCGCAAACATGTGATCTTCCTGAGCGACTATGACATGCTTCTGACTGGGCAACTGGTCCAGGGGGTGGATGTCTGGATCAACACGCCACGGCGACCCTGGGAGGCCTGCGGGACGAGCGGTATGAAGGTGCTCGTCAATGGAGGCATCAATCTTTCGGAGCTGGATGGCTGGTGGGCGGAAGCCTACACGCCTGAAGTGGGGTGGGCGTTGGGGGATGGCAAGGAACATGGCGATGATCCGGCCTGGGATGCGGCCGAAGCCGAGGCGCTCTACGCGCTGCTCGAACGGGAGGTCATCCCCGAGTTCTATACCCGCGACCCAAACGGCATCCCCACCGCTTGGGTCGCACGAATCCGCGAGAGCATGAGTCGGTTGACGCCTCGTTTTTCTTCCAACCGCACCGTGCGCGAGTACACCGAGCAGTACTACATTCCTGCTGCGACCGTCTACTGCGAACGCGCTGCCGATAAGGGGGCAATGGGCGTGCAGTTGGTGAATTGGCATCGCGCTCTCGAGCATAACTGGTCAAATCTCCGCTTCGGCGAAGTGAAGGTAGCGAGTGACGGGGAGATGCACGTATTCGAGGTTCAGGTTTATCTCAGCGGCCTCGACCCGAACACTGTCCGTGTGGAACTTTACGCCGACGGAGTGGACGGCGGCGAGCCGCTGCGGCAGGAGATGACGCGCGGTCAGCAACTGGTGGGCGCAAACAGCTACATCTATAGTGCACAGGTGCCCTCGACACGTCCTGCTACGGACTATACGGCGCGAGTGATACCGCACCGCTCAGGCGCTGTGGTCCCTCTCGAAGCTGCTCGGATCCTATGGCAGCGGTGATTCAATTTCCAATGGAGGATTACAGAGTGAATAGCGAGTTCAAGGAAAGCAATTCACGGGAATCGCAGAAAGTCTCGGGGTACAGCGCCCCTTTGGATATCCAGCCATTGGTTCCCCGCAGCAAGCTACGGAGGTATTTAAGTTTTCATAATGCGAGATAATGGAACGCGTCCTAATATTGGGTGGTATCGAGCGACTGGCGCTGGTGGGAGAGAAGAAATGGTAGGGGGACCGAAACCTGACAGATGAAAAATCCACCCCAACAACATTCACGGATGATCGCCATGCAGATGAAGGACGACCACATCGTGAATAAACAGGGATAAATAGTAGAAATAAAATAATAAGAGGCCAACATGACTGGCGAGCATTTTAATCGCATCTTAACGATCAACAGCGGATCTTCCAGCGTAAAGCTGGCCCTGTACCACATGGGGCCATCGGAGATGCTGATGCTATCCGGGAAAATTGATCGGATTGGTCTATCGGGCAGCCATTTGGAGATGAAGGATGCCGATGGCAAGGTCATGACGAAGCGCGAACTTAGCCTGCCAAACCACGAGACTGCTTTGAAGGCGCTCTTGGACTGGCTGCAAGACCATATTCGCCGGCAGAGGTTAGACGCAGTGGGTCACCGGCTGGTGCATGGGGGTGTTAAATATACCTACCCCCACAGGGTCACGCCCGAGTTGCTGGCGTCGCTCAAAGAACTCATTCCTCTGGCTCCAGGGCATCTCCCACAAGAAGTGAGAACGATAGAGGCAGTCCAGCAGTTGTATCCAGCCCTGAAGCAGGTTGCCTGTTTTGATACTGCTTTTCACCGGCAGATGCCCGATCTCGCGCAGATGTATGGACTGCCCAGGCACCTGCAGGACAAGGGAGTAATCCGCTACGGTTTCCACGGCCTCTCCTGCGAATACCTAACTTGTGAGCTGAGACGTCAGGCGGGCCCTGAAGCAGCCGACGGCCGGGTGGTCATCGCTCACCTGGGCAACGGAGCAAGTATGACCGCTGTACGGTATGGTAAAAGCGTTGATACAACGATGGGATTTACGCCTGCGGGGGGCCTGGTGATGAGCACGCGCTCGGGGGATCTTGATCCTGGGGTTCTGGTATACCTTCTTGAGGAAGAAGGAGTGCGGCCCTCTGCCCTGAACGAGATGGTAAACCGGAAATCTGGATTGCTGGGTGTCTCCAGAATCAGTTCTGATATGAAGGATCTACTCGATAAAGAGAAAGAGGAACCCCATGCCGCAGCAGCCGTTAACCTCTTTTGCTACCAGGCCAAAAAGTTTCTAGCAGCCCTGGCCGCAACTCTGGGGGGACTGGACACCCTGATTTTTACCGCGGGTGTGGGCGAGAACGCCCCTACCATCCGTTGGCGTATCTGCGGGGGTATGGAATTCCTCGGCATACATCTCGATTCCAGTCGCAATGATGCGAACGCTCCCATCATATCCCAGGAAGACAGTCCATGCATTGTGCGAGTGATGCGTACTGATGAAGATTTGATGATTGCAAGGCATACCAACGACCTTATTCGTGAGAAAAGCGAGGAGCAGAAACAAGGCCCATAGGCCGAGGAAGACCAAGGAGGTGCAGCATGACTCAGATATCCAAAGACCGATCAGAAGGACCCCTTAGCGGAGAGGAGCTTCGGAAGATCGACGCCTATTGGCGTGCGAGCCTTTACCTTTGCGTGGGCATGCTTTTTCTGCAGGACAATCCGCTGCTGAAAGAGCCCCTAAAGATGGAGCACGTTAAGAAGCGCCTCCTGGGGCATTGGGGATCGGACCCCGGTCAGACTTTCACCTGGGTGCACCTGAACCGGCTGATCAAGAAATACGACCTGAACATGATTTACATCTCAGGTCCAGGTCACGGGGCCCCTGCCACCCTCTCCAACGCCTACCTCGAGGGGAACTATTCCGAGATCTACCCGGATAAGAGCGAAGACGAGGAGGGCATGCGAAAGTTCTTCAGACAGTTCTCCTTCCCCGGCGGCATCGGTAGCCACTGCACTCCCGAAACTCCCGGCTCGATTCATGAGGGAGGCGAGTTGGGCTACAGCCTCTCCCATGCCTTCGGGGCGGCCTTCGATAATCCTGATCTGATCGTCGCGGTTATGGTGGGCGATGGCGAGGCTGAGACCGGTCCCTTGGCAACGGCCTGGCACTCCAATAAGTTTCTCAACCCCATCCGTGACGGGGCGGTGCTGCCCATCCTGCACCTGAACGGTTACAAAATCGCCAATCCAACGGTGCTGGCAAGAATTAGCCACAAGCAAATCGAGAGCCTGTTCATCGGTTACGGGTATAAGCCCTATTTTGTCGAAGGTTCTGATCCCTATGCCGTGCACCAGTTGATGGCTCGAACGCTGGAAACCGTAATAGCTGAAATTAAGGAGAGCCAGCATGAAGCCCGCACCAAGGGGGTTACTCAGTTGCCCGAGTGGCCGATGATCGTGCTTCGCACCCCCAAAGGCTGGACTGGTCCCAAGAAAGTGGACGGCCACAAGGTGGAGGACTTCTGGCGGTCCCACCAGGTGCCCTTCGAAGTTCACGAAAACCCCGCTCACCTGAAGCTGCTGGAAGAGTGGATGCGGAGCTACAGGCCCGAGGAATTGTTTGATGAGAATGGCAAGCTGATTCCGGAGCTGAAGGAATTGGCTCCCACCGGCCCCCGCCGCCTGAGCGCCAATCCCATTACCAATGGCGGCCTGGTACGGAAGGCACTTCTCCTGCCTGACTTTCGTAACTACGCCGTCGAAGTGACCAAGCCCGGCACCACCATGGTCGAAAACACCCGCGTTCTCGGCGTTTTCCTGCGCGACGTGATGCGCAACAACATGACCAATTTTCGGGTCTTTGGTCCGGATGAAACCGCCTCCAACCGCCTCACCGCCATCTACGAAGCCACCAAGAAGACCTGGATGGAGGAAATCAAGCCCGAGGATGCGGACGGCAGCGAGCTGTCTCCTGACGGCCGGGTGATGGAAATGCTCAGCGAGCATACCTTGGAAGGCTGGCTGGAAGGATACTTGCTGAGTGGGCGCCATGGATTCTTCGCTTCGTATGAAGCCTTCATTCACGTGATCGACTCGATGTTCAACCAGCACGCCAAGTGGCTGGAGAAGTGCAAGGATGTCCCCTGGCGAGCTCCCGTTTCCTCACTGAACATACTGATCACTTCCGTCGTCTGGCGCCAGGACCACAACGGCTTCAGCCACCAGGACCCCGGTTTTCTGGATGTGGTCACCAATAAGAGCCCTAAAGTTACGCGCATCTACCTCCCCCCCGATGCCAACTGCCTGCTGTCGGTGGCGGACCACTGTCTGCGCAGCACGGACTATGTCAACGTCATCGTTTCGGATAAGCAGCTTCATCTACAATACCTGAACATGGATGAAGCCATCCAGCACTGCTCCAAGGGCATCGGCATCTGGGATTGGGCCAGCAACGACCAGGGGAGCGAACCCGACGTCGTGATGGCCTGTGCGGGCGACATCCCAACCACGGAAGCCCTGGCGGCGACCGCTCTGCTCCGGGAGAACTTTACCGAACTCAAAGTCCGTTTCATCAACATCGTCGACCTGTTCAAGCTGGAGCCGGAGACCGAACACCTCCACGGCCTTTCAGACCGGGACTTTGACAGCCTGTTCACCATAGACAAGCCGATTATTTTCAACTTTCATGGCTACCCCTGGCTGATTCACAAGCTCGCTTACCGCCGCACCAACCACAAAAACCTTCACGTACGCGGCTATAAGGAACATGGCAATATTAATACCCCGCTCGAGCTCGCCATGCGGAACCAAATCGATCGCTTCAATCTGTCGATGGATGTCATCAACCGGGTTCCCAAGCTCCAAGTTGACGGGGCTCATGTCAAGGACTGGTTAAAGAATCAGATTATCGAGAACACCAACCATGCCCACGAGTACGGCATCGATAAGCCCGAGTTCACCAACTGGAAGTGGCCGTATTGAATCAGCGGACAGTGACCAACAATGGATAAATTTGTTTTTACAGAAGAACGGGCCATAAGAAGAATGGAATTTAATAAACTTAATTCTGATGATGCAAAAGGTTTGAAGGCGATCTTTCGTGCATTGAACCATAGGAATTTTCGCCTTTTTTTTGGCGGCCAAGGTATCTCTCTGATTGGTACCTGGATGCAACAAGTTGCGATGAGCTGGTTGGTCTATCGTATGACGCATTCGGCATTCTTATTGGGTGTGGCTGGATTTTTAGGTCTGATTCCCATCTTTCTTCTGGCTCCTTTTTCAGATGTTTTGTCTGATAGGTTGAATCGCCATCGCATCCTCGTCATCACACAAACATTAGCTATGATACAAGCCTTTGTCTTAGCTATTCTCGATCTGACTGGCACGATTGATGTTTGGCATCTCATCATGCTCATACTATTTCTTGGTTTTGTGAATGCCTTTGATGCCCCAGCTCGCCAATCATTTGTGGTGGATATGGTAGAAAAAAAAGAAGACCTATCAAATGCCATTGCCTTAAACTCTTTCCTGTTTAATGGTGCCAGATTAGTCGGACCCTCCATCGGGGGCATAGTGATTTCAATCCTGGGAGAGGGAATGTGTTTTTTTATCAACGGATTGAGTTTTCTTGCCGTCATTGTGGCCCTGTTGGCAATGAAAATTAGATTTAGAAAAAGAGAAACTCAGAAGACTCAGGTTTGGCAAGGTTTGAAAGAAGGATTTACTTATGCCTTTGGTTTTGCACCCATCAGGTTTATTCTTTTTCTCCTTGGTCTGGTCAGTTTAATGGGAATGCCTTACACAGTCCTAATGCCTATTTTTGTCAAAGACATTCTTCATGGCGGTCCTCATACGCTCGGTTTTCTTATGGCAGCTTCAGGTATGGGTGCTGTGGCAGGTGCCATTTATCTGGCATCAAGGAAAAGTGTATTGGGATTGGGGAGAATCATAGTAACTGCTTCCATTATTTTTGGAAGTGGACTCATTACTTTTTCTCTATCCCATGTCTTATTCTTTTCTTTGTTAATATTGGTATTTACCGGTTTTGGAATGATGGTTCAAATGGCATCAAGCAACACGATCTTACAGACCATTGTCGAAGAGGATAAACGCGGAAGAGTAATGAGTTTTTATACAATGGCATTTATGGGCATGGCGCCTTTTGGCAGCTTATTAGCAGGGAGCGTAGCCAGTAAGATTGGTGCTCCTAATACCCTAATCATCGGCGGAGCCTCATGTATCGTAGGTGCTTTCATGTTCGGCAAGAAACTTCCATTAATCAGGAAAATGATTCGCCCGATTTATTTAGAGAAGGGCATTATTTCAGAAGAATTGTCAACCATTCAATGAACAATAAGAATTTTCTACATAGCCACGGGATGGAAAGGAAAATAATTAAATTAAAAGAGTTGGTAAGCGAACTCCAGGATTTCTATCTCCTTTCCAGCCGCGGACTTTTGGGTTTAATGAGGAAACCCTTTTATTTCAAAGATATTATCGAGCAAATGGATTATGCCGGAGCAGGTTCATTTGCTATTGTTCTACTCGTCTCCCTTTTTTTAGGAATGGCACTTTCACTACAACTCTCTGCTGAACTTTCAAGGCTTGGTCTTAAGATGTATATCGGAAGTATTGTTGGAGTCTCTATTGTCAGGGAGTTAGGACCTGTAGTGACTGCGCTGGTCTTTGCAGGTAGGGTTGGTTCTGGTATGGCCTCAGAACTGGGATCCATGATCCTCGGCCACCAAGTGGATACCCTCAGAGTCTTTGGTGTAGACCCTTTAAAGAAGTTGGTTACTCCGAGGATATTGAGTTCTATAGTTATGTTACCCGTTTTGACCATTATAGGGGATGTCATTTCCCTTCTGGGTGGCTATTTCATAGCGGTCTATGTGAGTCATCAAAGTAGTACAGTGTACTGGAGTTCGATTCGGGGGGTTCTTAACTTTGAGAATGTTTTTGCCGGTTCCGTGAAACCGTTTCTCTTCGGTTATCTAATCGCCTGCATCAGTTGTTATATGGGGCTTTCCACAAGAGGAGGAGCCATCGGGCTCAGACGGACAACGACAAGGGCCGTCGTAACATCATTCATCATGATCATCGTTGCTGATTTTATACTGACAAGGATATTACTTTATATTTTGGGATTTTCAGTATGATTGTATTTGATAAGGTCTGTTTTTTCTATGGGACACGGCAGATCCTTAAAGATGTCAGTTTCTCTATCAATGAGAATGAGAGGGTTGCGATCCTCGGAGAAAGCGGAGGTGGCAAGACGACTGTTCTTAAACTGATGCTGGGACTGATCAAACCCGATTCTGGAAGAATCATCATTGACGGGGAGGAGATCAACGATAAAACAGAAGATGAACTGCGTTCCGTTAGGATGAAATTCAGCATTGTTTTTCAGGAAGGGGCGCTTTTTGATTCCCTGAATGTAAAAGAAAATGTAGCTTTTTGTTTGAGAGAATATACGAAAATGTCCGAAGAAGAAATCGATCGAAAGGTGAGGGAATTACTTAGGATGGTGGATGTAGAGGAAGCGATCGATTTAATGCCCGAGGAGCTAAGTGGTGGCATGCATCGAAGAGTTGCTATTGCGAGGTCACTGGCAGCCTTTGAATCAAAGATGTTTCTATACGATGAGCCCACAGCAGGGCTCGACCCTGCCAATTCAGATACCATATGCAAGCTTATTCTAGATCTGTCTAAAAATGAAAAGGGGTTTGTGATTATCACCCATAAGGTGACGGATGCCCTCAAAGTGGCGGATCGATTTATGTTTTTAAAAGAGGGTATCATCATTTTTGATGGCAGAAAAGAGCAGTTTATCCATACAACTCTTCCTGAACTTCAGGTATTCCTTAGCGAATTGAACTTTGTTCTAAAGGGTCGATAGTGTATTGGTCCATAGGAGGCAGAGATGTTTGACACGAAAAAGCAGCTCAGATGGTCAAAACTCAAGGTTGGTCTGGTGATCACCCTTGCCCTCTTAATAATGATTGTGGCTATATTTTTTGCGGGGGGTATCAAAGAGATGTTTTCCCCCAGAATAGAATTGAAAGCACAGTTTATGGATGCAAAAGGGTTGAGAAGGGGTGCCCCTGTCTGGATATTTGGGACAGAGGTGGGTTCCGTAAAGAATATCGAATTGGATCCTGTCCATGGAGCGATCGTTACCATCTCTGTCGATAAAAGCGTCCAGAAATTTATTAAAAGGGATGCTCAGGCAAACATACTTACAATGGGGCTCTTGGGTGACAAATACATTGAACTGAGCACTGGCTCGTCACTGGCAGAGCCAATCCACCCCGGAGAGATGATAAAAGGGGGGACACAAATTGAGTTCTCAGATATCATGGTGACCGTGGCCGTGGCTATCGGGAAAATGGGTGAGTTTATAACAAAGCTGGATAATCTGGTGGTGAAGATGGAAAAGAGTGAGGGGACCGTTGCTAAATTCTTCAAAGACCCTGCCATTTATGACAATTTGAATCAAACCACTAAAAAGCTTTCTCTGTTACTAGAAGATATAGCAAATTCACGAGGCACCATGAAAATGCTGATAGAAGACCCTTCTCTTTATAATAAACTACTCACCGCTACTTCATCGATTGAAGAGTTCAGCAAGAAACTCAATGAGAGTCACGGGACACTAAAAAAATTGGTTGAAGACCCAGAATTGTATGAGAACCTTAACAGGGGATCCAAACAACTTTCTTCTATTTTAGAAAGAATAGATAAAGGCGAAGGCCTAGCAGGTGCTTTTCTCAGGAACGAAGAGCTT
>Ga0315281_10010651_pt1 | contig 12659 bp, 9 predicted proteins | sample YL17G07_0_MG_FD_204540 | JGI IMG/M metagenome (GOLD analysis project Ga0315281, IMG submission 204540) | Sediment microbial communities from Yellowstone Lake, YNP, Wyoming, USA - YL17G07_0 | ecosystem: Environmental > Aquatic > Freshwater > Lake > Sediment | place: USA: Wyoming | collected... | reverse complement strand
AGGGGCGTCCGCCAGAGGCGGACGCCCCTAAAACGTTCGTGGCAAGTGAGCCTAGTTACACTTCACGGAACTCGCCCTCTACGGTGCCTTCGTCTTTCTTGCCCAGGCCTTCTTCGCCTCCCGGTGGGGGTGGGGGCGCTCCTGCGCCGGGACCTCCGCCTGCCTGCTGATAGACAGCTGCACCCACTTTCTGCATGGCGTCGGACAGCTCCTGGGTCGTGCGTTTGAGCTGCTGAACATCGCCGCCCTGCAGCGCAGATTTCACAGCTGCTATCTTGCTGTCGACCTCACTTTTTAAGTTAGCTGGCACCTTGTCGCCATGCTCACGCAGGGTCTTCTCCGCTGTATAGACAAGGGTATCCGCCATATTGCGGGCTTCGACTTCCTCACGCTTCCTGGTATCGTCAGCCGCATGCATCTCTGCCTCGCGCTTCATGCGCTCGACCTCATCTTTGCTCAGCCCGCTGGATGCGGTTATGGTTATCTTCTGCTCCCTTCCCGTGCCTTTATCATGGGCTTTAACGCTGAGTATGCCGTTGGCATCTATGTCGAAGGCAACCTCAATCTGAGGCATGCCGCGAGGCGCCGGAAGTATGCCATCGAGCATGAAGCGTCCCAGAGTCCTGTTATCATTAGCCATAGGCCGCTCGCCCTGGAGCACATGTATCTCCACGCTGGGCTGGCTATCAGCAGCCGTGCTGAATATCTGGCTCTTCGAGGTAGGTATCGTGGTGTTGCGCTGGATGAGCGGCGTCATCACCGCACCCAGGGTCTCGATTCCCAGGGTAAGCGGCGTGACGTCGAGGAGCAACACATCCTTGACCTCGCCCTTAAGCACACCACCCTGGATAGCCGCCCCCATGGCGACAACTTCATCGGGGTTGACTCCCTTGGACGGCTCACGGCCGAAGAATTCCTTGACCTTCTTCTGCACCAGCGGCATCCTGGTCTGACCGCCAACAAGGATGACCTCGTTGATCTGGCTGGTGCTCAATCCGGCGTCCGTAACAGCCTGTTTGCACGGGCCGATAGTCTTCTCCACGAGGTCCATCACCAGTTGCTCCAGTTTGGCCCGAGTCAGCTTGATAGTAAGGTGCTTGGGCCCGCTGGCGTCAGCGGTGATGAACGGAAGGTTTATCTCAGTCTCCATCACTGTGGAGAGCTCCATCTTCGCCTTTTCCGCAGCCTCCTTAAGTCTTTGCAGAGCCATGCGGTCTTTCCTGAGGTCTATGCCCTGGTCTCGCTTGAACTCATCGCACAGCCAGTCCATGATGCGCTGGTCGAAGTCGTCGCCACCGAGATGGGTATCGCCATTGGTGGACTTGACCTGAAAGGTGCCCTCGCCCAACTCCAGGACCGAGATATCGAAGGTGCCGCCGCCCAGGTCGTAAACCGCAATGGTCTCTTCCTTCTTCTTGTCCAGTCCGTAAGCCAGCGATGCGGCAGTGGGCTCATTGATGATGCGCAGCACCTTCAGCCCGGCGATCTCGCCAGCATCCTTGGTGGCCTGCCTCTGGCTATCGTTAAAATAGGCCGGGACAGTGATGACTGCCTCGGTAACCTTCTCTCCCAAGTATGCTTCGGCATCGGCCTTCAGCTTTTGCAGTATCATGGCCGATATCTCCGGCGGGCTGTATTCCTTGCCCCCCATGACCACGCGTACCTCGTTGTTGGGGCCACGTGTCACCTTATAGGTCTTGCGTCGGGCATCCTCCTCCACCGGCAGCTCTCGTCCAAGCGGCTCACCCCATTTTCGCCCCATAAAGCGCTTAATGCTATAGATAGTGTTCTCAGGATTCGTGATCGCCTGACGCTTGGCAACCTGTCCCACCAACCGCTCGCCGTTCTTGCTCACCGAGACTACGGAAGGCGTGAGCCGGGAGCCTTCGGCGTTGGTGATAACCACAGGCTCGCCACCCTCCATCACAGCTACCTCGCTCAGGGTCGTTCCTAAGTCAATTCCAATTACTTTCGCCATGTTCCACCTCCATCAATCGGATAGACTTATTGTTATCCATTATTGCTTGGGGATTCGCTCCCCCTTCCCACCTTCACCCTGGTGGGTCTGATTACGCGATTGCGAAGTTTGTAACCTTTCTGTGTCTCCTCGATAACCTTGCCCTCTTCGCCCTCCACAGCCATGACTGCCTCGTGAAAATTAGGGTCGAAGTCTTTGCCTTCAGCCTCGATCACCGATACTCCCTGAGCCTCGAGGACTGCTTGCAGCTTGCGATATATGTGCCTGATACCATCGACCCAACGGGACCCGGCAAGCTCTTCAGGTACGCTTGCCAAGGCTCGCTCTAAATCATCAAGAACAGGGAGCATATTCAGGATAAGCGTAGAGTTGGCGTAATTGACGACCTCAGCCCGTTCCTGTTCGCTCCGCCTCTTATAGTTGATGAAGTCAGCCTGCGCCCGCTGCCAGTTCGCCAGACACTTCTCGGACTTCTCCTTCTCCTCAGCAAGCGCTTTCTTGAGCGATTCTATATCCTCCGCTTGTTTGACTTCCGCCTGCTCAACATCCTCCTGTTCGACCTTTTCCTCATCCTGAAAGGAGCCTCGCTCTTTCTTGGCCAAACTACATCCCCCCGCTTGTATTCCAAAATCAAATTGTAAATTGTCTGCTACACCAGGTGATACGACTTATGTCACAAAGCTTAGAAATCAGGATTTCCACCTAACAGACAAGGGGCTCAAGCCCCTTGTTTAGCCTGCGGGACCTCCAGCCTTATCCGTACAGCTCGCTCACCAACTCGCTCATCACCGTAGACAGGAAGCTGACAGTGGGGATAGCGCGCTGGTACTCCATCCGGGTTGGGCCCATCACGCCAATGGCCCCACCCACTTCCCCGGGGATACCATATTTGGTGAGAATCATGCTGCAGTCACGCATCACGTTCTCTTTGTTCTCCCTCCCGATGACGACCCGCACCCCCTCCCCTGTGAGCACCCTGGGCAAGAACGACTTGAGCAGGCTCTTCTGCTCTAACATCTCCATTATCTCCGCTATCTTGTCGCTTGAGGCGAATTCGGGCTGTCTGAGCATATGGCGCAGACCATCGATATAGGGCTCTTCGTATTCTTCCACTTCTTCATCCCGCATTAACCCGGACACAATCTTCATCACCTGCTCTTCTACAGGGGAAAGCTTCAGGTCCTTGTCAGCTATCTCGGAAGCAGTAAGCCCACCGTAAGCTGAGGTAAGCTTGCGCGCGCTGGCACTGAGCTCCTCCTGGGAAATATTCTCCTCCAGGGTCAGCATCTGCTGTCTGAGCTTCGCTTCTTTGAGAACAAGCACTAATAAAACGAGGAGCTCTTGAAGAGAAACCAGCTCCAGGTGCTTGAGCCTTGCTTCAACAGGCTTGGGAAGGGTAACCAGGGCTACGTTGTGCACGATACCCGACAGGATGGCAGCAGCAAGGCGCGTCCATTCCTCAACCGCCCTCTCTACCTGGTGGAACTGGTGGCGGATGAGGAACTGTTCGTCCCGGGAAAGGCGGGCATAGCTCATCAGGGACTCGATATAATGGCGGTACCCCTTATCCGTAGGGACGCGTCCCGCGGAGGTATGGGGCTGAACCAGATAGCCCTCCTCCTCAAGCTCGATCATCTCATTGCGAATAGTGGCCGAGCTCACGCCCAGGCCCTTCTTGGCTACGACATCCGAGCTCACGGGCACGCCCTTGGAGATATATTCTCCGATGATGATGCTGAGGATTCTATCCCTTCTTCGAGTGAGCATCTCTCCTCTCCGTTCATTAGCACTCTCGACGTTAGAGTGCTAATACATAGGATAACTCTATCACTTTACGCTCATTCTTGTCAAGAGGTTTGGTTACTAATCTCTTTTCAACCCCCTAAATCCCCCAGTCTCGGGGGAATTCAATGTCATTGCGAGGAGTCCGCCTCGGTGGACGACGAAGCAATCCCCTCGTGGTCATAAATATCAAGAAGGGGGTGAGATTGCTTCGCTCCGCTCGCAATGACACTAAAACCATCAGGTTGGGTTGACCCCTATCCGCTGCTCTGCTATACTTGGCGAATGTAAGCTTGCTTTGAGCGGCAAAGGTTTATCATATATTTTCAATTCGGAAAACTCCGCGCCCTACATGGGCTTCGCGGTGATTAGAGGGAAGGAAAATGGAGATATTATGGCTGGGGCATTCCTGCTTCAGGATAAGGGGGAAGGAGGCTACTATCGTCACCGACCCCTTCGACAAGACCCTGGGCTATCCGGTGAGAAAACCTACTGCCAGCATCGTCACCGTGAGCCATAACCATCCTCAGCACAGCTTTGTGGATGGCGTTGGGGGCGATCCCAGGGTAGTCAGCCGCCCCGGCGAGTACGATATAGCCAATGTCTTCATCAACGGCATCGCCACGTTCCATGATAACGAGAAGGGGGCGACCCGGGGCAAGAACACCGTTTTCTTCCTGGAGATCGATGAGGTGAAGGTCTGCCATCTGGGAGACCTGGGGCACGTGCCGACATCGGAACAGATTGAGCAGATGAGCGGCGTAGATATCCTGATGGTGCCTGTGGGCGGGTTCACTACCATTAACGCCGCGGCGGCAGCGGAGACCATAGGCCTGCTCGAGCCGAAGCTAGTCATACCCATGCACTACAAAACAGATGTGGTGAAGATGGAACTGGAGCCTCTGGAACACTTTATCAAGGTTATGGGATTGAAGGAGGTTATCTCCCAGCCCAAGCTCAATGTCACCAAATCGACCCTGCCGCCTGAGATCAAGGTCCTGGTGCTGGACTACCGCAGAGAGGGCATCCCGGAACCGGGCAAAGCCGGATAATCTGAGAGCATTTAGCAACTCTTTGTCAACCCCCTGTATCCCCCAATCTTGGGGGACTTCAATGACACTAAAAGCAGAAGCTGCTCTTCTTACGAAGAGCAGCTTCGTTTGAACACTTTCTATGTAGCAAGCGCTTTAGGTCTTCGGCGGAGCGGCTTGCGGCTTCCTCATCATCAGCACCACCACTGCAATTATAGCGATGGCACCCAGGGCGATGCCAATAATGCCGAGCACGTTGTTGGCGTCCTTACCAGCAGCGCCAGCAACGCCAGCAGTACCTGGGGCGCCAGCGGCGCCTGCGGCACCTTTGATCTGATTCTGGTCTATGGTGAGGACACCGTTGCTAATCGTCGTAGTATTTCCTAGCCGCGCAATAGTTATACAAGCACACCCTCCCGGTGTTATCGGTGTCCCTGAGCTCAGGTTCACCTCTTTGTTGACACCATCTGTCCAGGTTGACTGGCCTACGATAGCGTCGGCGATTTTGAAGGTCACAGGAGTCGTGTTGCCATAACTCGCCCCCTCAACTGGAGTTATGGATATATAGTAACTTGAAACGCCTGCTACGGTTGTTGGGTTAGTGGTATACGTATCTGTCCCTACGGTGACTGTGATGACAGTATCATCGGGCACCGTTTGTCCGTTCGCTTGCACTGTACCATGGAAGGCACAAGGCCATGCTGGGCCCGCAGCGAATGCTATGGCCGGGAAGAGGACAAGCGCTACCACTGCCAGAAGAGCCAACAGTCTAAGTTTGGTCATACTTTTCCCTCCTTAATTTAGTGGCCTCTCCTGGGGGGCGCCCAGAGGGTACCCCCCAGGAAATCCTGCTATATCCTCTTTTATCCTAGCCAGCCAATGCAGTTCCAGCCTGGGGTGAGAGAGTAAGAGTTTACGCCCCAATTCAGGGAAACGGTAGCATTGACGTAGAGACAGTAGATAGCCCCCGATGTAAGCGTCGGGATTGCGCTATCCGGAAGGTCGTTCGGGTCGTACATCTTCCACGTTTTGCTAACGTTGTCGAAGCTCCACACAGGCTTGGTTAGCTGATTGTTGGTGATTAAAGACGCAAAGACCGCTGCTGGCGTCGCCGCTCCAGACATTACATTAAACGTCGCCGCGCCAGCGGCGGGAGTCGCTCCGCCCCAGCCGGACCAGACTACTACCGTAGCCGTACCAGCAATGCTGGCAGGAACAGTAAAGGTCCCTGTTGCAACACCGCTCGCGTTAACCTGCGGCTGCGGCACAGGCGTTATGGCGATAGTTCCGGTAGGCGAAGTGAATTGTATCTGGTTGATCTGGGTGTATGCCGGGAACCCTCCACCGGTAAATGTTACGGTATCCCCGGGGATTCCCTGCTTTGGAGTCAAGCTAAGGTTACCTTGTGTCACAGTGAAGGTACCCACCTTGCTGAAGCTGGTAGGCGCCGCGAAGGTGCACCCCCAGAGACTCGAGGTAACAGCGTTGACGCCGCTCTCGGTCGCCAGGACGGTTTGCGGCCCTGCGCTTAGGCCGGCAGGTACAAGGGTAGTGACGCTGAACATTCCGTTAGCAGCGACCGGCGCAGTTAGCGGAGTGCCACCGGCTACCGTGATACTGACTGTCCCCGTGAGCGCATTGCTGACGGCGTTAGTAGTGGGTATCCAGCCCGACCCCGTTATCTGCAATAGCTGGTTTGGTGGCCCAGCCGACGGAGTCAGCGTAATGGTAGGCTCAACGACGACCCAGGACCCGGTCCTGATTACAGGTATAGCCGCGTCATCTGAGGCGACAACGGTATACGTTCCAGGGTTCAGCGGGGGCACCACGATGGTCGTGGTAATAGTCCCGCTCGGAGGAATCGTATTCGGCCCCGTTATAGGAGCGCAGGTTGCGCCAAACATAACCGTAGCTAGGTGCGCAGCACCCGTATTGGTGAATCCAGAGCCCTGGAGAGTCACCACAGACCCAGGGTTCGCGCTGCTCGGAGTTAGCGTAATCGTTAGCGCGCCCACGGTCATGAGCGCCTTCGCGTTGTTGCCCGTGGCTAGCGCAGTGTTGTTTGGTCCTGCGACTGCCCATACATAGTACTGACCCGATAGGGCCGCGGAAGGTACGGTAGTGCCTGTAATGAAGCCGTTGTTGGTCAGGGCAAACTGCGTCACCATTGGATTCGTCGTGTTACCAGGATAAGCTGTTTGCCAGTAAATATTTACATTAGTAGCAGCATTAGGGAAGTCACTCCCCTGGACAGTAAAGTTCTGCCCGGGCAGGGCGCTGTTAGGTATAAGCTGGATGGATGGAGTGACCAAAATGCTCGCATTGGCCATCTTGCCCGCCGAATCGGTAATCCTTACCGAATAGTTGCCGGCTCCATCCTTGGGGAATGGTGACGGCATGGTGAACGTTGCCGAGAGAGTTCCATTTGAAGCGACCGGGATAGACTGCGGACTCGTAATCAACGGTCCAGCCGACGTAGCACCATCGCTTTGATACAATGAAGCGAGAGCCGACCCGGGATAGGTAAAGCCACGACCGGTAATCGTCACGGAGTCGCCCACCCCCGCGGTTGACTTGCTTAAAGTAACTTTCGGGTTCACTTGGAACCAAGAGGCGCATGCCGATAGGCCACCGGCCGCGGTAATTAAGGTGGTGGTCCCACTGTAATTGCCGGCAGACACATCAGGGATCACGAAGTAACCATCAAATGTCCCATTACCCCAGTCATAAGGGGCGGCCTCCGTTCCTGTAACGACTTGGATTGACGACGTCAGGGACACCCCATTGATGGTCGCAACTACTGCTACCCCATTGGGGAAGCCACTGCCATTGCCGTGTATGGTGTCCCCGGGTTTAGCTTGCTGGAGATCCCATGTTACCATCGGATTGCCCGAACTTGTCAGGCACTTCGGGGCCAGAAACGCTGCTGCCGGCGTTGCCGCAATAGCTACCAAGCTGCCCACAATCGCCAGTACCATCAGCAGCCCTACTAATTTTCGATACTTTATACTCATCTAGTCTCTCCTTTCTTGGGATTATTGCCTTGCCACCGAAAACCCATTGCCAATCTTATCATATCCATCTTCACATATAACCCACCTCCTTGCGTAGTATATTACTCATAAGCTTTTGTGCTCTCCCCAATCGCTCAGCTTGTATCGGGGATCCCGTTTCCCCTGCTCACGGGGGACTTCTGAGGTGAAAGTTCCCCAGACACACATAGCACAAGATATCCCGCTTGTCTCTTCGGGCGCAAATATCTATACCTGAACATTTTTGTTCATTGTAAACACCTTTAATCCCCCTTGTCAAGCCCCCTTTGTGACAGTTTTGTGTAATTTCTCTATCCCTTTCCTTAAAGGCAAGCTTCAGACCACCCCCACCGGAGCCACCGTCAGGACATATGGACTAACGGACTGCCTTTCAGTCCAACCTGTGGAAACCGATAAGTCCATTTTATCCCTCAGCCGCATTGGACTGTAAAGTTTCTACCACTTTTTATCGAGCTTGTCAATACCTTTTGAGAAAGTTGTTCAATAATCTTCTTGCAACCCCCTCGCAATGACATTGAAAACCTCGCTGAGATACCCCATCCGCCATAGGCGAACCAGCAAAGGGGCTTCACCCCTCATCCCACTAGTATATAGACGGCATACTTCCCTAAAAAGTTCCACCATGCGGACGGAATGCGTAGAATTGCCTACTGAGTTTAGGCCTGTTGACCGATTGCACCCCTGATAAGGATATGCTATAATTTTCCACAGTCTGGAGGGCAAATTGCAGGTAGCTCCTATAATCGATACCCTCAAGCCTGAATTTATTGTTGCCTCCAGAGTTAGGCATTCCTTTTCAGCACTAGCATTACCAGAATACATGTACTCATCTTCAAACATGCTGAGTCCACAGACAGGCGTCCCAGCTTCGTCCTCTTGCCCCGTGCTGCATACGGTCAGCGAAAACTGACCACTGAATATATAAGGTAACTTCTATAATAATAAAGGAGGCCAAAAAATGGCTGCAGAGATAATCTCAGGAACAGCAGTAGCGGAACAGATCCGCGCTGAGCTTAAAGTGAAAGTGCAAGAGCTCAAGAAGAAAGGAATAAACCCCGGCGTGGTCTTCGTGCGTGTGGGCGAGGACCCTGCCTCGGTATCCTACGTCACAGGCAAGGGCAAGGCCGCCGAGGAACTGGGCATACTCTCGGAGACCATTGTTCTCCCCGTGGACACCGAGGAACAGAAGCTCCTTGACCTCATCCATAAGCTGAACAAGGACCCCAAGTTCCACGGCATCCTGGTTCAACTCCCCGTGCCCAAGCAAATCGATGCGGATAAAGTCTTGAACGCCATCGACCCCGAGAAAGACGTTGACGGTTTCCACCCCGTCAATGTAGGCAGGCTGTTAATCGGCGATCCCTACTTCATGCCCTGCACGCCGCACGGCGTCCAGGAGCTGCTTGTTCGCAGCGGCAACAGCCCCGAAGGAAAGCACGTGGTTATCTGCGGACGGAGCAACATCGTGGGCAAACCCGTGATGGCTATCCTGATACAGAAACAAAAGGGCGCCAACGCCACGGTGACCATGGTGCATACAGGAACGAAGGATATGGCTAAAATCACCAGACAGGCGGACATCCTCATTGCGGCCATGGGCAAGCCCCAGGTGATAACGGCAGACATGGTCAGGGAAGGAGTGGTGGTGATAGATGTCGGCGTAAACAGGATACCCGACGCCACCAAGAAGAGCGGGTTCAGGCTGGTAGGCGACACCGATTTCGAGGCTATCAAAGAGAAGGCGAAGGCTATCACCCCGGTCCCCGGCGGTGTGGGGCCAATGACAATCACGATGCTCATGGTGAATACGGTCAGGGCTGCCGAGCAGCAGTCCGCCAAGAAACATTAGAGGGAAAATAAATTAAGGTAGGAGGTTCACGCTTATATGGCTTACGATGCAGTAAAACTAAAGGACTGGCAGATTGCAGAGCTAGCCGAGAAGGGTATGCCCACCCCTGAGGACTGGATTAAAAAGCTAGGCCTGCAAAAGGACGAGCTCATCCCCTTCGGGCGGACTCCAAAGCTGGATTTCTTGAAGATAATAGAGCGCCTCAAGAATAAGAAGGACGGCAAATACGTCGAGGTTACCGCCATCACCCCCACGCCGCTGGGCGAGGGCAAGACAACCTCCCTGATGGGTCTCATAGAGGGTATGGGCAAGCGTAAGCAAAGTGTAATCGGTTGTATTCGCCAGCCCTCGGGCGGCCCCACCATGAATATCAAGGGGACGGCCGCCGGCGGCGGCAACGCGCTGCTCATCCCCATGACCGAGTTCTCCATGGGGCTCACCGGCGACATCAACGACCTCATGAACGCCCACAACCTGGCCATGGTGGCTCTTACCTCTAGAATGATGCACGAGCGCAACTACAACGACGAGCAATTGCAGAGGCTGACCAAGATGCGCCGCATGGACGTCGACCCCACCAGGGTAGAGATGGGCTGGATCATGGACTTCTGCGCGCAGAGCCTGCGCAACATCGTTATCGGACTTGGCGGCCGCATGGACGGCTATATGATGCAGTCCAAGTTCGGCATCGCCGTAAGCTCAGAGCTAATGGCTATGCTCGCCATCGTCAATGACCTGGCTGACCTGCGGCAGAGAATGGACAAGATTACCCTGGCCTACGACAAGAAGGGAAATCCCATCACCACCGGCGACCTGGAGGTGGGCGGCGCCATGACAGCTTTCATGCGCAACGCCATCAACCCCACCCTGTGCTGCAGTGTGGAGTATCAGCCGGTATTTGTGCATGCCGGACCCTTCGCCAATATCGCGGTAGGCCAAAACTCCATCATCGAAGACCGCATCGCCCTGAAGATGGCTGACTACTGTGTCACTGAGAGCGGCTTCGCCGCAGACATCGGCTTCGAAAAGTTCTGGAATGTGAAGTGCCGCCTGAGCGGACTCAAGCCTCATGTCTCAGTGCTCACCAGCACCATCCGCGCCCTGAAGATGCACGGCGGCGGGCCCAAGGTGGTAGCAGGGTTGCCCCTGCCAGATGCCTACACCAAAGAAGACTTGAAGCTGCTGGAGAAGGGCCTGCCCAACATGGTGCACCACATCAACACCATCAGAACAGCGGGCATCAACCCGGTGGTTTGCATCAACGCCTTCCATACCGACACCAAAGCCGAGGTCGCCATGGTGCGCAAGGCTGCCGAGGCTGCAGGCGCTCGCTGCGCTTTCTCCTCCCACTGGGCTGACGGCGGCGACGGCGCCCTGGAGCTGACCGACGCCGTTATGGAAGCCTGCAAAGAAAAGAACGACTTCAAGTTCCTCTACCCCAATGAGATGAAACTGCGGCAGCGCGTAGAGAAGATAGCCAAGACGGTCTACGGAGCCGATGGCGTGAACTGGAGCCCCGAGGCTACGGAAAAAGCCAAGGTGTTTGAGGCAGACGCCAAGTACGATGAGTACGCCACGATGATGGTGAAGACTCACCTGAGCCTGACCCATGACCCGTCCATTAAGGGCGTGCCCAAGGGATGGATGCTCCCTATCCGCGACATATTGCTGTTCTCCGGAGCGAAGTTCCTCTGCCCGATGGCCGGAACCATCAGCCTGATGCCGGGGACCAGCTCCGACCCGGCCTTCAGAAGGATAGATGTGGACGTAAAGACCGGCAAGGTATCGGGACTGTTCTAAGCTAGAGAAGAGACTATGCGATATAGGGGTGGGGGTTCGCCTAGGCGAACGCCCACCCCAAAACATGTTCGGGGGAGTGTGGGGAGAAAACTGTATTGGTTCTAAGTCCTCACATTATACCTTTTCTTATAGTCAGCATATTCCCCAAAATACATTCTTCGTATTGATTCCATTTCCTTATAAATCTCCACCATTATTTTCGCCAGTTCCTCTTCATTTAACCTTTCAGCAGGCATGCTGTACACCTTGGTGTATTTGATTTTCTGATTACCCTTTGTACGAGTTCCGGTGATACAAGTCCCCATCATCTCAAGAGCAGAGCCTTTCGCATCCAAAGCTAAAGTTATTGACTTTGCGCAATAGTCCAGGCCTTTTGGCCCGACCCATGTAGTTTCATCCGACAACGAGAAGGTAATTGGATGAATACGAAGAGGCCCAAGATACCCTCCCCCAAATCTCCATCCGAAGGTTTTGATAAATTCCCACGAAACTCTCTCTATACAGGGAGCAAATCTCTGGCTAGTTTTCCTAGCCATATCCTTTGTTGCCAGCTCCCGGGCTCGTGCGCTCTCCTCAGCTCTACGGGGCTCTACTTCCTCTGACCTTTTTAACTCTCGGAATAGCTTTTTCCAGTCCACCTCAACACCTCCATTCTAGTTTGGGGTTCATTACGGTTTGGTCGACATCGTTCCTCGGCCCCCAAGCGCAAACAGAAGCACAGCTCCGACAATACAGAGTCCTGCCCCATATCCAAAGCCAGCTCTCGGTGAGATAGCAGTCCAAAGTAAGCCCACAACTGAACTTGAAGCGAAATCTCCGATACCGTTGACAGTAGCCAACGTGCCGTATCCGGTTCCCCGCAAATTCTCCGGCAGAAGGTCAGCCGCCACCGTCCGTTCCATGGCATCCGTGATGGCAATAGCTATGCCTGCCACCACGAAAAGTAACCCAAGGTAGAAAAGATTGCCGATCGTGAAAATAAACCCTATCGCACTCAACCCGGTAAGAAGGTATCCGAAAACGAGTATCTTCCTCTTCCCAAACTTATCACCTAGAACTCCTACCGGAAAAGAAAGAACTGCGTAAAAGACATTGTGAATCGTATACAGGAGGATGGCCAAACTCCCGGCAATGACAGCGCCATTAACAGGGGACAAAAGCTCAGT